>Ga0102593_1000523_pt1 | contig 64970 bp, 76 predicted proteins | sample AraplaCol_mMS_r2_2_FD_76862 | JGI IMG/M metagenome (GOLD analysis project Ga0102593, IMG submission 76862) | Arabidopsis root microbial communities from North Carolina, USA - plate scrape MF_Col_mMS_r2 (SPADES assembly) (version 2) | ecosystem: Host-associated > Plants > Roots > Endosphere... | reverse complement strand
TAATAACAAACACCCCCAAAATTTCCCCCCTTTTTTTCCCCCTCTCTTCTTTTTTTTCCCCCCCCCCCCCCCCCCCCCCCCTTCTCATCCTTTTCCCAACCACACTTTCTTGGGCTCGTCGCCTTGCTTGTTTTCCAGACCGGTTTCTCTCTCCCCTTACTGTGCTCATGCCGGTCTGTCACTGAGTTCCTTGATTCCGCCTACGCGAATTCCTTCCGTCTCATCCCGCGGCATCCCTCGACCCTTCCCTGGGTTCTTTGCCTGACCCCTTCTCTTATCCACGAGTGATCCAGAACTTCTCGTGTCCTTGAGAGGACTCAAACTCAGCCGCGAAGATGTCTACATTCCCCTCATGGAAGGACCGCACCCAAAATCAGTTCGGCAAACTTCAGATTCAGATGCCATGGCGCTCCTTTCAGCTCCTCGTGCCTCATCGCATGCGCCGCAAGATCCGCTCAAAGCTCCGGAGTCGTGTATCGCCAACATCGTCAATCTCGACGTTACAGACTTCCTTCTCGCCGGCCGACACACTTCGATCCCTCCAGGCTCATCGATGGACAGTATATGATTTCCAGTACTTGTTACTTCTTATCATCGGCATCTTCTCCTTGAGCGTCATGCAATCTCCTGGCCCGCTTGCCAAGACGGCCATCTCGACTATGATCCTCTTCTCACTCCTCCTGCCCATCACCCGGCAGTTCTTTCTCCCTTTCTTGCCCATCGCTGGATGGCTTATTTTCTTCTATGCATGCCAGTGAGTTCATTCCCATCTCCCTCTTTTTCCTGCCGTTTGAATTTCGCCTCTGGGCCCCCTATACGACACCAAACGCCTCCCTATTCCCGGAATGATTCCCCGAGCGCATTACCCCCGAAAGTGGGCGAATTTGCCGCATCGCTGGCAACATAACGCATGACTGACTCGTTCCCTTCTTCGACAGGTTCGTTCCAAGTGATTGGCGGCCTGCCATTTGGGTCCGTGTCCTACCCGCTATGGAAAATATCCTCTATGGTGCCAACATCAGCAACATCTTATCGGCTCACCAAAACGTCGTGCTTGACGTTTTGGCGTGGATCCCTTATGGTCTATGCCATTATGGTGCTCCTTTTGTGGTCTCCCTCATCCTTTTCATCTTCGGTCCCCCGGGCACTACACCCCTCTTCGCCCGCACTCTCGGATATATCAGTATGTTGGCTGTGACTATTCAGCTGGCCTTCCCTTGCTCGCCCCCATGGTACGAGAACCTATATGGTCTTGCCCCAGCCGATTACTCTATGCAGGGTAATCCGGCTGGTCTTGCTCGCATTGACAAGTTGCTGGGCATTGATCTGTACACCTCGGGATTTAAACAGTCTCCCGTCGTCTTCGGCGCCTTTCCCTCGCTTCATGCAGCAGACTCCACTCTGGCGGCTCTCTTCATGAGCCACGTCTTCCCCCGCATGAAGTTCCTCTGGGTTACTTATACACTCTGGATGTGGTGGGCTACCATGTATCTCTCTCACCACTACGCTGTCGACCTGGTTTGTGGTGGTCTACTCGCTACTATTGCGTTCTACTTCGCCAAAACCCGCTTCTTGCCTCGTGTTCAATCCGACAAGACCTTCCGCTGGGACTACGACTACGTCGAGATTGGCGACCACTCCCGGGAGTTTGGCTACGACCTTGCTAGTCTGGATGGTGACTTTAATCTCGACAGTGACGAGTGGACTGTCGGTTCCTCCTCTTCGGTCTCTTCCGGTTCTCTGAGTCCCGTGGATGACCACTATGCTTGGGAAAGCGAGACTCTGACCTCGAACCATGACCTCGAGGCCGGTCGTTAAAAAAAAGTCACCTAGTCCAACGTGCATACATCTTTTCTTATTCGACTCTGGTCACCATTTTGCATCTACCCGTTTTTGTTTTCTCACGGCGTTATAATTGACGACAATGTTGGGACCATCATCTGCATCGAGCCATTTTCTACACCTAAGGTTTTTAATTACCTGTTGAAAACCTCCGGTTCGCGCGTTCTTCGATCCGTTTTGAGCCGAAGGTTACGTTTTCTTTTTTTTTTTTTCGCCTTCTGGCTGTACATGCCTTCTGTCGCTTCACGCTTGAAGTGACTATCCGTCTATAATACATTAATTCCGGTGGTTGGCCCTTTCACCTGCCTTTGGGTTCGACTAAGGGATCATCCCTTTGCATCACCACCGTTGGAAACCCTCGCTTGTACAGAGTCGGATGCTTCCTCATTGAGGGATGCTCCGAATACTTTTATCTTCACTTCTCACCCTTGTCTTTCGCTACGACTTTTTGACCTGGACGAGCCACCCTTTCTTCGCTTCGAGCTCGTCCATATGAACAAACTTTTTATATTATTCGTGTCGATCGCTTATGAATCAGGCGCTAGGGAACTTTTGCATACGGGGTTACTTTTCATTTTTTTTATGGAAACTCGAAAAGGATTCGGCGCCATTGCTTGCACTACACTCGCTGTGCATTAGAACTGTTTTATGAATATCTTACCTCTCGGAGGACATTTGCATTGGCACATAGAAGAGCCTCCACTGGTTTGCAGGTGAACGCAGTGGTGGCAGAGAGATCTTCATGGCATGGCGGAGGAGTTGGCCAGGAGAAGGGGGAGGAGAAGAAGCTGGTCTTGGGATGACCAGCACCGAATATCATGGCGATTGATGACCGCAGAAAGAGGGAAACTAGACGGATTTCCTTGGATCTCGCACCTCGCCGATCGGTTTGCTTTGCTTCTGGCTTGAATGAAGCACGATTCCAATCGTGGCACGTACCGCGCACCCGACCTAATGTGTGGCACCTAATGTCTTGTTCCCTTGAAGGAGAGGGGAGCGCGGCCAACCGCGTTGGATCATCGTTAGCATTTATTCTTAATCCCTGGATGAACTTTATGAATTGTATATTATATTTCTGTCCATATCTTCCACTGTAATCCTCGAACGAATATGAATCGTATCAAAAATCGATTCAATAACTGAATAGATTTTACTAGTAGACCTGAGCAGCATTCAATCGCTAGCAACAGGTATTCGTAGCAGCAATACCATTAGTCCTCCATCCCATTCTTGACAGATATCTGATCCACTCAATGGATGCACAATGCATAACCCCCGCACCAAATGACGCAGATCAGACGATCTTCTTTGGCTGATATGCACATGGATTCATATGATTCCATACAACGGGCTCCGCCACATGTATTATTCCGAGGCTGACTGGCTAATTGCTTGTATTGTTTCTGTACTGCATAATCTAGGGTGCATTTACCCATACAGTCTGGATAGTTTTTACTGCTTATTGGTAGTAATTTTGACGCGGAAGAGTACGGAAGATCAAGGTTTGATGGTGAGGGGAGTTTATGATACCTGTAATATAGTCTTAGGGGTTGGCGGTTGATACACTATCTACCACTCATAGTGCTGGGATGAGCCCGCTTTAATTGACTGTATGCAAGATAATAATCAAGTTTCTTGATTAACCTGATTATTGCCATTGGATATATCTGCATCATACTATTAAAGCACTTGAAATTTGGAGTTCTTCATTACAGTATGAAAAAGTTGCTTCAAGATAACTTCTAAGGGAATTAAATTACACACCCCTGTCTCCGTACAGGGCACACACATAATCTCCTAAAGCAAGTACAGTCGTGAAAAATTTCCACTGCTCAAGTAATCAAGAAAAACCAGACGCCGCTTAATTCATGTCATGCTCTATCTAATCGTCAAAGATCTGTACACGTTCTGCATATTCGCGAATATTCGAGACAAAGGTTTCTTCGATCTGGTCGCCTTTACCGCCGGCGACGCGGAGAATCAGGTCATTTAAAGAGGCTCGGCCAAGGATATCGACATGGTCGCCTGTTCAAATTAGCATTCATGCGAACAGGAGAAAAGATTCTGCTGATGACTTACCAGTATTAGGTCCACCGCGTGGCGAGAATCGATCTGGCTCGTGCGGCATTTCATAGACTTTGATCTTGGCCCCGGCTGGATTATATCGTTTCATACGCCAGCCTTTGGCACACATATATCCTGTACTAAGAAGATTGACTGTACCATCGCCTTCGCCCATAACCACGCCATGATCAATGTCCTCGTTCAATGTTACAGTTGTGTCAATGCTGACGTTCAACCTCGTCTGCGGATCGCGCTCTTCTTGGTAGAAATAGCTGCGTTCAGTTGGCTTACCAACACCATAGAAACAATAGATTTTCATATCAGGCGCGTGTGGAAGTCGGGCTTCGAGCGGGTTCAGCCACGTTCGCGGGTCTTTCTCGTTGGCCTCGACTTCTCGGGTTGTGTGTGCCACTCCGTGTGAGTAGCTACTTAGTACCTGTTTCTTATACCAATCCTCACTTTGGTCGAAGAGGTACTGCAGACTCTCTGGGGTGGTGAGATTGCGTGGCGTCCAGGATGAATTGGCCTCTCGGAAATTGAGTAGATTTCCGAAACTCATCGATTGTCCAGGTTTGTCGTCCGGTGCCCATGTCGAATTGCCCCAGACAGCTTCGCCGCCCTTTGGAAGCATGCTTGAAATACCGGGCATAGCGCGAAATATTTCTGCACGTTCATCTTTTGAAAGGAACTTCTCCAGTCCATACACAGCAAAGGCATTGAGTTGCGCTGTGTCACGCATCTCACCAGAGAGTACGGCTGTCAGACCTTTGACGGCACCAAGCATGCAGCCACTAATGTTGACCCAGGAATCAATGTGCTTGTTGACCCAGTCCTTTCCACCTTTACCATGGTCTTCACTCTCCACCCATTTGAAAAAGTAGAGCACCACCTGCGAGCCCATACTATGTGACGCCAATGTGATCTTCTCGCCCTTTACTTCCACAGCAGTCTCGATGTATGACTTGAGGCGACTGTAGTACTGATCACGAACTTCAAGGTTAAGGTATGAAAGCCGCCAATCATAGGCGGCAGTGAAAGCATTGGTTGGGTCATAGCCAATTGTTGCAAGGTTTTCCAGGATCTTATTCCAGATCCAATAGCCTGTGATAAAAAAGTCTGTGGCATCGAATCCTTGTGCTGCGCGCAGCTTGACTCCCGGCGGATCAAGACCCGTCTCTCGATCCAGCATAATGTGATTCTTCCATTCTGCCTTATCCATCACCAATGCTCGCATCATGCTCCAACTGCCCCATAATCGTCGCCGGAAGTATTGCCGGGAGGTATCTCCAGTGCCCCAACTTTCTAGACCAGTTGAGATCACCCCAGGTATCATTACCACGGGGTGCTTGGCTGAAACTCCTTGCGATTGAAGGTGTAATCCGACGGCGAAGGAATCGTAATTGACGGCGTCGCGTTCGTGTTGCTGCCGCATCTCCCCTCGTAGTCAGCTGGCTGAAACAATCTATATTCAAGACCTAGCGCCCTCAAAGAACCCTTTCCCAAGAACATACCGAGAATTCCCTCGCATCCCGAACAATTCCCTGAGGAATGACATCAATCAAAGAGTCGATATTCAAATCCATCAATCCATCCAGATTGATCACCTCCTGCTGATTCGCGAAGAAAAGCGCAATAAATACACCAAAGAGACCACCCAGTACGAAGATAAATCCATTGCGACGTTTGCTGCGTGGTTTAATCACCAGCTGCTTAACCTCTGCACCATCGAATTCAGCTCGCAATCGCTCTTCCTCTTTCTTGTTTCGGACGAACCGGCTCTTATCGTCGCTGGATGTAGGGGGATCGTCCTTGCCCGTGCGGCGGCGCAACATCGCGACAGCGCAGAGGGAAAAAGCAATCCAAAACGAATTGCAAAAGAAGTCGCTAGCCGAAGAGGACAAAGTAGGGGGGAAGAGAAGAGAAAAGAAGGGAGTCACAAGAAAAAAAGGTGGCGGGAGGGCTTTAGCTGCGGCCGCTGGCGGGCAGATCGGCGTCACATGGTAAATCGGGCAGTTGTTGTGCTCCGCTTGTTTCCTCCGCAAACTTGCACCTTTCTTCTTTTTGTTTCCCTCACAGCCCTCCAACCCATCTATGACCCGCCATCTACACTGAGGAAACGCCGTCATGAGCCAAGATTCCCCTAAGCTCCGCTATGTGCGTTACGATAGTGCGCGCGAGAATGAATATGTCGCCGCGATGCGCCAGTTGATCTCTAAGGACCTGTCCGAACCTTACAGCATCTATGTCTACCGCTATTTCTTATACCAATGGGGTGATCTCTGCTTCCTTGCAATGGATGAGAAAGATGAGATGGTCGGAGTTGTGGTGTCCAAATTAGAGCCACATCGCGGGGGTCCTTTGAGAGGGTATATTGCTATGTTAGCGGTGCGTGAGGAGTTTCGAGGTCAGGGTATTGCAACAAAATTGGTCCGCATGGCAATTGATGCGATGACAGAGCGAGATGCGGATGAGGTATGTATATTTGAAATCAACATCTCCTAGATCTAGCCCTGATTTAACTGAATTGTGTTCCACAGATTGTCCTGGAAACCGAAATCACAAATACCGGCGCCATGAAATTATACGAGCGATTGGGATTCCTGCGCAGTAAGCGACTTCATCGGTACTACTTGAATGGAAATTCGGCCTATCGTCTCGTCCTCTATCTCAAAGAAGGCGTTGGTGCGATTCGAACTGCCTTCGACCCCTTTGCACCACCTCACCCAGCACATATTGAGACGCCTACTGTACCCGTTGGTGCCACCCCAGGAAATGGTGTCATTTTATAAGCTTTACATGGATGCATGAGTGTTCTCTTACAATTGCTTTTGTGAGAGAGTAACGGCGTTACGTGACATGAACTTTTTTATGGGAAATGATCTGATAGATAGAATTGCACTTGGCATCATGGCGTTATCATCTAGCAATGGCATGGATACTTCAGCAGAATAGAACAGGCACACCTATTAGTATAAAAGATAGTAATACTATAATACTACTAATACCACCCCATGGTCCTTCAAAATTGGGCCTTGTCGGGTCTGTGACGACACACAGGCTCATCGTCTACTTCGGTTTTGTGGGGAGGACGAGAGCTACTTTGCAAACCAGAGAACTTTTTCAATCGCCCACACAATCTTGACTCTTTAATTGAATCGATTACGAAGATGTATACTAAATTCAACCCAACTCCGAATGCAAGCTCCGAGGAATTCGTTCAACGCCAACTTGATCGTGTCCTCGTGGCAGCGTTATACCTGGAACATAACCAGATCACCCGAGAGCAGTTCCAGGAAGAATTCAGCGATGTCTGCAACAGAGTTGAAGCTCAGAAATCTCATGCATTACAGGCGCATACGCTTTACTTCGACGAAGTGATGAAAGTCTTCCCCGACCTTCATTTCCGATTTAAGCCATTTAGCAAGTCGTGGAGAGAGTCGTCGACGAGTTTGCCTATACCGGGGTGGTTCAGTAAGAATCTATGATATTTTCATTTACATCCGATCTATTATTGTAACTAATGTGTACTAGGGACTGGTATCGGCCGTCTTAGTACTGGTTCAGAAGACAAAGCAACTCGATTGAGAGATCTTCTTGACTATGTCATGGTCAGACTGGACTATTTCAATAGTCGTAAAGGACATTCTCACGGGCTGGATATTAAATCTCGAATGTCCTTTTCATACAATACCGTCGAATACCAAGGTAAACGCTCGTCTCTCTTCAGTGTACCGGATTACAGTCTCTGGCACGGTAGTGAGAACGAGGCTGCTGTTCAACTTGTAGTTTTCGAAACCAATAATAGTGCGCTTGGATGTCGATCTAAGGCGAAGGTTTGTCCTTGTTGTGAGGCACAGGTCATCGCAACTATGGGTTAGTACTGCCTGTGAACTGGGTATTATATAGTTGGCTGATATTTTGATAGCGATGGTTTACTCCGAAAGGAAAAATCGAGGTGAGGCTAAATGTGCTGTCTATGGGCTTTCCACGGATTGTGAACGATTTGCATTTTATCATGTTGATGATTACGGTGATGTAGGGCTTTTTTCTCTGCTATCTACCGCTAAAATATCTAACTCTACTTAGTGGTCCTATTTTGATTTGAAGGCGGCAGTCGAAGGGGATGTGGTGGACTATAAAGATATTGCCAATCTTCTTGCTTTTATCTTTTACGAAATCTCCTGCTCAAGGGACCAGTGATTGGACATAAAAGAATAATGTTTGCTACACTAATGGAGTGTTAATTGTTCCTTTTCTTCAACGAGTATCGTCATTAAATCAAGGTGCAGAATCGGAGTACAACTGTATCCACTCGAATGTTTTGGCTGTGAATAAACTTCAAGTTGGACCGTTAGAATGACATGTACTACACCCACCGACTTAATTGAAGTCATAGTTTAACGCCGAATATCTTTTCTTGTACATGCTGGATGCTGGTTCGTTGTGTTTTCATGATTCGACCGCAGAATTAATATAATTTATCAAGTTTACGCGGCGCCCCTTACGTCATGAGCCCATCGCGACCAGATTGATATAGATCCATGTCCTGGGCGAATTTTCTGAAGAACGAGCCATGATCATTTTCGGGCCATTTGGGAGTACTTGAATCGTACTAGTTATTCTTCAGCATCGATATCCTTTCAGGAGCATTTATCTCCGCTCTTCTAGTCCCAACTGCCCGGTCAACCAATCCTGATGTCTCTTGACCCTGTCACCAGCGGTCTCGGCAAGGCCAAACCGAAGAAATTGCAATCAACAGCCACTGCAGCGACCGATGATGTTCAGTCAACCGCGCGAGAACCGGTGAAAAGGGTCAATAAGACCACAAAGACATTAAAAGAGCCCTCCATCCCCGGTCAATTCCCCTCCGACGACGCCCCTCCCAACGACAACAAACAACAGCCTGAAATCAACTTCTCGGCTATCTGGGCCTCTTTTACACAGTGGGCATACGGCATTTTCCCACAGACGGTCGATACATTTGAGTGGTTTGTGAAATGGCTTCTTGATAGATATTTGCCTCCCCCCAAACAGGCACAAATGTATGAAGCGGCGTTGAACCGACCGATTGCTTCCACATTTCTTGTCTGTCAAGCCATCTGCTGCGGAGTCCCATTACTTGTGTTTTTGGCAGGTGTGTTCATTTTCGCTGCGGTTTCTTTGCTGCTCTGGGCTATTTTGTCCCTGTTGATCCTGGGTCCGGTATTGCTTGTTGCAAGTATGATGGGCGTTTCGCTGTGGGGCTGGGGGTGGGTCTTATATGGGTTGGTGAAATGGGTCGATCAGCGGTTTTTAGGAGGAATGATCACTCGCTTTTGGCTGCCGCGAATTCAGGGGCAGGAATCGGAGGAGAAGGATGAGGGTGAAGCTGGAGGTGCTGGGGGTGAGGGTGAGGGTGAAGAGGAGAAGAAAGATAATTGAGTCTTGTATAGTGCTATATTCAAGTTCAGGTATTATATTATGAAGTAATACTTATCTCCTAGTTAATTATAACTCATTACGATCTAGGTACTGTACTATGTACATATTTATGTGCATACCAATCATTCTGTCATGCTGCTTCAGTAACTCATTGCTTTTCAATACACAATGGGTCCCACTTTGCGCCATTAAAATGCTTGACTCTGGGGTCCCACTGTCTTAATTCCAAATCCATCTTACAGATGAAATTACCGAGATGAACTGAGCTGCCATTAGCTGGGTAGACAGCCCAAGTTTCTGTCAGCCGCAAGATAGGGAGCAACCCCATTGAATCTTCTCTTCGCACGCGCAGGATGATTATGAATGGTAAGGGCATTCTAAAGATGTTTGAACAGAATACGGTAGTACACTGCTATGTATTAAAAAAAACATTTGGGGCTGTGGCCGGTTGCCTTAGCAGCCTGAACGAGTTAGTACACTATGTAGTTACGTACAATTAGTTTCGATTCATGATGGCTGCATGTTTGTCGGCAAAGAATCTTTCAAGTTGAAAATATCACTACACTAGCTACATACATAGAACCTACACTACGCTTTGACACCTTTCCCTACCACTCGGAAAACAATCCAAACTTTGGTCTCAAGCTGGGCCGTAGATCCAGGGCCATGGGAAAGAAATGAACTACTGCAACGCCTCGACGGCACTAAGATCTCAATCGCGACCAACGTCACATGGCAATCACAATGAACCATGAAGCATGCCTGTCAGCATTTTAGTAAGTTTGATAGAGCATTTCAAGGTCATGGCTGCACAGACCGAATACAATCAGGTCAGCCGACAGTCGACATCATACCGCATAGGCCATTCCCCGCCAAAGAGGAATGTAAGGTTCGACGGTGGCAGTTAGCACTTTCGTGTGATCTTCTTCATCTATTAAAATGCCTGGAAAAGGTAGAGTGATGAGTTGATCCCCACTTAGTCCTCTTGGTACATCCTTTTCCGCGCCGTACCGGTAATGTGCGGCATGAATCATTCAACACCCCCCAATACGTTGCTTGAGATATACATGCATTGCCGATCTTGTTGACATCCATGAAGTGGCAGTGCCTCCCTAACATCCTACCCAATGATAGTGCAGTGTTACGGGAGCGTCTCTAAAGTGAATATGAAAGTAAATAGGGGAATTGGCCAGAGCTGAGCTACAACAGATCTGCGACGGAGCTTGGCCATGTTTCATGACAGGCGGGATGGGATGCAGGTGGCCCGTGTGGTTGATCGCCGGGAAAGATCGCATTATGTACATATGTACGGAGTATGTAGTGTAGATTAGGACAGAAAGAGGGATTCTCAGGATCCGTGACGGTTGAAACTGGTCCTTCTGTCATCTACTCTGTACTCGGGGTAGATTAGCGTTGATCTAAGATTTAGTGTCCACGGCACACGGTAGCATCACCTCCCGCCACCCCGGAATATGTCTCAGGTATGGCGTACTATGTACGACAGAACGGCCTTGTGAGCTGCAATCAGGGGACTGAGGACATTGCAAGTGTACATATGTAACTACAGTACGGAGTACGGAGTATGTACGATGGGTCTTGTCAGCGTTCAATTCACAGCCTGCGGAGAGGGAACTCTCGAGTCTCCCGCGGGTCCCACCAGGAGGGATCCACTCTCGCGCGCCTTTACCCCTGGACAAAACAGCACTGACCAAGAATGTAAGCGTACAGTAGGTAAGTGCTAAACGGGGGTCAGAGGGGAAGGGGATGGTCAGGTTGGTGAAGGCAAGACCATGAAAAAGCAACGAGAAGAGCAAGGATGGAGGCAAAAGCAATATCAACAAAATCAACATCCATTACGCAGAACATCTTCATTCCCCGCAAAACTAATTGAAAACCCCCGAATCCTTAAGGCGTAGCGTCGAGCTCGGGACATCGAGTGGCTCCAATGTGCACAGTTGTTTATCCATTTGATATGAGGAGAATGGTTTAACGCACTACTGAGTGCACTCTCACGCTATCCAGATTCTTCGCAGTGAGCATGGGACAAGAAATATCTGGGAATAAAGATCATTCGGGCAACCCCAGCTGCATACTGGAATGAACCAGCAAGAGTGGTCTCGTCATCCACGCGGACCGCACGATGTCGGATGATGGAGCCGGGTGTTAATCCGGCTGAGATCCGCTAAGAGCCTTGCGTCTGAGACATCTGTTGATAGTGTCGAACGATTTGCTGCACCTGCGGCCGCTAGGTTCAGTCTTTGGTGCAGAAGGGAAGTGGAGATTCTTTTTTTTGGGGGGATAATTTTGGGATTTATTGAGGTGTTGATAAGCGTGAGATGAGGGCCGTAAGTCATGGACCATGGATAGGATGTTAGGACTCAAGATAAACCTAATTATTTTTTTTGACTCTGTATGGAGTATCCCATAGGTATTTCGAGATTAGTTGGATAAAGAGGAACTGTTCCTTTTATTCCAGACACATCGAATCAATGTGAAACAGTTAAATTCAATATTCAGGTCCAACTTGAGAACGTCGTCCACATGGAGGTCTCGTGGATCAGCAATGCACCCTTGGCCCCCTCCTCTCTCCAAGCTAAAGTGCATATCCCCACTCACAAGAGTCAGTGCGGCCCCGGTTGATCCATTTTGTTCAATTTTGGCTCGGATGCAGGTACCGGGTTCGATGGTGGGTTACTAACGAGTCCGTGTAACTTGGCCTTGAGAGAACGGCACCGTTGGCCCTGACGTAGTTCGGTATATCGAGCAAAGCACAAAGTCCGAAGTGCGAACGAACTTGCAAGGTTATCAAGTGGATCTAGAGGAAGTGAGTATGTAAAGTAGTCCATACAGAGCACATAGTATGTAGTATATACAGTACATAGAGTACTATCAAGATCAAAGTGGCAAGGCCAGATATCGCATCCATGGAAAAGGGGAGGTTCGCGGTGGCGAGGTGCATCCAGGGGTAAATCGACAGGTAGAGTACTTTAGTTAGTTACTACGTGTGTACAAGTACACAGTGTGGTGCAGTTCACAGAGATCCCTTGCAGATATTCAAACTAAAAATCAAAGATAATAAGATAAAAATATAATAATTATTTATAAAATAATATCCCAATACCCCCAATACCTTGTACACTGTATACTATACACTCTCCGTAATACGATGCTCCACCGCGTTTCCCTTTTTTTTCCCCAGTTCCGCCCTAAAAGGAACTAACGAAATAATAATCTCCTTTCCCCCTCTTCCCTCTCCCCTCCTCCCTGTTGCTGGCAGCATCCTGCTTTTTCCTTTTGGAATTTCACCTCTTTGTCCGTCATCTGGCACCAATTGGCTTGAATTATCTAAGCGTCTATTACCTCCTCCCCGTTCGCCCTTTTTCATCAACCAACCGTCACCCCTGTCGGGCGAGAGGGAGATTATACCAACCACGGTCAACCAAGGTCAACCACGAATTGCAGAGGTAATAAAAAGAAAAGACGCCAACCTTCATTCGTCCGATGCGAACGATACATCTCATCGGATCTTCCGCTCTAACGAGTTATTATTGAACAGAAAAACGGAGAAAAAAAAACCAAGTATCCTCCTTCACCCGTCGTGATCGTTTGCGCCGTCTCGTAGCGCACTCGATCATATCCGCCCTTCCTCCAGGAAGGCCTGCTATTCAATCACACAATGTCCGTTGCGACAATGCTACAGCCTGCATCCAGAATCTCCCGAGCCTCCTCTTCGTCTTCTTCCTCGTTCCAACCAGTCGCACGACAAAACACCATGTCTTCCCACGATACTCGGTCGATCCGTCAGTCCAAGCGGATGTCGGTCACCGCATTATACCTGTCCATGTCCGCTAAGGACAGAGATTTGGAAATCTCAGATGACCTGGCTCGAGGTAAGTTGGGAACTTTCTCTCCTGACTGTTCGCTCTGGGTGACTGACTCCTTGTGCAGCGCAGAAACATTTGAGAGAATTGAAGTCGAAGATTTCTTCGCAGTCCAAGAAGAATTTCGTGTTAGAAAAGGATGTACGATACCTTGATTCACGGATAGCACTGCTGATTCAGAATCGAATGGCTCTTGAGGAGGTAAGTTTTGGGGATTGTGCCCTTCCGGGCGGAGAAGGAGAAAGGATGCAAAGAAAGACAGTGGCTCATGAATGATCTTCTTAACAGCAAAACGAAGTCGCCAGCCATCTTGATGATACTGCCGACCCGCAAGAGGGTTTCTTCCCTAATGATGAACGTACCCAGAAGTACGGTAATCTGCTCTTTTTGTTGCAGTCCGAACCCCGCCACATCGCCCACCTTTGCCGACTCGTCTCGATGGCCGAAATCGATTCGCTTCTGCAGACTGTCATGTTCACAATTTACGGAAATCAGTATGAAAGTCGCGAAGAGCACCTTCTTCTCACTATGTTTCAGTCCGTCCTCACCTATCAATTCGATAACACTCCCGAGTACTCGTCCCTCCTACGCCAGAACACTCCTGTCTCTCGGATGATGACAACCTACACCCGCCGTGGCCCCGGTCAAAGCTACTTGAAACAGGTTTTGGCGGGACGGATCAACTCACTGATCGAGCTGCGTGATGTGGATCTGGAAATCAACCCATTGAAAGTTTATGAATCAATGGTGAAACAGATCGAGGAGGAGACCGGCTCTCTGCCGGACTACCTGGCTCGCTCTGTGACGGCCGAAGATGCCGCTGACAACAAACAGGTGCAGGCTATTATTGCGCCGCGCTTGAAGATGTTGACAGATATCGCCAACGGATTCCTTACCACTATCATTGACTCTGTGGATGAGACCCCTTACGGTATTCGATGGATTTGCAAACAAATCCGCAGTCTGTCTCGTCGCAAATACCCCGACGCCCAGGACCAGACGATTTGTACACTCATCGGTGGTTTCTTCTTCCTTCGTTTCATCAATCCCGCTATTGTTACACCGCGCTCCTACATGTTGATCGATGCGACCCCTACCGACAAACCTCGCCGGACCTTGACTTTGATCGCTAAGATGCTTCAGAACTTGGCCAATAAGCCCTCTTATGCCAAGGAGCCCTACATGTCCAGCCTACAGCCTTTTATTGAAGGTAACAAGGAACGAGTCAACAAGTTCTTGCTTGATTTGTGTGAAGTCCAGGATTTTTACGAAAGCCTGGAGATGGACAACTACGTGGCTTTGTCTAAGCGTGATTTGGAGCTGCAGATCACTCTTAACGAGATGTACGCCACCCACGGTCTCCTTGAGAAGCACAGCGATGCCCTCACCCAGGATCACAACTCCCACCTTTCGCAGCTCCTACAAGAACTGGGAGCGGCGCCCCCACAGGTCCCTCGCAAAGAGAACAGGACTATTACTGTGCCACTCTTCAGTCGATGGGAGACCGCCTTGGATGATCTGACCGCCGCTTTGGATATCACTCAAGAAGAAGTGTTCTTCATGGAAGCCAAGTCGACCTTTGTCCAAATCCTTCGATCACTTCCGACCAACTCCTCTGTCGCGCGTCGACCTCTGCGACTGGACCGCATAGCTGAGGCAGCTGCCACCCTCAAGAATGATGCCGTGATGGTGCGAAAAGGAATTCGTACTATGGAACTACTGAGCCAACTCCAGGATATGGGCGTGATTGATCGCTCCGACGAGTTCAGTCTGCTTCGAGATGAGGTGGAACAAGAGTTGGTTCATCTTGGGTCGTTGAAGGAGAAGGTATTGGATGAGACACGCAAGCTGGAAGAAGTATTTGCCACTATCCGCGACCACAATGCTTATTTGGTGGGCCAGCTTGAAACATACAAGTCTTATCTCCACAACGTTCGCAGCCAATCTGAAGGCAAGCAGCGGAAAACGCAGAAACACCAAGAACTTGGTCCATACAAGTTCACCCATCAACAGCTGGAGAAGGAGGGTGTTATTCGCCGCAGCAATGTTCCCGAAAACCGTCGGGCAAACATCTACTTCATGTTCAAGAGTCCCTTGCCCGGAACGTTTGTGATCAGCCTGCACTACAAAGGCAGGGCCCGTGGCTTACTTGAACTTGATCTCAAGCTGGACGATCTCCTTGAGATGCAAAAGGATAGCCTTGAGGACCTTGACCTGGAATATGTCCAGTTCAATGTTACGAAGGTGCTGGCTCTTCTCAACAAACGATTTGCCCGCAAGAAGGGATGGTAAACGCCAAACACTCACCCCATTGGGCAATATGCCCCCTATTTATGAAAACCATGAGACCGAAGCTGCTTATGATTTCTGATCAAGCAGTTTTGGCTGGCTGCGATTTGACTGCAGCGTAATATTTTTGAATGATCTGATGGATACGGAAAGGAACCTTCCTGGACCTAAATGTCTACTCTTCCCATCATTGTTGCTGCTCAGCATCGGGATGGACTGAATGAAGCTCTGCTATGATCTCGACCATTCTTCCCCCGGCAACGTATAGCGTATTCGGGGGAAGCTTGGGTCAAGTGTGAAATGCCATCGGTATACGAACGTGTGCACCCCGCTGGTTCGGGCATGCAATCGGTCTTGATATTGTCGAGACCTTTTCTTTTGTTCCCTTCTTATTTTCTGCGTTTGTTCTCCTTGTCTTTTCTCGTATTTCATTTTTGTCGTGGATTTCTGTAATTTATACCCAGCGCATAGTTTTATTCGTCATGTCTCTTGTTCGGCCATTACATTTGTCCAATAATCCTATCTGATCTGATCTTGTTTTGATGTCTACTATGCATGTTTGTGTTGCGATCACCACTACCGCTCGGACCTTACCGGTTCCCCCCATCTGCGCTGTGTATAATATCTTGCTTAAGTTTCGTGTTGCGTGCGATGCGAGGTCTTTTGGATCTAAATACCCGTTGTTCAGCTTCTAATGGTTTTGAGTTTTTTGGCCTGTACAGCAGATACACTTTAGAAGCAGGCTCTCTTCAATTTTTTATTTGGGATACCATGACTTTTATTCTGTAAAACTTCACTTTCCCCCATCGCCGATCCGTCGGCCAAGTTTTTCCCCTTAGCTTCTGACTAGGGCTACTTGTCATGCAGGCTTGGTGGATAATTTTTTGGACACCGCCTCGTGCCCCTCTGCCCCCTTGAAGTTCCAGTTGCCTACAGAGTACTCGATGATCTATCCTGGTGAACTCGATGGATGTAACCCAGCAACGAGGCTGGAGGCAGTCTGTCAATACAAGCGGTTATCGTATGAGACAACCCTTTGACAAGGAAGAGAGGGTAAGAAGGAAGTACTCATTAGATGAAGATGATAAACATGTTTGAATAGTCAAAACATATATAATTTTCCCCTTAGCCCTGTCCTGCTTAGTTGAATTGGCCACCATAACCAGTTACCCCGGGCAATACTATATGTACTACAGAAGTATCTCGACAGAAACCCACCTGTCAACTTGCCTGTGTAATGTAGTAGCTTATTCGTCTTCAAATAAATTAATAAATTAATCTACTGCAGTAGTCATTTACAGTAATTGTCCACCTCAAGTCCTCCCATGCGTTGTTGTTTACCCAACGATCGTCCATCTTTAAAAGTGGCCACTTACGCCAAAATTGCCCCCGTCCGCCTTTCCTGCATATTTCCCCCTCCACCTTTTTTGACATCTTCCCCTTCCCCTCCTCCTTTCTTCCTCACTCCCCAATCTTCTTCCCCGCCCATTCTTCCATTATGGCCGAGTCACAGTTGCCCACCGATACCAAGTACGATCAGTACGACTTCCCTACTACCGCGCCGGACGCTGTCTCTGGTCACCCCGGCCACACCACTCCGGAACAGGATGCCAAGGTGCACCAGTTGCGGACAATGCTCGAGCAGGAGGGCTACACCGAACGCCTGGATACTTTGACCATGCTTCGATTCCTGCGCGCTCGCAAGTTTGATGTTGAACTGGCTAAGCAGATGTATGTGCCCCTGATCATGCCCATGTCTGCCAATTCCCTCGTCATCCGCTTCACGAGAGAGCTGGATTGCCCGTGACAAATACCTTTGTCGCAGTCTAGTCTAATACTTTTTTGTCCGCTCTTAGGTTCATCAACACTGAGAAGTGGCGCAAGGAATTCGGCACTGATGATCTGCCTGCCACTTTCGAATACCCGGAGAAGCCCGAGGTTTTCAAGTTCTACCCTCAGTACTACCATAAGACTGACAAGGTGAGTTCTAGCGCTATACAATACAATCCAATAAGGGTCTCGAGGCAAAGAATTTCTACTGACCACAGTCTAAACTACAGGACGGCCGTCCCCTTTACATTGAGAAGCTGGGCAAGATCGACCTCAACCAGATGTACAAGATCACCACCAGCGAGCGTATGCTGAAGAACCTCGTCACCGAGTATGAGAAGATGTCCGACCCCCGTCTCCCCGCCTGCTCTCGCAAGGCCGGCAAGCTCCTCGAGACCAGCTGCACAGTCATGGATATGAAGGGTGTCGGTGTTACTAGCATCCCCTCCGTCTACGGCTACGTCCGTCAGGCCTCCGAGATCTCCCAGAACTACTACCCCGAGCGTCTGGGTAAGCTCTACATCATCAACGCCCCCTGGGGCTTCAGCTCCGTCTTCAGTGTTGTCAAGGGTTTCCTTGACCCCGTCACTGTCAGCAAGATCCACGTTCTTGGCAGTGGATACCAAAAGGAGCTACTGGCCCAGGTTCCCGCCGAGAACCTGCCTAAGGAGTTCGGTGGCACTTGCGAGTGTGAGGGCGGCTGTGAGCTTTCTGACCAGGGACCTTGGCAGGAGGCCGAATGGGCCCGTCCCCCAGCATGGGCCGTCAAGAAGGATGCTGCCGCCAATGCCCCCGCAGATGCTGGCGCCGAGAAGAAGGAGGAGGAGGGTGTCGAGGCCAGCGCATAAAATGCTCGATATAGACTCTTTTCATTCGTTCAACATTCGCATCTACCGGGCGCCTGCATTGATCCTGTGTCAATCGCCTTTCGTATTGAAAACCAAGAAAAGGGACAAATTGAACAGGATTCACGGGGCAGTTTAGTTTCTCACTAGAGCGAAACTCAACTAGACTCTTTTCTCTGAGGCCATGATCAAACATGGATCACTCTGCTATTGTCTTCCATGTTCGATGACAACCCAACGCCTACTGGAAGTTTTCAACACATCATCACCGACGACCCATTCACAACCCTGTGGAATCCTTGCCCCCCATCTAGCTTTTTTCGTTTTCTTTTCCTCTTGTCGCTTGCTTCTGATCTAGATATCATTGAGAGTTTTGTCCCCTATATTCTCTTACCTGTTTAAAATACGAGGGTTTACACCTGCTCTCTCGATATAGAAAGGGAATAATGGGAACTGGGGAGTTTTTAAAAGCGAGTTTAGGAGTGGAGGTGAAGACTTGGCTTTTTTCTATTCGATTCTCGATTTGGAGTGTATACACGGGAGAGCACATAGCAAAATACGGCCAATAGCCCAAGAATTTGTCTTGTTTTGTAGATTCCAAGAAGTTTTGATTTTAGCGTGAGTAGAACACATGTTGTTATTGATAAGACTTGGTCAAAACAAAAGAAAGCATCACAGAAAGAATTCAAAGAAAACAATGGTATCATGATTCCCACCAAACCCCCATATCCAAACGCCTTCAACATTCAAAACATAATCAATCCGTAAATATCCTCTCAATCCATCACATCTTTTCAACTACCTCCGCAGCACGACCAGCCCGTTCAGCCTTGCCAACAGTAGTAGCCAGCGCATTCCCTTCCGTACCAGGTTCTTCGTCGCCATCACCCTCGCCCTGTAACCGCTGCAACGTTCGTAAGGCATCTTCATATACATCCGCCATATCACCACTCATCCACCGCTCCGTCTCTTCATCCGTGCCCAGTGGAACCCGTAAATTCCATTCTGGACGCGGGAGACCACGACGTTTTCCTGTTTTCGCAGATGATCCTTCGGAATCCCCCTCGACATCCATTACATCGCCGCCAGTGGAAGGTCCAGCGCCAGACCCGTCTCCATTCTGGAGACTCTGAGCACTCTCCTCTTTTTCTTCTTCTTCATCTGCCATCTCCTCCTCCTTAATGACTTGCGCTAATTGTGCCGCGTAGTCGTTAGCCGCTTTCCGTGGTGCATCTCGTCGTAGTTGGGCCACGCTCGTAGTGAGTGATTCTAGTTGTGCGTAGAGGGCTGTTACGCGTGAAGCGAGTTCCGAGTCATAAGGTTCGTACTCGACTGTTTCTGTCGGTGCGGTGAATGAAGCTGGGAATGGGAATTGTGGGGATGAAGAGTCAATTCCGTTAATGCTGATTGATGAGGAGGCTGTTGTGAATGTTTTGTTTATGTACTAAGATATATTAGCCTCATTCCACAACGATATGTATCATTCATTCTATGGTGCGTCTCTTGAGGCAAAACAGATTCCTATGCTTGAAGTAAGGAACTGGATTATTTGTGTCTTACCTCGTCCACCAATTCCTGGACGCGTTCGCGCATTGGGTCTGGGGTGTCATCGTCTGTTGCCAAAGGGGGGAAATTGAGGTCGAGTTTTTGTCGTGAGAGGGCTACTGCATTTGCGTAGAGATATGTAAAGTCTGCTGGAGACTGAAGCTCAATTTTGCGGTGTGTTGCGGCCATCTTTATAGGGTTGTTGGAAGAGGGGAATTCGAGGTTGTCGTGAGGCGTTCGGATTTGCACGCGTTGGAAGGCTTGGCGTTAGTCCCCGCAGACGCAAACGATGTCATCGAAAGGTTTAAACTTCAGTCTTGCTCGACTTTCCTTTTCTTTTACCCCCCTTTCCAATGACCGAGACATTCTTTTACCGGGTCTGAAATTTCATTACTTCTTTCTCTTTTCTTTTGTTATTGTCTCGTCATACTTCTATACTGACTGATATACTTCGTCTTTATTCGTCTTGCTCCTTACTGCGGGTCCGGTATGGGAATGATGCGATTACTGTGAAGATAATGCCTACAATCTTTGAGCTTGTTGAAACGGCCTTTCTTCTCTAGTAACAAAAACTTCAGGCTTTCCTAGAAGACATTCCAACTCCTTCGAATCGAGAAAAAATCATGGAAGACACCGAAAGCATTTCTCTCGTGGATAATACTGCCCCTTCGCAGCAGCCTAGTAGCGGGGACCTGGAATCACTGCGACGAACTTCCACTGTCGCTCGCCAGAATAGCCGTTCCTCACGCTTGACTCGACCATCAGTATCCGGACAGCTTGCAAAGAGGAAATATGCCAAATGGCAACCTGATCGTTTGGGGGTTACATCAGATACCGAGGCCTCCACCAGCCGAGAATCGTCGCGGGCTCGAGGATCAATTTCAGCAGGGAGTTCTGGTGGTCCTCCGAATCGACAACCCTCACAACGTGACAGTGGGCTAGGACTGAGGGAGAGCGACACTCTCGACTTTGCGCCAACACGCACACAAAGCCATACGAATACTACGACGCACTCAACAACGGGAAATGGAAACCCCCCTACCGATAATAAAAAGCCGATTTCGGAGCTAGACATCTTATATGAAAATCAACGTGGATCATTTATCTTCGGAATTCCCCTTTACTCTCAGAGTTCGCTTCTCACATTCGATCCCAGTCCATGGATGACACAGGATCGACGAGAAAGCCCGGTCAATATAACGAATGCCCAATTACCAGACCCGAGCTGGGAGTGGTCCTGGCGGACATGGTATGTCGACATGTCTGGTGATGTAGATGAGCAAGGCTGGCAATACTCTTTCTCCTTCAGTTCATCTCAGTGGCATGGCTCACATCCGTGGTTTCATTCTTGGGTCCGTCGACGTCGGTGGGTTAGACTTCGTCATAAGGTTCTGGAGAAACGGGTTCGTGGACGGTCAGGGTTCGAGCAAGCTCATATGTTGACCGAGGATTATTTCACTATTCATTCCTCTAAAGTTCGCAGTCGCGAGCAAAGCGTGACTGGTCTTTCCAGGGTCGAGTCTGGATTTTTGAACCGTGTTGATACAAAGTTGGATGAAGAAGTCCCTCTGGAGGAAATAGGGGACATCCCTACTCTGATGCACGCTTTGAAGCTTTGTTCGATTGACCGGGAGAAGATTGATGCGCTTCGGAAGTTTATCGAAGCAGGCGGCGAGGAACTATATTATTTGGCCGAGAAGGTCAGTCAAGATATATTTTTATCTCACATCCCTTATAAAACCCGCTCCTAACTTTATTCTAGATCCCTGAGATCATGCCTATGTTCATGTTTCAAACATCCCGCTGGCAATTTGTGACGTATCTTGTTGGCCAAATTCATCAGCTTTCTCAATCAATCACAGACTCAGATGGCAAGGATACAGACAAACAGCAAAGACAGAAAGATAATCTCATTCGGGCAGTGGAATCAGCCAAACGGCATGTTACGGGGCCTGATTTCTTCGCCGATACTCACGGCGACTCAGCAGGAGAGTTGCTGGATCTGACCCCGAAGTCACAACACAAATATCTCCTATCCAAACGGTCCAAGGCGACTGATACGCCCTTGCTTGTGACAAAGCGACAGGAGATCAAGGGCATCCCTAAGGCCGCGGAAGTTGGTCGCGATCACCATATTTATTGATGATAGTCTCTTTGTACAAAGTATAATAGCCGTGGCATACACGAACTAGATCCGGCTCATTTCGGAATAGCCTAAACATGACTCTGAATATAATATCATAAATTTTTATGCCGTTGGAATAGTTCATTGTCCATCAACTCTCTCAGCTGATGCCAGCTCAGTATACTTCGGCAGCTAAAAGTAGCCCGTCACCGCCTGCCTGTCCCGCGCAAACAATTTTCGGAGCTTGGCCTATCCTCCTCAACCACCCTACACCATCCCTCTCTATGCCACGGATGCTGCATCAGCAATTTCCCCTATGTTCTCGAGTGGCCGTCCGTGTCTAAGAAGGCGTCTGTCTGTCGTTTTGGACACCGCCGCGGTTGGCCCCGATGAACCTCTCCTGTTCCTCTACCCCCGATGGGCCGCCTCGGCTCTGCAAAGACAGCAGATCGCGTCCTTGACCACCAAGACAATTTCAACAAGTAGGAATCGTCCTTCCGATCGCTCCTTGACACCAGCCGCCCCTTCTCCATCATCTCCGCTATCGTTTCCTCGACAATCGAGTCGATGGCTCTCTTCCGATGCCACGGCTAACGCCGCAGGTACCGCTGGGAGCAGCTCGGAGGTGCCAGTTGCCGGCCGCGAAACGATTGGGCCGAATGGGAAGAAAGATATCAAAGAGAGAGTAGTATTTAGTGGCAATCATCAGACAGCCCCTGTCACCGAGCCGAAACGTCCTCTTAATGCTTTCACCAACATCGAGTTGACTGACCCGGTCCGGACTCCTGTTTCATGGAGAAACAAAAATCGAAATCTCAATCGATCCCGCTCACGGCCTTTGGCTACCCCTACGCGTGATTTGACTAGTCGGAAAGCCGAATTCACATCTAAATTGTCTGTGCGCGATCGAAAGAAGCTACGCTACGGGACGTTTATCAAAGACCGATCGGGAAGCGCCGAGAAACTCTCACATACTACTGTCGGTGGTTGGGACTCGATGAAAGATATATTAGAGCGGCAAGAACGGGATCCCCGGACAGCGGTTAGGAGAAGTCCCAGGCAAAAGGAGCTACAGGTTCCCGAAGAAACCATTGCTTTGATATCTGGGATGACCGATACGGCTAGGTCGGAAAATATTTTCTACATCCATGTTCGCAATGGATGTCGTGTGCATATAATGCATCCGAGGGAAGGTGATGGGATTCACCGCAAGGTTATACTGTCAGGTTCCGAGCGCGTGATGGAGCTAGTTGAGGACCGTATTAAGCGCAGCCAGACTCTCCAGAAAAACGGAGATCCTCTCGTGGAAGTATCGAAGCCTATTTTTCCGGTGTTCAGCTCAATTGAAGCTATGCGCCGCAATAATCTTCCTGTTCCTATGATTCGTGGGGTTTGGCATGATTCTCGAACGGACCCAATGAGTTTACGGGATATAATCGAATATCGTTCGTCAACAGGGACTGTCAAAGAATTTGCAGAAAGCATTGAAGATCTCACTCATGCATGGGAATCCAAATCGGGTGAGAAAACAAAGAATGGGGCTTGGGTCGTACATCGTGACTTAATTGTGCGACGTATTTGGGAGCTCTTTCGGCAAGACTCGAATCGTGAATTCTTTTCTTCTGCGGCATTGAATCAAGCTTTGGCCTTTTTGTGCGGCCAAGAGCATCTGAGGACTGCAAGGGCAGTCTTTCTTCGAGCAGAGCATGTTGCAACCGCGGACTCATATAATATCTTTCTTCGAAGTGCAGCTCGACGTCAGGATTTGAAAACATTCCGGCGGTTCTTGGTCTCTATGAACCGGGCTCATATTCGCCCTAACAAGGCTACATGGCTTGCATTGCTCGAGGCAATGGTCACGCCTAACGCCAAAGCGTCTCTTGTGGCGCATCTGGTGCAGAAGGGCTACATAGCAGGTACCAGCACAACTCGGACTGCACTTCAACTGACCATCCAGGATTCACTGCTCGTGCATCTGGACAATGGTCAGAGTATGGATTCATTTATCGCTCTGATAGCTCAAACCAACGGAGCTAATTGGTTCACCCCATCGCTTATCTCGCAAATGTTCAGCGTCATTGCCCGTCGCAAAGACTTTACTGCTTCGAATATACTGCTCAAGTTTTGTTCTGATAATCAGCTTCAGCTCAAAAGTGACACTGTCACTACGCTCGTGAGCATGTGCCGCAAAGACATATTCTCCGCCATTGACTATACCCTTCCCTTGTTGCGACAACAAACCTTCCGGCTGTCGCGCGATACCCTCGAATCTCTCTTCCGAGTAGCCTACAAAAGCGAAAAGTACAACATTTGTCGAGTCCTGTGGCGGTACGCTTGTCTTGACGGAAATGTGACATATCGCATGAAAGAGATGGTGCTGAGTTCCTTACGCCGCAACGTCCCATTGAAGAAATACTCCAATGACATCCATAGGAATTGGCAACTTAATGCCGGCAAGGTTATCATCGGACTCGACCTGCATTTACCTCGACAAAAGGGATACCCAACGGAGATTACCGATTTGCTTCCTTCGAAATTCCGCGGAGATCCTCTCGGTTACCTCACATCTGGATTCAAGCTCCAAGGCGAAGAGCGCGACCTTCAGAGTCGAGTAGCTTATATGCTCATTAAACATGACATCCAGTCGGGAGCACAGCGCTATCACTCGCAATTCCCCTTGTCTGTCATGCTTGAAGCGGCGGCTATTCTCGATACTGAATGGAAGGGTATTCCCATGCCGTTATCATACATGCTCGAGAACGCCATCCAGGTGCCGATTCGTCGGCGATCGCCTAAGAAAGCACTCGATACACGACCCAAGCCTCTCTCCTCAACTTGTGATTCTATTTCTCTTTACTTGTACTCTGCTACTAGCGCACTGCATGCTAAATAGATCCCCTCCAGCGATGCCATCCTGTATTTATCTTGTTCTTTCCGTCTGCACCTCATGTTTTCTGTATATATATACTTTGTACATTATGTGAAATATTAGAGACGGCATAATAGACTCGCAATGAATGATCTAGACTATTACTACTTCAAGTATAATGGGTTGTGATACTGTTACGTACCACCACTAATAATAGGTATTATACTGTTTATGACCAACTTGTACTAGTAGACTAAGTATATAATGAACTATCAAATGCAATCATTCAAGAGAAGATTGTCCAAGCGTCAACCTAACGTCGGTCAAAGCTTTCCGGCACCCCACTGACTATCCCGATGGCATGCATCTGCATCTATATAAACTGTGCTTGTGGTGCAATAATGACCGTTTGATACTGATTAACGAATACCTAGTATTCAGCGCTATCGTAACAATCATGGTTCCTATTCCTGGTCACTGTCAGGTGTACCAGGATGGCAATTCCAGAAAGTAGTATGTACAGGAATACAATAGTTACGCCACCTCATGTCGGGTATGGTATATTGTTAATTGCCACTGTCTCATTATTTACGGAGTAATGTACAAGCTGAGATTCTTGAAGCGAGCCAACGGGCCTTCCCATGACAGTACTGTATATAATTGAATGTCTAGCCAATCGTAGCCGCTCAGTGACATCCGGAATACACCGAAGCTAATCAAGGCAGGCGCGACTGTAGCAGTCCGCCAAGACGGCAAACTCCCACCTCGTGGAGTTTAAAAGTAGAAGGCACGCGACAGAAGCATGGCCGACCACGAGTTGACCGCGTGAAGTGATTGGAGGTGGTGATTGGCTGACCTGGGAATAAGCAACGGCCCCAGAGGTCCAACCCGACGAGCACGGGGGCGGGTCGCAGACGGTGATTGGTGGACTGGTCGACCCCATCTATCAAACAACCACGAAAAGGCAGGAGCGAGATATTCTTTGATGTGTAGGTTTGCGCCTTCCAAGACGGGCCAGAAGAGACAAGCACTGGCAAGCATCGCCAAGATTGCTGGGCATCGCCTTGTCCTTCGTCATTGATGCAATATCAATGTCAATTTCAATCTCAACTTCAGACAGATCAGTGTATCTGGTTATTCCACTTCTGAACAACTCCTACTTCTACATCATGTCATGTCTTGTTTGACATAGTACGTCCTAGTGGAGTTCCACTAGCAGGCACTTTACCTGCTTGGACCCTCTTGTTCCAGAAGCTCTCGCCCCATCCCCCGACGAATGAGATGGATTCTCCTAACGTACACTCCAGTCATGGACTCCTGATCCATCATCGTGAATACCCGGGCCAGTGCGTCCGAGAAAGTCTCTCCTCGCCCCGGGCTAGCGTTGACATCTGAAATTGCCAGTTCTCCACCCACCACCAATACCCTCCCACGCGTGCCATTGCCTGACCCTCATTCGTCCTATTGAACATCTGGTGGGCGGCTGATACTGCGGTTCGTGGTCGTGTTGCATGGTAAACTTACCTGGGCTCCGCTCAAAAAGGTTCCAGAGCAAAATCAATTGAAGATAAATACGCTTGATATCCCGCTCGACTGCCAATCTTTTCTGAATCGTTGCAAGTCACTCCCTCTTTATTCCAAACCAACCCTTAGCCTTTCGGCCTTCGGTGGCTTTCATCTCTACTAGTAGAGTCCCTCCCTATTGCCGCCACAATGGTTCACATGGAGACTCCCAAGGAGGCTCTCACTCACTTCGAGGAGATGGAGATTCACGAGAAAGCCGCGTTTGACGAGATCATTCGTCCTGCGGACTCGTATGCCCCGAATGGTACTTACTGGGCTGACTTGCCGGTGGGTCAGCGCATCAAGTTCTGCGTCTCCCAGGATGGCACCGAGGCAAAGAAGGAGTTTGCTTGGCTTTGGGAGATGTTCAAGGCCGATCCTCTCTCTCCTATCGGCTACTACTTCAAGAATGCAGTTCTTCCCGGTGCTGGTCTGGGTCTTGAAGGGTATGTTATTGATATTTTCCCCCGTTGTTATCGACATCTTCCTAACATTGTGGTCTTTCAGTTATGTCCTTTTCTCGATTAGCAACGTCAGCTCCCTGTTCGAGAAATCCTTCGCCTCTTGTTGGAAGGAATACGAGATTTGCGATAAGAACTGGATTGCTGCCGTCAACTATCTTGAGGTTGCCGGTATTATTGTTGGTCAGATCCTTGTCGGTTTCTTGGGTGACTGGTAAGTACAGTTTATATTGTCCGCGTCTGATGTGAATAGTCCTCTGACAAGTATGTATAGGATTGGTCGTCGTTGGGGTCTCATTCAGGATGCTACTATCATGTTCATTGGTCTTCTCATGCTCACTGCCGCTTGGGGTGTCACGCAGAATGGTTGGATTATCTGCTACGCCTGGTCTCTTTTCTTCTACTCCATCGGTGTTGGTGGTGAATACCCTATGACTGCCACCATTGGAATGGAGAACGGTTACGGTTCTGGTAAGGTGACCACTTCTCAAGATCGTCTGCACCGTGGCCGTTCCGTTGTGTCAGCCTTCCTGATGCAGGGTTGGGGTCAGTTCGCAAACCAGGCTCTTCTTATCCTGTTGCTTCTGATCTTCCACCACGGTAGTGGTAGCCCTCCCTATTCCGCGGTCGCCACCCAATGGACCTACCGTGTCTCTTTCGCTATTCCCGCTGCTGGTACTGCTTGGCTTGTGTACTACCGTGCCTACCACATGAAGGCTGCTAGTAAGCAGTTGGAGGCACAAAAGAAGAAGGCCGCTGTTACCGGATATGATATGGAGTCTTTGAGCTTGACCTTCAAGCACTTTGGTCCCCGTGTCTTTGCTACTGCCGGTGGATGGTTCGCCAACGATGTCTTTTTCTACGGTAACAAGCTTTTCCAGAAGAAGTTCATTGGTGTGATTAGCCCCGGTAGCGATGTCACCACTAACTGGCTCTGGAACTTGGTCAATATCGGTGTCAGTCTTGCTGGCTACTACTGTGCTGCTTGGTTCGTTGATACCAAGCTTTATGGTCGTAAGTGGATGCAGATCATCGGTTTCATGCTCTGCTTCATCCTCTTCGTCATCCCGGCTTTCAAGTACGACTACTATACCAAAGCGGAGAATATCCATTCTTTCCAGGCTATGTACTTCCTGTCTTCTTTCTTCAACCAATTCGGTCCCAACTGTATTACATTCCTTGTTGCCGCCGAAGTCTTTCCTACACCTATCCGTGGAACAGCCCACGGTATCTCTGCCGCGGCTGGAAAGCTTGGAGCCTTGATCATCGCTGTCGTCGGCTCTTACACCTCAACCCAGCAGCAATTCTACATTGTCCCCTGGTTTGGTCTTGCTGGTGCCCTGATCACCTGGCTGTTCCTCCCTGATACCACCGGCCTTGATCTTCGTGAACAGGAGCGCCGCTGGCAGTTCATCCGTGAGGGCCGTGAGCACGAGTACCATGGCCCTGCCATTCACAGCAAGCACCTTTCTGTTTGGGAGCGCTGGATGGGTAAGGGCAAGCTATATGATGCAGAATTGGACTACAAGATGAAGGTTCAAGAGTTCCGTGCTGAGTGGGAAGCTGCCATGGCTCTCCGCGCCGAGGAGTCTTCGACTGAATTTGGAGTTGATGATATCGACGACAGTCTGCTGCATGGCTCCATGCACTCTTACTTCGAGCGCACTAGCCCTGTCATTCGCGGTATGCGGAAGGAAATAGTAGAGCCATTATCTCTGCCTGGCGCCGCTGCCGATGAGAAGCAGGAGCCTTCTCACGAATAGAGAGGTGTGTGATGCTGTTGAAGTTACCATAGACATATTTCTTTTCTTATTTTTTTTGAACCATTGTTGTTACATACTAGTGATGGATCTTTTGTATCAAAACATACCCCGAGCGAGGAGACTGCTGATGTCTTTAATTTAACAAATTGGAAATAATTGGGATGCTATTTGTCTCAACTTGAGTATGAGATTTATAAAACTTCGCTTTCTTCAAGCTTATCTTATTGAGCCACAGGCCCGGACCATACAAAATTGCTTGGTAGAGAAATTGAGATTGTATTGCCTTGGAACTGAAGGACGAAAGCTATCGGGTATCTGGAAAGATAAACAAAATAACAATAAAACCGTGTCAACCTTGGAAATGGAACAATCAACCCTATCTGCAACACAACTCTCTATGGTGAAGAAAGTATCTCCGTGGCGACAGTTGAAAATTTATGCACGATCTTCTCACCAGCAATCTTCAATGTCACAGTATACTTAACACTATTGAGATGCTTAATATTATAAGTTTGAAAATCCGGGAAAACGCGCTCGGCATAAGCAAAAGCCAATTGACGAGTTCCAGATTTCAAACCTGCCGGGGTAAGCGTGAGTTGAAAAGTATTACCAATATGAACTGGTGCATTTGCCTTCCCGGTATTGATGATGAGAGGGGAATTAAGGCCTATGAAAAGGGATTGGAGGCCTAGACTGAACTTTTCTTGATATCCATTCGAATATTGACTTGTTATGTAATTCCCTGGTGCAATGCATTGTGTGTATGGTCGAAGAGACATGTCGATTGATATGATCTGGATGTTTTGAGCGATATCTTTTATATTTTCGCTTGTTCCTTCGTTTATTGGGATTATTTCCAGTTGGAGGGGGATTGGAAGTGGATTGTTTAATTGGATTGCTGAAGGGGCGGTTAGATGTATGGCGTATTTGAAAGTCGGGACTTTGGAAGAGGAGAAGAATTTTTGCATGTGTTCTTTGAATGAGAGGTCTGCGTTTTCCATGCCTGGGCGTAGTCGTTGACTGTTGATTATTCTTGTGTCTTTCAGTGAGACTGAGGTACCGAGTCTCATGCTATTCGTTATAGGATGTCGGATGTTTATTGGATGGATTGATTCATGGGATTTCCAACTTCCACCGTGTGAATAGCGTAGATTCGCTACGAGGTAATACTCGATGAAACAGCTTGAATCAGGATTTCCGAAACTATTGTCCTCCGAGTAGAAGGTGCCGGGTAAGATGTGGTGACCTGGGTGTTCTTCATTTATAGGGAGAAGACTGCAATCTGCTGGTCTACCTTGTCTGCATGATCCATGCGGTTCGAGAGGAATGTTCACGGAAATAGGCCAGGAGAGAGGTTCTTCATTTCCCTCGGGTAGATGGATAGGTCCCTTGAAGACAGTGCAGTGATGATTGATGAACTGCGCTTCATCGCGATAGGATGTCTTGGAGTTATTCCTTGTATAAACGATCTTGACTTTTGACCGGCCCACAAATGATAATGTGACGGTGGCATCTGGTGAGACAACGGGTATCTTACGAACTAAGTGTCCGATGATAGTATCTCCGGGTGTATATGACCAGCCCGGTGGTTGAGCGATATCGAACATGAACGCATCACTTCGAGATACATGATGCGGTGGCATTTTGAACAAAGTTCGAGTAAAGAGGAATATATGAAGAAGTGAAGGTATGAATCATTTAAATTATCAGATTTAGCTTATTTTGCCAAGGCCGAGTTTGCACCGCCTCGCCCCCAAATGAGTGCCCCGTTCTAAGGTTGCCCCATCGCGAACCAAGATGTACAGTATCGGGTATACCTTGGAATAGGCCGATGAGATAGAGGATGTAGGAAGAGTACTCCCATATACTCTTGACGATCTAGCCTTGTCTACTAGTATGCACCGTCTATTGTCAGCCTTGTGTGTAGAGTTGAATGTGGGTCAAAGTGCATTGTATTTCCAGTTCATTTTCATTTCTGGCCCCCAATTGCCCCTTTGAGATGCTGACTTGCTCTATAGTGACATGTACACCTCGGACGCTGATGATGTATCATGTTCTAACCTTCAAACTTGTACATGAAATATTCTATCAAAGTAGACCCGTGGCACGGAAGAGGTATCTACTTTGATTGACAGTTTCCTAAATCCTCTAGAATGATCCGGAGAATAATACCGGACAGTAGGTTGCATGATCTACATAGTCTTGTGTGTAGGAATGATATAAGGCTATTCCAAGCTTTGGATTGATGTACACTCTTTGGCGTTTGCTAATGTGCTATATTAAGATAGATATTCTATAAATATGGGAGGTGGACAGATCGGATATCTTAATCGTGCGGAATGTTAAAAACACTACTGTTCATAGTAATTTCATGCATGTAGATAATTGACATAGCCATGTTGGACTATTTCTATCGTCATATCTCTTCCAGTGTTGCATATGGAGAGTTCGCAGGATCCGATGTTGAAGGTTTCAATCTCATAGTATACTATACTATCGTCCTGTTCTCTGATCCTGGCAGACGAGGAGAGATATACTATATCTCTATCCATAATATGGATGAAGTTCAGACTTGTTGTGGGCGCAATCTCGTCTCGAGCCTATCAACGCAAGTTTGTTAACCGAAAGCAGTTCGCCGATATTGGTAGTACCACCAGTGTAATACTAACCGAAAAGCTCGCGACGGTGTGCAAGCTTGTAATATCCATAGAAAGAAGGAACATGACATATTGACCGTTATCATGCCCTATCAGAGCTCAGAATGTTCGCTTGGATTATGACAACTTACACCATCGGGGGAGAATCCCTAAGACCTCAAAGCCAAAAGGACGATACATCGATGCCCAAAACCCAGTCTACGTTTGCTCAGTCAAACTTCCTAGCGCGAGAGGCAGAATATGTACCACCTGAAGTGTTCCATTCGGCCCTTGTCTTTCCCGATCTTGGATTTCAATTCTATCTGGGTGAGAATGCGGGAAAAGCAGTCTTGTGCGAGGATCGTCTTTTCACATCAGAATACCCCTCTGGGCGTCGCGGGACGGAACGTACATCCGTTCTGTCTAGGGGTCGGTTATGGGTAAAGTTATCAAATGTATATTCATTGAAAGGGATTTGTGGCTTGAGCAGGTACTCTGCTCAATCGTACAACGACATTGACCGCGCTTTAGAAAGTGGCAGCGCAGTCGAGACACGGGCCTGGTACGTGGGGAGAAGATCAACAAGGAAAATCAACAAATGAGGTGCCATTAACTAGCAATACTCTGAATATGGAAGGAGGCACCCTGGAGATTGAGGGAAAGGAAGCTACTATCAACATTGAATATTTAGGCAGGCACAACACGTCCTAGACGGCCTGAGGCCTCAGATATAAGATCAGTAACATGCAGATCATTCCACTAACTTCTGCGATCCCCAATGCAACCTGATTGTACCGTCCAATCATTCAAGCCGTCATTATTAGCGTCCTGTGAAAAGCAACAAGTCATCTCTCCAGAAAAGTCCAACTGAGATCTAACTTATTGCCATTGCCCCTGCCCTTGCCGGTGTTTAAAAAAGCACGGCCGGCGTTACCAATGTAGCTTACAAGCAGATCACATGTGATGAACGATTTATATAGACGTAAAATGTAAGTCATCACATATGATCAGTTATTGAATCTATCTCATATTCTAGCCCATTCTCCTCTTGCTCAAACATTTATTTGCCGATATGTATATACCCACCTTTGAAGTGTCCTCGAATCATACAAATCATAAACAAATCTGATCTACACATGAAACTGTCCGAGCTCACAGCCGATTCGCTTTCCGATGATGATCCTGACCAGATGGGAAAGCTTGCATTAGGGCATAGGGTTTGTTGCAGACATGATTGATAGGATCGCACTGGAAAACTCAATGTTGACGATATTTTCCGTACAATCTTAGGACATCGTGACTTGAAGAGGACGCTGAGCACGTCGCAGGTATATCAGAAGTACACTCAGTATCGGAGGTCTTTGACGAGTAAGAGGACCCTGGTGTTTTTTCCCACGGAATTCAGGGAGGTATTCTCATATCTAGCGGGGTAGGTATTACAATGCATGAGATATCAAGTTCAGACGTGGCTTATACTTCAGACTGTGGATTTGATTTTGCGGGGTAATTTGCCAGCCGAATCACATCACTGAGACACTGGCCGATCATCGTCAATTTTCTCCATCATTCGAGGATAGTTTGGAACGCCCAAAAATGAGTCGGTTGAAAAAACTTATCTCCCCCCTGAGTCGGCAGGCTAGTAAACCTGGGGTGAATGATTACAATGGATAGTAAACAGTGTCTACAGTAGTATGATTAGCTATTTCGCAGTAAATAGTGGGAGAACGCGGATTTTTTTCGGGACAACAAAGTTTCAGCGTCGCAGGTATCCTGCAATCCATGCATATCGCCGTACGATATATACGCATGTATACCCAAGAGTAGTAGATGATCGCATGATCACATCACTATTTGACATCCCGCGGCGTTGATAGGCGGAGAGACATGTGACACCCGCGGATCATCTATTCCTCCGGTCTCCACGCGGCCAGCTTTCCTTCGCCGCGAAAAGATCCCCCAGCAAAGCACCAGTCAACTCTTCTTTCCCCCCTGATGTATCTCCATCCTCATCGACAAAATGAAGTTCTTCGAAAATGTATTCACCTACGATTACTCCTTCCCGGCCGTATCGCTTGCCTACTTCCTTCGCTATCCTAATCCCTACTCCCGTCATGTTCTCACTACCGATGTGATTGATCGGTATGTCGACCCGAACACCCACCGCCTCCACACCACACGACTACACCTGAAGAAGTCCAAGATTCCTTCTGGTATTTTGAAGCTATTGCCGAAGGGAATGGGTGGTTCCGACAACTCCGGTCAAAGTTATATACTCGAAACTACTATAGTCGATCCGAAGGAGGGCTGGATGGAAACCGAGTCGCGCAACATGGAATGGACCGGTATCCTTTCCGTCGTGGAGAAACAGCACTACCATCGTCTCCTTGCTAGTGATCAGGTCCAAGCATTGGACGGTCTGTCAATTGATCAGAAGAGCGAGCAAACTACTGTTCGTACGACTGTGACTTTCCGATCTAGACTCGGACAGGGCAAATTCCTTAGCCGCAGGAAATCTGGCTCAGACACTACCGATACCGAAGAGGAGGAACCCAAGAAAGGCTTCTTTTCTTCCTTGTCCACTGCCGGTATCCAGCGAACCATTGAGCTGATCGGTGTCAAGCGTACCCGGGACGCTGTCTTGAAGAGCAAGCAAGGCATGAACGTTGTTCTTGAGCGTCTCCGTAGTGGCGGCATCGTTGGTGTTCTCGAAGGAATGCGAGAAGATCGTGAAGCTTTTCTTGGAACCGAGGGTCCATGGAAACGTGTCTGGTTACAGGGCAATGGCCATGCCCTGGAAGATGACGATAAATAGACCATACACTGTGGTGGTTCCGCATCTTTGTGACTATTGCCTCACTTAGATGGGGATACCATCTGGTATTGGTCCGATAATTTTGCATTTCTTTTTCAGCGCGGAGTTTTTGGGATTTTTTTTTCTGTTTCATTTTCACCAACTAACGGACACTCTCCCATGATTTTTTGTTTCGCATTTCATTTGCATGATATGTCAAAATCACTGTACAGGGCCAACCTGGTCTGCATCGAAGCAATCGCTTCGCAAGCGTGTATTATACTGAAGTTTGGGGCGATGAGCTCATGAGAATTTCATCTGTACTATATTCCAAACACATTAATCACTTCCATCTATCAAATCGTAAACTCGGAGTTGTTGACGTTGACGGATCTCATTGTTCACTTTTCCGTAGCTGTCACCTGATCTTGTGGCCTTGGGCATCAGGTATTGCTTCTTTGGGTGTACCAGCAAGGAAGGCATCATCGACATCTACCTCCTTTGTCCGGTGGGCACTTCATCCATTCGAGCAGCGGTCATCTCCTCTTTTAATTATGGGTTGTTTCACGTCTTTCTAACATTGACTCGATAGCCTCTGCATGCGCCTGGGAATACATCCACTCGAACGCCGACACCTAAACGCGCCAGTTTGAGGGATCTAAATATAAATACTATTAAATACGCACGCCAAAGTACCACCTCAAGCGCCCATCATCCAATGACAGCTGAAACAGGCGAGTCGAAGACAAATGACGCGGGGCCAGCAAATCCATCTGACCGTCTGGCCCAACTAAGCTGGAATGAGGTCCCCATCTTCATGTCAATACCGACGGCAGACGACAGTCTCGATGACACGGCGAGGAAGCTTTCCAGCTTAGCCAATGCCGTCGCGAATGGTGGCAACCTAGCTCTTTCTGCCAATCAATCATCACTTCCATCCAGGCAGACTGCAGAGAGCTTTGCCAAGGAACGCATGCTTCCAGAGGAGAAAGATTACTACGAACTGTGGAAAGCGGGTACAATCTCACTACCTCATATCAACTGGGATTGGAATAAAAGCCCACTCCCACCCAACAGCGAAAAAACCTTTGTTCAGCGAGCATCGGCCATGAACATAATTTGGGGCTGCGGGGACGCCACACCGGAAAATGCGGTTTGGTTAACCAACAACCTCTCCGCTATACTACCGCTAGTCAAGGCCATCAACAAAGTTCAAAGTGCGGAGACGCATTTACAAAAATTCGATCCCTTGGCTAAACATAGCGAAGCTGAAATCGCCGAGATTCAGACACTGCAACATATCTCGGCGATTGTGGATGCGAACGTGACACGAGAGAAGGAACGGCTGCACCGTTTGTTTGACTCCATCAACCAGTCGCAGGTGACACTGAAAGAAAGGCTGAAGTCGCTTGGCAAGTAACCCAAGGAATTTCCTTGTTTGGGAATTTCCTTGGGGGGGCGGCGGGGCGAAATGATGGATACGGCATCACGAATTCTTGACTTCTTTTGTATAGTAAGTAGACTAATTGGTAGTCAGGAGAGTAATTTAGCGCGTTCAGTTTCATTCAAATGTTCGATCTTAATTGAACTCCGCCGAGTATCCGATTCGGCTAACTACGGAGGCAACGGAGTGCCAACGGAGAGGCAACAGGATGGATACATACATACTGTATGGAGTATCGTGTACGGAGTACTGTGTATACATGAGGTCATGTCGAACTCTGCTTCAGCTTATTCTACTGTACTGTATAAGGAAATGGCGCCAAGCATTGCATTTGCATGTAAATACCAGTATCCAGCGATGGATCTCTACAAAGTTATGTATCATAGGGGAGGGCGTATTTAATTAAGCGGGTACGGAGCAGAATCCGAAGAATCCATCGGGAAGTGCACCAATGAGGGAAAAGCGTGTCTTACATCCCAGGCCAACCCGATGACGCAGATGAGGATGTGCGAGGAGAGGCTCCTCGCGGAATGCTCCGATTCGATTCAGGCAACTCTTACGTCAGAGGATGTGCGATCCAAAGGGGGCCGACGTGAATGATTGACAGGAATCTAACGGACTGATCATCGCCCGATCTATATGCCGATAATCCATTATCGTACATATACTGTACATAGATAGTACCCATGTGCGATACTGGGAGAGAGACTGTTTTTTTACGTAGAATGTGTTCAGTTACCATAGTACAGAGTACACATGAACTAGGGTGAGGCAGACCAAATCCGGTGTAACCGAATGGCATTTGGAAACCCGACTAAAAAAAAGAGCGAAAAAAAAAAAAGAAAAGAAAAGAAAAGAAAATAAAAAAATAATGAAGGTTGTCCGATAAAGTCGAAGGGTCGGAGGGACCAGCGCAGCGCTAATAACGGATTGAGGCCCGCCAAGTGTGAACCCTCTGCATGATTGGAGGCTGGAAATTGGGTGAAGAGATTTCAGTCAGTGTAATCCCATTAGAATAACTAGATATAATATAATTTACAGGATACTGATTCATTATAGAATTTTTTTTTCTTATTAATTACTATATCATAATATACAGATGACTCTGCCACATAGTATACTATGTACTGCAGTATGTACTCCGTATGAATATGTACGTAGAAAGAACAAGGGTAAATGGCGCCCTAGCGGACCCACGAACTTGGACCCTTCGCGAGGAGAGGATGAAGCCATGGTGAAAGATGAATGGTGAGTGGTTGATATCCACCTTTGGTGGCCCTTTAGGATCACCGGTCGGTTTATCCCTTTTGGGCAGCGGTTATGCGGGGACTTCGGTTGTTAGTGTCCCAGCAGTCGAGCCAAGAGGAACAGAAAAGAACTGAGAGAATTGGGAGAAATCAAAGGAAGAGAGAAAGAAAGGAGGAAAAAAGAAAAGAGGAGAAAGATTTCAAACAGTCCGGGAAGTTATGCAGGGGCACCTGCGAGTGACCTGTACCCCGGCGGTGTCCGTCGCAGTAGAGCAGGTACCCCCGAGGTACCGACCCCCTGTTGTTTCAAACATACATAGTACAGTATGAGTACAGCATACATACAGAATTAATTATACAGTAAACATGATGATAATCATGATACTATATGTACACTTGATGATACATATACAGTTGAATGGTATGTACATGTGTAGTAATGCCTTGGCATGCTGACCCTTGGATCCTGTACAATACTGTACATAACTATGTACATAGTATCCTCTCGGCAACACACGAGAACAGCTCCATTCTTCAAGAGTCTCCATTATTGACTGATTTGGCTGGCATTCCACCGTCTCCATTTCCTCAGCATCCACTTTCCAAGACCCTTTTTTAATTATCTTTTTACGCCTTTCTTTCTCCCCCCCCCAAACTAATACACTCCCTATATCCACTTTCCATTGGTCTAAACTCAAGGAGGAGCCGGTCGCCGATAGTCAAAGGGCTAAAAGAGAACCCCGAGTCCCTAGCGCTGCGGGGACTGTGACTTTGCTGGGTTTGGTTTTGAAGCGGATGGGCTTGTTGACCCTCGATCAATCAGGTTTATTGTCTGCATTCTTCCTATCATTCTCATTCTCTCTTCTTTTCCTCCCCCCCCATCCCTCTAACTGTATCCCCCAATCCCCATCCCCTCTACCACGCTTTTTGAGTCACCTGTCACTGTCACAACTCCCCCTGTCGCTCGAGTTGGTTTTGCTTGGAAGGATAATGCGTGGTGTCGTTTCGGCTTATCAAGTTTCATATTCGCGCATTTGAGGGCCCACTGTGGTCGCTCGACGTGTACGGATTGCTTTGAATACACCTCGTAACAAACGAACTACACCGGTGCATCGATGGCGTCGATATTGAGGACTACCCGGTCATGGGTACTAGTCGCTGTGTTGTCCCTATTACAACTCACCTCAGCTCAGTTTTGTTCTTTTTGGAGTAGGGATTGTATCGAACCCCTTGCCCAAACAGCGGTACCTTTCAGTTTTCAACCTCTATTCCCCGATCCGATCACCCTTTTCTACGGTTTCGACGCGCTATCCTCTGGGAAAGGTCAGGGGCCGATGACCAAGACTGCATTTTGGCTGGGATATCAAGATCGGAACATCAATCAATATGCGATCGACACAAATCGAACTACCGAGATCGCTCTACGAATTGGAAATTTGACAGGGTCTCCGGCTGGTGGGAATAATGGATGCGATGGTCTCTGGAGCGATCATTGTACGCGCGATATCAAGAAGACTATTCAATCGACTATTTTCCACCTTGCAACTACCGTGGATCACTATCATAACCCTCTAGAGCTTGCTCTGGAGCGTTTGATGTGGAATAGTCCCTCGCTGGAGCCTTGTCCTCCTCAATTATTCGACGTTGCCTCCATCCCGGTCCAGAGTACGTCAACACCTTCATTGAAGGCCCCCATGTCCAGACTAGAACCGGTCAAATACTGACTCGACTTTAGACTTTGCCCGAGAGAGTCTGCCCCAGCAGAATGTTACAGTCATGACTCCTGGCTCAGGTTATACCCCTTGGCAGGTGTGGTATATTGATGATATGACATCCCATCAACAAGCATCACAAGTCGCACTCGGAATTATTAGTCGCACCCCGATCTACGACAACGAACCACCTCACAGCCCTGATGATATCCAGGTCGAACTGATCTGTGTTCAAGCACCGCAAGCCCCTCCTTCAGGCTCAACAAGCAGCGACGATTAAGGGTTAATCATTGGTGACTTCAAGTCATTCTCTGCTTTACTCATTCACTTACCTCATGGCCTACTCCCGGTCTAGTCGATGGCAATGTCCCGAATCCGGGAATACATGACAGCGCCATGAAGTTCTTATCCCAATGATGAATTGTGCTTGAGTCATCAACTACAAAATCCGCATCAATGTCTACAAGGAGCTCAGCTACTTGTCTCGGTATGCCACCATTTTGGATAGTCCCTCTGGGATATGCATACAAAATGAAGAACAAACGAGTCATCACTGCTACACTCACAGCATTTGAAGCCTTTGCGCATAATTATGCAGTCTCTCTTCTCTGCTGACATTGAAACTGGCTCACTTACATAGTGGGCAAACTATTATCAACGGGCTTAAGATTCCCTGAGCCACGAAAATCTTCCAGAATATCCGCTTGCGCGCTTAGCATCACACGATCGGTCTGGATACCGATTCGTGCTAATCCCCGCCATCTATTCAAATCCTCCGCATTCCGCTTATCGCCATGCGCCTCCTTCGCCTGTTCCCAATGGCCCTTCGAGAACCCCAGCATAGTGGTAATACGCTTCTTTGGGATATCGTACACCAAAGAGCAGATTGTCCCCGTCTCCTCTAGCCAGTTGCATTGCCATAATTCACCGGCTCGGATGCATTGGTACTCGGCTGTCTGGAAATTGATACGACCTGCCATCGGTCCACCGTGGATCGCATAGTTGATGCGATCTTCATTCTGGAACCACATTTCGTATCGCCAACTCTCGGGGTTTCCTTGTTCGTCTTGGGCGGCATAGTCGTATATCAGATGTCGGTCTCGCAGGTCGGCGTCGAAGCTTGACCCTTCAAGAGAGGGTCGAACAGGCATTTTGATACCAGTTTGGTTCGCGGTGGTTTTTGGGAAAGAAATGTTCCTTTTTTTTTCTTACTCTTTGTCTTGAAGACACTTGCAATGCATATAGATAGTCAATTGGTCTCGTTTTGAGATATCGGTTTTCCAAGTTCACATCAATCAAGCGTTCAGCACCCGGAGTTGGGGCTTCTTTTTATCTTCCGAAGATTCTGTGCAACCGTACATAGCAAATTCCTAATTTGGTAGTCTCTGGTTTCATTCATCATTGATTGCTAGCATGCTGAGTTATTCTCCTCTGTCATGCGATAGGCTAGAACGAACTCGTCGGTCGTAAGTGACATCATGACTTTACATCTAGTGGATGTGTACAGTCAGGGAGAGAAACTTCTAAGTTTCTTGCCAAGGTTGGCCGAATGGCCTTTGCTGGATAATATACTTTCGGATATTCTTCACTGAATCTACATAGAAATAAGTTACAAATGAACCATCAACCCAAGATTTTTTTTCTCTCGGCTCAAAATGAATTCATATATGTATAGAGTATTATCATTGGATCCGGTATAAGGTACTTGAGATCAACCTTCATTAATTTCCTTCCTTGAAAAACCAGGAGTCCCATTACTCCTTGTCCTCTCGCTCTTCCAGTACAGAAACTATCTGAAGTAACAATTGAAGTGAGACCTGGGGTGTCGATCACAAAGTTAAATGACGATCTCGGGTCGGCTCTACCGCGTTGTGGAGTTGCTCATCCTTACTCTTTATATCATGGAGATCTTCAACATTGGCTGATACAGAAGGACCTTGATGAGGATTCCACGAATTGTCATGTTGTGGATATACGCGTGCCATGAATGTCTCTTTAGAATTGAGCTCTAGAGGAATGTCGAGGTTCGCATACAACGAGTCTTTCCTTGTACCCCTGTTATTATATAAATATATATATTCCACTGATATATAACCTCCATAATAGTTTCTGATGAAATAACTACTACCAAGGTAGATACAATAAGATAGGATGTTTTCATGCAACTGAAAATGCAAGTGCGACTGTCTATACTGCAAGCTCCTTCCCGATCGAGGTCTGAGCCAATCCCCTTCGTGCCTTCCTGCCATGTGCAATCGTACTTGCCGAAAAGGGAATGATCACCGGTCTTTACTGTTTGGAATTTCTGAAGAGAAGGGACCCTCTTCCTCTCCAAATTGACCTTCCATCATGGCTAGCTTCTATCTGCTTTGGTCTGATATCCCATGTTGGTGCTTGCTTCTAATCATGCAAGCTGTCCTGGGACTTACCTCGTTCGTCAATGATACAATCTCGCTCCCAGGAGCTGCATCTTATGTTGCTGCAGCAGGATTTCCAACGTCGGCATTCAAGTAAGCAAAAACTTATATCAAGGGATTTTCCGGATCAGTCTTAGCTCTTTTGATCTGATAATAGATACAGATCTTACTATGAATCCCCTGCTCTGCCCACTAGAGAGCCTCAACCCATTATCTATGACCCTGTGATAGATGTTGTTTTTCCTTACGAGCTGACCAACCCAGATATCATTCTTGAAAACTCAGATGAGGTTTTCTTCCCAGTCCCCAAAGCCATGTTACGAATTGATGAGAAACATGCCCTTCTCGAAGAGGTGATGGCAAATGTATCTACAATCATCAGCTCGGAGACCACGACATCCAAGGGCAACTGCAACAAATGCATGCAAGCACTGACTGCGGCTAAAAAAGCTGCTTTATATGTTCCGCAGATGGTCCCTGAAGCTATAATTCACTTATGCAAGAGCTTTTCTTTCAAATCGAATGAATCGTGTGAATCGAGCTATGCGAGGAACACGTTCGGTCCTATCTGGACTCAGGTATTGGCTTATGCCGATGTAGAGGGACTCGACGGAGAATACATCTGCAATAATCTCTATCCACAGTTCTGTCCTTCACCTCATGCACAGCCACTGAATACCAGCAACTTGTTCCCGAAGCCTAAGCCAGCAAATCCTTCTATCCCAAAGGCCAGCGGGAAACGTGTGAAGGTCCTGCACATGTCTGACCTCCATCTTGATGCTCGATTCGGGGTAAATTCAGAGGCCAACTGTACTTCAGGGTTATGCTGTAGAGTCGATAGCTACAATCGGTATTCCATGAATAAGGTTACACTACCTGCCTCCCCCTATGGCTCATTTCACTGCGACTCTCCATACGATCTAGCTTTGGCAGCAGTGCAGGCAGTCGGTCCTTTGACTGGCACGGGTAAACGAAAAGGCGCATGTGGAAGCAAGGAATCTCTTGCGTTCACAATTTACACGGGTGATCTTGAGTCTCATGATCCTGCTCCACGGAATTCCCGGAGGTATCTCGAGTATATTGAGACTGCCGTTTTCGATATGTTCAAGCGCTATCTCACGGGCCCTGTCTTTGTCACCTTGGGTAATCATGACTCGGTACCCGCTGATATCGACGCGACGCACGGTCTGCCAGGGCGTTTGGGAAAGCAGATGAGTTGGAATTACAAGCATGTATCCGGCCTTTGGGAGCACGAGGGTTGGATTAGCCATGAAATTGCGAAGGAGGCGGAAACCCACTATGGTGGCTATTCTGTCTTGACACATCATGGATTGCGAATTATCTCGCTCAACACAAGTATGTATAATATCTTGATTTTCAGGTTTTTTTTTGACTATAATGCTGTAAGTGGGCTAATTTGGACATACATAGATCTGTGGTACAAACGGAATTTTCTCAACTTCGTCAACACAGTCGATCCCGATGCCTCCAAAATGCTGTCATGGCTCATCGAAGAACTACAAAAGGCAGAGGACAAGGGGGAGAGAGTCTGGATAATAGGACATATCCTCGCCGGGTGGGATGGCTATAATGCGATGCCAGATCCAACGAATCTCTTTTACCAGATCGTCGAGCGGTACTCTCCACATGTCATTGCCAATATTTTCTTTGGCCATACTCATGAGGATCAATTTAACATATACTACGCGGACAATGGGACAATTAAGTCAACGGAGACTGCACTCAACACCGCGTGGATAGGGCCGAGTGTGACCCCTCTGACCAATATGAACAGTGGATTTCGAATGTATGAAATCGATACAGGTGATTTCAACATCTACGAGGCATACACATTCTACAGCAATGTGTCGGAGTACCCTGGCCTCCGAGATAAAGGACCGACTTATCAATTTGAATACTCCACACGAGAAACATACGGCTCAGCTGCTGAATGGCCAGAAGAAGCCCCTCTCAACGCAACCTTTTGGCATCGCGTCACTGAGGGGATGGAGAAGGACTTGAGCTTGGTTAGCTTGCATAACTTCTTGCAAGGGAAGATGAGTATGAAGAGCCCTGAATGTACGACGGAGGAGTGTCAGAGGGCCAAGATTTGTTACATGCGGAGTGGTAGTACTCCGTTGGGGTATCTATGCAAGCAGGGGTATGTACTCTTCCCTCTGGTGGAACAATTTCCAAAATCGGTCTGCAAGATGTACCAGTACTAATGAACAGGTACAGCTATGGCTCTGTGCAGAGTCCTTTTACAGCAGTGTAATGAAATTGACTTGAGTTGCTTTGGATTCCTTGACGTGCCATGATTTTCAGCATATTCTTAGAAGTTTCCACCGATTTTCGTCTAATTTTTCTTCAGTTTACAATGACTATCCTTACTAGTATGCAGTGAACTAGGAAAGTCACAGGCTTTAAATGCGGTGCTAACTTGAGTAGAATCAAAAGTAAGTTGATCATGAGAAGAAGCACACATTCATTGTATAGGCTGCCAAGGAAGAATACAAGATCTAGTCGCAGCCCTGTAGACCCTAGGAGGACTACGCCTTGGCAGTTCATTGAACTTAAACACAACCATGGGTGGCTCCTAGCTTATCCTTGTCTACAGCCCTCGTTAATTGCTCGAAAATTACTTGGAATTTTGACCTTATTCTTAATTCTTTGATCATTGGTATTATAATTCCATTAAGTTCAAAGCAGCTCAGATCCTTGCAATAATCGGCTGTACATAGTACAAAGAATGTGCGTGTCCATACTAGAAATTCCATTGATCATTCCAAGAAGAACCGCCAGCAATTTCCCCTTGATGTGACTCGCGTAGATATTTGTCTAATTTTCAGAGTGGAAGATCCCCCTCGTGATGGAAAAAAAATCCCCCCCCCCCAAAAAAAAATCAATAGTCAAGCTGTGGAGACAAAGTAGTACTCGTACTGTAGTTAGACAGACTATGTACTCCGCACAGTGTGTGTGTGTTGAAAACCATTTCACCAACACTAATTCCAACCCAGGCACGTAGAGAATAACCTGGTCAAACCATCCACTCATTTGATCATTGACAGTCTCCACCAATTCTGACCAATTCATCAGAGTCGCAGTCTAGTTCTCTTTTCTACCATCCAGTTTGCCGGCAGCTCCCGGGCTCGTCGATGTATGACGTACCGAGAGTTCTACTTAACTTTTCAATATCGTCACCACACCAAGGGGGCCCCTCCGGTCTATCCGCCATTTATTAACCACGCCAGTCCCAGATGCACCCTGCAGGTCCTTCGTCAAATTAATCACAGCACCTTAAATCGACCCCTCGTCTAGTTCTATCCCTCTTTCTTCTAGGGACTACCCAACTGTGACCGCCGACGCGATCTCTCGACCCGCTATCTACCCGTCTATCTAAATACTCTCCACATCTATCAAAATGGGCTTATCGGGTGTGCAGTTGGGCCTTCGCGTCTGGCAGGTACGTGATATCTAGTATAGGGTGATTTACTGATCCTGAACTAACCTGACTGATCTCAATAGTTCGTCTGGACTCTGTTGATCATGGCTCTCGTGGGTAACATGATCGCCGAAGCTTTTGCCGGAAACCCCAGCTCCATCAACTATACAATGTTCCTTTCGGCCTTTTCAATGTTCAGTCTTATATATCTGATTCCAGCCTCTATCAAGCCCGAATGGGCTCTGCACCCGATCATTATGGTCGTAGTCGATGTGCTGAACTGCATTTTCTTTTTCTGCGCTGCTATCGCACTGGCTGCTAAACTTGAGTGCCACTCTTGCAGTAACATGGTAAGTTTTTTTTACGCAACACTAAAGAATAGGCATAGCTGTATGAAGACAAAAACTCATTCGATATAGTCGTATGTTCTCAACAATGAGATCACCAACGGTTCCCATAACCCCACAAAGCGTTGTCGCGAGGCTCAGGCTACCGTTGCTTTCCTCTGGTTCGGATGGGCTGGTTATATGGCCTCGGTCGTCATCTCGATCTTCATGGCTCGATCCGCTACCGTCAACCTCCGTGGTCGCACTGCTAGCCGCCGCGGTGGTCGTCCCAGCATGGCCCAGGTCTAAGTTAGACCGAGGATCAAGATGGTATCATCCATTCAATGTATTGGGTGTCGCAGACCGACCGTTGGATCCATATTCTTTTCGGCTTCTTTCCACCATGTGCGTGTCACGTCGTTTTTGAGAAACTTGGGTTGATGATTGGTATTGGCTTTGCATGGACTGTGGATGGATGATTTGTACGACATGTCCTGGTTGATGAATGATCTAACATGAATGAAAAAGAGAGGGAGATACGGGGTGATGGTCTCGGATTGATTTGAATGTTCTTTTATAATGCGCAACGGGCGTCATCTTGGATCTTGTGTTATCATGATGTCATTAATAATTATTGATTAATTACTGCTTATACGGTATACATGTATGGGCATTATTCTGATTTATTTTGACGCTGCTAGTATGAAATTTAGTGTGTACGAATAGTAGCAACTGTACTGTGAAGAGTTAGATTTGCTAGTGGTAGCTAGCAGTAGCTAACTAACCTGTGTACAGTAGCATGTAGTTATGCAGTGAGATGCGTCAGCAATTGACTCATCCAGTCAGCAAATCAGCAATCCCAGTTTTCATTCAATTCAGTTGAGCTAGAAGAAGATTAAATCAAGTCTTCGACAATTTCGATCAGCATTTTTCGCTGTATTCTGGACTGACTACAGTAATTCATACATCGCAATTAAATCTAGGGCTAGCGGGGCACTCCGCTCTCCACTCAAGCAGAATTTCTCCAAGCTTTGTGGTCCGCAGGCCCTTTGACACGCCTCCCGTTCACTCCCATCCCCTTTCCCTCCCACACCATCCAAAATGCCCATCAGGTAAGATTGGTGCTTTGTCCGAGACTAGCTGGTAACTTACTGATGATTCTAGTTATTTGATTCTGCTCTCCCGTCAGGGTAAAGTGGTGTGTTGCCCTCGTCACCCACCCCAATCTCCTACCCCCTCGTCTTGAAGCCGAGTCCGAGTCCCCATTGCAGTGGATTGATTCTGACTTTTCTTCCCTTTGTCTTTGCAGCGTCTTGCCAAGTGGTTCACCACCCTTTCGCCCAAAGAGAAGGCAAAGATCATCAAAGATGTGACGCAGCTAGTCCTATCCCGCCGAACGCGGATGTGCAATTTTCTAGAATACAAAGGTGAAATTCTCTCTTTGTGTCTGGCTGTCACTTTACTCTATTGAGTTATCCAGTGGACTGCCGACCCTTTGGAAATCGTGTTTTGTATTAGTCAATGCTTACTGTTATATCTATATAGACTCGAAAGTCGTCTACCGTCGTTATGCCTCACTCTTCTTCATCGCGGGATGTTCATCAACAGACAATGAATTGATCACCCTAGAGGTGGTCCACCGTTACGTGGAGCAAATGGACAAATACTATGGAAATGTGTGTGAGCTGGATATCATCTTTAATTTCCAAAAGGCATATTTCATTCTGGATGAGTTATTATTGGCGGGGGAATTACAAGAGAGCAGTAAGAAGAATGTGTTGCGATGTATCAGCCAACAGGACAGCCTGGAGGATATGGAGGTGAGTGATATCTTTCCCCTACCCTTGAATAGTTCCCCTTTGCCTCTGCCTCTACCTCTACCTCTGCCTTTCGATGCTCTATCAAGTCACTACACTCTTTTCTACTCTACTCCTGGGTCCAATGGACTAATACTCCCCAGGTCGAGGAAGATGTGGTCACCAAGATCATGTAGCGGTTCTTTGTTTGCCTTTGTAGCGTCTATACTAATCAATACCACTGTTGTTCACATGTCAGGATACAGAAGAAATGTCTCGCAATCTTGAGCGAGTTGGCTTATAGTCTCTCTCCCTCTCCCTCTCCTTCTCTTCATATATCCTCATCCTCTACCAGTCTTCATCATCTCATCCTTAACAGTCGCAGTTCCATGGATCGCCTCCTCGTGAAGTCACCGCGTCCGCTCACTGGCCAGTCCGACACGTGACTCCCCCCTCTCCGGTCGCAACTTCCCAACTTTCGACTGATTCCTTCCTTCCCAGCGGCTTCTTCTTATTCTTCTCCTTCTTATTCATTCTCTACAACTTCTTCATCCTCTTCCCTGTTGATATATACTTGGAGACTTCATTTTCGAACTTCTCCCTTCTCCCCCATTCTTCCCCAGTTTCCCCTTCTGCCTGCGGCTATCGCCGATCGGCGGATCCATCTCCGTCTCCGGCGCGACCACCTCGCGTCATCTCTACCATCACCCTGACCTTGTCCTCTCAAGGTTCAGTACAATTACTTTGAATTCAAGAGATCAAGATTGATTGCCGCTTCACTGGAAGCCACTCGTGTACTTCAAGATGAAGGTAAGTCGATGATACTTCTCCCCCGGTCGCGATGGAGATCGCCCCATCTATCCACCCCCCAGACCGCAACCGCAACCGCAACCGTAACCACAACCCGCAGCCTCAGTCAATCGCCATGATTAACAAATTGCTTCATTTAGTTTCTCCCATTGCCCGAGTTAGAAGATGTCACAAGTTCTATGAACTTTGATACCGCCGACTGTCATATCGCTGGTGGTTGTGATTTATACACCACCAAGGCTGCCCGATCCGACCGCAAGTTGTACAACCACATCGAACAGTCGCTTGAGGCCCAATATGAATCCATTCTCCGTCTATCAGCATCGCTCTCTCCTCCCAATGCCCACGATGCAGCCGAAACCCTAAATCTGTCACGATCAAGTCCGTTTGGCCCCCTGAGCGAGCATTCCAGTCGCCGCACCTTTGCCTACCTGATCGCTACACTCAACGCCAGCCATCCGGACTATGACTTCTCACATGTCCTCCGACCGACCGATTTTCGCCGCGAGCGATACCTGAAGCGGGTGATGAATACCGTCAACTCCACCCTGTTCAACTTGCGTCCCCGTGAATCCATCGATCTGTCCCCTTCATCCCCTGCCACGCTGTCTGGATCATATAATGCGAGCACATCTTCATGGGGTCCTCGGATGTGGAGGACTGTCGATGAACATATGTCTTTGAAGGAGTGTTCTGTATACTCGTACTCCCCGGAGGAGGATCCGTCCGACGCAGATGATGGTGCGATCTGGAGTCTACACTACTTTTTCTTCAACCCTCTTCGAAAACGTGTCTGCTATATCTATCTACGAGCGATCCCTATTCTCAGTCATACACCGCCAGATGAGATGGCTTCAACCCCGACCGGGAAACGGACCTTCAACGACGGATATCTCACCCCCGACCTCAGCTCTAGTAAGCGAGCCAGATATTGGCTTGGATCCCGGGCGGAGTCTTCGCTTCGTACAAGTGAAGATGATAGTGATGATGATATGGTCCATCATCAATCTAAGTCTACCCTTCGAGTCGATGATGATGATCACTATATGCTCAGCGATGAAGAGATCCACTCGCGCTCTGGTAGCAGAGGAATGGTGCGGGCAATGAGTGAGGAAATTGCAGACTCTATGGAGGTTTAACGATTTTATGTACGCCCTGGTGCCTTATTTGTCGATATTTTATCTGTATGACCGTTGATCGGCCTTGTTTTGCTTTCCTCTTTTGACTTGTGTTTTTGTTTGGAGCTCGGGGCGTTGGTTTGACTCGATTCGATTGACTTGTGGCGCACTTCAACCTGCATACCCGGCCACAAGCGGCGCTGACTGAGGATTGATATGGACTGCGCCCTGATTTACCTTTCTATTCGGCCTTTGTTAATACAATTTAATGTTATTTTTATCTTATGATGAGGTTCGCTCCGGAGTGCACTGTAGGGCTACATCTGGTCACTTGTATAACGGCCATTGCGTAACCATAATGATAGGAACCATGATCATAGTAGCTATGATGCATAGTAGCGGTATGAAAAGAGAGAGAGCTCTGGGTATACTCAATAATCCTATCTCCTAAAATGAGAATCTAGAATATGAACACTGGGATATTAACTGAGGATATGCAGTCCAGTGGCCGTATAGATCGAGCGGCCCGTGCACGAATGGGGAAAGCTGTCCCTTCTCCGTCCTCCTTCTACTCCCCACCATCCATTGAACCCCCCTCGAGTATTTCACCATGGCTGATGACGAAGAGCGCGTCAAGGCTGAAAAGCTGGCTGCTGCCAAGAAAAGAGTATGTTGTTCCTAAAGTCTAAAAGCCTGGATATCGCTAATGATCCCCGTGTTTTGTAGGTAGCCCAGCTCCAGAAGCAAAAAAAGAAGGCCAACAAGAAGACCTCATCCGCTACAGATACTCCTAAAGATGCCGAAGCCTCGAAAGACGCCGAGCCTACTGAGGACGCTGCGACTGCCGCAGAAAGCCCATCTCCAGCAAACGTCGCCGCGGAGCCCAAGCAAGCAGAGGACACATCAGCCGAACCCGAACCCGAACCCTCTACGGCAGAGCCGGCCGCTGCAGAAGTTCCTCCAGAGGAAAAGCAGGATATACCCGTTGAATCCCCTGTAGAGCCGATGCCCCCGGCCCCGACATCTCCTGGTCCAGAGACAGAGGCGCAACCTGCCAAACTCGATACGCCTCGCGCTGGACACGGCCGCCAGCCGTCTCTATCAATACAATCGAAGATGCGCTCATCGTCGTTCCGCAAAACATCCGTTTCACAAGGGAGCGTTTCTCCTTCGCCATCTGCGCTTAAATCTCCCCCGCAATCTCTACCGCCTTTGACTGGGGACGGAGAGTCAGTACACGAAGTGTTTCGGAAACAATCGACGAAAATTGAGGAGCTGGAGAAGGAGAATAAGCGATTGGAGAAGGAATTTGCTGATGCGACGACTCGCTGGCGCAAAACTGAGGAGCAGGTGGAGGATCTGCGCGAGGCTAGTGTTGATGGTGCGGAGCTACGGGAGAAGTTGAAGCAGGCAGAGGAGAAAGCGGCGAGTGTGGAATCATTGGTATGTATGGTGTGGTTGAGCTCTGGCTATATAATGTTCGAAGAACAAAGCTGAACTGATAATGTAGCAAGAAGAGATTGCATCTCTACAACGACAAAACTCCCAACTACAATCTCGATCACACCGGAACAATGCAGGTCCCTCAGAGTCACCCCCTGCCGATCTGGTGCGCCAACTTGAATCTAAATCCGAGACTATCGAGGCTATGGAGTTAGAAATCTCCAACCTACGTGCCCAGGTTACCTCACAGTCTTCTTCCAATAGTGTACATGAGACACAAGTAGCAGCACTGGAAGAGAAGGTCTCGCAGAGCCAATCTGCCTTGGAAAAGGTCGAGAAGGAATTAGCGGATACAAAGCAAGCCCTAACGCGTGCCTCAGAGAAGGCAGTCAAGGAAGGCGTTGATAAGACTTCTACAGAAACCCTGATCAAATCTTTACAGCGCGAAGTGGAAGAAGGCAAGAATGAAAAGAGTGAAGCAGAGAAGAAGATCGAAAACCTGGAAAAGAAGCTCCAAGCCATCGGCAACCTGCACAAAGAAACCGAAGCCCGACACCAGACTCGCCTTCGCGAGAGTGAAAAGGCTGAGAAGGAAACGGCCGTTCTCCGCAAGAAGCTCGCCAGCATTGAAAATGAGAACCTCCGTCTCCGTGAAGAACGGGATCGTATCAAGAAGCGTGAGACCAGTGGAGGCGCTGACGACGAAGCCCTGGACGAACTAGAGGATGAAGAGCGCCAGCGATTGGAACGACGTATTCGTGAACTAGAAGGCGAGAACTTTGATCTTCGCCGCGGTGTCTGGCAAGAGAAACGCCAGGAATTAGCTGGACAAGCCTTCCCCGAAGAAGGTGCCGAGTCAGGCGCTGATGCCGGAGCCAATGCCTTTGACGACGTCGATCTTGTCGGTGGTCGACCGGATCATGCTCGGCGTCGTAGTATGGCTACACAGCAACACTCATCATTCTCCACCGTCTTATCAAGCGGATTTGCTGCTTTCACGGGTGGTAACAATAACAGTAACCGTTCAAGGGCTGGCTCGTCAAATCCACCACATGCCCATCAACCAGGTACGCGGGGTAGTCTGGAACTTCTATCAGAAGAGAATCTTGACGATGAGTTTGAATTTGATGAGGCGGAATTTGCGCGTGCACAGGCTGAAGAAGAGGCGCGGAAACGAGTTGAATGGGTGCGGGAGATCAAACGTCAATTGCGTGATTGGAATGGATGGCGGTTGGATCTTGTTGATAGTCGGGCTGGAGCGGAGGGTGCTGGTGTGGGGATGGGAGAGATTTTTGAAGTTTAGTCTAGTTTTCTAACTGAGTTGAGTATTACTTTTTTTTCAACTCTCAGTTGATTTGGTGGTGCTTAATGATGATGGGTGATGGTGGATGGTGGCATGGATGGCGCATTGATGTTATATACCATGATTTGTCACAATACTTTGAATGAAATGAACGCGTTCCAAGAATCAAATGAACACTACCATGCCACAACACTATATCGCAGGAAATCGAATCTACATAGATAGATCGAAGGTGTTGATATGAATTGAAGCACATGAGATCCATCTTGATGTGAGCAAAGCTATGTCAACTTTAGTGCAGAAAATTAAGTAGTACTTAGCGTCTAACAAATCATCCTTGAGAGAAACTCTTCAGGTATTTCATACCAGTGGATACGTGACAAATGCAGTTAGGATCGAAATACTGTGTTCGTTTTGATATAGTCAGAAATACAATATTTTAAGACATCCGGCGGGCCCTATGGTTACTAACCATATAGATATAAATTTGCATGTATTGAGAGAACATAAATATAATCCAGTCCAACAACTTCCCTGAGTAACTCTACATTAATTTTTGTCTGTATCCCAACTTTCAATAGTGGAATCTAAATCTAAATCCAATAATGTAGTAGGAAAACCTCCTCATTGTTTCCATGTTGTCCTGTATAGATATCGACAGAACCCAAAATGGGTTGGGAATTGGATCCAAAATCCACGATGGGTTGGATTGGGTCGTGGTCAGATGGATTCTGCCGATTCTAAGTGTACTGATACTACTAAATTCTTTGGAATAATCCATACATAGATAGCTGAGCATTAAAATAGCCGAAGTATATGTGATCGACCGGGCTGTACAATGTACGAACGGATTACCACATTAGGGCTTCTTTAACGAAGGAAAAGAAGCCACTCTTCAGCCTTGTATTTGAATAGAAATTGGCTTTTCAACAAACTATCCTCTAATAATCAAGGGATCTTCACTCCACCACATTAAGACTTTCGCACTGACACCTGCTTCCTGTCCAAGGGGCTTCTTATGGGGCCGAATGCATTTAGTACAGCCTCAGCCCGCAATCTCCTACTAAAATGCAACCAATTGAAAAGCACATTTCTGGCCCCCAATACACCCCCTATGCACTTTCACCCGCGCTACCTGAAAAAGCAACGAATTGCGAAAGGGTCTTGTCGAGATTCGCTGTTTAGCGAGGTTGGTAATCTTCACTGCCACTGGCTGGTTTTGTAGCTGGACGGATTACGCCGAAGAAGCTGAGACTCATGACGAAAAGTCGCACTTTTGAATTGCTTCATTGATTTAAGACGAGTTCTTTTATAATCTTTCGACCACTTGATTTGCATCGCAAGTAGAACACTTGTGAAATTGAACGGATCTAGCCTCGTGCTACAGTGCTGCCTCGTGCTAAGACCTCGATAATAAAGCCACTATACAGTACATACCCACTGCTTCCAAGACAGGTAGTTTTCTGCGCAAGACCCCCTCTTAGCACTCTCAAATCGGCATGGTGGGTGTTCCTGGGAGATCTGGGGGATGTGCGACGTGTCGCAGGAGGAAGAGAGGCGTACGTTGAAGAATCAACCCCATCATATTTACCCCAGATCAGACTGTTAATACGGACGTGGAGCAGTGCGACAAGAAGACCCCTTTCTGCGGTCAATGTGTTCAAGCCGGGCTTGTATGCGAAGGATATGATCGCAAACCATTGGTTTGGATTAACTCCACAGATGGCCAGAGTCGATTGTACAACAAGACATCCAGTCCTCCACGTAGAAGCGGGGCCTCTACTCCTAATATCACTCTTCATAATTCTCTGGTGAGGAGTACGAGAGAAGATCGATATGTAGGTCTTTTCTTGGCTGCGTTTCTGCCGAACGGCCGGCTTTTTTCTCGGGATGCTTCACAGATATCTTCGGCCGGTTGGTTGAGATATCATGATGGACTTTGTCGTGCGGAGAAGACACTTCGTTTTATTACATTGGCGCATAGTCTGTCTATGTTGGCGACTCGGGATAATGATAGCCATTTGAAGGTAAAGGGTGTTCAGGCGCACCGGATGGCGCTGCAGGAAATGCGAATAGCCTTGCAAGATCCGCAAAGGGCTACTGGTGATGGACTTTTGGCTGCTGTTCGGCTGTTCCGATTCTACGAGGTGAGTCTGTCTGCATTCATTTCAGTACTAGTAACAGGCTGGAGGGAGCTAAATTATTTATGTTGCTAGATTTTATATGGTGCCGAGTCAGAGATACCAAATCAGACGAATCCTACTCCTCAGATTGAAGGTTACTACGCTCACACCGATGGCGAAATGGCCTTGTTCATGAACAGAGGTTGTCATCGAGAATGGAGCGATGCGGGCAGGTATTTGTTGGCAAGTGGCCGGATTGTATCAGTAAGTCTCTGGTATCAATCTTTGCTCAAGTTAGTGAGAGACACTAACGCTGATTTTCTGGCTTTTAGTTTATCCTGGGAGTTTGCCGGCGAAAAGGTTCACCTTTCAATGAACCTGACTGGATGACAGCTCCCTGGAATGGCACGAATAAGTCCGCACTTGAGGAACTATCCGATATCATGGTCCAAATTCCGAGCTTCCTGGAAGAGCTGGATAACATTAGAGCAACCCCTGTGGCGAAACGCTGTCCAGAAAAGCGAGAAATCCTGTTGGAAAAGATGTACGATGTTGAACAAGAATTGCTTATCTGGAAATTCTCCATGAGAGAAGATCTGTTGATCTACGATTACACGCATTCGGGAAATCCCCTCCCAAAGCCACAAGTTGATAGAGATTTTGCAGTATTGCACTTGAGCTTCTTTTACTGGAGCTGCTCTATCCTCTTATACACCACCATTCATTTGGTCACGAACGAGGCAGATCGAGACTCTTCAAACGCATTCTCTTCCTCGATCCCATTTTCATCTGAAGGATGTCCCAATTTCCTCGACGAACAAAATCCTACGTTACACGCTCACCGAATCGTTCACGCTCTTCCTCTATCTTATAGACCGTACGCAGGCGGGTATACGGCACTTAGCTCGTCATTTCCGCTGGGAATGGCTCTACGGTATCTTGTGGTGGCTCATCATTTCCCGCATGAGTGTGACTCTGGAGCTGCTCAAATGGAGTTTTTACTGCAGACTGTTTCACAGCCGTTTATGGGGGCGTACGTCGCGAAATTTATTGACCATCTATTCAAGGTTGATACCTCAGCGCAATCTTTAAAAGAGATGACGGGGTGGTATGGGATGGAGTTGAGAGCGAGGGGATGGTGGTTTAAGCCTGTGGCGGAAGAGGTAGAGATTGAATTAGATGATAATTAGTGTATGGAGATTCCTGGAGTGTTTGATGTGATTTTCGTGTTTATTTCTCTTAATAGAGACTCGGGATTTGAATTAGCATATTTTGATCCCTGAACATACTACTAGTAATCAATTAGTCCTACCTTCAACTCTATCTAGCTTCAATATTCGCCAGGGTCTATATCAATCCATTATTAGGATGAAGATTCAGACCGCTAAACTATTCTAAGCCCTGTCATGGTTTACCAGAGATCCGTTCGCAGAATGATAATTCGCCCAAGCACACCAGCGCATATTGACTCTGAATGAAGTATAGTTCCGGCCCCCCGTAACTTCCCCATAAACCAAGCTTGGTACATTCTCGACGATCACATCTAGAGCTTAAAGAAACGCATTTTCTTTCCCGAAAGAATTGCATAGCCTTACATTTTAGGGGAATTTCTCATCATCGCAATGCATTGTTTCTATTATTGTCATGGATTGCTGAACCGCTTGTTTTTTCTCGATGACCATTGGTCAACCCCAACTTGAACCCCAAATCGCATGTATCTTGGCTGCGATCCTATACGGTTGGCATTGACCTCTCGACTATTGACTGATGAGTGTCTAGGAAATATAAGAGTACCTAGCTCTAGATATGGAGATGAGTTTCTAAATATCATTTCATCTCTCTACCTGTTCCGAGCCACAACTCATAGTGTATCACCATGGTAGCCCCAACTCGTGCTCCAGCCAATGGGTTTGTCGCTGCTCTGCGGAAGTTATATAACCCTATCGGCTTCAGCAAAGGATACAATGCTATTCTATGGTTTATTTTCTCAGGTGGTCTATTAGGCTTCGTGGCTGCGCGTATCTACTTCGTCGACTACGCCGGTGTTTACTGTTCCCCCAATGGCAACGGCGCAGCACCTGGAGAATGCTGGACATACAACACTAAATTTTATCTGAAACTCGGAATCAAACTTCATCTCTGGACTATACTTCCAGCTGGGTTTCTTGCGTTTTTCCAGTTCATGCCAATCATCAGATACAAGGTTATTCTCTTCCACCGGATCAATGGTTACGCTATTATTCTTCTCAGTTTGGTTGGTACAGCTGGTGCATTGATGATTGCTAGAGTTTCATTTGGGGGTGGCATCGAGACTCAGACTGTTGTGGGACTATTGGCTATCCTCTTCCTTGGATCCCTCGCAATTGCATATTACAATATCAAAAGGCTTCAGATCGAGCAGCACCGAGCTTGGATGCTGAGGGCCTGGATTTACGTATGCTCTCTATCCCCCCCAATTTGAAAATATCTCGTTTACTTATTATTTTACTAGGCTGGCTCGATTATCACTTGCAGAATCATCATGATTTCCGCAGCCTCGATCATCTCGCTATGGGGACCTTTCTATAAAGCCTACAAATGCGACAAAGTAGCCTCGTTTTACGATACCAACAAGGAACTTCTGGCAGCGTACCCCGAATGCTCCTCATCCTCTGCATGGGTCGCAGTGAAAGCAGACATGAATGGTAGCAGTGGAGCAAATGCAGCGGCCGCCTTGAACCTGAGCTTTGGCATGTCCGTATGGCTGGCCCTTGCCCTACACGCGATTGGAGTTGAGTTATATGTCAGTCATCATATTCCAACCACATAAAACTTCTCAAGATGATGAACTAATCCGTCGTATCTCTCTTAGATTCATCTAACTCCCGCCGAGTTCGAGCGTCTACGCAAGATTTCTTATAAACGTCAACTCGAGGCAGGCTTCAGGAACCCTGGAAGATCTGGCTTGACCGCAGACAGACTGGGCGATTCTGCGCTTTGGTTCCCTGGGACTGAGTCTGACAAGAATGCTTCGGGGTATTCGTTGGTGTCGTCTGGTCCTAATGGGGAGCCACTGTTGAAAGGAGACCACCATGATGAGATGACTACTGCTAGCATGTCTTGAAGATATACTGGTTTATATATGGGGGGTAAATCTCTATGACGGTTATAAAGCGGGAATCAGATTGAATTGGTTCGTATGTGAGGCTGAGGGAAATTGCAATCGAATGCATATCCTTGATGGAAAAACTGGAATCTACATGATTTCTACGAGATAGTATTAATCTTACGGTAGTCATGTAGCTAGTTTGAGCTCCGAATAATGTTATGTGCTATGGGGAATTCAAACTACATACTGCATTAATTCAGCCTTCTGATAGAAACAATTTGGAAAACCACATTATGACAGCTTAAAAAATACACAAATGACTGAATATGGACTAACGAGAAAGATGTTAGCGGTATTGGGTAGCATGATACAGAGATCAATGCAGATGCACATGAAGCACTCATGGTGAAAGTCCGACCAACCAAACATCGAGAACTTCAATTGAAGCATCAAAAACGAATCTTCCAATTATAGATTAAATTAAGAACCTGAGATCTAGTCTGAAAGACCCTGAATCCGCCCCAGAAGTCAAGGGGCTGAAGTTTAAGTGCGACAAACTAATCGCAGTTCATGACCGAATGGGGTTAGGTTTAGCCTTCTAGTATTCAGCCCCAGCGGGAAAAGCTTAGAGTAGATTAGCTCGTCGTGAGCCTGATAGAGAATGATGGAGAAAAACTATATAAGAAATCGATTTCTACACCAGAGAATAATAAGTTTTAAAAAACATTCCCATATTACTTCATTGGCTAGCATCAACTTCACAATGTCGGATACCTTTCTCCCTCCTGTGACACGCCCTGTTGCGCTATTCGAACAGTTCATTGCAACACAGCCGACGACACTGGTCTTGAAAGAGAAAGTCCTCTCTCTTTCTAAAGATAGCTTCGACATCAAGCTTGAAAATGGACATTCTATTCTGAAAGTGAATGGTGCCTGGCCATCATTCTCTGGGCGCAAGAAAGTTGAAGATATGAATGGGAATCACCTATATGATCTTCGCAAGGAACACCTACATATCCATACGACATACTACATGCAAGACGCTACCGAAAGCAAGATCTGTGAAGTGAGAAGTAGCCTGAAAAGTAAGTGCCAGTTCGCCTAGACAAAGATCAATTCATGTGGTAGATCTGGGCATATAGCTAACTGCTACACTTGTACAGTCATTGGATCCAACGCCACTGCCACCTTCACGGATATCTTCGATAATGAGGTGACCTTGAGAATGACAGGGAACTGGTTCGATCGTACTGCCAATATTGTCGATGATCAGAGCGGCCAGACTGTGGCTCGTATTCGCAGGAAGCTATTTCAACCTCGTCATATTTTTTTCGGCCAGGACACTTATATCGTGACGGTGGCGCCTGGCGTGGATATGGCTCTGATTGCTGGTTTGTGCATTTGCTTTGATGAGAAGAACAATGATTAATGAGAGGTGGAAGATGTTTGGCGTTAGTACAGTATTGAAAGGATATCCTAGGGCTGTGGGAGAACGTTTATTCAATTCGACTCCACGGGGTCAATCTGGCTTATTGAAATATTTGTTTTGAGTTTTCGCAAGAATTGTTAATAAAGAAATCAATTTTCATTTAATAATTATGCATATCGCGCGAGATATTATCAAAGCATCCCATCCTTCTCAGTATCAGACGGATATCATCTCAACTCGGCAGTCAGGATAAATCCAATTGCAGCATCGTCACCGTGACTCTGCCAAACCTCGCCTGAGTACTGGAATCTACTACAAGTACTTATAGAGCTACGTAATTGGAAATAAAATAATTTCAAATTCCACGGACGTGCGCGGCAAAGTTCCAGATTTGCCGTACTGGGCCAGTATAAGATGGAAGTATACGAGAGCATCTACACCTGGGAAGTGAGACACCCAAAAGTAGAGATATCAATGCCGAAGAGCACAGAAATTGACGAGGAGGAACATTCGAAAAAGGAAAATCAAACTTATATTGAGATGAAACTACTAGAAACAAATCAATCCGAATAATGCTTCCCAGTCAAAACACCCTCAGACTGCCGTCTCCTCTTCCCAAGAATCTCAACAATCCACCCAGAAATCTGGTAGATCCAACCACCCGTAACCAAGACACCAGAAACGGTATTAATGACTCGAATGACAAGAGCCAGGAATCCCGTCCGCTCCTCGCTGACAAGTAGCAAGATTGGCTCGATATTATACTTGAAGAAGATTCCCGGGATTAGGGTGGGGATTTCAGGGAGGGCGGTGCTCTGGCTTGTGGCTGCGTATTGGTTTGTGAAGACTGTGTTACGGCCGTAGCGGACGGAGTTATCTTTATTTGTTGTCACGAGGTCAAGTGCATTGTGGCCCTTTGAGTAGAGGGTCGGGACGACGGAGAGGAAGTATTGGAATTTCTGGTAGTGGGTTTCGCTTTCGGCGATGGTCTTGTCAAGAGGGTTTAGAAGGGATGGATAATGTGGTCCGAAGGAGAGTTCTGTAATCATGTGGGAGAAATTGAAGACTAAGGGAATTAGTCTCCAAGAATTGAAAATGCTTGCAAAAGCGAGACAGAGGGGAAATGCAACGCATCTCACCTTCGTGATCCAAATGCGGCGCCAATTCCATATATCCATGTCCTCGTGCAGTAATATGGAAATCCCCTTGCACTTTATTCCCTTCAAGACTTCCATAAATTCGACAAGAATCCTTATTATCGCCCCAGCGTAGACGTGGACCCTTAGAAAACTTGCGGCGCGGGTTACTGCGCACTTCACCCAGAACATGGTGTACGTGCGCGTCTTCATCCTGCGCACTTAATCGATCAGCCGCTTCATGATTGAGCGTCTGGTATTCGTGTTCGCCGTGGGACTCGAAATTGCGCTTCTTCATCCAAAGGTCCCAGTTTGTTTCTTCGCGGGTTAGGAGTTCGCCGGCTAGAACGCGGTCTCCGGAGGCGTCTTGGATGTTTATGCGGAGGGTGTCACAGGGCATGTGGACGACCATATCGAGGTTTAATTGAAGATCGTGTGAAACGCCTTTTTCCACGCTGAAGTGGTGGGCTTCTGTGCCGCGCCACCAGGTGCGGAGTTCGTGGAGGCTGAATAGTGTGCATACTGCTAGGATGAGGACGGTCCATTGGCCGCCTCGTCGGGTTGGGGTTGTGTAGGATGTTTTTGTTTTGGCTAGAAGAGGTAATTCATTAGTTTAAGGCTCTCGTTGAAGTTCTCTGCTCTTTTCTGCGCAACCTGGGTGTAGGTATAGGCTGGAGGTGTAAACAAGCTGAGCTGCATGAACGGAGCTGTAAACTCACGGAAAGCGTCAAATGTCTTTAGCCCGGAGAGATTAGACTTCTCTCCAAAGGCATCCTCGTCGAGGCCTTTCTCATTGAAGCCATTCATTGCGGATGGACATGAGGAGAGTTGAAAATGGTGGAGTAGATTGACGATGGGTGATAAGGCGATGAGGCCAAGTAAGCATCCAATGGACCCACATGACACAAGCAGACTACATCAACACATCAACAACATTGTGAACTACATAATACGTATGATTGCATGGACTAAGTATTTTGATAACTTTGAATGGTTAATGCAGCAAATGAGCTCACATGAGCGCTATCGTAATGTAATGCCCTCATAGGGAGATGCAAGAATAAAAAATGTACAGACTGGCTAGGCCAGTGGAGTCATGAGTATAGAAACGAAAGACAAACGAAAGACATGTACCCCCGTCACGAATTCATATCACAAAGGACCTGATGCAAATGCTATCCACGAACATAACGGGTATAGAATGATGCCGCCCTTTTTTCATCTCTGTGGGTGCAAGTGAGATTCAACCGTAACGCAACACATGCCGACATGACACCCACCTGATGCATAACAAGGAAATATAAGAATAAACAGAGCAATTATGATTACAGACAGGCAGCACATAAATCTGATCAGGAGAAGATGAGGAACAAAAAGCAAATGGGAATAAGAATAGGATTGGGAAGATGCAAGAATGTATAAGGGGGAAGTTTATGAGGTCATTTCCTCTGTCCCATGTCAGCTTGGTCCCTTTTGCTTTGCTGGTTATACCGTCTTAACTCACAAGACTGGTCGCAGCCGCCGCCGTCGCAAGGTCAGGTTTCCCACTGATACTGCGTGCTGATGCCCGAGGCAAAGCAGTGCCGGAGATTGTGGAAGTATTGGATCCTCGCTTGGCAGGGCTGGACGGGGTTATCCCACTCACGGTGGAATGGCGCTTCCCACTGCTGCCCTTAACTGGGGAAGTGCCGGATGGTTCTCGAGTGCGAGAGAATGGACCTGCCTTAAGACTTGGAGGTTCTGGTAGCGGTCGACCACTGGAAGGAGTGCCACGCTTGGAGGGAGAGTTGGTGGCAGCATACATCCGAGGTCGGGCTTGCGACTTGATCCCAGTGATGAATTCATGCTTCAATGCATCGTGAGGGGTGAGGCGGCGAGCCGGATCCCAACGGAGACAGCGGGAGAGGAAGTCAAGGAAGGCATCATCATCGCATTTGATGGCTTGTCGCAGGTCTTTAGAGCTGGGTCGGCGACGACGACCTTTGGACGAAACGGTAAGGCGAGGCTTGCCCAGGGAATCGAAGAATAGTTTCTTTCGCGTACTCTTTTCAATCAAGTGCTTCTCGGGAGGGCCAAACACCTCCATGATACACGCCAATTGCTCCTGCTCATTCTCGCCAGGGAAGATGGGATAGCCGGTGAACAATTCGGCCAGGATACAGCCAACACTCCACATGTCAATAGGCATACCATAGGACATTCCAAGAATCACCTCTGGAGATCGATAGAATCGACTCTGGATATATGTATACACCTTCTCATTCTCGAAACAGCTCGAACCAAAGTCGATAACTCGAATCTCAGAATTCAAAGGGTGAACAAGAAGAATATTTTCTGGCTTCAAATCACAATGAATGACCTTCTTTGCATGTAACAGCACCAGACTGCTAAGCATTTGCTTCGTGAATCGTCGAATAAGCTTCAAGTTGAAGCCTCGGAAGTCATGTGCCTTGATGAACTCATATAAGTTCATGCCCAAAAGTTCGGTAGAAATACAAAGGTGACCACGGAAGTAGAAACTTTGGGTAAAGTTGACTACGCTGTGCTGGCGATTGGGATCCCATTCCTTGAGCTTCGTCAAAAGATTAACTTCAATCAAGGCTTGTTGATGGAAACGTTTCTTGTTGCGGATGATCTTGATGGCAACCAAAGCACCGGTCTTGTGGTCAACACATCGCACGACTTGTCCAAAACTTCCTTTGCCAAGTACATCCACAACTTCGTAACGGTATGCGAGATGATCACCGATCACAATGTTATAATCGCCACGGTCATCATCGTACCCAAAGTTCGCCGCACCTGAGTGCAGATCTCCAATATGCTTCTTCGCGTTCTGGGTACCACAGAAGTAGACGTCTCGATAATCAATTATCTCGCCCCTCTCGAAGATATTCAAACTGGCCATCTTAAGAGCTTGGGCAGGACTGACACGATCCTTAGGTCCAGCCTTTCGACGCAAATCGTCCAATTCTCTGGCTGCCCTCTCGAAGTCTTTGCGCTTAGATCCAAGCCTGCGCATCTCCTCGTCTGCGATCAAAACATCGGCATCACCGCTCGAATCCGCTGTCGACGCAGATGCTGCGGCACTGGATCGAGCGGAGCTGATCATCTTGTGGACCGGCGACACAAAGTTGTTATGAGTACGGTGGGATTGATCGCTTGCATGTGACTCGTTCGAACGACTCGGTTCTAAAGTCAGGCTGCGGTCACTACTAACGCTGGGTTTGCGGTTCCCTGCCTGCTTTGTGATACTTGATACCGAGGATTGTCGACGGGGCTTCAAATAGGATGTTTTCAGGTTGGGGCTGGTGGATGGCACAGACGAGAGATTGTTCCATGTTGCGGATGCTGGAAGTTTTGGTGGTGGCATGTTATCATATTTGGAAGAGTTGGTATCAGACTCGGTCTGCTTTGTTCTGGAGCTGCTGCGCACCCGGGCAACGTTCAGTCGATCCCGAAGGGAAGGGTTAGGGACGGCTGAAGTGATATTTTCAGGCTCCGATGGGGTCGAGACCTGACTTAGTCTTTCGGGAGCTGGAGTGAAGATGGCGCTCTGTGTTTGAGGTCGGGGACCTGTCAATTTATACGATTGAGATCCTTGGCTGGTATAATCGCCACTCGCCTGGTGACGAAGGGCCTTATAATCAGGGCCGCTCTTTGGCAGCGTATAAGATGCATAGGGAGATATGTTTCGGTTCCCATTTGGTGTGTCAAGGGGCCCGAATGCGCTGGTGCTACTGGATGTCCGCAAAGCAGCTGTCGTAGAACTCAAAGCAAAATGCGACGTGCTGCTTCGTATTTGAGTAGAAGGTCCCTTGTCTTCCTCATCGCGATACCAGAAATTTGCCTTTGATGCCGTCATTGGGGTGCTTGGAGTCTTTGAAGTGATCTGGGCGGACGGAGTGTGGGCTTTGCGTTCTTCAGCCTCTCGATCCTTCAGCGCCTCAATCTTTGTTGTCATTGGGGTACCCAGCGGCAAGAGGTTCAAAGGAGGCAGTTTCAATGGCTGTAGACCTTTACGACCAAGCACCGTAGAGGTCCGTGTTCGCGACTCTGGGGTCTTCGCGGTCCGTACAGCAGAATGATCGACATTCTCATTACCGGTGGCATTATGCATGCTGGCTGCTTCAGAATCCGAGTCTCGTGCAGCATGAATAAGACCGATGTCTGATGGTAAGCTGGATTTACGCGGAGCTGGAAACACAGGTGCATCCAGCTCACCCTTCGGCGATTCAAAGGCTTTGGGAATGGCGGGTACCGGTGGAACTTCCTCCTCGTTGTTACTTGATGATTGCTCGGTGCGAGGTTTCGGGGTTGGCAAGCGAGATGAAGAGAAGTTTTGAGAAAGCCGCGGTTGGAGGGAACTGCTAGAGTTTCGGACGGAGTTATAGCTGGTGTTTGAAGATACCGAAAGCCCGGAACTATAGGATTTGCGATTGGGGTCCGGTGTCGTTCGGTTGGAAGAAGGAGTGACACTTTTCCTGGGCAGAAAAGAGGGAGATTGCGTTGTTGATACAGGTCGGTAAGGCAGAGGCTCTGTCTGAGTGGGAGGTGTATGTGGTATAGGAGGAGCAATTGACATTCGTTTCATTCTTCGGGCATCAGTGGGACTTATGGTGCGAGCCCCAAGACCAGTCGCATGAGGCATCATCGAAGCGCGCTTAGAAGAAGACGAAGGAGTCGTAGATGCTTCGGATGGTTGCCTTTGTGGGGTGCGAACGGCATTCGTGGAGGACGAGCGCGTGTGGTCCGAGGTGTCGTCCGCGTTCAGATAGGTCCCCTGAGTTGGCTCCCGAGGAGCAGGCTGGAAAGACTTTGCTTTGAGATTACGCACTGAAGCTGGAACCTTAGGAGAGTCATTGGGGACTGGCTCCATCGGGGGCACCCGTGGTCGCAGAAAATTATTCGAGTCAAGCCGTCCTGGTGCGTCGGTGGTACTGACTTTGCGAGCACTCAAACTAGCACGTCGGGCAGACGCATTGGTCGGAGCAAAGGCACCTGAGCTAATAGACTTGCGAGAACCCCGTGTAGCAGCGCTAGGCTGAGCGACGCTTTGCCGGCGAGCTCGAGTGTTGGAAGTGGCTGTTGAAGAGAGCCCAGTAGGTGGTACTGGAGTGTTTTGAGTCCCGTTAAATCGTGGGACCTCACTCTTGCGGCGACTTGAAGGACCCCTCGTGCGCTCGGAGGGATTGCTCTCATAGCTGTTGTTTGTCCACGAGCTGTTGGTGGACATATTTGAATTGCGGTTCTCAGGCCCCGGAGCCCGAGAGCTGGGCATAGGGAAATGATTCAAGCTAGGTTCCGCCATGATGCTGTTATGGAAATCGTCGAAATTTATAGGTGCCAAAAAATCCATGCTCTCCGAAGGGGTCTGGTTGGCTTCCTTTGCCAGATTCCCCACACTGGTAGATCTAAGGTTATACGGTTTGGTCGAATCGTTTGTTGAGTCGATTGAGGAGTGATCAGATCGTACATGTGGCCCGGTCGGTTTACTATATCACATAATGGCCCATGTTAGAGAATTCCGAGACGGGATGTCTCCCCAAGAGGGACCGCAAAGAAAGAGAGAAAAAAAAAAAAAACCAGGGGGAGGGGGAAGAGTGGAGTGGGGAGTGAAGAGAAGATTTACCTCCAACGTGAAGAATCTTGTGGCCGTGGCCCCTGAGGAGCCATTTGATCTCTAATGGACAATCTCCTTCGACCCATGCCCCCTGAGCGAGGTCCTGCAGCAGTCCGCACGGACTGAGAATCGAGGCTGTTGGAAGTATTCATGTTTATCGTGGAAGCGGCCTTTTGGAGGCGTCGGCGGGCAGGGGTTTCAGCTTTTATACATGTATTAGTATACAAGAGACAAGAAAATTCCCCGGTGAATCCTATTTACTCACCTCCAGAACCCGAATCGTCGTTTCTAGACGGATTGGAGGTCCGCGATTGGGAGGTTCCTGGTTGACCTTGACCCCTCCCCAATGCCTGTGACGACGACGACGATTTGACCGGCATTGTCCCAAGTGAGGGGAATTAGCAGGACGAGAGCCTATGGTCAAATTGACCACCGACGTGGTTGGTGAGACCGACGAGTATAAAAGTGCGCGTGTAGTGGCATTCAGGAGAAAAGCGGGTTGCTTTTAGAGAGGATCAAAATAGGGACAACCCAAGCACGATCGCGCGACTGATCGAATAGCAGCTACCGGTCCATTTCGGAGGGCGAAAG
>Ga0102593_1000522_pt1 | contig 65109 bp, 69 predicted proteins | sample AraplaCol_mMS_r2_2_FD_76862 | JGI IMG/M metagenome (GOLD analysis project Ga0102593, IMG submission 76862) | Arabidopsis root microbial communities from North Carolina, USA - plate scrape MF_Col_mMS_r2 (SPADES assembly) (version 2) | ecosystem: Host-associated > Plants > Roots > Endosphere... | reverse complement strand
AAGAATTAAGAATAAAAATTAAAATATAAAATGTAAAAGGGGGAAAATTGGAAAAAAAAAAAAAAAAAAAAAACAAGGTATTCAATTAATTAAGAAATCCCTACTTCACAGTGTACTGTAGATAATGTAAATAAGGGGAGCATTCAAGATGTTCCTGAGACACGATGGGTCCCTCCCAGCCATTTGTGAACCAAAGAAAATCGGTGGCGCAGTCTGGAGTTAATGAACCCCTTCAAAGGAATCAAATGAGAAACAAAATCTGTGTTTCATTCAATTCCTACACTTTATACATAGTACTTGGTCGTCTGCCCATTCGGACAAGGGCCAAACTCTTCTCCGTTCACATTCCTCTCTTCTGCTTTGACCTTCCGACGAATTTAATCCATTTGCCGTAAACAAATCGTCCATGTTGTCATGTCGGCTACCACCACGACCTTTATGACCACCACTCTCGTTGGAACTCCCTCTGCAATGACGAATGTTGTTGAGCCTTTATCCGAAAAGTCATGTCCAACATGCGGGTCCAACGGCAATGCGCTCGACGCTTCTGAAGCCCAACGTCGCATTTTGGAGCTGGAGGGGCAGATCCAGGAGATGACTGCGCAGGCTTCTATCTCTGGTAAGTATGAACCAGATTCAAGAACTTCACACTGGGAACTTACAACTAATCAAATACTCCTTCTATTTCTAATAGCCGGGAAACTCACCGAATACGAAGATGAACTGCGCCGACTACGTTCTTCACAACCAATCTACGAATCCCCACGAAGCAGTGCCTCCTTACCCGCATCCTCACACAGTGACAAACTACTCTCACCATCATCAACACCTCTCTCCCCAGACAATCAGCCGCAACAATCACAACCCGCTCCTCCAAGCCGTCTATCAACATTAACCAACCTCCTCCCTTACCGGCGCGGTAGTTCAACTCCAACCAGTGCCCCAGCCACGGTTCCAGTCTCAGCCTCGGCCTCGGCCCCGGTTCCATCAACACCCACTGCACCAATCACCCCCCTCCCGCAACAGACATCCCCAGCAAGTAGCGACAACGCAGAGCTCCAAGATGCGCTCGAGCGCGAACAGGGTCTGCGCAAGGCAGCCGAGACGCAGCTCACACAGGCGAATACCGAGTTGGAGGAATTAACGGTGCAATTATTCAGTCAGGCAAATGAGATGGTTGCGCAGGAGCGCAAGGCCCGCGCTAAACTTGAGGAACGGGTTGCTGTACTGGAACGACGGGATATCGAGAAGAGGAGTCGATTGGAAAGGTTGGAGAAGGCTATGGCGCGTGTTGAGAGAGTGAGGGCTTTGGTTAGACCTAATTAGTTAGGTCTGGCTGGGTTCTTGTTGGTGTCTGTGATATCCCTTGATTATTGTTATTGCGTTATGACTGGTACGATCTTTTGATACCCTTGATGGGGGTTTGGTGGCATCTTTCTGGATAATGGGGTTTTTTTGTATGGTGATTCCCGCTTTTGCATGTTGGAAGTATTTGGCGCTTGGTTTGGGATATGTCTTGTCTTGTCTTGAATTGTTTAGTCCTTGTGAATATTGTGGTATAAGGCGACTTGGGTAGGGAATTTGACGATGTTTGATATTCAAATCCCTCACATACTTACCAGCCTGCTTCTTCATATCAATGTCTATGTATATGCAAAATGGCAGCTCCCTGTAGATCATCACGTTTTCTCGGAGTAGCTCTTGCGTCATGCATGATCAAATGGTGTGTTACCTTCTCGAATATTCGCAGAGTGTCGCAAGAAAAGAGCATGACTTCGGCCAGAATCAACTACCGAAGTATCTGGTAATTGAACCGCAGGAGACTCCGTACATGTTACATGTACCGTAGATGAAGCGATGAAGCCGAGAAGACCGAAGACTTCCCGATGGTTGGACCTTCCCAGGCCGACACGGAAGTGGACACCGACCCCACTCGAGCCCTGCATAACACTGACATCTTAATTCCTTCAAGATCACTCTGCTGACTTTTATTTCGGCCATACTTTTGAGCTATATAGCTGCATAATTGAGAAATCATGTCTATTGGAGTTGCTATCATCGGCAGTGGTGCGTGTCTAGCCAAGATCTACCTACAATCCTACCGGTGCATTAATCACTGACACCCCGCAATTAGGTCTCTTTGCCAAAGAGCAGCACCTGGTTTGATTACCTCGATATCTTTGCTGATACTCGTATACTGACTCGGGAAATAGCCCGCTGTACAAGAGGCAGGGGACTTCGAGCTCAAAGCGATTTACTCACGGTCCTTGAAATCAGCCCAGTCTCTCGCTGAGGGTACATCTAACGTTGATCTATACTCGGAGGATTCTGGGGCTGAGAAGACTTATGATAGCTTATTGGCTCGCTCTGATATTGGTGCAGTGATTATTGCGTATGTTGTGACTAGCAATCCCTCCAAACAACAACTCTAAATACCAAATCTCCTATGAATGGCTGTTCCAGGTAACTAACTGTGTGTGATATAGCCTCCCTATCCTAGTTCAGCCAGACTTTATCAAAAAGGCCCTGCTTGCTGGAAAGCATGTTTTATCTGAGAAGCCTATTGCCAAGGATGTTGCCACGGCGAGAGATCTCTTGCAATGGTATCAAGCCAATATTGACGCAAGCAAGGTCTTCTGGGCTGTGGGGGAGAATTTCCGTTATATGAGCAAGTATCTTTTTGCCGCCGAGCAGGTTCAGAAGCTGGGATCTGTCCGTAATTTCCACGTCAACGTTCAGAACCTGGTCAAGCCAGACAACAAATATTTCTGTATGTCCACTTTCCCTACTGATACGATGAGATTAGAGTTCGTCTCCGGCTTTATGAATGATACTGACAAAGAAAACTTAGTGACTGCGTGGCGTAAAACCCCCGAATATCAAGGCGGGTTTCTTCTCGACGGTGGCGTCCATATGATTGCTGCTTTACGTCTGATCTTGGGGTCTACCGAGCAGATCACAACTGTCTCGGCACAGTCTTATCTACAACAGTCCTACCTGCCACCAGTGGATACAGTCGATGCAGTCGTAAAGACCGGCTCTGGTGCTACGGGCGTGATTTCTCTTTCCTGGGGATCACCTTTTAGCAAACACTCTTTCGAGTTTGCCTGCGAAAAGGGTGCCGTTGCTCTGAATGGAGATGACGTGACAGTAAATGGCGTCACCCACCCTGTTGAGTTCGACGGGAAAGGCGTTTCCCTTGAGGTTGCGAAATTTGCGACGGCCATTGCTAATGGACAAGCTATTGAGAAGAGACAGTCTCCCCAAGAGGCGTTGGCAGATCTTGAGATTCTGGAACAGATGCTGCAAAGCGGCGAAAAGCAGGGGGAGCCAGTGACTTTGAAGTTTCAGGCATGATCATGAAAAGTAGCATCTCTGTATAGAGGGATCTAATAGAACTAGCCATGTTGAAGCAAGAAAAGTCTTCCTGACTCAGCAATCAAGATCAGGATCTTGATGGTACTATATAGAGTTTGTTATAGTAGATGTATGGTACACAAGAAGTGCGGCTGCAATTCTTGTAGCCTACGAATACAAAAAGCAAATCCTGAAGTCCAAACGAATTCTGAATACCAAACAATCTTACCAAAATCAAGGATTGGCCAGTTGGTGATTGGAAGTTTTTATATCCGCGGCGCTCTTGCGATGGCCTTTTCAAAAGGTTAACCAAGAGATAATAGGTATGATCCTTGCTTCGGGTAATTCCTTCACTTAGACAGTGGACATATTGCAGTCGGCCCCGCATTCGAATCCCGGTTCGAGAATCCAAGCGAGCTCTGAAGGTTCAAAATCCGTATATATACATACATATACTATGTAGAAAATAGTCAGTCAATAAGTCAGAAAAAAAATCGTTTCCAAAAAAAAAGAATTCAAGGGCCCGAACCGCGATTTGAACGCGGGACCTCCTGCAATAGATCCACTGTTTAAGTGGAGGAGTTACCCGAAGCAGGAATCATACCTATGATTTGGTTAACTTATGGACGAGATTAGAGGTTCCACATGCTGAAAAAACTAACCACTAGACCATCCGGGCTGGCAATGTTTATAAATGTGCAGCTTTGGTATCATATATAGCCGTGACTTATAAACTTTATGAGAGACTACACCTTGAACAAAGCAGCCAAAGAACCAAGAGAAGTTTATTGACTTTACTACTCGCAAGGAGGGGGATCAAGCACGAAAGACCACGACGTTGATAAGCTTCTATTTTTGTCTGTTCTGATGTCTCAATTTCCTTTTTACACGATTGAGGTGGACAACATTTGGTGGTCATATTCTCTCCAAGAATGCAAATCTGCGAGGCTGGATAGCTTCGATTGAGGTTATTTTCATCATAGAAGAAGGCTGACTGGACCAAATTCGTAACCTTCTCATATCCGCCAGCCCAACTGACTATCATGGAATATCGAGACAAACGACCGGAAGACCTTTCTACACTTCGGCGCTGTATCCGTTATCGCTGCGTGCCGGATCCTCGCAGACCAGCCTCGAAATGTCCGCCCTTATTAATACTCCACGTTTAAAAGTGTCAGTATTGAAACTATTCGTTGCTTCGTGATCGTGAAACTTTGATGTCTTCGTCCATTTCGGGCCATCCAAGGTGATCCGTTTGGGAGGGGAAGTAAAGATAGTAGTATGGATGTCAGTCTGTTGTCTAATCAAAAACAGTTTCCCCTTTTCTTTCAGAATTCCATTAGTTGAAAGAAGTCATCTCCTGGAATTAACCTAGAATTGTATTGCCGGCATAGTTTATGTTCTCCGTAATACTTCAAGCAAGGTGCCGGCTGAAGCAGCATTCATGGCCTCAGATTAGTGTAGTCATTTCATACTAAACACAATCAAGAATCACTAGCTATGAGAATATAGTATTACTGCTAGTAGTTCTGACATACTTTGTGTAATGCCAGAGAAATACTGTATCAAAATACCTCTGAGGCATGTCACAAAATTTAAAGTACTACTAAGCAGCAACTATTAGTAGTACTCAGATACAGCGAACCTTCATTGTAATGTGGTAGAATCCTCAATACTAGCACACAAGCGTACACTCAGTGTAGTAAGTTGTCCATTATATCAACAATATAATTGTTGTTCCTGGCTTTACTACTTTGTAGGTATACTATGTAAAGTCCCAAAGAGGAAATCTTGGCAGGGCTCGGTCCACAGCTAGCCCTAGGCTGACATAATCCACCTCTGTTCGCTTAGGTCGCTGAAAGTGCACTAGTGTGGGTCGCCCACTCCGCCAGTGCGAAGTTTTCGAGATTGATTTCGCTCCGACTCGACAACCCTCAACGCCCGGCGAGACGCAACACCGACAAAGTGAGTTGAATCGCACATCTTCCGAATTTCAGCATCCCGATACTGACGATTTTTCCTTTTCAAGATGGTCGCCGCCAAGAAGCACATCCCTATCGTCAAGAAGCGTATGTTCTCGAATCCCGACCGTTCCCGTTTTCCTTTGGCCTGGATAGCATCGCCTTTCGACCGATCGACGACATGAACTGCATTGATGGAGAAAGAAGGAAGATAAGGATTGAAAATGGCTGCGACAAAGTGAAGAGAAAAGATGAATCGACATTCGAAGACAACAGTTTCAGGTTCCACGATCGAAGGGCGATGTTCATCCAAAAGGCTTTCGACAATATAATTCGACACGATTGGAATTGCACAGTTGGAAGGACTGACATGGATTGTAACAGGCACCAACCGCTTCAACCGTCACCAGTCTGACCGGTTCAAGTGTGTTGCTCCCTCGTGGCGCAAGCCCAAGGGTATTGACAATGCCGTCCGCCGCCGCTTCAAGGGCCAGATTGCCATGCCCTCCGTACGAAACCCCTTCGATTTGAAACCTCTCTACTCCCACGAAAGAACGACGACTAACATACTGGGATTACTTAGATCGGTTACGGTTCCAACAAGAAGACCCGCCACATGATGCCCTCCGGCCACAAGGCTTTCCTTGTCAACAACCCCAAGGATGTCGAGCTCCTCCTGATGCACAACCGCACCTACGCTGCCGAGTATGTCTCAACTACATGAAAAAAGAATGATTGTTTTCTCGAATCTGGACACTTGGAACTAACCTCAACCTATAGGATCGCCCACGCTGTCTCCTCCCGTAAGCGTGTTGAGATCATCGAGAAGGCCAAGGCTCTCGGTGTCAAGGTCACCAACCCCAAGGGCCGTGTCACCACCGAGGCCTAAATGGACTGAACCTCAAAAAGTTCTTTTCCTATTTTTTTTTCGGTGTGGTATTCGCAGGAGCATGAGAGGGTCGGGGTTTGTACGGTCGTGAATACTATCACTATCACTCTGGCGATAACGATTCCAAGGATTGTGCATGGCATTCCATGTGCGGCTCGCGCTTTGGTTAATGCCGGGCGTCGAGTGAGAGAAATTTTCTCTTGAAATGACAAACAAAAATTGAAAAATCCTCTTGCATTGTACAATGCCAATGCTTCTCTACCTAGCCAGAATGGTTTCATCATGGGTCCGAGTGTCCCTCGTAGATTTGTCCGACTTTGCAGTATCTTAGAGGGCATCTTATGAAGTTACTAGATTTGATCTGTCGACCTCATTCCCTATTAGGATGTACATGTGCTGTAATACAGTACAAGTATACGTGATGGCACGATTATCTGATATCATCGACGTATAACTAAGTAGTCAATTCCTAATCTCCAGCGTCTATTCAGTTCATCGATATACATAAACTACATAGTACACTAATATATGGCGACTAGGAAATTTGGTTCCAGCTGAAGTGTTCCCTGCTTTGCATTGCTTTAGGGGGATCCAAGATGACGAGTCCATGGCGATCCTCTGACCCACACATCTTCCAGGGGCCTCGTGGTAGCCTGCATGGAACGGAGAGATAGAGTCACCATTTAACACTAGATCTAGAAGCAAGAAAGTATATAAATAGTATATATGTGCTGTAATACAACCGGGAAAAATGTCATAACCCTTCAATGCCCGAATCCAAAGGCGCTAAGTCGTGGGGGAAATGGAGACGCAATGCTTGACGAACGGAGCAAATCGTGGTGCCACCGAGCGATCTGGCCAATGTCAGTCAGAAATCCCGTCATGACCGTCGAAACATGTCCCCACGGTACAAGGCAAGAAAAAGGGCCCTGGTTGTCGATCCTGCACGCTTACCTGGGTCTTCTTTCAATCATGATTGAAGCTCTCTACTTTTTCTTCCTCTTCTCACCCCTCGCCATCCCAGGATGTTGACTCTCCCCGCCCGGTATGGGCGATGGGTGCCTATTCTAACCCCGCTGGCTCTCATCATTTTATTCCTACATCTCCACAGTCACACTGGGAATAACCCAGGGGTGATACTCGATTCACCGGGATCCTCGATTTCAAGCTCGAGCTCAAGCACGAGTTCAAACTCAAAGGATATCAATCACAATCAAGCGGCAGATCTCACCTCAACTTGTCGACCACTCCCCGGTATTGATGACGTCCTCGTTGTTCTGAAGACCGGTATCACAGAAGCACAGGATAAAGTCCCCGTACACATTCGCACGACACTTCGATGTATCCCACATAAATTGATTGTCTCTGATTACGAAGAAGATATCGCCGGCCTACGTGCCACAGACGTCTTCCGTAATGCGTCTCAGTCCATGCTGCAGAGTAAGGACTTTGCCATTTACAATCGCGCAAAGACCCAAGGTCGAGCCGGATTACTACAACAAGACCATACGAAAGTCGCCAACAGTCCAGCCGGTATGATGGATAACCCGGGCTGGAAGCTTGATAAGTGGAAGTTCTTGCCGATGGTACAAGAAGCCCGGGCTTATCGGCCCGATGCCAAGTGGTATGTCTTCCTCGAAGCCGACACTTACCCGATTTGGACCAATCTGCTGGCCTGGTTGGCCAATTTCGATTCCAAGAAGGAATTATACATCGGGAATCAAATGCAGATCGGGGATAATTTATTTGCACATGGTGGTTCTGGATTTGTTTTGTCCAATGGGGCTATTCATTCGGTCGCGGATCATGTCTCTCAGTATCCAGAGCAATGGGAGATGATTACCAGCAGAGAATGGGCTGGTGATTGCGTTCTGGGCATGGCACTTGCGACTGTTAAAATCAGTTTGACCTGGTCCTGGCCTCATGTCACTACCGAGTCTGTCTGGGGACAGGATGCCCTAGGCGAGGGTTTCGGTAAACAACAGTGGTGCTATCCACCTTTTACTTTCCATCATATGTCGCCCACAGACGTAGATCGAATGTGGGATTTTGACCAGAAATGGTTTTCCAACGTATGTATTGCATTCTTTAGCGGGGGTTTTATGTATTTGAAAAGCCGGCTTGCTGATCCTTCCCTCCAGGAAAATAATACCGTCCTTCACTACGGAGACATATTCACTCATTTCATTCGTCCCACTCTAGCACATTATCTTGACAATTGGGACAACAATGCTAAGAATCAATTCGAAAAGAAGAATGATCAAGGCATCGCTATCCCAATGACAGTATGGGACTGCGCAGAGCACTGCGCTACTGACCCAAGTTGCTTGCAATATAGATTTACCAATGGTATATGCTCGACTTCACCTGAGGCTGTTCGCGGTACACCTGCACGAGGCATCGAGTCGGGCACGATGATGTGGCGAGTCGATGCTGCCATTGCAGGTAAGGAAAAGTGTGCTGAAACCATGTGGATCACTTGATCTTTCCTCTTTTTTTTTCTCTCTTTATCTTTTCTTTGCGTATATACTTCAAGTTCTTTTCTGTGATCTTATTGCTGCTGTCTGATGGGCATATATTAACGTGGGGCGCTGGGACTGAGATCCGGATTTGTATTTATAAGGTGTGATACTAGATTTAGCGTGCATTTAGTGCTACTTGATTTCAGTTACTTCAAGCCCTGGTTGTGGTGTTTCGAGATTATCAGTCAAGAAACCGATTCTATTCCTTTGAATTCGTAGTGAGATGTCTTCAAGTTGGAATACCAACTGTCAGCGCTGCACCTTTTCTAACTCACCAATTAATATTGTACGAGTCTTTAGTAGTACTTTCTAGATAGTATGTTGGGGGGGGGGTGGGGGACTTTTCATATCACTTGTAGTGCAGATATCGTTGTATTTGACGCCGCTCTGGGCTGACAATGTACTGTATAATCTAACTGAAATGGTATCAAGCTTTTATAAATGGAACCACATATACATCATATCGTTGACTAGCAAAGTCCCAACTAATTTGCCGTCGCAGATTCCGACGCAGCTCCATCCTGCGGCGTGTCGCTGGGAGTCGAAGCAAAAGCAGGGTCATCCTTCGAGATAGGAACATATCCGACACCCGTAACAAGGACATGACTCGCATCGCGCTGGTTCTTCTTGATCCGGTTACCGGAGTTAGGAGGATCGTCTTCAGTACCGATCGGAGTAGGAACAGTGCCGTGTCCATGGATGATTTCCTCTTCTTCAGGCACAGGGACCCAATCGGGGACTTGGCTTGGCCCCTCCATTCCCTTTGGCGGGAGACCCCAGTTTGGCATCTTGCTTTGGTATTTCCAGTCACCATCCAAATCCGCGTAGGCCACGGCATGCAAAAAGAGACCCAACTCATGAGGACCAGGATCCGTGTACAGTTCTGTTGAACATACTTCGCACAACTTACCCGACAGCTTCTCTCCCTTCCGCTTCTCATAGTCCTCGGTGGCAGCTTGCTGTTCACGGGCCATAATCTCTGCGATCACGGCCGAGTCGGTTCCGGGAGGAACATTCGGGGCAGCCGTTAGATGTGTACGGTATGTAACGGTATCGGCAACCTCAGTCTTGCCCATATTGTGAAGTCTCTCCATAATTTCCTCGTCACGCTCTCCGTGGTCTTCGTTCCGAGCCAATTCTGGCCCGAAAACTCGTCGGTTCGAGTAGATAGGGTCGTTGGAGATGGGGTATCCTAGGAATTGCAAATGAACGCGGATCTGATGCGTGCGCCCAGTCAGGGGATAGCAATGCACAATACTGTATCCCTCAGCCTCATTAGTGAGCACTGGCGGTGGAGTTGCAGCGATTTCAGTGTCACCTGAAGGACCATGAACTTCCTGCGCAGTTGTTGATGCGGCTGCTTCCGGAGGGTAATAAGCCAAGCGGCGGAATTTAGTGGTAGCTTCCTTTCCTGTTGCGCGCACACGATTGAGTCCAAGTTTAGGGCTGACCTGCATGATGGGTTGGTCACAAACCACGACGCCATCCGGGAATTTACCCTTTACGCGAGCAATATACTCCTTTTGTACAGATCGTGCTTGAAGCTTCGTCGCCATTTTCTCCGCTCCCTTGGGGTGTTTTCCAAGAAACATGACGCCGGATGTCAGTCTGTCTAATCTGTTGCAGGGTCGAGGCATCCACTCGTACCCACGCTCAGCACGTAGGATTTCGCAAACAGAATTGTAATGGTATCGACCGGCGGAGTGAACAGGAACGCCAGCTGGTTTATCGATCACAAGTAAATCGTCGTCTTCATGAATGATGCCGATGGGAAGGGCGGTGACAGGAGGTTCATGGCGATGAAGGGTGTGCGAGATCTTTTGGCCGTTCTTGAGAACGGTGTCTCTGCCCGCAGGTTTGCCATTGACACAGACTAGACCCGTATCGAGAGCATTTCTCTAGTTGAAGTTAGCAACATTCTCTCATTCAAAGACTGGCGTAGATATATCGCATACATAGTACTCTGCTGGCCGATCACGAAACTCCGAAGTGAAGATATCTTCTAATCTTTTACCCCGCCAGCGCTCCTTGCACCAAGTATTGAAGGTATAATGATACGGCTTCACACGGCGGAATCCTCCCTCCATGTAGTATGGCGCAGGCCAAGGATCACAGGGTGTTACGAGGACATCAGCAGGCTGCTCAAATTCGGTCGCCGGAGGAGGGGGATTGGCGGGCTCAGCGTTGACAAGAGCCATCGTCGGTAGTGGAGGAGGGCGTAGCTTGCCTCGCCGAAGCAAGTAAGCTGTAATTCGAGGTGAGGGAGCCAGGGGGGACGCAACAAGCGACCTTTAATTCAGTAAAGTGGTGGGGTTAAATTTGTACGTGAAGAGACGAGAAGGAAAAAAATAAAATTGGAGAAAAAAAAGACGATAAGGCCAGGCACGCGGAGTTTGGTGGGCCCGTTGATTTCCCCACCTTCGACATCTCCCTAGTCTTAAGAACAACATTTGGGTCTCATTACTCTCATAAAGACATGTTTTTCTTTTTTATCATTGAGACTTATTATGGGAAGTCTTTCACTGATCTCAAGTTGATTTCAGATGCACTCTGCATGTTCATTACATAAGCAGAAATCGACCTCGGCTCATCAACTCCGAGGCCGCGGGGATGCGATGACAATCCTCGCTGGTCAATGGCCCAGCCGAATCATTCTCCTTTTCGACACTCTCCAGATCGATCGCATAATTTATGACAATACGGATCCTACATTGAAAGGAAATGGCTATACCGGAGTCTCTGGCGAAGAAGGGCCGCAAGCGCAGCGACTATGGCTATCATCAGCTGCACCAAACAAGATGGTAAAGACTACAGGAGAGGACAAGTGATTCATAGTATTTGCATGCTAACATGAAGCTTAGGTTTGATAACGATATGTATGCTCATCTAAACAATACCGTCTACACCGCTCTCTTCGACACCATCGCCAATTCCTACCTTATCGAACAATGCGGCATGAATCCCTTCAGCGTCAATAATCCCACTCCGAAAAGTCCAGAAGGACAGCCTTCCAATTTGACAGGCAGCACCGACCAAATCGGACTGATTGTATCTACACACTGCGACTTCTTTGGATCTGTTGCTTTCCCGGATACCCTGGAAGTAGGTTTGCGTGTCGCCAAGCTGGGCTCGTCAAGCGTCACATGGGAGATTGGTATATTTCGCAAGGGAGAAGAGAACGTGAAGATGGTTGGTACATATACTCACGTCTTTGTACTACGGGAAACTATGCGTGTTGGCAAAGGTGGTATGGAGAGTCAAGTACGACAAGGCCTCGAGAAGCTTCTGAGTCCACCAGAGGCTAAGCTATAATGAAGTCTTGCCTCTCTTTGTTACCACTAGGAAATAGTGCGCCCCCCCCCGGCGGTGTAAATAGAAGTCATAGCTAGTGTACCTATCATGTGCATCCTGACATAAATGAACCATACTCGAAGTTCCCTACGTATCTGTACGAGTTATTAGTATGCAGGACATCACGCCTCTACGTCACCGTATTGAAAAAAGTGACCCAGGGAAGATAAACTTAGACGTCAGTGTCTTGATACTCTCAGGGTAGAATCCAGAGCAACATGAGACATACTGGAATATCCTTATACTAGCAGGAACTTGAACACGGTGATGGTAACTAGTAATATCGAGTTAGGGCAAGCAAAGAACCATGATAAAAAGTATAATACATAGTGCCAGTGTACTTCAGAACTTATTACCCGGAAAAATAAATATCAAATACCGGTATTATGAGCATCTCGACTCCACTACTAGGCAAGTCCGAATGGACTGGGTCTTCATCTCGGATATTCCGGGGTTGAAGGGGGAATCTTCGTCATCTCCCCACATCAATGGATCCAACGGGGTGAATAGAGGCCTCATAAAGGTACCCTGAAGCCCGGTGCGCGGAAAGTTCAAATCTGGTATATCTTTTTGAAGCAATTGGCTATACAATGCAGCTCCTTTCTTGGGCCAGCATCCTTGTGGCTTACGCGACTCAAGCAATAGCAGACCCATCCCTGACAGTCCGAACCAAGACTGGGACATTTACCGGCTTGAAGAACCCCGACTTTAACGCAGTTCGTGAATTCCGGAGTATTCCGTTTGCAAAGCCCCCAGTTGGCTCATTGCGCTTTCAGCCTCCAGAGCCATTGTCGGCTTCGTCGAAGCATCACGATTCGACACAATTTCCACCTTCATGTCCACAGTTTGTTTCCAGCAAGCCTACCTTCTTCAACCAACTTACCCCTTATCTGCTTGCAAACAATGGCAATCAAAATCATACAACTGGACTCGCGCTTTCAAAGTCATCAGAGGATTGTTTGAAGCTTGCCATCTGGACGCCTTATGGCATTTCTCCCGACTCAAAGCTACCCGTCGTCTTTTTCATGACAGGAGGAGGCTTCCAGACTGGTGGAGTAGATGTGCCAGCACAGATTCCATCAGCTTGGGTCAATAGAACGCAAGAGCATATTGTCGTGACCATCAATTATCGCGTCAATATTTTTGGATATCCCAATGCTGCGGGTTTGAAGAATCCAAATCCCGCCCTGCTCGATCAACGTCTGGCTCTTGAATGGGTTCATGATAACATTGCTGCATTCGGTGGAAATCCCGAGGCAATTACTATGTGGGGACAGTCTGCAGGTGCAATCAGTACAGACTATCACAATTTTGCGTTCTGGGATAAGCCTATTGTCTAAGGTTCCTTTTCATAGTCCGGCACAGCTGTCAAGCAGCTCACATCGTCCGATTATGTGAAGTCTAATTTCACCTTTGTGGCCAAGAATCTTGGCTGCGACTTCGCCAACAATGCGAAGAAAGAGCTGGAATGCATGCAGAAAGTTCCGATGGCCAAGATCGAGAACTTTGTTGGTCAGTATGCCGGATCACCGGGGCTGAAATTCGGGCCTATTGCCGATGAACATTTCATCTTCTCCGACTATCCAGCGCGAGCAGCTGCTGGAAAGCTCTCACCACGTCCAGTGATCTTCTCTGACGCCGCCAACAATGATGCCAGTCTGACTTCATGGCCTTCAACCAATGTCTCAGAGGGGCCGTATCAACCTTCAGTTGACGCAAGTACATTGTCTGGATGGGTCTGTCCGACCGCTAACACGAGCATCTTCCGTGCAGCTGCCAACCGGACTACATACAGGTATCAGTATGCCGGGGTATGGCCAAATCAGAACCCCTACAATTGGACGGGTGGTTTCCACTCTGCCGACTTGATGATGTTTTTTGGGACCTACGTCTATAATGCGACTCATACTAGGTCAAAGCCGTCCCATGCAGAGATCAAGACAAGCCAAGTGATGCAAGATCATCTTCTGGTTTTCATGAAAGATCCCAAGGAAGGTCCTGCCGCATTAGGTTGGACTCCATATAGTTATGGGGGTAGTGTTCTTCGGTTTGGGGCTGATGGAATCCCGGTACAAAAGGTCAGTGGATATGAGCTTGACGGGCCTTGCTTTGGAAACGGGACATATAATGCATTCCCCTAAGCGATATAGAGTATAGATTGAGAGATCCCCACCAAATACGACTGCAGATAGAAGAGATAAGACATGTCAAACAAAACTTGCATTCTCCACGACAGTCCTGCAATCTTTAGAGCCCAGAATTGACCTCAGAATTCTCCCACACTTTCTTTTCCCCGCCTTTCAGAGCGAGGTCTAGCATTTTAGCAGCCAAATTGTCCACTTTGATTGATGTTGCAATATTGGACACGAAGCTAGGAAGGGGAACACTACGTGAAAAGATCAAACCCGGCTTCACGATATAGGACTCAAATCCCGCATTTTCATTAGCAAATTTGAGAATTTCACTCTCAACTTGTCCCTGTAAAAAGTCAGAATCAGGATCGAGTCATTCGACTGCAGGATAAAGGAGATCTTAAGAGCCATACCCGAATACGTCGATAATCTTGCATGAACCAGAGCGGTTTAGTCTGATCTTGTTCTGCCCCAGCACCACTACAATAGACAAATCGAAAAGGCTTTCGACAGTTCTCGTTGAAAAGTTTCGCGGCAGTTGTGGTGTACCCGATGCTTACTCGCCGAGCTGTTTCTTCATCAGGCACTTTCGTGGGCGTGAGACCGATGGTCCTGCGATCAGTCAGCGAGCTGATACAGCATCAAAGATCTAACACGAGAACAACGCAGTATGAATCATACCAAATACATGCATCGGCATCTTTCACAGCCTCCTTGGCGGTATCAGGGTACGAAGAGAAGTCTTCGACGATTACGACCTGAAGCTTATCGTGTGGCGGTAATTCGCGCCGGCTTAGAGCTACAATAGAGGTCACGGACGGATTCTTCAGGCATTGCTCAAGGAGTTCGTGACCCACGAACCCGCTAGAACCGGCCAGAATGCATTTCATGATGTTGGTAATAATGATAGTAGAGATTCGAGAATGGTGAGATCATCTTTGGATGATGTCGGCCAGGATAACGTCTATTGGATGTTCTGTTTGATGCTGGTCACCTGAACTTAACTCCGACTATCTCCGCTGGTTATCCAATTTGGTAGTTTTCTGGATGTGAAGGACTTACGGACCATGGGAAATTGAAATTATCAAAGCCACCATCACACTTGAAAAGACCGATAGAGCTTAGAACAAGTCAGTTGATCTGATGTTCTTTTCTCTGGGCTGTGCAGTGCCATAACCTTAGTTTAAAACTATTTAGATACCCTTCTGTCTGTCGTTCTTTCCACCTCATCAAAGTCCCGTGAATAATAGTATAAACAGAACGCGGCATGTTTATTCAAATTGTAGAACGACAGGTAGAAGCGATTTGCAGGGGCTCTTAAGCTTAGGTTACACCACTGCAGCAGGTACTTGAATATAGCCTAAAGTGAGAGTTAGGAAAGAAACGAAAACCATCAAGACTCAATGCATAAAGCTCTATATAAGATTGTATTATACGACATTGAATAGGGTAATAAAAAAGGGTAATAAGTTCAAAGAAAGAAGAAGAAGAGAAAATGAATGAGCATTAAGAAGAAAATATACATTGAGTATGCCAGCCATGAAGGGCAGCTAGGTAGTCTCGAACTACTATGTTTACGGCAATGTATTGGAACCGTTTCTGGGGGCAGATGTGATGAATGATGCAAGCACCAAAACAATCATACTTGCTTCTGATCGAATGATATCTTATGATGGTAATAACCACTTTAGTAATGATACATGTATGGAAGACAGAGTAGGGCTCGCGGGCTAGCCATGTAACGGAATCTCTCATTATGCGCTGATAGGAGTCAGCTTTCCCGATCGCATGAAACAAATCTACTCTAATGTAAAAGCAAAAACAAAACCAGAAAGTTGCAACAAAGACACCAAACATCCGAAAAGCCGACCCAGTCATCACGCAGAACCTAGAATAAATAGCACTTTTGATAACCAGTGAACACGCTAGAACGCTTGCCAGAGTTGAAAACATAAAGGCAAAAAGATGCGTGGTTGAATTCTGTCGTAATGGTATTGGTATTGAGGGTAGTTGGTATTCAACAAAATCTCAATCTCTCCCATTTAATCAAATTTGGGAATGACGATACTGTTGCAGCGAGAGACGTTCGCACTGGCGGGTGGCGAGACGCCCCGACGCATCGTTTCACCATCCTCATCGAGCCACCACTTGGGATAAGGGCCTGGAATGAAGCGACCTTTAGCATCCCATCCAGCAACCCAGTGGATACCGTCGTCGAGCAAGAAGAAACGAAGTTTCTCGGGCTGAGCGCCCTTGTGCAGTGGAGCCGAGAACCAGCGGCATCGCTCTTCGAGTTCAGACTCGAACATGTATCGGTGGAGGATGCGACAGTAGACGAGTGCGGCGGGTGCTTTTTCTTCAAAGTCGGAATCGTCACGTTGGATGAGGTGCCAGCCACGACCGGGGAGGAATTTGTAAGTTCCTGGGACGGGAGTTTCCCAGTGTTGTTCTCGGTTGGCGTTGTTGTCGACGCGATCACCATGTCGGAACCAGTATGTGGGGCAACAGAGGGTGCGCAGGCAGAGGAAAGGGTTTGGGGCCATGATCGTCGATGGCAGTGTGGTTGACAAGGGTGAGACACGCGAGTCTGGGATTGAATTGGAAAGATCGGCCACGCAAGGAGGATATCAAAAAAAAAGACAATACAAAGCGACGGGGGTATGGGAATATCAAAGACGCTTGAAGTGCAGTGAGAGAGTAAAATCGAGAGGAAAAAAGTAAGAATGCGCAAGAGGGGACGACAGCTATAAGTCGACGTCCATGGTGACAAAGGGCAAGGGATCAATCGCGCAAGAATCGAGACAAGACTGAGAATGGTGGAAGTCCCTTCGGCTTAGAACAGCTCGGTGAAGGGATCCTGAAGGGTGCAGATGCACTTATCACGAAAGAATGTGGAAAAAGGAGAAGAGCACGGGATAGAGTCCAACGCCAGGACTGGACCGGAATGCTCAATGGCAAGGCGTTTGGATAGTTGCGTTATCGTTGCGGTGAGCAGGAGGATCACCGATGGGATGGTTGAAGCTGCGCGAGATGACTTGGCACAGTCGGAATTATCACGAGCTTTGTTAAGTTTCGGGAAGGGCCGTGATAAGCGTGCAGCTTCAATTCAAAGCTGTCCAACCTGATGGTGTAAAGAAATGGACGATCAACAGGTTGGAAGAAAGATTGAATGTCAGACCAGATCAGCCGGAGATTCGAACGAGTCAATCACAGCAGGGATTAAAAAAAAAGCCACTAGGCCTAATGCTATTGCTCAGCACGAGCGCATGCAAGAGAGGAAGGCTTTAAGTGGAGGAAAAGTGACATTGGATGGAGCTGAAGTTGATCAAGTTGGCAAAAGTTGATATAAAAAAGAGAGCAACTTTGGAGACTTTTTCTCTTCTCCACTTTTCCCCCCCGTCCTTCGCCACTCCTTTTTTTCCCTCTCCTTTTGTGCTGAAAGCTCTAGACGGTCCACTGCTGATCTCTTCGACGTCAAAGCCGTCTTGGCAGTTGTGGTTCGCGCGATTTTTCTGTCATTTTAGATTTTTTTTTTCTTCTGATTCTCGCCGGGTTATCTCGATCGAGTCAGCGGTCATCTTGTTCTAACCCTAACACAATACTGTATTGTACATAGTACATAGTAGAATTTTGAAATTTCTATTTTTGTTATTATTTTATTATTGTGTTTGACCATTTCAGGGGCAATTTTGTCATCATCATCCACTCTTCTCATGTTGTTTCACCCTATTCGATCCGTTTGAGTGCGTCACACAAGGTTTCCACAGGCGAGACCCGCGTGGCTCAGCCTTATTGAGGGATGAAGCCATCGGAATGTCTGAAAACAGCCACGATTTCCCCCGTATACATCGGGTTATTTCGCTCTTTTGGACTACAAAGTCATAATTAACTTCTTTACGAAGTACTAATCCACCAACTGACTACTCCGTAATACTCCTCTCAATTCCCCTTTCCCTCGGAATCTTTCTTTTTTTTGATTTCTTTTCGGTGTCCTGCATGTTTTGAGGCGCTCCAGCTATGCTCCATTCTGAACTTCTTGGCCGCTGCCTGGCTGGGGCCACTAACTTTGAGCACACCTGATCTACCAAATTTTTCTCTTAGAAGGGGCTGCCCCTAATCCACCAGTCTCACTATTGTACTGTACTCCGAATCCTGCTTCCCGATGGGGCGTTGCATCTTCTGGCTGTTTCTTTCTTGTCAGGGTACTTTTGCTTCTACAGTATGAGGTGCGCACAGCCACAGGGCAGAATACGGCCGACCATTCTAGATTTCAGGTGGATTGACATCAATGAGCTCAGAAGCTTTGACCTTTGCATTCAAAGAAAAATAATTTTTTTTTTTTTTTTTAAAAAAAAAAAAACAATAAAAATGCATTCGCCTTTGTTCATTTCGTGTGGATATCTTCGTGTAACCCAAGCCACATATTCCACAATGTAGGGCTACAACCACGTGCAGAATCAGGAATTTCCTTCCCTAAACTTGAAGTTGCGATGTCATCTTTCGATATGGTGCAGATTGGTTCTAACTAAATACATGATTGTGTTTCGGTTCGAACCTCTCATTCAATCTTGGGTGCTGTCGTGCGCGTAATTGTCGTGGTCGGAGCAGCGGTCTTCCCACCATATGAATTAATGTAGAACTCCACGAAAAGGTATATCAATGGCAAAAGATAAGAGCTTGCAACGACCAAGGGGAACGCTCCTCCTTGGTTATTCAAGCACGGAAACGTGGCAATTCCATTAGACCCATTGGGTGACTGAGCGCTTCCCTGCAGCAAGTCTGCTCCTGGAGCTTGGTCCTTGTGCATTGGAGCTTTATAATTCACGAAGAGATAGAAGTGAGCAAAGCCCAGACCCACAATAAATTGGGCAATCTGAATGCTGGTCAATGCACGCTTGAACCGCTTGGAGACGGATATCCCAAGCGTTTGAAGAGTGAAGTAGAAATACTGAATATAATTGAGAAAGATACTTGTTAGTTAAAGATTTCGCCGAGATACCACCTGGGCACTTCTGAAGGGAGCTTTGAACTTACCATCAAGGTATGTACTGCCGCGTTCAAAATTGCACCTGGAGGAGCCATGGGAGATTCATATCTTAACCCAGTCCATCCTATTATTATAACGCCAGCATGATGGAAGGTTTGCAAAGTTGAGCTCCTCTTTCCTCGTGCGAGAATAATGAGTGTGTCCACTACTTCGTAAAATTTGCTAACGTAAAAGATCCAATACATGTAAATGATTCTTTCTTCGGATCCAAGAGACGGCTTTGCCAATACTAAATTAGAAGATGATTAGAATGAGAAATACCTGGAGAAAGATATGATGTCTCCCCAAAATTTATCAGCACTTACTTCGATAATCTTTTGAGTCCATGTTACAGAGATATTCTACCACGAGAGTAGGGTCACCTCTTTCTAGCCCTGATGTTGCTGAGTACCAATGTACCAACTGATTATAGATCATTCCGGATATAGCCCATGCAGAGAACAACGCGAGCATTGAGTTGTGTGCTATCATAAATACCTTAAAGGCAGTTGTTCTTGTCATAGACCAAGGTCTATACTGTCGTGCATCATTGAATTTGTTCAACACAAATACCACACTGACGTATGCTGCCACGAAAGTGAAAACAAAATCAGAGCCCATCGTCAAATTGAAAAATCGCGGATTCACCTCGAATGGATGGAAAAGCTTTCCCGTCGGGGTATTTCGAGGCATGATGGGCATTCTCACGAGTGGCTTGGAGGGTATCTTGAAGATCTCCAACGGCGGAAGCGTAAGCTCAATTGAGCTGAACTTCTTGAAGACTTCCATGCTTGTGAGAGTCTGGCGAATTTAGACAGAAAGTGAGATCGAGGTTATTATCAGACACCCTGATAATATTTAAGTCTTAAATGTCAAAGTATGACACGGGCCCCTCACTGGAGTGATGACCATCGGAAGACCTGTCATCTAGAGCGAGCGAGGCTTGTAGTAATAGTTTAATACAAATCCCTCCGGCGATCCTCTCAAGCCTGAGGTAGATGATTGCAGATCCCTGATTAAATTCAAGAATAAGAAATATGTACTATTGAAAATTTGTGCATTATCACACTTTTCTGGTCCGAATGCATGCATGATTGCTGGTAAATAAGGTTTCCTTAGCTGTCACACAGCACCCCGCAAAAAGAAAGCAAAAAAGAATTATACCAAGTAGAAAGACCTACGAAAGACCGAGCTCAGGACATGTAAAGCTATAAGTTCTTGTTTTGTCACGATAATAACCTGTTTCGTACTTGTGAAAGGGCCAAATAGGACAAGAGCATAATTTTCAGTTGCCAAACCCAAGTTCTTGAAGCTGAACTGCCTGCAAGCTGTATCACTACACCCCCAATGTTTGCTTTTGATGGTTACCTGTGAAGATGAATCAAAGTCATCACTTCCCCAATAGAAGTCGTCCCCCAGACGCGTAATTTTTCTCGATTGATTGGCAGGCTAGGACCGTCAAGTTGTTTACGGTCTATTCGTGCAACGTGGCTTGCTCGTGTGACTTCCAAATATCAAGTTTAGGACTTGGAAACAACCTGGAAGTGTACACTATTGATGCAAGATATAGCTGAGGTCCTGACATGTCACTTTTTGTCAATCTGAAGTCCGGCGGATGGACATGGTGGATATATTGGATGTCACTGCTCCCGAGGCCTCTTGTAGTGTCTTAAATGCGGAGATAATACCTTTTCAAGAACCATATCTCCATTTGAATACACTCATATTATCAAAATGCAGAAGCTCAACGCGGAGCCAGCGGCATTATTGCTCCAAAGAAAGCAGAGCCATGCACCCGTCCAATCTCCCTCTCGACCTCCTATTACAAGGAGCTCAAATAGCCCCAGCTTCCTTTCGTTCAACCTACGGAACACCTTTGCAATCGTCATAATTCCACTTGGAGCCCTCGTATGTACCCCTTGGGTCCCTCTGAAGAACAAAACTCTTTTATTCGGAGTGTTTTATGCATACTTGCGCTCCTTTGCTATCGTTACCGGTATTGTATTATCTTGACCATGCACGGATTCACGCCTTTGATTGCAGCTTCTCACATGATAAATACATGAATAGGCTATCATCGTCTTTGGGCACACAGGACATACACCGCCAACACAGCCTTGAGATTCATATTTGCACTTCTCGGTGCCGGTGCCGGGCAAGACCATATCAAAAAATGGGCCCGCGACCACCGTGCTCACCATCGCTACGTTGATACGGACCAAGACCCATATAGTATCAAAAAGGGATTCTTCTACGCGCATGTGGGATGGATCCTATTTGAAAATAACAAAACCTCCAGTACCGGTCATGTGGATATTAGCGATCTCAAATCTGATCGCATAGTCGAATGGCAGAGGCGATACTTCGTTCCTTTATTCGCTTTTATGGGATACCTTGTTCCTGCACTTGTTTGTGAATATCTTGACGAAGATTTCGTCGGCGGGCTTATTTGGGCTGGCTGTATAGGAACAAGTGTACAGCAACAACTTACATTCTGCGTGAACTCGCTCGCTCATTGGGTTGGTGATCAGCCATTTACAGCTGCTAAATCTGCAAGACAAAGCCCTTTGGCCATCACCCTTTTCCTCATGGGAGAAGGATATCATAACTATCACCATGAATTTCCAACTGACTATCGAACTGGGATTCGGTGGTACGATTTTGACCCTGGAAAATGGGTGATTTCCTTCTTGTCTCTTCTTGGATTTGCCACCAACCTAAAAAGATTTCCACAGAACGAGATCAATAAATCAATTCTTCAGCGAAAACGAGAGAATTTAAAGAAGGAAGGTGAAGCTGTGGACTGGGGTGTGCCGCTTGACGAGTTACCAGTCTGGAATTGGGAAGAATACGAAGAGCAGACGAGAACAGGGCGCAATCTGATTGTTATCAGAGATGCGGTGCATGATATTTCGGCCTTCGTGGCCGAACATCCTGGAGGCCCGGCATTGATCGCAGGCGCAATAGGGAAAGATGCCACTGAAATGTTCGAGGGAGGCGTATATGGACATTCCAATGCGGCAAATAACCTCTTGGATAATATGAGGATAGCCATTATCGGTGATGTAACAAAGACCTAAGCAAGGATGTCCAAAGTCACGAAGATCTGGATATACTCTTCCTTTATCGATCGGCTACACCTTTTTATAGAAGTATCTATGTTCGGATTCTACCAAGCAAACTTGAATTCAAACAATTAGAACGTAGTACAGATTATTTGATAGACTATATTACTAGTAGATAAGTGGCAGGATTCTACGTACTTTTGTTGTTGAGCTGTTGTAGCTTGTATATGCTCATGCGCTAGGACTCTGATATCTCTCACTACTTACATCTAAATTTCTGGGACTAGGCTCTACCTTAGAGCCTTGAACTTATTAATTGTTTCAATGAATAGCAATAGCCCATAGACAAGAGTTACCCCGGAACAGGCACAGCCGAAGCTTCTCCGCATTTCCCCCACTTCCCCAGATCATCTCGGCATATCCTCACTCCGGCTGAATCGTCCTCATAACTCACGCACATGATGAATCAAGGCACCATAAACGCGCATTCGTATACAAATATGGATCTTTCTTTGTTGGGAACACAGAAAGCAAAGAAAAAGAGAGTTCGGAACTGGACTGCCGAGGATCGCGCTCTACACCGCGAATTTGAGAAGTCAAGACGGGAGGCCTTTAGCGAACGCCTGACGGTCAGTGAATAAGTACTTAAAAAAAGCTACTTGCGTATGCTGATGACTTTTTCAGGAGTTGACTAGTCTACTCCCAATGCTGAACTCCGAGCAACGTCCTTCTAAGCACGTCATTGTAGACGCCAGTATTTCCTATCACAGAGTGCAGGAAGAAAGATCTCACCAGGCGGCCTGTGTCATCCAAGATCTTATATCGGAGCGTGATGATCTTCTCCGAGAACTTAATACTCTTCGCTCTCTCTGCCAACCAAGTGATTGTGTTCCGCGCCAACCCCGGCCAATCGACCCCGCTGTGGTTGCGATGCTAGCGGACACGAGACCAAATGCAACGATACATGGACAAAGGGCGGCTATTTCAGATACCGTACTACCGCAGACTAGCGCTTCGATTGCTACCTCCGATATAATATCATTTCCAGTACAAGCACCGGGGCATGATCTCCCACTCCTTCCCCAACCAACCTATAACGCAGACGATTGGGAGTGGTCTAACTCACCCAAGGCTCAACCAGTACATTTCCCCTCAAACAATATGAGGAGTAACTTAGCAGCATGGGAAACATCTCCTGATATGGCCATAGTCACGCCTCCAAAAGAAATGGGACTTGGATATGACACAAGCCCATCACATCTGATCAATGATTCCGCATTTTTCTGGACACAGCACTCCGGTTTAGATACTACCACACCACCAGGAGATTCCGATATACAATATAGTGCAAACCCTACGATGATCCCCAGTGATTTATCTTTTCCATTGTCTCAGGATACAGTCAATTCAGCACCCGCATCATCGACTAGTGAAGAAGCAACATTCAACAACCAAAATTTCCAACTGGCAAATCCATTCGCAAATCCAAGATAATCTACCTCTAAGCGAGAGACATGTCAAGTATAAAGCGAGAGGGAAAAGCTTGCGATACTGCCTTCTTAAACAACCTTCATGGCCTCCTCGATCTTCGCCTGGCTTCTCTTCTCTGCTCCAACAAACAAAGCAAGGGCCTCCCGCAATCGCTTCTTTGTCTCCGGGTCTGCTTCATTTGCCTTGTCCAGCTCAGCACCTCCGTTTGCAAGGTAGTCGATATCTGTTCTAGACAGTTTTCCGTCCCAGTTCGGACCGATCAGTGGGTCAGTCTGAGCAATCTTCCTCAGACGTTCAGGTGTGGGAGCTGCATTTTTGTAAGGATGAGCCGGCTTATCCACTCCTTCACCGGGCTGTTTCGCCCCATCATATGGAAGATTTGCCAGTTCAGTGAGCACTGTATGAGAGATAGTCGCCGAGTGACAGCCCAGCTCACCAGCTGCCATTGCTTCTTGTGGGGAGATGAAACTATTATCTCGCCCGTTAGTCTTGGCCTCTCTCACGGTGTCTTTCCTTTACATACCTGGCATTCTTGAGGAAGGGCTGTTCCTGGCCAGTCTCTTTATAGAGTCGCTTGTATGTCTCTAGAATCTGGACCAGGCGAGGTGACATTGGGTGTAGCAGTGCCGGGTCGTCAGACTGAGGCCACAATTCCCTTTCATCATGCGCGCGAACCTCTACCGGTAAAAATCGAGTCAGTGCCCAAAAGGCAATAGAAGACAGGATCACTCTTACCATTATAGTATGGGCTGATATACAAGCAGCCAGCCTGGCTAGCTGCAATGGCCTGGTGAACACTGAAGAGTGCAGTTCCGAGTGTGCGGATGCCCTCTTCTTTGAGAATCGGACAAGCACTCAAAGCCGGTCCAGTGCTAGGGATCTTAATGCAGAAGCGATCTTTGGAGACACCTAGTTTTTCGAATTCGCGAGCATAGGCTCGTGCTTGCTTGAGTGTTTTTTCCGTGTCATAAGCATCGGAAGGGAGGGTCTGGAGAAGACAGCGGCCTTGAATATTGTCGAGATTGGCCTTTGACATTAAACATGCCTGGTAGATTATATGAGTTATGTTCTTGTTCATATTTAAATCAATAGAACGATATGATTACCATGCGAGTGTAAATTGCCAGCCATCCCTGGTCCTTGTACTCTTTCACTACACTCTTGAAAAGCTCCGCATTGACTGGATTACACATTTGCTCATGTACCCAGCCTTGGTTGCTGGTCATGTCGTGGGGGACAATGGGCATGCTCAAAGTGTATGCCGGGTCCATCCAATCGACGTCGACATTCACTATAACAAACACCAGTCAGTTAGAGGTGGCCGAGCTGATCATCTTGAAGCGGTGTTTCCTTACGCTGCTCGGAGAGCTTCTGAAGCCAAGTCACATTTTCTGCGCTGCCCATATTGCTGAATCGTGTTGCTAGTACTGTATATAATGAAATTCAAAGGTAATCTTGAGATAAGAATTGGACAGAAATGGGTTGATACATGGTCAGGCAGCAAGAGACTATATACCTCCCAATTCCACAGATGAATCTGTCTACCGGACAACTGAACCCCCTCATGTGGACCTTGTTATGCATAGGAGACACGCAGGACACCGAATGAATCAATCAATTAAACAGACTCATTTGCTTACACGATCCCTTCATCCTGCAGTCCTATCGTACCACCGCGAAAGATGCGCACGCAGGGCATTCCTGACCTGTACAGGACCGGCCTATTCCCGAGGATCACGGCCAACAACCGACTCAAGCCACACATTCCAGCGCGTCTGATTCGATGCCCTCACCCTTGCGGTCACACACAGGCCAAAGAACTCGGCATTGGCGCCGCTGGCACACGCAGGGCACCCCGCGTCATGACCTGATGAGCGAGGGGATTGACGCGCCGCTATTGGTTCCGTGCTCGATCGGCGCCGCTAGCGTACCCCGGATTCCATCTTGATCGATCTGCCAATGGTGAGACTGTCTGGTTGACGGTGGAGTATATATTTGAGCTGTGGGACCTGGAGATCTTGTACCATCAGAAAGAGCTTGCAAAATAATCATCATGTCGAAGCACAGTCTGGACGAAGATCTGAAGCCGAATTCGGTATTTGTGGAGGATGCCGAGGCTCAAGCGGATTTGGGGAGCTATAGTCGCAATGTCAATGCAAGGTGCGATGAAATTACTCGGAATTATGTTTGCAGGAGATCAAACATATTGACTTGAATGTGTAGGATCTATAATCCTTTAGCTGGTATCACCAAGGTTGATCTGTACGATCGCGTACTCCGTTTCTGCCAGGAATTTGGCTTCGAGGACCACGTCGAAACATTCCAGAAAGGAGCGCTGGTAGCACAGAATCAGAAGGAGTTTGAGAATCTGTCTGAACTGACTGACGACGACAAATATCATCTGAGAAGAGAATACACCCGTGCGTGGATTGCCCTTTGGTGTTTTCGTTACGCTAACATCGCAACAGACAAATGGCATTTACCCAAGGCTTTGTACTATAGTATCGCCTTATGCTCTCTCGGATCAGCAGTGCAAGGATGGGATAATACCGGTGCAAATGGTGCCAATCTTTCCTTTCCACAGGAGTTTGGTATTGCGGACAATACGTGGCTTATTGGGGTCATCAATTCTGGGTAAGCTGGAAACTCAGACTGATTCTTTTCGTCTTCATTAACATGCGACTACTATAGCCCAACCCTCTTCGGACTCTTGAGGTGAGTATTTGAAGGCGTGATAGCTATCAAACTATCATATCTGACGGGGCGTAGTGCTTGGGCAGCAGATCCTTTGAATAATTGGCTGGGTCGACGTGGCACCATCTTTCTAACAGGTTTATTGTGAGTCTTTCTTGACAAAGTATATGGTCATTTTTCTAACTGATCTATCAGTTGTGTCTTCCCTGTTCTTGCCCAGGCCTTCACTCAGAATTGGTGGGGTCTCCTGTTGTGTCGGCTGTTCATGGGTCTCGGTATGATCAAGCCCTCTCATGATGATGATGATGATGATGATGAGGTGACATCGGCTTATAGACTCTCTAGGCATGGGTGTGAAGGTATCAACCATCCCGGTTTTCAGTGCTGAGATCAGTCCGGCTTCGATTCGAGGTGGCCTGGTTACGAGTTTTCAGCTTTGGGTGGCATTTGGAATTTTTGTGTACATCATCCTACCATACTTGACACTGCACCCTTCGTGAGCTAACTTGAATAATAGAGGATTCTGTTCCAATTTGATATTCTATCGGATCGGTAGACTGGCTTGGCGCTTTCAATTGGCCGCTGCCTTTGCTCCGGCCGTGCCAGTATTGATATTTGTGTGGTTTTGCCCTGGTAAGATCAAAAATTTCACCCTAACGAACAGGACTAACTGCGATATCAGAATCTCCAAGATGGCTGATGAAGAAGCGTCGATATAAAGAAGCTTTTGCGGCATTCTGTCGCTTGCGCAATACGGAGCTTATTGCAGCTAGAGATTTGGTACGTTCCTTTCATGGGTGGAGTATACATTAACTGACGGCTTCTAGTACTACGCGCATTGTCAGGTCATCACCGAACGTGATGCGTTTTCGGGAAAATCTCTCCTTAATCGGGTATGGGAGCTATTTACTGTGCCTCGTCTCCGCCGCGCGATGATTTCCAGTGCAATCATAGTTATATCACAACAATTTTCGGGAATCAACATCATGAGCTTTTATTCATCAACGATATTTGAAGTAAGGACATACATATCAAGATTATGAAAAGCTCGAGACTAATATTTTGAGCAGCAAGCCGGTTATTCTCCGCGTGATTGTCTACTTGCTTCTCTCGGCTTCGGTTTGATCATGTTCTTCTTCGCTCTACCAGCAGTCTGGACCATGGACACTTTTGGTCGGCGAAACCTCTTGCTATTTACTTTCCCTAACATGGCGTGGTGTCTTCTGGCTGCAGGGTGCTGTTTCTTGATCCCCGTGGAGTCTGGAGCCCGAGTACCTCTGATTGCCTTTTTCATCTACATGTTTACGGCTTTATATGGACCCGGTAGGATTTGTCAATTATTGTTATGTATGCGAGCATCCAGCCTTACTGACCATTGCAGGAATTGGACCCATTCCCTCGATCTATTTCAGCGAGGCTTTCCCGCTTTCTCATCGCGAATTGGGGGCAGCCTTTACTATTTGTATCAATAATTCGGTGGGAAGTGCTCTTAGCCTTACATTTCCCTCGTTGCTGAAAAAGACAACACCCACTGGAGGTACGTATTCATAAATCAACTAACGAAGAAGCACTAAGTAGCTGATGCGTGTTTCAGCCTTCGGGTTTTATGCAGGACTGAACATCCTCGCCTTCGCTGTCATATTCTTTGTCGTTCCAGAAACGATGTAAGTTTTACAGCGCCAAACCTCACTCCGATGAATCTCTACTAATGTGGACAGGCAACGCACTCTTGAAAAGCTTGACTATACTTTCGGAGTTCCGATCAGCAAGCATGCACGGTATCAGGTTGGTACTTGGTTGCCCTGGTTTGTCCGGCGTTATATCTTCTTCCAACGATCTGCCAAATTGGAGCCATTGTATAAACTAGAGGGGCTTTAGAAGCCCCCCAAAAGGTCTTGCAGTATTCTGGTTGAAAGGTCATTAAGTAATTTTATAGCTCTCGAATGATAATATTATGTATTCCAATTTCATTCCGAACTTACCATGCTCTAAGTTTTCTTTCGGTGACAAATCTCCGTTCTTGGAATCGCATCGGCAAATTGTCTTCTCCCCGAGATTGCTGACCGATCTTGATGTCAGGATGGCAACTTTGCCATGTATAATTCTATTATTTTGCCATTCTGATGGCAATACCAATTCCATAGACTGCCAACCTCATTTGAACTGTGTTCTCTTCATTACCTTCTTTTTTCCCTTCTTTCTGTCTATCATCGGAATGTCACTCACTTATGAAACCGTTCCACTCCGAGTCCGGGACGTCAAGCTTGAGGTGTCTACAGTTCACAGTTTAACATCCAATCCACCAATTTTGTTCTTACATGGCTTTGGGTCCTGCAAAGAAGATCTAGCAGATGTACATATTCATCCCGATTTGAAACAGCATGGATATATTGCCTATGACGCTCCAGGCTGTGGCCACACCAATAGCGATACACTCTCTGCGACCGATATTCCTTTCCTTGTCGATACCGCAGAAGCCTTCCTTGAGCACTTCAAAATCACTCGTTTTCACTTGATGGGCCACTCAATGGGCGGACTCACGGCACTCTACCTGGCACAGCGCAACCCAGACCGGGTACTTAGCTTTTTGAACATCAAGGGCAATCTGGCCCCAGAAGACTGCTTTCTCAGTCGGCAGATCTTCACATTTCAATCGAATGATCCGGAGGATTTCTTCAATGCCTTTATCGACCGGACCCGAACTAGTGGTGCTTACGGAAGCGCATTGTTCGCGAGCACTCTACGGGTGCGAGTTCGACCTGAAGCGATTCGACCAATTTTCGAATCGATGGTGCATCTCTCTGACGAGGCGGATTTACTAGGAATTTTCTTGGCACTGCCTTTTCCAAAGATGTTTATGTTTGGATGGGAGATGAGAGGGCTCTCGTATCTTGAGCGATTAGAGAAGGGGGGAGTAGAATTGGCGCAGATTGAGGAGAGTGGGCATTTTCCAATGTATTCCAATCCGTTGGAGATGTATCGGCGGATTTCGATCTTTTTAGATATGATCGGGCGCAATTAGAGTATAGAGAGATGATGCAAAAATTACAGACTAGACAGGGATTAAACTGCAAGGATTCTGTCTACTTCTCAATGTGGCATAGTAGTACATTATTGTGGAATTACTAAAAGAACATACAAATTTATGGTAAAGACACTCTTGTCTGATTGGCGGAGACGCGCGTATTTTTATTTCACATATTGATCTCAAACCTAATGTCTTGATACGTAGATTACCGTAACAGACTGATAGTATTTTTTCCAATCGTTTCATGAAGTGTCAATACAATAAACTAATCGTTGATCTATCAGTCTTCCTCACCAGAAACAAAGTGCTGACAAGGCTGCACAACTTCCACCTTCTAACTTTTCTAACTAATGGCGTTATCTTTTCCTTTATCATCCCATATCAAACTCCTGCTCTACCATCCATGGATTTGGATCTATTTAATATCCGCTCATCATTCGGTAAACCCCTACGCGTATGTACACAGTCACTCATCCCGGATGATCCGGAAGAATGAAACAGATAACTAATTCATTCCGGTTAGTATACAAACCACTAAAGAGATTGGTATCCACCGACTCTTTGCTTAACCTGGTTCACACTATCGTCTGCATTCCACTGGCTAATCTAATTGCCAGGAGCCTAAAGTCGGCAAACGAAATTTGCCGACAACATGAGAAACGAAACAAGCCCGAAGTGGCCACTGTGAAATGCAACACCCCAGATCAATATCATAACGAATGGCCCAAGCACAGATCGCATGTAACGCCACTCAAAATAAGTTCTTTCATCAAGCTTTTTCCCAAGCAATGCCATTGTCGCGTGTCAAGCCACGCGCCCGGATATTTCGCCAGGGAACGGTCATCCGATGGACCACCGACGCACGGAGACTGCGCAATAGCCCCCAGTGCATCAAGGACCGGGGCGAAATCCAGTTCCGAGCTAATTGGAAAACAGTGGGACTTGAACTTAATCATTGGCTTGCAATTCATCTCTTTCTTCTCGGATGCGGAGAAGACAAGCTTCTGCCCAGCAATTCGAGGGTCTCAAGTGGGTCATGCTTCGTCCCTCTCCATTTCCATTTCCGAGAACAGGTCTTGTGTCTTTGGGTCCACGGTGAGACATAATGCGGAGGGTTGCATTCTACGTACACGGTTTCGGTGGCCCTCAGACGCTGGCGAAAGATAACTCTCTGTTAATATACTGGCCAACCAATTACTTGAGAAGCTCGCAATTGATCTTGCGATTCCCCACAACTATCAAATTGTCCAATCGTCAAGGATGTCGGGAGATGGTGCCTATTCTCCGCAGAATGAGAACGGCGTCCCGACTTATGTATTATTTAGGGGCCCCGTGATGAAAGCTTGTTAATCCTACTCATGCCCTCTTATTCTTCTTCTTTTCTGCTTTTCGTTGTTGCTTGCACCTGGGTGTCAACAATCTAACTCCCTTCACCCCTTCTCCCCTTCGAAAATGGCCGGCAATATCTCTGCTGCCAACATTGGTGGTGTTGCAGATGCACGTCTAGGAACCGAAGCAGATGTAATCGGCACCAAAGAGGAAAACCCAAAGACGATATCGCATGATAATATTCCTCCGCCCGTTCTACATGGGCACGGTTCAATCTATCTGGACACAAGTATCAACTTCGAGAGCTACCATTACTGGGCAACCCGCTCCCGTGAGGTTGAGAAGAACATGCGTACCGATAATGTTGGTTTCGCACAGCTAGGCAAAGTTATGATTGGCAAAAAGCCCAAGGAACCTTCGACCTCAGACACTACAGAGAACAACACCACTTCGACTAGTCCTCCCCCTACCAATGAGAAGCAAACCACTTTTAAACCCTCCGATCAGACTGCGAGAAGTGATACCTCGGATAATTGGGGAGTGACCGAATCGGAGTGGGAACAAGCACAAAGGGCGGCGCGGACTGCGACTTGGGGCTCTATCTTCTATTTGATCACCACGGATATTCTAGGACCAACCAATGTGCCATGGGCTATCAGCAAGATGGGATATGGTCCCGGATTTGCCTTGTACACTGTGTTCGGTATCATGGCATGTTACTCCGGTCTGCAACTGTGGCGGATCTTTGTTGGATTGGATTCAACTCGGTTCCCGATGCGCAACTATGGTGATGTGGCGTTCCGAGTATTTGGTAGCTGGGCTCGCATCTTGGTCAACGTTCTTCAAAGCTTTCAGTTTTTCCTGAATGTGTCACTTTTGATTACCAGCAACGGACAAGGACTGGCTCAAATGGCAGCGGGTGTCAATGGCAAGGGGTTCCTTTGCTTCATTGTTGCCGAAGTCATTTTTATGCTGATCGGTTTCATACTGGGACAGATTCGCACCTTGCAGCGTCTTTCTTGGCTTGCGAATATTGCCATCTGGCTCAACGTCATAGTCATCATAATGACTATGGCTGTTGTTCATGAATACCCTCCAAATTACGAGGCAGTTGAGCAAAGTTACCAGATTCCAAAGGGACCTGTTGAGACCAGTGCCTATTGGCCTGAGTCTTCTACGCTCAATGACAAGGTTAATGCCATGATGAATGGTGTCTTTGCTTATGGTGGTGCGACTCTATTCAATGAGCTCATGGCTGAGATGAGACGGCCTTATGATTTCTGGAAGGGATTCGTTTGTGCTGAGATTTTCATCTATTCTTGCTATTTGATTATGGGAATGGTGGTTTACAGCGCCCAGGGACAGTTCACCTTCAATCCTGCCTACCAAGGTATGCAATACAAAACCTTTTCGTGCATTTTGATTGTACTAACTTTCTCTTTCAGGAATTCCCGACACAGCTTACCGTTTCCAGACGCTTGGAAATGCAATTTCCTTTATCACCGGTGTTATTGCCGCTCTACTTTACGGGAACATCGGTATCAAGGTATTCTATTCGGCGGTCCTTCGGGATGTCTTCCATTTCCCACCTCTTGACAGTCGTCTTGGCAAATGGCTCTGGATCGCACTAGGTAAGTTATTCAAATGCGCCGAGGTTGTAATCACCATCTAACACCCATCTAGTCCCTATTTACTGGTGCCTTGCATGGGTAATCGCCGCCGCGATCCCCCAAATCAGCAACTTAACATCCTTCGTCGGCGCTGCCTGCATTCTGCAATTCTCCTATACGTTCCCACCCATGCTACTTGTCGGATACAATGTCCAGAAAGATGCAATGTTGCCCGAGGAGGCGTACAACCCACAAACAGGCGAGGTACAACGCGTGGATCATGGCATGAAGCGCTGGATTCGGGGATATAAAAAGAAGTTTGTCTGGAACACTTTCGATGTTATCTACTCACTGGCTGCGTTAGCAACTGCCGGACTGGGCATTTGGGCGTCCGTAATCGGAATGCACAAGAGCTTTACTGGAACGGCGCTCACACCTTTTACCTGCGCTAATCCGGCTGGCTAAACATCAGCTCGACATTGGTATTCAAACCCTGTCATTCAAGTTGCTCTACGCGGAATTGACGATATGTGATACTGCTGTGTACAAAATTAAGAACACAAACACTTCTCAAGGGTCAATATGAGCCTTGAGGGTCGAATCTATTACCATTTTATTCCAAGAATCTCTTAGGGTTGATATCCACGCCGATCTATCGATCATTTATTCTATTCGACCACAATGCTACCAAGTACATAATGAATGTTCACCTGCGCATCCAGTCTAGCAGATGATGAGGTAGCATTATGATCGAAAATGGGCAATTTTTAGATGTCCACAGTGAAGGAAAAAAAAAATTGTGAGCAAAAAAAAAATCACTTTAGACTTGGGTGTTCGAAATAAGCTTAATTGCGCTTCCGCCCACATCAAAGGAGGGTAAGTTGAATGGCGCAGTGGCTGTGGGAGGGGCTCAAACAGCCTCAATTAACATTGCTCGCTGGATTGGGCATGGAGTTCGGATTTGATGTCATTGAATCGTCTACTCTTCATCTTCATTGGACATGACCATTTGTGATCGGCAGTTGTCAGCCCTGATGCCTCTAATTATAGGCAAACACGTGATTTATAGTACAGGTCCACTGCTATTCAGGGGCTGTTCGAGCCTCCACAAAGATAAGCACTAGCCAAGAAGGTGAAGAGTTGAAATATCTGCTTCGTGTTCGGTGATTCATGACCCACTCGGCCTGTCAGCCTGAGCCAGCTCGCGATGCAGTGTGGTGGTGAGAAGGTGTTTGTTGATGTTTTAGGCGCGGAAATCTACCTCAGCGGGTGACATCCTTGCCAGTGGGGGCTCCAGGGCATTTTTTGCATTATTCCAGGTGGTGTTGATCGAATTTTAGACTGTTTCTACCCTCACAAAGCCCCGTTTATTTCTGTTGTATGCATCTGTGACGAAGTGGCTCTCTTGGCCGCAAACCTTCTTAATTTCAAAACACAGCCCTATGCCCTTCATGCGGGGCCAAAGTCGCTGCATTTTCCTACAAATGGACTGTAGCTGAACAAGGCGAGACCCAACCCGTTATGCAGTGCGAGCCAATCAACCAGTTGAGCTTTTGTATAGGAGCAGCTCCTTCGTGGGGGCCGTAAGACGCACAGCCTCGCCCAACGAACGTTATAAAGCCTTGGGTAGCTCGACATAAGCAGCTTACGATAGTTAAAGGTTTTTCACGAATACTCTCACGACCGTCACCATGGCTTCCGGAGACAATGATAACCTCTATAACTACTATGAGCCCAATAAGATCTTGGCAATTGTTTTCGCGGCCTTTTTCCTATTCTCGTCCGCCGTACACACATGGAAAATCGTATCTACAAGACAATGGTTCGGAATTGCTATTGTAATTGGAGGAATTTGTATGTCCCCGTCTCAAACGCACTATCAAAAGTGTGAAGGGATTGATATTAACAAGATCTTTCTTTTACAGTCGAGGTTGTGGGTCTTGCAGCACGAGCGATTGGACATGATCACTTAGACTCGCTTCCTCCATACATCATGCAAATGGTCTTGATTCTTCTGGCCCCAATTCTCTTCGCTGCCGCCGTTTACATGTTCCTCGGGCGCCTAATTCTCGCATCTGGACACTCTAAGCTCTCATTGATCCGCATCAACTGGGAGACTAAGATTTTCGTTACTGCCGATATCCTCTGCTTCCTGATCCAAGCTTTCGGAGGTACGAGTCTCGCCAGGCTTGCAAACTCTACCGACTCAGACACGGCCCATAAAATCGATATCGCAAAGGATGTCATCCTTGCCGGTCTCGCGCTGCAAGTAATCTTTTTCTTGATCTTTTTAGTCTCGGCCATTGTCTTCCACATCCGCGTCTCGAGGAATGGCATTGCTAAGACGGTAGATCCATCTCTGCACCTGCAGCTGATGATCTGCTCGATCTACTTCACCGGCATACTTATCACAGGCCGAAACATTTACCGTCTGGTCGAGTATAAGAGTGGAACTGGTGGTTACCTCCAAGAGCACGAATGGCCACAGTATGGCTTGGACGTTGGCCTGATGGCAATCTTCATGATTGTTACCTTCTTCTGGTACGGTGCTGATACCAAGGCACGCGCAACAAACACTGGGAAATACGGCCGTCTCACTCACGAAGACAACACTTGGTCCGGCAACGTCAACGATGATAGCTTCCCACTCACTCACCCCAATCCCTATGAAACCGGCTATGGAAACGGACCTCAGGTCACCGCATACAACACCAACTATGCTCCCCCGTACAGCCAACCTGCATACGGTCATGTTTGAGGTCTCTGTTTAGTTTTTTGATGATTTATTAAGCGCAAAATGCCGACGGATGGCAATCATCTCATGAGTTTTTAGTATACCACCTTGTTTTCAATGTTTTATGTTTAGAGTAATTGGGTTTCATTTTGATAATAGACATGATAATACATCGGATCATTCAAGTTGGTAGTCACACTTTAAATGATTGTATACGTTCGTAGATGACCAGTACCTACTATCTACATATGCACTGATGCAGCTTGAATCCAGACTACAGCGATCACCAGTAGTAGGCTGCATAAAGGTTCTCGAATTAGGCAAGATGGGAGATGAATTCTATCGCCTAGCTAGTCTACTGTACGGTCATGATCGTGAGAGGGAGATTGTTCGCGTTCCGGCAGGAATTCAATAAAACAGAAAATGTGCAAGTCCCAAACCAAACGCCTTCTATGCCTGAAAGACAGGATATCTCTTTTGGTTGTATTTTTACTGAGCCGCGCATTGCGCAGGTTCCTCGTCATCATCATCATCGACCCATGCGGAGCCTCCCTGTCCATCTTGAGCACCAAACTCCTCCATGTTGCCCTTTGGATCGAAATCAACCTCATCCACCGTTTCGGCTGTGATTGCAGGCTCGGGGGAGGGGAGCACCTGCTTCAGCTTCTCGATCATCTCGGGGCTAGGTCTCCAGTTCTCCTCGGGGAACTTGACATTGACAACAAGGTAAAGGTCACCCTTTGAATCACTGCGCTTAATCGGCATACCCTCGCCAGAGACCTTAAGAACTTGTCCGGGGGAGAGAACCTTGCCGGCTGGGTGCGTAATCTCGATACCACGACCGTCAAGGTGCTTGATCACCACGCGAGAGAATCCAGTCAGGGCTTCGGCAACTGTCACATCAAAGCTAGCCCGGAGGTCGGCGCCAGCGCGGTCAAAGACCTCGTGCTCCTCCTGCACTAAGCGGAAGATAATGTCACCGGGCTCTTGATCAGGGACCTGATCGGCTTCGCCCTCCAGCACAATCTTGTCTCCCTCGCTAGAAAATAAAAGTCAGTCAAGTCACTCGTGCAACGAGAAATATGGAACATACCGGGAACCAGGAGGGATATACATCTCGAGGATCTTCTTCTCCTCGGTGGTCTTTTGGCCCTTGCACTTCTTGCATTTATCCTTAGGGCTGAAGAAGGAACCCTGTCCGCTGCATGTGGTGCAAGGCTGGGCGGACTTGGTCAAAAATCCACCCTGTTGCATAATGACCTCTCTGACACCATGACCCTCACAGGTGGAACACTGCTTGGCCTTCGCCTTCTCCTTGCCACCTTTACCCTTGCAAAGACTGCAGATAACATTCTTGGTGCTGGCAAATTTGACAGTCTTGCCCTTATAAAGCATCTCTAGGCTAACCTCATAGTCTTGCTGCTCGTTCCGGCTTCGGCGAGGTTGGTTTCCTCCAGGCATACCTCCCATGCCAGGCATACCCCCCATACCCCCCATACCCGGCATACCTCCGCCCATGCCACCGAACATTTGCGCCAGAAGGTCATCAAGGTCGACATCACCAGGCATACCACCACCCATGCCAGGGTCACCAGATCCGTTGAATGCCGACATGCCGTGAGTGTCATAGATCTGGCGCTTGTTATCATCGTAGAGAATCTCGTATGCTTCTTGAACGGACTTGAACTTAATTTCGGCAGCTGGGCGTTCATCTTCGGGGACTTTGTCGGGGTGGCTGGAGAGGGCGGCCTAGATCAATCTGCTGTCAGTAGTTATATCTTCAAGTGAGCCGGCAAATGGCGGTCATACCTTGCGGTAAGCTGTGCGAATTTCATCTTTGCTTGCGCCTCTTTGGATCTCTAGGACCTCTATTTCATGAAAATTCTAGACGTCAGTCTCTCTCTCTCTCTCTCTCTCTCTCTCTCTCTCTGTGTGTGTGTGTGTGTGTGTGTGTATCGCGTAGGCATGTTCATGTTGGGAGGTTTCGCATACCGTAGAGGTCGACTTCAGCTTGGGCCACTACAATTCAAATCAGTAACAGTCAAAACGCTTCACTTGAAAGGCAAAACTTACTGTTTTCAACTATTTCTTATTGCAGCTCCTTCAAATGAGGTGAAGTAAATCCCAAATAAATCCTCAAAAGTGCAAAGGGAGGATGGAAGAAGCAGTGTTGACAAAGCGAAAAGAGTCGTAGGCCGAGCCGAAATTTTGCGGGAAGCTTCGCGCGGAGCCGCCGAGCCTCCGCAAAAAAAATTCCCAACGTCAACTCATTCCCCCGTCCTCCTTGCCGATCACCTTTTGACGCGATATTTCGTTCCCGATGAGAAGTACTCCTTCTGGACTTTGGGCCCGGCGGTCCTGGACTTGCATTCAGTGCAGAGCATCGTCCTCAACCGCGGGCGCGCAATTCCGCAAGCTAAAGAATAATCTTCCCGATGCCCCTGCGCGCACGCGCTTTGCTCCTTCGCCAACTGGATATCTTCACCTTGGCTCTCTACGAACTGCGCTGTTTAACTATCTTCTTGCAAAGCGGACCGGTGGTCAATTCTTGTTGCGCATTGAAGATACCGACCAGGTTGGTTTGCAGCCGAGACAGCAAATGACCGATTGCTAACAGGCATAGAAACGAACAATCCCAGACGCAGAGCAGAGATTATACGATGATCTACATTGGGCAGGACTTCATTGGGATGAAGGTAAGTTCAAGCAAATGGTGCTTTGAAACAATCAGATCAAGTTGGCTGACGATAAGATAGGTCCTGTTGTAGGTGGCCAGTATGGACCATATAGACAAGTGAGTGGTCTTCCTATACTACGATATGCTACGGATGGTACTAACATGCGATTCTTCTTCTTCAAGTCTGAGCGAACCGCTCTTTATCGAACCCACACAAACGAACTAATTGAGAACGGCCACGCCTATCGATGCTTCTGCTCCTCCGAACGACTCGATTCCCACGCTCGCCATCGTAGCCAAGCAGGGCTGGCCCCCGGATACGATCGGAAGTGTGCCGATATCTCTCATGAAGAGTCCGAGGACCGCGCATCAAAGGGAGACTCATATGTAGTTCGATTGAAGGTGGATGGGTACCCCATGTTCAACGACCTCGTCTACGGCAAGACAGGACAAAATAAGCCAAGCGTCAGCAAATTGGACTTGATTGACCGAGTTTACGATGATCCTATCTTGTTGAAATCAGATGGCCACCCTACCTATCATCTAGCTAATGTCGTGGACGATCATTGTATGAAGATCACCCATGTCATTCGAGGCACGGAGTGGATGCCATCTACGCCAATGCATATGGCCCTCTATAATGCTTTCAAATGGACGCCTCCAAGTTTCGGCCACGTTCCCCTGCTAGTTGATAAGAACGGTCAGAAGTTGAGTAAACGAAATGCCGATATCGACCTTTCTTCATTTAAGGACACACAAGGAATCTTCCCCGCTACATTGGTCAACTTCGCGGCGCTGTTGGGTTGGTCTCATTCACAAAAATCAGATGTCTTTGATCTCGGAGAGTTGGAGAAAATCTTCAATCTAAAGATCACCCGTGGGAACACCGTTGTTGCATTCGAGAAACTCTGGTTCCTCCAGAAGGCTCATGCGCAACGATTTGCAGCCAGCGGGGGGCCTGAGTTTGACCAAATGGTGAACAGTGTTTCAGCTGTTGTGGAGGAGACTCATCCTCAGGAACTTCTTGCTCCAGTTCTTGAAGGTCGTGCACTTAACGACTATGTTGCTCCTCTTCTCCGTGCCGATGCCAAATCCTACACTACGGCTTCAGAGTTTGTGGAGCGGAATTCCACCTTCTTCACCACGAAACTTGATCGATCTCCCTATACACCTGCCTCTACCCCTCTAGAGTCATCTGACTCAGAACCAACTCCCACTATTCCGATGCAAGCCCTTCATACTGCCGCAGCGGCCTTCACTCTTGTGCCATCCGCTCATTGGTCAGTGGAAACACATCGCATGAATATTACTTCATATGACGGATCCGAGTCCGTGTCACTGCCCTCTGAGCTGGAGGATTCACCCATTGCTGTGGACAAGCTCTTCAAGAAGGAATTATATCACTATCTCCGCTGGGCCCTCTCGGCCTCGACACCAGGACCAGGCATTCCCGAGACAATGGCTATTTTGGGACGTGATGAAACTTTGCGCAGGCTACAGGAGGCGAAAGCTTTGACAAAATCTCTTGTGCCGTCTGTCGGTCGTCGTGTTCCGAAATCCTCTGCCAATAAAGAAAAGGATGCAGACCAGAGTTGGATGGGTTCTCTAGCCCCCGGAAAGCAATAGAACACAGACAGCTTTGGGCAGCTAGTTAGTGCACATTGTAATATATTGTAACATAGGACATACTGAAAGTACGTGTATTTCTCCAAGAAAATAGGAGAATACATGATTCGAATAAGATTTATTTGTATGTGCGTTATAAGAACGCTATTAATGCAACACGTGAAGTATTCTGATGAAAACTTGGTGGTAAATGCGAAATATGACTGCGCACCATTGACAAGCCCTTGTCCATGCCCAGGAAATGAAGCCTGAAATTGCTGAGGAATTGCACCATTATCCAGCAATTATATTCCAGATCTTACCATACCAAGTAGTCGGCACAGTGACTTCCCAGTGCTCATTCTCAATTTCCGTTCGTCCTGTATCAAGATCCGCTTGAAGAGGAAGAACAAAGGCGTCACGGAATACAATCTTATGGCCAATCCACAGCACGGCAAAGAGGATCACGCTAACATATGCGACAAAGAAGTCCTCAACGCTAAATGATGGAATCCACGCTGTGAATCCCTGAGTGAAGATGATTAAAATGTTGACAAAGAGTCCATACCAGGCAAGGTAGGGTTGCAATGGTGCTTTGTAAGGAAGCACGTCTCTGCTAATCTTGCGGGCCTTCAAAGCTCGCATGAAAGCTATGTGACAGGCATTCAATGAAGCCCAGGCAATGAAGCCTGCAACTGCTGATATGTTCAGCAACCAGTTGAAAACCGTTGTACCTGAGTTGGAGACATTTAGGAAGCCAAGAAGGCCAATAGCCGAAGTGAGGAGTACTCCGTAAACAGGCACGCCTCCTTTGGTGGTTTTAGAGAAGAATGAGAAGGCGAATCCCTCTTGTGCTAGGCCAACAAGAATTCGGCTTCCACTGTAGATATTTGAGTTGGCTGCGGATAAGACAACGGTCAGAAGAACCGCGTTAATGATACTGGGCAGAACCTTGACGCCTGCGAGTTTTGCAGCAATGACGAATGGCGATGCTGACGCGTCAGATGCATCTGATGCGAGGTCTTCATTATCATATGGCACAAGAAGACCAATGAAGAATACCGTCATAATGAAGAACAATATAATGCGGATGAAAGTCGTTTTGATAGCCCTTGGAATCGTCCGACGAGGATTCTCTGTTTCACCCGCTGCAACACCGACGAGCTCAGTTCCCTGGCATGAAAATCCAGCTTGGATCAGAACCGCCCAGAAGCCAACGAACTTAGCCGTTGGTCCAGGTGTAATAAGATAATCAGCAAAAGGCCCGGGGTGGACCCAGTTGTGAAAGCCAAGATAGCCTTGATCACCAGCCCCGGCATCAATACAAATCGCGAAGATCATGAATCCAAGCACCGTAAAAACCTTTATACTTGAGAACCAGAATTCCAGTTCACCATAAAAGTTTACCGGCAACATGTTCAACGATGTCATCACTACCCAGAACACAGCAATAAAGATGGATATCTCAATCGAGCTATCCCAGTACTGAATAATAAGACCCGTCGCAGTTAGTTCTAGGGCGAAAGTAATGGCCCATGAGAACCAATACAGCCAACCCATAGCAAATCCCAGACTTGGATCAATTAAACGCGTAGCATACGATGTGAACGCCCCGGAAATGGGTATATAGGTGGCGATCTCTCCTAAAGAAGTCATAACGGAGAAAACAATCGTCCCGATGAAGATGTATGCGATGAGCGCGCCGACTGGGCCTGAATGCGCTAAAGCAGTTCCACTTCCTATGAAAAGACCAGTGCCAATAGTTCCACCTAAATTTGTGTAAGATGCTTCACTCTGTACTCTCAATCCGACAGACTACTCACCGATAGCGATCATATGCAAATGCCTGCTTTTCAACTTGCGCTTCAGCTCGGGACTGCGCCGGGGCTCTCCGGACGCAATCTGATCATCGTGATCGTGTTTGTCACTTGGTGGGAACAAGACATGATTCCCCTTGGAGGATGTAGTATCCTCTTTCTCCACTTCAACAGTCATGGTGCTTGTGGGGAAAGCGATCAAGAGAGTATGTAAAAGCACCTTCGATGGTGGAGTACAAGAAAGAAATTCACGCCTGGGAATTACAATGAATGATTTTTTTTTCTTCCCCGAGGAAACTCCAGTAGGCCTCGGCTTGAAAGTCCTAATTGATCCAAATCGCCGGTTTTGAGGGTAAGATTTTCCAATTCGAAGCTAAATGCTTGGCCGCAGGCTATTCCGGTCAACCTTTTCTCTACAAGAAGCCAATCCGATTCGATTTCGGCGAACCTCACGAGTCCTATTTTCAAAAGTGATATTGATATTAAATAATACATCAAGATATTGCACTTCCTTTTTATCTACATAGTAATGGGAACCCCTCTTGTCTTGCATGTTTCCCGCGATCTGAGCCCTAACTCTCGCTCTCTCCGACCCCGCATGTGGTTTCTCCCCATGCCCTAATTGATTTAGTCTGCGTTCAAGCGGTTAATCTCGCTAAAACTTCACTCCTTTTTCGCCCGACCTCCCAAAAACGGTTTAAATCAAGATCAAGTGCCAGGAAATAAGCTCTGTGGCGATGGTGACTTACTGCAAGCCCAGTTCCGGTTTCTCTGCCGACCTGGCTTTTCTGTTAGGATTTTGGTCAGCATGAATGACGACCAGAGCCAAGTATAGTTGTCTTGATTGTATTTTCTCTATCGACCTATCTCTTTCAGTTTAGTCTGCGATCTGCTGAGATAGATCTCAAATCTTGGAGACTTGTTGTATAAGATGCAATTTCCGTACTAGTATGGAACTTGTGTCTTATAAAGCCACTGCCTCAGTTCATTAGTCTTTCTTTTATCAGTCCTTCATTATAATTATTATTCTTTCTTTTATCAGTCCTTCATTATAATTATTATTCTTTTGCTCTATATCCTCGCATCTAAGTCACCCTAGACTCAATATGGTTGCAGTGGCTAAAAAGCCATCTTTTGTCCGACTGAACGCTACCAACCCTTCTACGACGCCAGCACAAGTCGTTGAGGTTCTAGAACGTGAAGGGGGCATAATCATTGAGAACCTCATTTCCAAAGAACTGGCGCAACAGATCAAGGCTGACTTGAAGCCACACTTCGATGGAGATACTCCAGATAAATCTGGTTTCTTTCCAGAAACAACCCAGCGAGCAAGTGGTTTGCTAGGAATTTCTGATGCCTGCGTTGAGCTCGCATGCAATCCTCTTTATATTAACGTAGCAAATGCGATGGTTTCATCCAGCTATACTTTCTGGAGAGGGGACCATCAAGAGACTGTAAGCGGAAAGCCAATCATCTCGTCGACAGTGGGATTCCGAGTGAATCCTGGGGGTCGACAACAGGTCCTGCATCGTGACGATAAGTATGGCAATTCATCATCATCTATTCTGTAGCGCGGTGCTGATTAGTATAATAGTGACTATCATCCCAGCGACAAGAAACTTCCCGTCATGATCGGCTGTGTAACTGCGCTGACCAAGACTACAAAAGAGAATGGTGCCACTATAGCTATTCCCGGGTCACATTTATGGGGACCAGATCGAAGGCCTTTAGATGAAGAAGCCATTCCAGCAGAACTTGAGCCTGGAGATGCACTGATCTTCTTGGGAAACACCTACCATGCTGGAGGCGCCAATATCACGGAGTAAGTTCGGCTTCCACATCTATCGGCCTGCTAGTCCTTTTCATCTACTCAGAAATCTTCTGTAGGAATGACTATCGAGAAACCGTCGGCATCTTCTTATGCCAACCCACCCTGCGCCCAGCTGAAAACCAATTCTTAATGATACCGCTTGAAAGAGTCAGACAATTGAAGCCTCAAGCCCAAAGGCTTCTAGGATACGGACTTTGTGAGCCCGGCGTTGGATTTATGAACTACCAAGATCCCATGAGAGTTCTATTTGGCGTTGAGGATGAAGAGACCGTCAATATGTGAGATAATGAATGTGACACGAGAAAATAACTCTATTTCGGGGAATAATTCCCAACCAGCGGACTATTTACCGCTATGAAGCATACATGTCAGGTTACCACAATACCACCACTACATACCTTACAGTATGAGTATTATCTACTTGTGTACTGAACCAAAAATTCAAGAATAAGCATGATTCTCTATTTACTGCCAATGAGTATATCTATTTACAAAGAAATGGTTGCTTCTCCAGGGTTGTCGAATGTGACCATCTTCAAATTAGGGCAATTTCCCGCGGCATCCCCAAACGTGCGGGGTAGTAAAATGCAACTAAACTTAGTTCAACTACGAGTACATCTTCAACATCATTCCATACCATCTTTTCTCTTCTCTCTAGTGAAAATTACTGGCTAGCCGTGATGCCATCATCTACCAACAAAGCCAAGAAGAACATTCGTATCGATTTACTCCCATCCAATCGTCGATTGGCATCAAAAGGTGGACAGTATTCAAGTTAATCACACACATTATAATAGCAACTAAGACTTATAGATTGCCGTTGCTGCATTAAGCGTCGCATAAGATGTGATCGGACCATTCCTCAATGCCAGAAGTGCTGTATCCGGGGGTTCTCTTGTCCTGGATTCCCTCTTCTACAACTGAGATGGGATCAAGGTGTTGCTAGTCGTGGACACTTGACAGGTAGAAAGGTTCCTGTTTTGAATCAAAAGAAACCTATAAAGTCTCATACACTTGATCTTTCTGGGCATTTGAAGCCATCCGAGCCTTTTCTTTCTCAGGGTCATCACGACACTCGAAGGAACATATACCTATATGTGAGTTTTGGTAGGTACCAAAACTCTCTCGATGCAACGAGCTTGAATTTGACTAGTCGGGAATTATCACATTCTTTCTCCGAAAAATTGACACAACACTTCTTGGCAAATGTTGCATTTCGACTGACCTGGCTTGATGGCCCGAGTAATCCATGGAGAAGTCTCGTTCTACCTTTAGCAAACCGTTCATCATGTCTTCGTCTATCTATTTTGGGCCTTGCCGCTACCCATCTCTCCGCCGTAGCAACGGAACATGATCGATCAAGCATGATGGAAGTTAACACTCGGTTACGAAACAAAATCCTCGGAGTCTTGTCTCAGAAAATTCAACTCGAGATTGGAAAACCCCCTACTGCTTCTCATGCAGTACCGGAGGATTCTTCACTCGTGGAAACTCTTGCCTCGATGGTTGTGCTCTGTTATGGAGAAATGCATATTCTTGGTTCAACAGATTGGAAACTTCACCTGCGAGCATGTCGCGCGATAATTGAAAGAAACAATCTCCTTCGTCTAAGCCAACAGCCCCGAGATTCGGCCCTGGAGTTCTTCATCAAAGAAGTCATCGATTTAGAGACATTTGGCAATGTCTCAGTCTTTGCAACCGACCTCACCACACGAGAATACATGTCTGAATCCGCGGTTTCAAGCAGTCAGCCCTGGATTTTTACAGCACTCATCAATGATATTACTGTGGCAGAAAGATTATGCCATGCTGATAATCGTGCCACTGTCCTCGAAACCGCTCGCTCGACTCAAGTAAACATGCAACAGTGGCATATCAAAATCTTAGGAGCATATGATAAGGCCATGTCGATGACTACTCTTCAGTGCCCAGATAAAAAATCACCGATATCATTCCAGGCTATTATCGAGGCTCATTACCACGCATGTCTGCTCTACAGTTATCAAGCTTTCGTACCTGATGCAAAAGAGACCGGTCAATCACAAGCAATCTCCAAAGATCTCTGGCAAATAATAAAGTCGATAGCAAATAATTCATGCCATGAATTTGCTCACGATCTATCCTTCCCTCTGTTTATCGCCGGTACAGAATGCCAAACGATGGAGCAGTGCTGTCAAATTGAATCGTTATTCATGCGATCAATTTCCGCCACCGGGTTCTGGTGTAATTATACGGTCTTGCAATTCCTTCGCCTATTCTGGGGACAGTCTGATGCAGAAAGGGAGAAGAACTGGATTCAATTTGCCAGGTGGAACAGAGACAAAATCATTGCGTTTTGTGTTTTTTGATATCATTCAGTGGTGTGAAAGGAACACCCCACCTCATTCATGAAGTGATAATTCATTCATCTATTAAAATTCGATTGAATGTGCCACCAACCGCTGACAATGAGGTAACGATAAGCTTCTATTAGCCGTACTGGGTAAGCGAGTTTTACCAATGTTCAACAACACCTGAGAGGTTGAAGCTGATCAGCATTAACCCTTGTCGAGCAGGACGATCTACTTTATTATCTACGGAGCATATCTAAACTAATGTCTACATTAGTAGGGCGCTTCTAATACGGTTAAATACCCTGATATCTGTGATTACGCTCGGATAAATCGGTTGACTGCGGTTTAAATAAGATAATATTATCAGAAGAAACTACAAGCGTAAGCTGTACGGCGCTAGAAAGTAAACAGATAAGACGATCGCACTAAGTCGACACAGCAAAAAGATCCAACTCTGGCTGATAACCAGGAAGCAAAAAAAAAAGAACCGACAGCACCAAGCCGTAGTAGAGAACCATAGGGCAAACAGATAACACCATGCCAGAAGTACCACAAAGGAATAAAACGATTAAAGGTAACTCATCCGAGTTTGACAGAGAAACTCCGTCATCAAGAGAAGAGCGTTGTGAAGACAAAAAAGGGAACCACCCGCGCGCAGTAGTTGAGAGAGCCACCGGCGTGGCCTTGAAAAGCATCGACAGAAGAAAGGAAAAGTAGCATAAACAAGATTGACATAATGTGCATCGTAATTTTTGACAAGGAAGGGCAAAATCGGCGTATGTCGTAGTGGATGCGTGTGGGAGAAACACCAGCCCGTGAATCATGGGATCGTCAAGTATACCAAGCGATTGCGTAACCACAGCTCAATGTTTGAAGCGCCAAACAGAAGGAAAAAAAGATGTCCCAGGAAATTTAATTGCAAGAAAGACTGGAGAGTCAAGAGAGTGTAACCAAGATGCGGTTTGGAGCGATCAATAAGTCTCAAAGTCATCTGTCCACTCGGTGTCACTACCCGCGACTCGGAGGACTTGGCCAGGGTGTGGTCCGTCAGGGCTCACGCTGCGAATTCCCTTGCTCTTCTTGCCCATGAAATCCATGCTATCGTCAGGGGCGAAACGCTTGCCATGCGCGGCACGGATCTTGGCATAGTAAACATCGCTAGCATCAGCTTCCGCATCGGATGCATCATCAAATGTCTCCCAGTTCTCAGAGCCGGATATGGTGGTGTTTCCAGCTGATGAGCTTGAAGTTTGGCGAAGAGCTGGGGGAGGTGGAGCGTGTGAAAGGTAAGGATTGGCGCGCGGGTAGCCTTGAGACGAATTCAAGGATAGTGAAGACAATGAAGAGTGGGAAGAGTGAGAAATGCCCAGTGGTCGGTGGTTAGACATGACCGAAGCGCTCATAAATGACCGCTGGCGGTCGTCGTAAACATCTTCAGGGCTCACAGGACGAACAAAGCCACCAGACATGGCACTGTTGCAACGAGGTGGTTCCATGATGTGACTATTGCGCTCCTTCGACTCGACAGTCAATGCACGCATTCTTGGTGGAGGTCCACGAGGCGGCCCCATCTTACCATTGACGGTACTAGAAGAGTAGTTGCCGGGTCCAACTCGTCTTTCAGGGGAATTATTGCCCTGGGGCATGTTGCTTAGTGGAGCCCGAGCTGGAAGCTTAGTCGGGGACTTAGCTCCGGATCGAGATGCTCCAGAATAGCCAATGGTGTTATGCTTAACGTGTGAGCTTCCATTGGGAGTTTTTGTCGCAGAGCGAGGGGGAGGAGGACCCCGCATAGAACTTCCAGGACGAGAGATTGGCTGTCTAGTGGTGTTGGATTTCGTTGTTGATGGGGGTGCAGAGGGGGTCTTGGAGCGTGTCGGAGGTCTTGAGACTGGAGCAGGAGTCAAGCTGTCAAGATATCGGTCTCCGTGGACCAAGAATGGGCGACCATATTCATCTTCCCATCGCTCAAGCTCTTTACGTAGCTCCGCTTCGAGCTTGGGAAGCTCCTTCGCAATACGCTTGCGCATCTTCTCCTCGCGCAAGAGCTTGCCAGGATCGCGCCTCTCGCCCTTATTGCCTCGAGCCATCAGACGAGAAGCATCTTGGCTGGATGAGGAGAGAGCTTCGCGGTCTGCAAGAATACCACGATGCTTCTCGATCATCTCAAGTGTAGGAGCACGCTGCTCCTTGAGTGTTTCCAGGCGAGCAATTTCAGCCTCATGAGCCTCCAAAAGAGCATCACTGCATACATCAGAGAAAGCGGGTGTGAAGTCGAGCATCTCCTCCTCGGAGAAGAAAAGGCTGTCCCAAAGCTCCTGCAGTCGGCAACGGGCATCTTCGACAAACAGATGCAAGTTTTGTCGCTTCAATTCATTCAGACGAGCAAGTTCTTCTTCATATTCGTTGATGGTGCGAAGACCGCAGCCACGGTTGGCTGACAGGAAAGCCTTGCGATCTGATTCTTCAACCCCAAATCGCTCCCAAAGGCTTTCGACGTTGGCGCGAAGCTCCTTGATTTTGCGCTCGCGTCCCTTTTTCTCCTCCACTAACTTATCACGTCTTGCCATCAAATTACCGAGGTCGCCCTCGTGCAGACCGAGCTGCTCGGGGGATTCTCGATAAAATTTGACTATGGTGGGATCAGTTTGTACTTGTGGGGTACCCAGCTCAGCCCAGAGTTTGATGATCTCCTCGCTGGTGGTCTGGACATAAGAAATGCGACGGTGATATTCCTCGTAGACACGGGTGAATTCTGAATCGAGGGCTGTGACATAAGAAGGTGAAAGATCGAAGCTTGGTGGGATAGTTGACCCAGGGGCTGTAGGGGGCAGTTCTATTTGAAGGAACGAGGCTTCCAGGTGAGAAGAGTAGGACTCGAGGGCATCGACCAATTCTGTCCATAGTCAGCAAACCTATGATTGATTTGATAGGGAGGGGTGTCAGACTCACTCTTGACTTGCTCAAATCTTTCACGGTGAAGCTTAGCCATGCCTTCGCTCTTTTCGCGCAAGAAGGCGATACATCGGTTGAGAGGGTATGTCACGCGCAAATCATCACGACTGAGTTCATATTGGCCATTGGCTCTTTCATCGGCCAATGAGGCTTCCATTTGTTGAATGACTGTAATGAGGCGCTGAGCCTCCGAGGTCATTTGTTCTTTCTCCCTGTCAAGCTCCGTGTCAACAACATACAAGGGAGGTAAACAATGTTTACAATGGTCAACTTACTCGTCAACAATCTTCAGGTGATTATTTAATGTTTCCGACAAAGCGCTGAATAGCTGGACCACTGGTCAGTATCTAATCGCATTGTTGATCGGTGGATTCGACATCTATCTCACCTCTGCTTCGCGCGAGTCGCGCTCGCGAGCAGGCACACCAATGTCATCAAATATGCCATGAAGCTGCTCAACGATATTGTTGACCTGAGTGGTCAGATAGCTTGTATCAACCGCCATGTCTAGGTGTGAGCCTATGAGGCAGCGAAGTGTTCAAGTCGAACTCAAAGAATGTGTCCTCAACGACCAAATGTGTCGGCGTTGCGATTGCACCAAAGCAATCAAAAGCAAAGGTCCCAACTCGTAGGGGATGTGCGACACACGACACCGAACAATGAAAGAAAGGAAGGGTTGGAGTGGTCAGTTGCAAGACATGAAGAGAAGCAGAAGAGTATGTTGTGTTTATGAGAGGGGAAGGCAGGGCTGGGATTCGCAGATAACAGAATCTGGTTCATCCCGCCCGTCCCTTCCTTGTTTGGGGCCGATCGTCTCCACGGCAACAATGGCCTCACCGCCATGAGATTCTGCCATTTCATGCCCCACACCGCATTGAGATCCATCGTCAACCTAAGCTACTGAACCATTTTCCCCTCCCCCGCGCTTTCGTTGATAAATCCCCCTCGCCTCAGATACCGTTCCCAGTGATCCAATTATTGCAACAACACGTTTCATATTTGATTCTCTATTCAAAAGATAAAACAGAAAATGCAGGCTGCTCAGCAGTCCTGGGGTATGTGTCTCTTCATAAAACCGAGCTGGAGGGAAATTAAGAAAGGCTGACAAAAGTTCATTGGTAGAGCTCGAAAACTCCATCAGCGTCTTCGATCCGCAGCGTGATGCCCTTTATCAATATGATGAGGAGACTCAGAAAACCCTCAATACCCAACGGCCGTGGGCCTCGGACCCTTACTATTTTAAATCCGTACGCATCTCCGCAACGGCACTATTGAAAATGGTGATGCATGCTCGCTCGGGCGGGTCTTTGGAAGTGATGGGTCTGATGCAAGGTTATATCCTACCAAATACCTTCGTCGTAACAGATGCATTCCGTCTCCCCGTCGAAGGCACGGAAACCCGGGTCAACGCACAGGATGAAGCATATGAGTACATGGTATCCTATCTACAATCATGTCGTGATGCGGGACGTATGGAGAATGCTGTGGGCTGGTATCACAGTCATCCGGGGTACGGCTGCTGGCTATCTGGAATCGATGTGGCCACGCAACAAACTCAACAGATGACGGGGCCGTTTGTCGCCGTTGTAATCGATCCCGAACGCACGATCTCGGCGGGCCGTGTTGAGATCGGCGCCTTCCGCACTTTTCCCGATGGTTTCACTCCTTCTAAAGAGGCACAAGAAGATGATGAGTATCAGGCTATTCCACTCGGCAAGTCGGAGGATTTTGGTGCACATGCAAACCAGTATTATTCCCTCGAAACGACACATTACAAGAGCACGCTCGAAACCAACATCTTGTCTTTATTATGGAATAAATACTGGGTCACGACCTTGAGCCAAAGTCCTCTGTTCGCTTCTCGTGACTATGGAAGTAAACAGATGATGGATCTCAGCGAGAAGGCTCGCAAAGCAGCACGAGGAATGGAGACAACTGGTCCGCGGGGCGGAGCTGCTTCGTCAAAGGATCAACAATTGGAAAAGGTCGTTCGTGGGGGACAGCGCATCGTATCAGAAGAAGTCAAGGGTCTCTTGGCCTCTGACGTGAAGATGAAGCTGTTCCAGGATATCGGCGGAAAGCCTGCTCCCACGGCCTAATTTAAGTTCAATTTGGTCGACAAAAGAACCTTCATGATATAGATATTGCTACGATTGTTACGCTTCCTTGCCATTTTACTTCATCCATAGTCCCCTGCGCTTAGCGAATCCATTTATGCGCATGAGATGACCCTGTTCACACTATCCATTGAAATACGGTTTAGCAGCTCTGTCACAACGAAAGACGAATTGCGATTCATGGATGGAAATCAATAACTATCTACTCCTTACAATTATTCCTAAGGTTAAACAACCACTAAATACTTACATAGGTGCGGCTTGTATATCATATGCACAAACCTTGCAGAATGCATTCTATGAGATGAATTAGACCTGAATTTCTAGTAGTTTAAACTGTAAAAATTCTTGAATTCCCGTTTACACCTTGGCAGTTCCCTCGGGTACAAATCTAGTTTAGACCCGCGGAGTTACTAAGCTGTGAAAGTGACAGGTCAGATCCACATATGTACCCAAACTACTGTACTATATATGTATGCAACTACCAATCTAGCCGTGAAATATTTGTCATGGAAAAAAAAAGGAAATAATTTCTCAAACAAAGAACTTCTATTGATCGGGGTGGTGTACTTGGGGTATAGATCAAATGAATATTGAGGGGGAAAATAGATACATTGAAATCAATTCACCCGGAGTTGCATTCGACTCTGATGATGGCAAGTCAAAGAAGAAAAGAAGGCCCAGCTGAAAAAGTATAGGGCATGAAAGTCGTGATATATCATTAAAGATGGCATCCAAACATTAACACGGGATATAGCTCTCTCACTCCAGTGACAAAAGGGGGAAAGGTATGAGGAAAGAGAAGGATAGTAATCAAACAAAGAGAATCAGGGGATCGGATGGCCAAGAAAATAAACATCGTAGATTGGCCAGAGTGTAAAACAGTTGGAGTATATCGAGAGTAGTTAGTTTAGTGTGGTTCCAAATCAAGGATTGAAGTCGGGTAGGTGGTGGTGGAGATGTGAGAGTGCTTCTCGGTCGATTCCCCGAAGATGATATGATGTTCATCGCAGGAAGAATAAGACGTGTATAGAATGCAGAAAGTAAGGATCTCGCCCTCTGCGGTGATGAATGGAATCGTGCATGCAAAGACTCCGAAGAGACTGCAGCCTTAGTATCGTGTGGACCGAGGTTGCAGAAACATGACTGTCGGTTTTCCGAACCCATCCTCATCGGGTCGCGGGGATAGAGAGTCGTGGGTCCCCGAAAGCAGAATCAATGACGGCTGATTGGTATGTCATGATTCGCGGGATCTCATGACAGGAAGGGTGTGGAGCGACTATACTTGGTCGGAGACTTAATTTAATTAATCTCGGCACGGTCGCAGGATCCAGATACACATCCCTGATTTTGGGGCCGACAGCATGTGCTATCTGCGGGACGGAGCGACACATGATTGACTGAATCAGTAGGATAATCTATCCCGGAGATCCGATTGGAGCAAGTCGAACGCAAATCGGTGTGGCAGCCGGTGGACCACTATGGCGGCCAAAGGACGGGTGCCCGCAGGTGCAGCTAGTAGACAGGGGTCTCCGCCACATCCTACAAGAAACCGGACTCAGAGAGCAATCTACGCGGTTCAGAATCAAAGGCGGTTAGTTTCATCTCAATCAAGGTTTCAAAGGTTGCCTTTTTGCCCCAGAAACAAGCAAAAACGGGGAAACAAAATAATTGAAAAAAAAAGTGAAATATGAGGTCAAATTTGGGTATCGCTGAAACAAGCCAGACACCATATCCAGAAATCAATCAAGGGCAGAAAAAAGAAAACCAGAGCAAATCAGGCTGGAACAGATTATCGCAGAATTGCGACAGTACTTGCGAGGAATAGGGCGCCTTTCTCTCTGCTCGTGGGTTCAGCATACCTTGCGATCTTTTCGTCTTCACGCTCCCGGGGCTCAATCTCGAGACTCCGGTCATACATGTCATGCACATCACCCGCGGCTTGAAGATTACTGAGGATATAATCCTGGAGCTCGGGAACAGGTTGAAGGAGATACGGGACGTTCTGATATTGTTGAATATCCCGAATCACTTCAGCGGTCTTGGCCCGCTTGTTGAAGTTGATTAGTTCTGATGGTGTGAGTGAAGGGATACCATCTTCGATAAACGTCAAGTCCGTAAGATAGACACCTAGAAATTGTCACTGTTAGTCATTTATTCTGGAATCTTGGCGAAGGATCTTCCATGCAAGTCTTTGCATCGATGAGAGCTAGTGATTTGTCATACCGAAGAATGGAATACAGGGAGGGTTGGCAAGATGCAAGGTCTCACGGTATTCACCAAAGTTCTTAGTGCTTGCCATGAGACGCCGCATCTGCTCCAATATAGCAGAAGTACGACCGCTGACTTGGCCCCATGTGCGTCCAAGTCGATGGATGGGGGCTGTTCCAAGTGCAGAAATAATGGATGTCAAAGTTGAATAGTTGTTAAGAGCGCGGCATTTCTGTACAATGTAATTAGTCACGTCACAACAATTAAGTGAGTAGGGGTCAACGCACATCGGCAACATTTACAAAGTGTTTAATCACAACCACTCGCTTCTTGACGTCACCTTGCATCAAGATCATTTCCGCAACCCAGTTTGTCAATTGGTTTGAGTGCAGAATAAGGGACTTGACATTGGATGCTGGTTCCGGTTCGCCAGGGCCAACCTTCTTTTGCCATGTTTTGTTCAGGCACTCTGTAGGCTTGATCTTGGAATAGAGGCGCGATTCAATGATAGTCAATTGTCGAGCAAATTCCATAGGATCTATATCAAGGAACTTGAGCTTCTTCATGTTCTTCGGGATGATTGGCGTTGGAGCAGCAGTGTTCTGAGTGGGAACAAGACGCTTGTTGGTTGTATCTTGACCACGAAGACGTTGTTCGAGCACAGCAATCAATGCGGGAGCGCCTGGTGTTTTGGTGGTAGCAATAGAATCTTTTGTGAAGTCATGAACGCGGCGCATGAGATCCATGTTCACTTCATCGTTTGGCTCCATCCAGAATTGATCGAACCAACTCTTCAGGATGTTAATAACTCGGAATCGAATGGGCTTTTGCTTGCGGTCAATCCACATTTGCATGTCTTCCGCGGTCAATCCAAAAGGTGGTTGGATATTGAAACGTTGCACGAGCATCTCGAATAGCTCCGATGCAGAAGTAAAGGAGCGGTAGGTGAGGAGGAAGGTGTTGTTGAAGGATGCATCCAGCTTGTCATGGCGTGTAAGATGCTCGACCAGACCGGCCAAGGTTCCACATTTGAGAATTGGCGTGTCATTCTTGGTATCATGGAAGACTTCACCCTCGTGGTCCATCTTAAGGAACCATGGTGTCTCCTCAGGCTCCTTGACCGGCTCGCGAGAGACTGGTTCGCGAGTGATCGCAGCTGGAGGCGCTTGGCCGAAGAACCTTTGAGCCTTGTCCATATTACGGCGCACCTTGTCATTACCTTTGCCTAGTGCATAAGATGACGGGATGCCTATCGACTCTGTAGCGATCTTGGCCTGGGACTCTGACCGGTTGTGAGCCCCGTTTGAGGACTCATCTTTCTCCTCTAGGCGACTTTCGCTTCGGAGACCATCGTTGGTCTCTTCGGGGATCTGCTCAAGAAGCAATGATAGGGAAAAGCCAATCTGCGAGACATAGTTCTCCAACTGCTTCGCTACGCTTCGCACGGCAGTAACTCGGTCATCCAACGAGTCGCCACGGAGCTCTGCCCATTCATCGGCGAGAGGAGCAGAGACGGCTTGGCAGCTCAGGACAAAATCACCAATACCATCATATACTCTTTGTTTCTGCAAACTGAAATCAACGAGCTGGGGGTTCTGGAAGCTGGTACCCAAGGGTACAAGATTGATGGACTCGACGCTAGAGATCCATGGGCGGAACTGCTCGACGACCTTAATCGCAGCCGCTGAAACCGCATCGGATATCTCTTCATGTTCGAGTGTCGTTACGATCTTCAAATTCAGAGATAGTCGCTCTTCCAATCGACGAATCGAACCCACGAAAGATCTTCGAAGAATATCGATATGGTCGAGAAGTGCGGAGTCAAGAGACACCGAAGGCTCAGTTCGCGAATCGCCGCCTTCCGGGACAAGAAACGAGGTCGGGCCCGATGCCTCGAGAGAAACACCGTTATTCTGCCAGCTACCACCACAAGAGCTACCACTCACAAAACCAGGGACGATGCGGTGGATGTTTTCCCCGCGCTGTTGTCGTGCAACATCCACATAACCATAGACTCCTTGCATGACGCCATCGGCTTCTTGCATACATTTATTGACTGAGTCGGAGCCAGGCCAATCAGCAGCAGCTATATGCGATGAGAGAACCAGCTTGGAGAACTTGGACATCATATCCCGGAAGTAGGGGTACAATGCCTTGTTAGTGGAGATGATAGATGGATTACCCGAATGATTGTCTGTTGTATCAGACCCAGCAGCCAAAAGCATACGCAGATGGTCGGATATGTCTTCCGCACGTCGAACATACTCTGATCGCTCGCCAGCAAGTAATGTTTGCCGATAGGTATCGACTGCAAATTGCATATTGTCAACCAATAATGGCCATGTAATCGGGGGCCCGAACCCATCATCCACGAAATGTTGCGGGGTATTCGAAGAGATAGAAGGTCGGGAGAAGCTTTCAGCAATTGAGGTATTGACACTGGTGGCTCCACCGCTGCTGAATGATGGCTGTGGGTTCTTATTCAGCGGCGGAGAGGGCTTCGAGTCCTTAGGTCCGGGAGGGTACAAGGAATCCATCGAGGTGGCCGGCGATACTCCATCCGTAAGAGACTGACGTCGACGAGAAATTGAGTCGTGTGAGTTCAACATTAAGGATTCTCCTTCCGCTTCTGACGCCGAACCATCGTATTCATCCTCGTCGCGTTCAAATCCACGCGCCATCAATTCAGGAGGTGGTCGAGTTTGGTCGGGAACAAAGAAGTTGTTTCTGTCTCGAGGGCCCATATCATTCGCAGCGGTAGGATTTTCAAATGGCAATTCCATTGTCGAATAGCCAGTCAAAGTATTGAAATAAAATAAGCGGCCGTCCGGGGTGGCCTGCGGAATCCAAAAAGCTGCTTCTTCCTGTTCCTTAGGCGCGGGGACACCTTCAATGGGAAGAATGGGCAAGGAATCGCGCGGGTTGCCTTCTGAATCCAACTCTTCCTCTGCCTCATCCTCTTCATGGCCATTTCCATAGTCATCCTCGAGACCGGATTCAGCGCTCATGTCTGTCTCATCATGACCATGGATCATATGCTCGCCGAAATCGTCGGCCTCTGTGATGATAGTGCAATAGTTACTTGGGAACCAACCACGAGTATTGTCGATAACTCCATCCCACCATCCGGTCTCTAGTTGGTTCAATACCTGAATAATATCACCGCGGCGGAAGCTCAAACTAGTGTGGTCATCGGCATCGTAATCGTACATGGCCCGGACAAACAGCGCCGGCGGTTCGGGACTGACGGCATATCCGGTCGCCATCTTCTTCGGAGGGGATACACTCAAGCGATCGTGATCTTGAGAGGCGCTGATGGCCCGGCCGTGATGGCGGGTTACAGCTGTGGGGGTGATGGCCTGTTCGTCGGTGTACTCGAAAGCGGTCGCAAAAGCTCCAACTTTAGTGGCCAGCGCAGATCCTGTGTCGACAACCAGCTCTGGCGCACGATATTCCAACATGAAGCGGTTGGACACAGTTTCACCAAGAGAAAAAAAAATCACCCTCTTGGTAAAGAGGGGAGAGGGGAGGGGGTTCGAAAGGGGGGGGGGGAGGTGGTCGTGGCTCAGTGTTCACCGTGGCTCATGGCTAAAATTGACAACGCTTTGGAGAGAGGGGCGGGTGGGTAATTTTGTAACCCACTTCCCGGGAGTTGAGGCTGGTCGAGGACTCGGAGCGCAAAACAACCATAAACTCCAAGTACAGTCTTTTCTAATCCATGAATGTCTGTATTTGTTGGCGGAAAAATCAGAGGAGGAGTTATGGTCTCTCTATATTTTTGGAGAGAAAAAAAGGAAAAGAGAGAGAGGGAGGTCGGGGAGTGGAGGCGGGACGGATAAGGCGCCTACTCCGTTGAGTCCAGAGTGTACCAGCACGCTGGGCTGTATGTAAAATATGTAATCACTGGTATCGCCGATGTATAGCGTGTGTATTAATACACTGGCCAATAATACCACGCTTTGCCCTTCTGAGAAGCGACGCGGCTGTGTGAAGACATCCAGTTCGACTTGTGTATACTACGGAATATGTATTAACTACTGTATGTAACTATAATGGCTCAGGTACTTGATTAGCTCTATTATTTTATAATGATATATGTACCATTTGGACACACACTCTCCATGTCTACAATGGTCTACTCTATTCTCCGTACGCAACACTCTTCTCCCCCTGCAGTGATCAACTGATCTCGCACAGTCCAATCCAATCCAGTGTGATCCACCGACTTGCCCCGGGCACATACACATGTACAGAGACTTCGTACACAACAACCACAGACCTGATTACGGAGTACTTCGTGTATGTACGGAGTACGGGGTACACACCCACACGCGGGTTTGTCAAGTGTTACCAGATGTCTGAGCACCAGGCTCCATAACGGAGGACGCCATCGACCCGACAGCCTCTTCGATCGACCACGGCACGTTCGCTTTGTGGGCTCGAGGCCAAGAGCCCTAAGGGGGTCAAACCCGCTTCAAGATGATTGCTTGTTGATTGATGATGGTTCTGGGTACTCTGTACTCCGCACAGAGAGTATTTTCCATGATACATGTAGTCTGCTTATTTGCAGTGCATACGGAGCTCTTATGTCTACTCCCACCTCCGTCACACATAACTAACATATACAAAGTACATACAGTACATACCTCCCCGCGCCGGTGCTCCTTCAATTAGGGGAAGACATCCGACCAAGGATCCATTAATCAGTCTATCGATTTTGGTACAGTTTCTTTCCACCCCCTTCCTGGTAAGAAACGAAAATCGTTGCCCCCAACGGCCCTCTGAGTTCCAGAACAACAACTTGCTGCTACGTCGGTTTTCGTTTCGTGAAAAGTGCGCCCCATGTGGACCAGCCGCGGCTCGCGCTGATTTGACACTTGAGTGGACACCGCGGACGTGAACTTTCAACATTGGATTTCCATCTTCATGATCCAATGAGATAAGACTTGCTCAACTCGCGTCTTGGGTTTTACGTATACATACTTCGTTCTGTCTTACGGTCTTTTTGTATCTTGCTGTCGTTGACTTTTAAACCATTGTCCATCAGGGTCAATCTTCCTTCGTGCCCTCATTCCCACCCAGTAAGGGATAACACCCAATTATCCAAGCCCACAAACCCAAAATTCAATACAACTTACATTGAAAAAGACTACTGTAAATGGAGTTTAGGGCAAATATCAGGTCACGTCCATTACTAGGGAAGAAATGGTTGGCTTGACTAGCTCATGCAAAAGACGTGGAGTGGATGGAGCCTGGTCAACTGGGTCTGTGACTGTATCCTTCAAGACAATGCATACACTCCAACCAGCTTTGGAAGCTCGACAACGTCGCGGCCTCGAGAATGATGACCTCAGATTGACGCCGTCTGTATCAGTGCTAGTGGTTTATTCTTAGCCGGTTTTTTTCTTCTTTCCATCTGTGAGAGACGACCGAGTGATATGAATTTTACTGTCTATTCTCTATTAGGAACTTCAAGGGAGAATACTATGAGGTTTATCCGAGGTCATTCATTCACAAGCCACTATCACAATCATTGAGATTTCCAACCGGCTCCAGAACGATTCTAGAAGGTCGCGCCGTTAATCAAATCTAACGTGGCTTGCATGTACATAGTATACCCCTCCCGAAGCTCGGGGAATGGTGTAAAAAGGAAACGTGCTGACTGCATGCAAAATAGATTAATCCATGCGGCACAGCCGGGAGTACCTGGATTCTCCATACCAACATCGAACAGGCATGGATCGAGCATGGGCACTCATCATGCTTCAAAGCTCAGAGAAGCTTCATGAACCGTCAAGCTGCCGAGGAACATGCCGCATGCAGGAGGCCGGGGCTCGTGCTTCATATCCTGGTTAATATTGCGAGTATCGATGCGACGTGGTAATCAGGCCATGGTCAGAATGTAGTCAGCTATGCTCTGTCTTTTTGTCTGTGCCTAGTTTAAATTGACAATTGTTTGAAGCAACATACTGCACAATGCAAGTCAATTCGCACTGCTTACTATACATAGATTCTTCTTCACAATCTGCAGTATTTCGTGCAACGCGGCTCAACAATGCCGTATGTACTATAGTGTGTATGTAAATAACTTCATGCATATAGTGAAATACCACTTCATTACGGTATCAATAAGTCAACAGCTTCTCGGCGTTATAACGCGTATACATAACACTCCTTATATTAACGCGAATCACCATCTGAGTTTCGGGCAAAAACCGATAAAACGATGGATTTTGGAATTGAGTTCTCGGGATTGTCGTCGTTGGCCAGTAATACGGCGATTTACTCCAATTCTTCTCCGACAAGGAATTCCCCGGTTTGCCCGAACTATTAAGTTCTATTTCTGATGGAAGGAATATAACTCATATATAACTCATACCTCTCCAATTTGATCCCAGTCAATATATGCAAGACTGTTGGCTCTGAACGCCGAATCGACCTTTCCCCTTGGACCCGACAGTTGGGAAACATCCGCCATACCGGACCGCTTCGCCTCGTGGCCAAGATTGTCTCCAGTGGCTGGGTGCATCTGCGCCCCGCGGAGATTCCAGGAACAAATTTGAATTGACTCTACTCCGTATATATTCGAGGAAATAGAGCCGGTCTACTCCGCCATAACGCGACCATTGTTTTTTTTTTCAATTTTGGCACGGACGGTGATAGTACCTGTAGATCGAAGGGGATCACCACGATGCTGCGGGGTTCAAGGCATCTGTCGGCAGGGAACCACGTGAAAATGGGCGGGCTGGACCGGCAAAGACTCGACTGTCATTCAAACCAATAGTCGGGCATTGATCTAGTCCTTTGTGAACCATACTTTGGATAGGAATCTATTTTGTCATTTGTTACGGTATCTCCAGTAGGTTTATGTTAGGATGTTCCAGTCTCAAACTTGAGACTGTTCCTCGTCAGTGGACCAGACCGTTATGTAGATGATACACACATCTCAAACATGTTCGTCATTGGACGGCACCTGATGCTTCGGATATTCAACATAGTTGCTACATGTGAATAATATTCAATTTCGAGTTTGTATACATTTTCGAGATTTACGTACAGCCAGTGCTACTGTATAACGCATGATGCGGAATACTCGCTGTAGTTCTCTTCAAAATATCGACCATCCGGCGGATGGTCGAGATATATATCCATCTGATACTACTAGTGGAACTCAAATTCAAATGAATCCATGGATCAAGATCATGAACTGAAACATCAATACTATTCACTTGTACCTACAAGTATAATTTAAAACTGCAGGCTCTCAAGTTGGGAAGACATTGAATTAGCTCATTATACTGTAGGAACCACAGTTGAATTGACAGATTGAGCTTCACTCATATGGTGTGGACCCTGAGGTCCGAGGACCCAACTACACACACTACCCAGACAGTAACTAGATAAGGAGTAGTCATTAGTACACCATATATATTACTTGGGTAGGAACAATGAATCTGCTACTGATAGTGAATGAGCTAGAACTATATAGAAACGCCTAATGCACAAGCAAAACACGGACTAGATCATTGTTATTTCTAGACATCCAGAATCATTCAAAGCATCGTGTATGCCGTGCTTTCCTGAGTTGCCAAGTCAAATACATATAAGACGGAAGATCCATCCTGATGCCATTATCAGTCGCAGAGTAGACCATCGCGTAGTCTTCTACCATAGACCTGTGAAGAGAAGCACATATGCTGATCATCGTAATACATATTTGATCTAAATACTCCGTACTTTGACCGCAAAAAGATATGGTGAAGCAACCGGAGTCGGGAATTACCTCCCCTCGACCATCAGGATATTGGGGTCAGAACACAGGGTAAGCACGCATGACTGAGGACCATTGTCATTTGCCACTCGTCCCTGTTCCTTGCAGGACCGGACATTACGGGTGTCGCAGGAACTGCGATGTGGGCAACATCGACGAGCACTCACCCAACCGGACGGATTTCCTGTACCGGGGACCTGCCGTTCGGTGCTACTCTCATCCAATAACGAAGCTGGTCCGGCCCCTTTATCCAATATACTGGGTTCCTCGCTGATCCTTGATCACCCACTCCCCCTTTTTCTGCTTCTTTTGAATCGTAATCAAGGCCAATCATCCTATGGAGTATGGAGGCCGAATTTGCTGGAAATGGGTTGGCGAGGGGCCTGACTTTAATTATTTTTAATGTATTGATATGAAGCATGGTGTACATATGCACTGTATGTACGTACAATGACTGCCCCTCGCGAAGATATCATTTTGCCACAATATGTACTCCGTACAGTACAGTAGGTAGCTTCGAACTCCCCACTTGCAGACCTTTGATTAACAATGATAATCCGTTAGCCTTGTCACTCTCGACAGAGGATGTCAGACGTCGAACCTTGAGAAGGCAGAAACTTCCCGACTTCTCCGTTTCGTCACCTTCTCATCTTCCCTCTCCACACCCCCTTCGCAAGCGCACATTTCAGGAGGTGTCCACCTTTTCGAGAAAATTCGGCGGAAGCACTTCCGCGCGCGGGGCGTACCCATATTCAATTTTGTGCCTTGCTACACTTCAGACCAATTGTAATTTGCGAATGGGCCACCGTCCATCAAGGTACGAAGTCCATTGTACAGTACAGGTGTAGACGGAGTACGTAGAGCATGCTCGATCCCCTGCGTCCAAAACCCAGGAAGGAGGTACGCAGTACTCCGTACAGGGATATAAATCTACGGACCGCAGATGCGATGCATATGTACGAAGGATGCAGAGCAAAGGTCCTATGTACAGTACGATTTTCAATGGGCCTGAACGTGAGTAGCAATCGATCTACGAAGTCAGTATGAGCGGGAGTGTACCATGGACCGGGATTTCCCCGGATATCCCTTTCACGATCCATTGCATATGTACTAGATCGCCTCGTGCGACTTGATGGTTCGACAATTTACTCCGTAGCATCGCTGGATCTTCAATTGCACTGACTATGGAGTAATCCGTGTTCCATACAAATGTATGTACAAGTATGATTTACGACATGGTATAGTGCATTGTGCTCCGCAGTAAGTAACTAAATAAGTACTTTTGTGTCGGTGTGAGCTCCATTCGACATATCCACTTTATACATGACTACCTCGTGAAAATAATAAATCTGTCTCAGAGCAGATTGTCATCAACCAAGTAGGCAGGCAGATAGATAAGTTTTTACGAAGTACATTTGGATGGAGCACTCGTACGTAAAGCCATACCTCAGAGGTACCGTAGTCTCTGGGTAATGAAATGAAACCCACTGACAATTTGTTGGTGGAGCCTCTCTCATCGGAGGTCCTTCTCGACCCGGGAGCTGGAAGGACCTCGAAGGCCCCTCGCCGGTTTAGCGAAACTGTAATGAGATAGCGCGCACAATGGAGCCGTCTATCACGACGTAAGAAGCCAAGCACTTTGTACTCCGGACGGAATCCTCTGAATATCAATCACACAACTTGTTGGCAGAATAAAGTGATTCAGTGGGGACTGTTGCAGTAGTGACAATAGTATCTCTTGCGATGTAGTGAAGCGGTGTACAATACTATTTACCCGACAAGCCTTCACCGACATCTTGACGAGCACAGTCAAGCTCCCAGACCGTTTAAAGAGGCGTGGGGGTATGAAGCTAAGGAGTTGTCGGGGCGATAGGGCCCCGGGCCCCATCCCAAGGCTGGCTGGGCGTCCGTACAGGACAGGTGCATCCTGGGTGTGCGCCGGGGAAGAGGTTCCTGAATACCAGCAACGGCATTGGAGATGAGTGGAGCAAAGCAATGCGAATATTCAATTGGCAACTGGGCCGATTTACGATCCCTTTCGTAGATCCATTATTGGGCCGCTTGAACCTTTTTTTCCCTTCTGGTGATGTCTTGAGCTTGTCGTGCGTACTGTACATACAGTTAGTGTTGGAGCTGCTACTCCATTGACCGCCGGAATGGAATGTAATGAGACCCGATAGTGCGCCCCTCCCCCTTCCTATCGAAGGGATTGAGAATGATGTGGATCTGGAAACTAGCTAGTAGTGGGAGCTCCAGCGCACATCACGGCAAGGAATCAAAAGCCCACTCTGCCATACCGGATCAAGTAGCAATTAGCCCTAGAGAGGGACAAAGGTACGAAGTCGCCAGGCGGTCAAGTCACCGCTGAACTGATACGCTACGTCGTCATGTCCTTTGGCGGTTCCTGCTTGGGTCGAGAACGTTGAACGGGGTCGGTCCGCTGCATCGGGAAGTGGATCGGAGGGAACTTGCTTGACTGTAGAGGACTAAATAGTCTGGATTTGCCCTTCCATATTGACCGCTCTCCATTACATACATGCAAACTTCATGACTGGAAGTTTAAAGCCATCGATGATCATCCGGCGGTCCGCGGGAATCGGCGAGCTGAGCGTTCAGCGGAAGCAAACAAGGGGTAATCCGGAAGTTTACATGGAAAATATGTGAGGCTCGATCGATCCATCAAGTTTGATGGACCTTTGCAACTTGTTTTTTCCCCTTCCTATCAATGGTTGTATGTGTGTACATAACTGTAGGTACACATATCAAGTCTTGGTAAATAAATGTTTCGAGGGATCATCCATGCTGTGCCGTGCCCCTCCCTGGAGGACGCCACAGTGGACAAGGCGAAAGTCGCCAGACGCGTTTCCCGAGTAACCGCGTCGGTCCTCCGCGTCTTTCAATCATCGCCAATGATGCAGTGCCCCACGCAAGAGATCCGGGAATTCGCGAAAAGAAAAAAAAGTTCGAGACACGGCCCTGCCGACGTTCGTTTCTGCGGTGTACTTGACAATTCACGACGCGACAAACGGTGGGGACCCATAGACAACAGGGAAATAGGCAGATGCGGATTACATTTCTGATTCTTTTTTTCGTGTCCACACTGGGTCTGTCGTAAAAGTGGAACATCACCTATAGAACAAAAAAAGAGTATTATCATGAATCAGATGATTTTATTTAACCCACTGCCCCGATTCGCGTGCAGCGCATGCAGATCGTCCTGCAGTCCGGCAGCTGATGTCTCGAGGTTCTCTGACGTAGCACGGACAATAGCCATTTCATCCCCGTTGCACAGCGCGCATCCCTTTGATGTTGCATTTGCACTTGCACTGTTGAGGCAGGACAATGTATGGAAGCGTGGCACAGCTTGATCCGCCACACGACGGGGCGTCAGGTGTATGCATAGATTATGGATATATTCCGGATGGCAGTTACAATTGGTACTGTAGTTGAAACTGTAGTCGACCTTTATAACTAGTTACCTACATTGTGGACAACTATTCCCTGCGGAGACGCTAGATGGTCTGTCGGGGAAGGGCTGAGACGACAGATAACTGGTGTGGCGTTCACCGTCAGACACTGGGTGATCCCTGATTTGACCCTGGAATTTAACCAAATCAATATCTAATGAGCCCAATCCCACTTGGGGTTTTCGAATTCGAGGGTGGATTGATCGACTACACCACTCTGCAACTAATGCGACGGCGCCGGGGGATCGATAGTCGAGACTGTTGCAAGACAAGTCTGATAATCAAGTATCAGCGTGGAGTACGGAGTATACTGAGCTCATTCTTGGGGTATCCACGACACATAATAATTGAGCAGTGAGGATGAATGTACCTACTGTATGTATATTAAAGTTCTACTGTAGCTCACATTATCCAATAATTGCCAGCGGGGAGGGAGAGGGGCATTTAGGGCACGAAGGATGAAAGACGGAGTACGCGGTGAATAACTACACAAATATGCTAGGGAAATTAGAAATTATATCCCTGTCTCATTCTCAATCCACCTGGTCTCTTGCCTCGCACTCGGAATTGTGCAACGTGTGCCCCGATAGAGCCAATCTGGCATCATGCCGATCGCAGTTATGGAGGGGTTGACGGAGGGGTGAACCACGGTACTCCCGCGGATGAAGCGGGGTGATACAGATATCAGGAGATCAGTAGGAGTATACATATGCATGTATTTTAGGGTATACATCTAGTATAGTGTTGGCTAATTATTGACAAGTGAAGAGGGGAGAAAACAGGGAAGTACTCTGTCATAGTGAGTTAGGAGAGGAGGTACTTGGAAAGTAGTCACTTTTCCTTACTAACTATACCTAATAGTTAGTTAACTACTTATATACTCTCCGTAAATGACCACATCGCGCAGACTCGGTACTTTCTGCCACGATCGCACGCTAAACCGCCTCACATGCCTGGCCAGCCACACATTTTCCCCTGCGATGAACAAAGGGCCAGCGAGGGGCCACTCTGCATGGCCCACTGGCCCTCGCAGCTCCCACTTTGATATTGCTTTTTTTGTTTTTGGGATTTATCCAAACATTTTTTCTTTTCTTTTCTTTTCTTTTTTTTTTTTTCCCCCTAACCTTCTTTCTTTT
>Ga0102593_1000516_pt1 | contig 65756 bp, 87 predicted proteins | sample AraplaCol_mMS_r2_2_FD_76862 | JGI IMG/M metagenome (GOLD analysis project Ga0102593, IMG submission 76862) | Arabidopsis root microbial communities from North Carolina, USA - plate scrape MF_Col_mMS_r2 (SPADES assembly) (version 2) | ecosystem: Host-associated > Plants > Roots > Endosphere... | reverse complement strand
TAGAAAATCGTCAGCAGGGTCCGAAGAGGTCGCGGTAAGAGCCCCCGCTCGCTAACGTACACTACATCGTGTATGTTTCATTCCACGCGCCTGAGTCTAGATGGCAAAGAAGATGGGAACGCTAGGTTGGACAATGTGCTCACGGAATACTTTGGAGGTAGCATGGAATGAAACATACACGATGTAGTGTACGTTAGCGAGCGGGGGCTCTTACCGCGACCTCTTCGGTCCCTGCTGACGATTTTCTAGCTTAGTGATGTGCAACGATGACCAACGAGGAAGCGGTGAATCCATCATTGTCAATACACCAAGAACCATTGTTCCGGTCAGCCGAGTTTGTCCTAAGACGTCTAATTTCTTCACATGGCGCATTATCTTGTTGTGGATGTATCATTGGCTGCGAATCTTCGGGCCTAGCCGACTTGCCAGTCCCATTAGCTCAAAGAGAACGCAAACTTAACGCCCAGCCATGAATTCACGATGTTGCATCCGGGTGTGCGACTTAGGGGACCCTTATGTCATTCCAGGGCCTTTGGCGTGCCGTCACGAGCAATGCTCTGGAAAAGCAACAGCTCAGCGAATCCTGTCTGGGCCGGATCAGAGTGCAGCCTGTTGAAAAGTCCGCCTGGGTAGGGAGAACCCTTTTCAATGTGCCAGTTAGTACTCCATGCGAGGTTGATCAGATGGAAGCATCTGGGGTTTCACAGCGGCTGACCTCTTGATGCGGCTGCCGCCGGTACAGGATTCCCAAATGCGAATGTGACATTTTTTCTGTGTTGGCTATCTGCCATGAAGCTTAAGTTTTTTTATTTTATTTTCTTATTTTTTTTTTATGTATTATATATACAAGAATAGGAAGAGATGCCCCGCAAAAGGGTACCGAATGGAGAAGAGGGTGGTTGTGCTCTCTTTAGAAGTGTGATTCCCTTCCAATCGATCTTCTTTCTATCTCGACTATCCACCCTTGCTGCATCACCCAACTTCTATTCTCTCGAGTGATCGAGCTTAAATTTCGCCGATATCGCCTACACCTCCCCTCCCCTTCTCTCGATGCTCGCAGAGACCAACGGCAGTCCGTATGCTGGGGGTGATGCGCCAAAACTCCGAACTGCATGCGAGAATTGTAGGCAGTCCAAAGTCAAATGCAACCTGTCCGGCAAGAACGTTTGCACTCGGTGTCTTCGTCATGGCCTGCAATGCCAGTATGGCTTCGCTAATCGGTCTGGGAAACCGAAGGGCAGCAAGAATCGAGCCACCCTGCGAAAGCTCGGCCAGCTCCAAGAAGACAAGCCTCCATTGCGTGGCTTTCGAGGCAGTCGAATCATCCCGCCTCTTCCCATACCTGATCGAGATCCTATCCCAGCTGTAGAATATTCAGCTCATGTTACTGATTCACTGCTAGATGATGAGGTGAGTCCCTCTACCCTTCGATCATAAACATTTATATTGACTTTGCCAGGTCTACCTTATTTCAACGACTCCGGGGATTTGGGAAAGTCCACGAAATTTCGGAAATGAAGTGGCCTTGGAAACACCCATCTGCCCATCACAGTTGACAGCAATTGATGGCTCGCCCTTTACTGATTTTGCGGAATCTTGTCCTCCTTTGCCTATCGGTCGAAGCTATCCGCATACACCAGTGACCCCGACCTTTCTTTCATCAGATACTTTGACAGATAGGATAGCAAGTCCGACACTGGGTGGCTCTGTTTCATCTCCTTTCTCAAGCGCACCATGTGAGTGTATTGATATGCAGCTGTTCCATATGAACAGGTTAAATCATCTACTCGCCGACACCATGCCTCTCCGCTTCGATCATAGCCTCCAAACAATAAAAACTACATTTTGCGCATGCCAGATGTTTTTACAGTGCGGTAAATGTGCGAAGGACAGCGCAAATTTGCTCCTGGTTATTTCGGTCCTCAATCTGACTCTACAACTATTCGAGTATTGGATATCACGCGAGACTTCTCGGATTCCGCGCGCAGAGCTTGGAGTCGATATTCGATATGGATACTATGAGGTCAGCCAAGATGAGAATCGACAAATTCGTGCTTTTTTATTACGGGGTTTACTGCTACAATGTCGTGAGACGTTGTCCATCTTGACGGCGACACTCAACACTACTAGCCTCGACCCTCCAAAGCTTGTCGACAATGATATGACGGCTGATTCCAAATTTTTGAACGAAGACTTGCAAAATATTCCTTGGGCGTCTACCAGTCCCTACGTGGCGGGAATAGACTCGGATTTTCTAAATGATGGTGATGGGAGCATCTGTCTTCTCCCGATTATCGCCGGCTACGAAGCCACAGTGGACTCGTTCTTGCAATCAATCTCGTCTAATGACTGTATCTGTGCTACTAAAAGTGCGGAACGTGACAATTCAATTTAATAGGGCTATGTATCGGTGGGACACTTGTAGAGGCCATTTGAAGTTTTCTGTACTTTACAGGGAGGACATTTTTGATGTGATTAAGTAGATTAGTATTCCCAACAGCTCGAAAGTAAACACGAATCGGCTAATTCGATAGCAAACAAATTGATCAAATCGGCTACACCGGTTATTTGATAAGTAAATTCTATCTGTGCATCTCTTATTCCAACTTCTATTTCTCTTTTGGTAGTTCTAATTCTTCTGATGTTGGCACTATTCACATACATTCTTACCCCACACTTTCGGTCCGGCGAGCCTCGGCATTTCTCATCGCCGAGCTTCCCCCAAAGTGTATAAGGTCAGCTCCGACTTCCACCTTTCACGTTCCCTTCACCACACCTCTTGGATTCTACAAGGATATCATGGCACCTACCGATCGTCTCAACCAGGTCAACAGACACCTCAACTACCCGGCCGGCATGCTTGCCGGCCAAGTTGCCATCATCACTGGTGCTGGCCAGGGTATCGGCGCCGAGGCGGCACGACTATTTGCGAATGAAGGTGCCAAGGTTGTAGTAGCTGACATTGATAGCAGTATGTATCACACTGTATAACCATTTCTTTCTGTGTATTTCACAGATGGCTTAAATGTCTCGTCCTAACTCAATTTTTCAACCTCAAACAGAAAAAGCCAACGGAGTAGCTGATGCTATCAATTCGGTCGAATCCGGCCGAGCCCTCGCCGTGGTCGGTGATATCACGGATGCCAACTATATAACTGAGCTGGTGAAGCGCGCTGCCGAGTTCGGCGGCGGCAAGATTCATATTATTGTCAACAATGCCGGGTTCACCTGGGATGGAGTGATTCATAAGGTGTGTCGGCGTTTTCTCCGAGCATGAGCAATGTCATTTGGATTACCCTCCCAGTCATGCTCCGCCTAAAATCGTGTTGGAGACTTACTAAGAAAATGATATTGGCAGATGACTGATAAGCAATGGGAAACCATGCTAGCTGTGCATAACACGGCTCCATTCCGTCTGGTACGGGCGGCGGCGCCTTACTTCCGTGTCAAAGACCAGGAGCCGCGAGTCATTATCAATATCAGCAGCACAAGTGGCATTCACGGCAATGCGTAAGTGCACATCTTTGTGTTTTGTTAAACATTCCCCCTCCTTCTCTGATTAGATACTTACTTCCTATAGTGGCCAAGCCAACTATGCCGTTGGAAAAGCCGGTGTCGTTGGCCTCACTCGTACTATCGCAAAGGAATGGGGTCCGGCATTCGGCGTGCGCTCTAATACCATCGCCTTCGGCTACGTTACCACCCGTCTAACAGCCGCCAAGGAAGCAGGAGCTTTCATTACCACTCCAGACGGTACTAAGGTTGCGCTGGGTATCCCAGGCAAGCAGTTAGCCACCAAGCAGGGCGATGCGGAGGCCAACGCCTTCCCTGATATTCCACTTCGTCGCCCGGCAACTCCCGAGGAAGCAGCACGGTCTATTTTGGGTGTGGTCAGCCCTTATTTCTCCTATGTGAATGGAGAGACGATTCGGGTTACTGGAGGACGTAATATGTGATAGGACGTGATATGATGGTATTGATTCGAAATAACTATTCTTGCTTCCTCTAGCAACCGTACTACTTACTGTACATAACACAGCATTCAATATTTACCATTTACTAGATATATTTCCTCTACATTACTCACTAAACAAGGCTGATGGCCATATTGAAAGGAAAATCTCGAAAATTTGAGTTCCGATATCGAATATGTACAATAAAACAGGCCATGGGAACAGCTCGAGACCGACAGCTGTGGTTCCTTGAGTAATTCCATCGTACTCCTTATGGCACTCGCCATCTCGGGCTGATGCCATTCAACTTTCATTTAATTCACATCTCACTTGGGCAGCAAAGAAGGGTCTCACGGTGGCACGGTCTATCTGGAACGACCACACGAAACGTACCGCAGAGTCGGGCCAGGGCCACGATGTTCGGCGGTGCCGTAGGACTGCGTAACGTTGCACGGAGCGGTTTACTGGGGTGTGAGTGATGAAAAGCATTCATAGCAGTGAATGGATATGAAAGAGTCCGGAAGAGAATTGGAGTGAGCATAGGAAATGTGAGTTTATCAAAAGGGTCCCCAATATCAAAGTTCATCTTAACTCCTTGGTTCCTCAAGCCTACCGACCGTTTAAGTTTACAAGCTTTCATAGATCTTATTATCAAACATCAGAGCTTTTTTTGTGTATAGAGATGATGCAATTGTTTCGCTCCATTTGGATTCCCAAGGTATCATATCGTAAAAAAAAAGCAAACCAACGCATCCAAACCATATGCCGCAGGGTAAATCTATGCACGTGACGCGGAATGAAGCAACAAATACCGAGATCAGATCACCACCCATAAAAGTCGTCACAGTAAATAGATAGGAAAAAAAAAAAAAAAAAAAGAAAACAAGTAGATGTCAGACAGCAGTAGTGGCGGAGTAATTGGGGGCTAAAATATCATAATAGACTGCGCTAAGCCGGATACACTCTGCAAATGATAAATGCCACGTCTTAGCCGGACACCAGTGTGCTCAGCTTATCATTACTAGTCCATGGTATTATTTCAGTAGAATCCATGCAGAGTATGTCCAACTTTTGCTTAAGTTTAAGCATTAATTTGATCGAAAATATGCTATATAAAAAGTATTGGGCAATTTCCTGTTGAATGTGTCTCCAAGAAGCCCTATAGAAAGTAACTACCACTCTCCATCCAATCCTTCAGTTTGAGCTAGTAAATTCTCTGTATTTACAGTTTACCCTGGCCAGCGTTGGAGGTAACGCTGGAGGCAACGGTTCCGTAAGCGGAAGCAGAGGCAATGTTCTTACCAGAGAAGTTAGTCAGGAAGTCAGTGTCGGACTGGCTGAAGGTACCGCTGGATCCGAAGCCGTTAACTTGGCAGACACGGCCGAGGGAGGCGGAGCAAGAGGAAGCAGAGTTGGTGGAGGGAACGGTGAAGAGCTTGCCATCGACAGGGGACTCAACGGGGGTACCAATGTTCTGGAAGACGTTGCCCTCGGCCAGGACGTAGCCACCGGAGCCGATCTCGAAAGCGTGGCCGCTGTTGTCGTACCAGTAGTTGTTGACGGCGTGAAGGAGGGTGTTGCTCTGAACCTTAGGGCTACGACCGGAGGTGTGGTAGATGTAGTTACCCTTCATGGTGACCATATCGTTGGATCCATCGAGGTAGATGCCCCAGTAGTGGTAGCCATCGCAGGTAGCGGACCAGTCGCTCACACCGTTGATGTAGTTGTTGGACAGGGTAACGCGGCCGGAGGACTTGGTTCCCAGAACGATGTGCTGACGACCAATGCGAGCAGTCTAGATTCTTTTGTTAGAAGATACTTCTAAAAGACAGAATCATAAGTGAACTTACGGTAACGTGGTCAATCCAGATCATGTCGGCATCGTCTACGGTGATAGCGTCACCACCCCAGACGTACTGCGGGTTAATGTCGGTAACGGCAATGTTCCTACTTCATGTTAGTGAGGCTCTTCATTGTAAATTTCCAATTAGAATACACACTGGATGATGATGTTGCTGGCACCGCTAACAATACGGAGACCCTTTCCTTTAATCACACCGGCAGAGCCCTCACCAATGAGGGTCTTGTCGGAAGCAACGGTGATACCGAGGCTACCAGCGTTGTCACTTGAAGTTGTTAGCTCATTCTCGTATAATTGTTACTTCTTCCAATATAGAACTTACTAAGAGACTGAAACAGAGGGCGCGTCGGGCTGATAGTTGGTGCACCAGTCGTCCTTGTTGATAGCAACCTGGCAGGCGGATGCAGTACCCCAGGGAGCGCAGCCAGTGCTAGTAGTAGTTCCCTCAGTGTTGCGGAAGTCGAAGGTCTTGGAAAGGACAATAACGCGAGCCTCACTGTCACCAAGGTATGAGACCAGCTCATCAGTGGTAGAAGGGTAAACAGCAGAAGCGGACCCGCCGCCAGTAACGCCCTTGGCGAAACCCTCAGCTGCGCCAGAAACGCTAACAGCAGCGGCGTGAGCAGCAAAGGCTGCAACAAGAGCAAAGAACTGCATGATGGGTCTGCTTTGGGATGTACAAAAGAAAGAAAAAGAGAGAATGGGTGAATGAATGAAAGTGATGCCGAACCTATACCGGGGGGTGCGAACAAGAATCTTTTATACGTCCAGCTACATCGAAACAACGGTCGAGATACATCCGGAGCCACGAGGTTTGAGATATGCTTGACTCCACAAGTCCCCCTTTTTACAAGGATAATGCCCATTTTTCTTGGTGTTTCCGAATCGCAACTGTCACCGGTCCGGCATCAATAGTGATACCGCAACAACCGTGACGAATCAAAGCATCGCAGTCCCACGAGACAAGAAATATATGACTCCACAGTATCGCGGAGAAAGTACCAGGTGTGGTCGGATCAAGCCAAGCCCTGGAAGAAATTCATTATATGCTCCACATCGTTGAGTGGGAGTATATCCGGGTGAATACGTCCCATAAACCCAAATTGATTAAAGTGTGCAGGTGGGCGTTTGCAAGAAAAACGCGTCCCGGAGCGTTCGATATTAAACTCGGTGCTTGAAGTTGTTTCACCTTCAAACTACCCCTACATTGGCCCACCACACACGATTGAGTAGCGGGGTCCACGCGGCCGGACGCTTTACTCCGTCGAGCAATCCTCCGTGGTCAGCCCAGTCCTCACTTTAATTTGAGGTCTGCCCTCGGGATGGCCTAGGGATGGCGAGGCTAGGTAGTCCCGGAATATCTCCGGGTGATTTCTCATCACAATTTATCTCCCAAATCATTTAGAAAGGTGCAAAAAAGAGGATTATGTTCGAGGTTTTCGTGGATTGAATATCGATAAATCCTCCGTCTTGGCACGGCAAGATGTTTGATATCAAACTTGGAAGTGTTCTATGAAAATCAGAGTTTGTAGATCATCGGGAATTGAGGAGGGCGGCAGGGACAATTTTGCATCAATGATAATGGAATAACGGGTGCACTGTGCAAATGTTGATGACATTGACCTGACGATCAATGATCGACAGTAGACCTACTTGATCTGCCACTAGTTCCATTTCTTTTGAAGCGTTTATGATCCACCTGTGGACTGGAAGCCTCCTCACCTAATTATCTTGTCTTTAATATCCTTGACCGAGTAGAGTAAGCAATCTGTCTCGGATATTATCGACCGAGAAGCACTCTATTCTATTGCTTCTAGAAAGATTCATGGCCCACTTCAAGTGGCCACTCCTCGGTCCTAATGTACCAAACTGGAATGGCACTGCTTCGGCACAATACTTATAAAAGACGGAGGAAATGTCGGTCAACTTGCATGGGATCAACAAGCAATATATCACCACGCACTAGGGTATACTAGGGTATATTAAGGTCTTATATCAGGAGACTGCCCGAGGACATTCTTCATTTCCTTTCTCAAGCCAAATAAGTCATTATGATGGATGTCTGACTTGATGAATCCATCTAGAAAGGCTGCGTTAACTTCAAGAACAAGAGGAAGCATCGGAAATCCAAGAGAAAGTAAATTCTATTACGAAGATTGATTTATCATATATGCAGAATATAGTGTATGGATACAGGAAGACGCTCACATCTTTATATGTTCAGATAGTACTGGTACGTTCAAAGTCCAGTTCAGACTCTTACATGATCACGGGCAGATTGCGCTCCAAGTAGCCGCGCCACTCGGGGAGACTACGTTGCCACTTAGTGCCACTAGTCTTCTGGAGATCCTCAATAGCACTGGCGTACTTGATGAGGGTGGGCTCCGAAAATGCAGTGTTCATGATGGCCAGACCATAAGGCATGCCGGACTCACTGCCGGTACCGGCGGGCACGGTGACAACGGGGTATCCAGCCTGAGCGGCAATCTGGATGCTCTGAGCAACATCAGGAGGAACCAAGAGACCATCCAGTGTTTCATTCTTATATTTCAAAGCAGCGTCAATGCCCTCCTCGCGAGTAGTGCGATGGCAGAATTCCAGGGCCGAGAAGTAAGTCTCGTTCATAATTCCCTTGCTCTCCATTGATGCAATGAGACCGTCCTGGCCGGATCCGAAAGCAGGGTGAATGCCGGGGAGACCGCCCTCCGAACCATAGTTATCAATGTTATACTGGACAAGGTCTTCCACGGACTTGATGGCAGTGTTGTTAACCTCGGACAGATAATCGCGCAAGTTGTTGTAGAAGTCGACCTTGATATATGAGTATTCGGACTCGTTCACAAAGCCACGAGTAGTGCCATAGTCCCAGTTCCAGCCATCGGGAGAAACAATCTTCTTATAGTGAGGAAGCTCAGTGCCGTTGATAACAGTAGCACCGGCAGACTTGATCAGATCAACAAGCTCGAGGAGCTGCGAAATTTGTTCAGCATCGCCGAGGGCCCAGAAAGACTTCCAGGGAATACCGAAGACAGCACCCTTAAGAGCATCCTTCTTGGCAAGGAATTGGGCGTAACCGCCCTTGGGGGTCAAGCCACGCTGAGCGAGAGTGTAGTTGTCACGAGTGTCGACACCATAAATGGCATCAAGCGTATAGACTGCATCGCGAACAGTCTTTCCAAAGGTACCGACAGTATCCTGGTGCAGAGACTCGGGGATCACACCAGCTCGGGACGTCAGACCAACAGTAGGCTTGATACCCACAATCGAGTTTCTCTGTGCAGGGTTGATGACTATAGTCTGATTAGTAAAGGACAAATAACATGAAATTTGGTTGGAATGTTTATTCACATACCACTGCCATCAGTCTCGGTGCCAAGGGCGATAGGGACGAGGTTGGCCCCAACAGCAACGCCAGGGCCGGTACTGCTGCCACCAGGGTTGACAGTGAAATTGTAAGCGCTGCGGCATTGGCCTCCACGAGCAGTGAAGCCCTCGGAGTAGTTGTTCGAACGCATATCAGCCCACTCGCTCAGAGCACCCTTGCCGAGAAGAAGAGCACCAGCCTTGCGCATACCGTGAACGACATAGGAGTCGCGGGGCACAACACTGCCCAGCAAAGCCCAGCATCCAGCAGTGGTCTCCATACGATCCTTGCTAGCAATGTTGTCCTTGACAATAAAGGGGATACCGTGAAGAGGACCACGGACCTTGCCCTTAGAGCGCTCCTCATCCAGCTTCTGGGCAATGGAGAATGCGTCTGGGTTGAATTGCAAAATTGCGCTGTAAGGGGGTTGGACATTAGTATCACAGCCAAAAACACTACCAAGTTGTGTTCGGTTTATTGCCCGGGGACTCACTTCAGGTACGGCTGAGTTTGGTGAATACGGTCAAGATAACACTGCAGCAGCTCGACACTGTTGAAGGTTCCATTGCTCAAATGAGCCTGGATCTCATCAACACTAGCCTCCTCCAGCTTGAAGCCGTGGCAGCGTCGCATCGGGAACAGAGACGCGCCAGGGGCGCCCAGGCGAGGGAAATCATAGGTATAAGGATCACTTAGAACCTGAGAAGCAACCAAAGTGTCAACCTCCTTGTGAGTAACAGCGACAGCAGAACTGGCCAGGGCCAAGCCGCTCACAATGGCTTGCAACAGGGGCGACATGATGATACTGATGTTTGTAAGAGGCTAGATGGAAGAACCCCACAAGATACAAACCATGTGGCAAGAAAAACGACGATCTCAGGGGAGCTTTGGGTTTTCATATACGAGAACGTTACAATCCCAAAATAAACGCCGTGGATCTTTTACTACAGCTAGATGAATGTGGTTCCCACTCGCTTCGTTGAGCTCCAATTGGAGCAAGTTTGGCTTCACGCTTGCCCTACGGGGCATATTCCTCACGATCCACCGGAGTGGTTCCATTTCAACTTCTACAGTACGGAAGATTCGGAATGCCGATGGCGATTTTAAGAATCAGATAATTAGCCACCTTGTCGGCAAATCAATGTCAATTCTACCAATCATAAAGCCATAAAGCGATAGTCGCACTGGTATGCCCCTTAATAGCAGCTTCGATTATATGTAAAGTCAGATTGGTAGCGCGGTTATTCCAACAACCTTGGGAGGGAAACTCTTCCCTCCTGCCTAAATTGCACATAGTTCGAAGCTCAGATTCTTCAAAATCGAAGGAAAATTGGGCCTACCACGGTCGGCCAGCGGATCTTGGCCGGTTTTACTCGATCGAATCCACCGAAGAAACTCCACAGCTCCAACGCTGACTGGTAAGAATCGTCTACCAAGCATCCTATTACCGAACCAATCTATTTCGGTGGTGTCATCATTCTTGAGAAAGTTTGCTTTGAATTTTGTTTATATTAACTGTCTCTCTTTACGAAGTATAGTGTGTGGAACCTGAGGTGAAAATTCTTCAATTTCAAAGGCCACAGGGGAGATTGCTAGAATAGATATATATGAATCGTGATTTGAAGTAGAGTACTGGGTGTAATAATGTTGCCAGTCCTTTATGAGGTTAGATGTCGCACAAGATACAATCTAAGTAGGGAGGCTATCGGAAATCTGGACGCACCGCAGGAAATAGAGATATGGATATCGCTTGATTTCGCCCCGAACAATCACCGTGGATATATCTTCTTGTGGTGTGGTACTTACCACAAGTCAATGCTAGGTAGCATTGACTGACTGCGGCTCCACTGGTTCCCTCAGATCCAGGTCTCGGCGAATTTTCTAGCTCGCATCTACGGTCTCCCGTTGGCTGGTTTGATAGATGTCGTCTTTAATTATTGAAAAGCAAGACCCGCTCCTACGCGTCCACTTTCCTATACGAAGCTCAGCCAGAGAGCGAGGGCAAAAAATAGGTCCAGCTTTGATCCGAATCCTCGGCCTTCATTAGAATAGCGACTCCCCTCGCCGTACACTCGTTTTCTTTGGGGTCTGCGAGAATCGTTCACCGTCATGACACTTTGTCTTTGAATCTAACATGCCGCTCCTTTGAAAATGACAATTCCAGCTGACATCCTTGCTGCAGATGCAGCAGGGGACATTCCTGATGGCATCTCTCTTTCTTATCTCGCGCAGTCTCGCGACCATTCCGCCATTGTGGGCATCATTTTCATGGTTTGCTTCACTGGTGCGCTCATGATCCTGCGTCTCTATGCACGGTTCTTTTTAGTAAAGCATTCTGGCCTCGATGATGCACTAGCGGTCTTGACAATGGTGAGTCTGTCGATCTGGCGCATGCACTTTCACCCGCATTGTGGAGAAAAGAAAAGACCAAAGCGGGACGATATGCAGCTCATTCAACAACTAAGTCGTTAGTATACAATGAGAGCTGACCAAGTATCCCTCCAATTTATAGATGCTTTACATCGCCCTCGTTGCCCTTTCTGTTGTTCTGATCAATCTGGGAAGTGGCCGACACATAGAGTATATCCAATATGTTCTCCCAATGTCAACTGTCCGCGAAACGGAAGTCCTCGACTTCGTCGCGCACATCATTTATACAACTGCCCTGTTCTTTTGTCGTCTATCCGGTTTAGCCTTTTATTATCGACTTTCTGCACGTTACGGCAAACTGCACACGAGCATCCTTGTTGCTGCACCGATCCTTTTCGCCGCATACCTCCCTCAACTTTTCCTTTTGATCTTCCACTGCCGCCCAGTCACCGGACTTTGGCCATATGCCTGGCAATCTGAGCCAATCGACTATAAGTGTCTATCGTGGGGATTGGTCTATTCCGTCAATTCGGGTGTCTCGCTTGCTTGTGACGTGATGATGTTTATCATCCCGACCATCTTGATCAAACAACTTCACGTCTCACAAAAGAACAAAATCAAGCTTTCCTTTGTTATGTTCCCCGGTGTCTTGTTAGTGATTCCCCATGAAACCCTACTAGACGAGGCTCTCTTGCTGACTAATTATCAACAGTGTCATCGTTATCTCGGCTATACGCGTTTGGCTCGTCGTTAGAGGCCAATGGGACTCGGACGGCAGCTGGGCTTACAATCCCATGCTTTGCGTTGAGAATGCCGAGATTGCAAGCACCTTGATTGCACTTTCGGTTCCAGCATTGAAGCCCGTTTTCGGAAGCGTGTTTGCTCATATTGGCGAATACACTTCAAGTCACACACGATCACGATCTGCAGGACGTCTCCGGACCCACTCTAAGCCCATGAGCGGAGTGGGATCTCAAGCGCGCGATGATCGACGACTCCTCAACTGGTCCAAAAATACCCATGATGATTATGAAATGATGCCTTCTGAAGTTTCGGTCAGTCGTGATGCTCCAGGTGGCTCCAACCCGTATAAGTCACCGGGCATCAAGGTGACCAACGAGATAGATATTTCTCGAGGGTCAGAGAGGCCACCTTCATCACAGCCGACTTCACGGCCATCATCTCGAAATACATAAGCGGATGCTTATTTCCTGTTACATTAATAAACTAAGTCAAAACATTTCCTTACGAATAGAGAATCTCCCAAATCTTCCACGGATTTCCCTGTATTTATAATCAGACTTGGCATGCCATTGCGATCACGTAAAGCTGTTCGTATTTTGTAGCCTATCATACATTAAAACCAATTCAAGAGAGTGTTTCAAACTCACCCTTTACTCATTCAAGACTAGACGGTTCATCTATGGCTAAAGTCTCGCAGATTCGGCCTCTCGGGGTTGTATCAGCGAGGTGAAGCTACCAAGTCTGGGGGCTAAACGACTGAAAAAGGCTAGTGTGGAAGTTGATTATCAATGCCGGCTGAACACGCAACATCGAACCATGTCGATCATGGAATTGAAGACGCCTCAAAACTATGGCTTTGTGTTTAGTGCCATTTCGTAGTCGATTATAAAAGGAGGCACACCTCTCTCATTTTCGGAGTATCATCCATTCAGACTCAAGTTCAATCCAGGTTCCCGTATAACACTGAAAGCCCAGGCCTAATACTATTACCCCGCCACTACTACTACAATATAGAACTTCCTCAATAATTTAACATCATGGCCCCGACCTTGAAATACCTGATCACTGGTGCCACCGGCGGCCTCGGAAAACAAATATTATCCTACTTGGTTGACAATGTCCCTGCTGGAGAATACGCAGCAGCATCATCAAACGAAGCCAATCGTCAGCGGTTCGAAGAGCAAGGAATAGCATTCCGGGTAGTGAATTATGACGATCCCCATACATTGGAAAAGGCCTTTAAAGGCGTGGAGAATCTTCTCTTCGTGAGCACGAACACTTTTGATAATGAGAAGCGACGAAAGCAGCACCAGAACTTTGTCGATGCGGCAAAGAAGATGGATGTCAAGCATGTAGGTCGAGTTTTCTCCTTGATTCTTGCTTTATAGAACATCTAGCTAATGCATATTCTCTAGGTCTGGTATACGTCACTCGCCTTTGGCGGATTGGGATCTGACTCCAAGGCGACTGTTCAAGGTGCTCACCTAATGACAGAGGATATGATGCGACAGTAAGCAACAAATTGCCGCCAAGATCGTTGGGAGAGTATATCTAACACCAAATAGATCTGGAATCAATTTCACCTCCGTTCGTGAAGGCATCTATGCCGATGCCTTCCCCATATTTATGGGATGGTACCCCAACAGCTCATCCGTCCAGCTTCCATCAGACGGCCCGGTGGCATTCACTCTGCGCGACGAACTGGGAGAGGCTACCGCAAGACTGATGATCCGCGGCGGGTACGATAAGCAGATTGTTCTCCTAACCGCACAAGAGACCATCACGTATAAGGAGATAGTGGATCTAATCAACGAGACGACTGGTCGATCCGTTCGACTCGAGTTCGTTTCAGCGGACGATTTCGCGGCATCAAAGGCTGCCAATGACGAGGGAGGCAAGTCGGAGGCATTCTTTCAATCGTTGCTTACATGGTATGAGTCGATTGCAAAGGGGGAGGCCGCTATTACCGACCCGTTGATGGCCGATTTACTCGGGAGAGAGCCGGTGCCGCCTCGGGAGGCTATTCGGAGGTTGTTGAAGAATCGGAACTATGAATGGCACCAGAACTATGTGAATCGGGGTTAATCAGTGGAAGCAGCTTCATTCAGTGTATATATTAGTGTATGGCCACATAAAAGCCGATGCAAGTATGAGTGGTGTGTTGATGTCAGGGCAAAAAGCATGTGAGACGAGCCGAAGGAGTCGGCAACGGGAGCGGCTTATGTGATCGGATTGCATGCTGCATCTACATCTACTCTCGGTCCCTCCAACCGATCAATTAGTGTGTCTAGAGTCAATTACATCTCTCACTCATTAATCACGAATAACATAAAATTGTACCTTCTACTATTAATCAATTCATCCCGCATATCAGATATAATTGTGTATTCTTTTGTATACACAAGCTGCCACCGGCAAGCATCAGCCGTGTCCGCCCGAATGAGTGACCATTAAGCCAGCTCTGATTGGCTCATACCCGCTGAGTCAGCTGCCGACGTCCAAACCCGAGGTTAGCAAGTGGAATCTCCTCGACTTCAATTTGCCCTTTGCCTTTGCCTTGCCTTGCCTCTCTGGTGTTGGTCCTTGATTTCCCCGGCTTTTCGCTTGTCTTCTCTGAAATATCTCCCCTCTAAGACTCCTGGTGCCTTTCCAATCCACCAGTATATTGTCTTGTCTCATCTCTTCTGCTCTCGCATCCAAAGCTCCTTTCTCCCATTCGTCCGCCATGGCCTCCCTCCGCTCTACGTCGCGGCTCTTCGCTGCGTCGCGACCTTTCTTCCGGCCCGCTACCTTCGCTCGCTCCTATGCGACTGTCGAGGCCGGTCAGCCCGCCAATGCCTCTGAGCCCCCAGCCAAGATGAAGTCCTTCAAGATCTACCGTTGGAACCCGGATACCCCGAGTGAGAAGCCCACTATGCAGACCTACAACCTCGACCTCAACAAGACCGGTCCTATGATGCTCGATGCTCTCATCCGGATAAAGAACGAGCAGGACCCCACCCTGACCTTCCGCCGCTCCTGCCGTGAGGGTATCTGCGGTAGCTGCGCCATGAACATTGATGGTGTCAACACCCTGGCCTGCTTGTGTATGTCGCTTGATCCCTACAGCCGCCCAACCGAGTGATGTGTGCGCCAGCAATTGCTAACAAAAGTGCCCAGGCCGTATCCCTACCGACACCAACACCGAGTCTCGCATCTACCCTCTACCTCACACCTACGTCGTCAAGGATCTCGTACCGGATCTGACTCTGTTCTACAAGCAATACAAGTCCATCAAGCCCTACCTCCAGCGTGATACCCCCAGCCCTGACGTGAGTGACCCTACGCGATCCTGTGCTATCAATAATGATATTTTTTTTGTGTGAAGATCGCCACTTGCTAACCATGATCTCATCCAACAGGGTCTTGAGTACCGTCAAAGTCCCGAGGACCGCAAGAAGCTCGACGGTCTTTACGAATGTATTCTTTGCGCCTGCTGCTCGACCTCCTGCCCCTCATATTGGTGGAACAGCGAGGAGTATTTGGGCCCCGCCATCCTGCTCCAGTCCTACCGCTGGCTGGCCGATTCTCGTGATGAGCGCACCGCCGAGCGCAAGGCCGCTCTCGACAACAGCATGAGCGTCTACCGTTGCCACACCATTCTTAACTGCACACGGACCTGCCCCAAGGGTCTGAACCCTGGTCGCGCAATTGCTGAGACCAAGAAGATGCTGGCGTCGATGTAAAATCTTGATATAAAAACGGAGTTGGAAATTTCCTTTCTGTCGAATGTCTTGCCAGCAGCTTTCTCTTTTCTCATGTTGTTTCCCCTCCATTTTCTTTTCCTATCTCCCTTTCACTACTGTCACTTTTACTTTTTTCTTCTTTTTTTTTTTTCAAGCCTACTACGGATGTTTTCATAGGTGTAAATTGTGGACATTTGATACAGGAATGCACTGGTGATCCATTGACTGAAATTGGCCCTCTAAACTGGAAACCTGTTTTGCCGGGTGGTTGATTCGGCTATATGCCCTTCTGCCCTCACCCCCGTTGCCACAGTAAACCCGTGTTTGCGAGCAACACTCGAATCACTTGAACGGAGATCTTGTGAGGTCTATTCATTGTAATTGGAGCTCTTATAATATTTCTTCTACACAATATGTAATCATATAATTCAAGATATTGTCATTATTATGGTTCCTCCTAAGTCCTCCTTTACTTTTTTCCTCCCAAAGCGTGTCGGCTATTCGTTTTGCCAACCCATCACGTGACTACAGAAGCTCCCCGTTCGATTCTTCTTTTCTTCGATTTTCTTTTTCCGCCTTTGTTTTCTTACTGTAATGTTTTTTCGCTCGACGATGATTGGCGCTTCAACCGACAATGGCATACATATGTACATACACTGCGCGACTATCACCCGCTGTCATCCATAAAACGCTAATTTGGTTCAATACCTGCGCTGCAGGATAAGTCGGATTTCTATTCCGCCCAATTTTGAGCACCCAAGGATAAAGTGCAACCATTGTCAGGCTACCGGACCAGCCCATATTAATAAAGCGCGTCATCCATATGCATATCAGATGTGAACTGGGAGGAGAGGCATCGACGCACGTTGTGTGTCGTTCGTAGTCATCACATTGTTGATCCCTGAACAATGCCATGGGTCTCTGGCTACCGAGTTCAAGCTTGTCGTGTAATTCGTTCTCGCTGACCACTTGCTCGACATGTACTGGGCGAGGCGAACAGATATCGAGTCTAGGTGCTACCTTAGCCCAGTCAGGAAAGAGTCTATCTCTTTATCTCTGGGCATCCTAGCATATAGTACATAAGCGGAAATCTCAATCGGGGATAGTGTTCCCCTTGCCCTGATGTAACAGGGATCAGATAATCGAGACTTATTATCATCATGACTATGGCAATGATGATAATATGCATTAGTCTCTGGAACCACTTGTCCCCCCCCCCTCTTTCCCTATCATTAAATACGTCTTTCCCCCCCATAGTCTACCCCCGCTCCCCAGCTTTCTACTCCCATGGTTCACCCTAGAAGGGGTTTTTATTAGTAGACGATACTCACCAGGGCCTTCTGAATTGCACATCGAATCGCCATTTCTGACATGGAGCACACTATGCTAATACTCGCCGTTACCGGGGCACTGCTTCTATTCATAGCAGTTCGTATACTTCATTATCGCTTATGCACCCATCCTCTGGCTGCCTTTCCAGGCCCTAAGCTTGCTGCTGCTACTTTTCTCTACGAGTTCTACTATGACATAGTTAAGAGGGGCATGTTCATTTGGGAAATTGAGCGCATGCACAAGACGTATGGTAGGTTTTACTCTAATTAAATATCTTTTGGAAGATATAATAGCATCTACTGATGTACCAATGGGATGAGATGCGTCTGAGTATGTATCGTACGAGGAATATCATGAAACTAACATGATTCCAGGTCCAATAGTTCGTATCAGCCCCAGAGAACTCCATATCAAAGACCCATATTTCTACGAGGAGATACACGCGGGACCATCGAAAAGGCGCGCCAGAGACCCCAAATATGCCGTTGCCTTTGGAGCACCGTATTCGCTCGTGGGCACAATAGGCTATGATCACCACCGACTTCGACGCAGCTTTTTAAGTAGTTTCTTCTCTAAGCGTTCGGTCACGAGTCTCACGCCTGTTATTCACGAAAAGGTCGACAAACTAATCCAACGGTTCGAAAATGCATTTAGGGATTCTGCAGTCCTTCACTTGCAGCTTGACTTCGCTGCATTGACAGCCGACGTGATTACCCATTATTGCTACGGCTGGGCACGCGGGTATCTCGATGACGAAGATAGCTCAAAGAGCAACGATCTTGTCGACGCTGTGAACGGTCTCATGACCATGTTTCATGTCAATCGCTTCTTCCCATTCCTCATCAAATATCTTCTTGCTCTACCGCTGGCCTTAGTACGGCGGATCCAGCCATGTATGGCGGATTTATTTGATACGAAAGCGCGTTTGCGACAGCAAGCTAAGGAGACTCTTGAAAAGAGAAGTTCGATGCATATCAAAGCAGGGCCCGGAGGTAATATATTTGATGCGCTGACTGGGCCAGAGGTCCCGGAAATTGAGAAATCACTGGATCGATTAGAGGATGAAGGAGCTTTGCTTCTTGGTGCTGGGACCGAGACAACGGCTAGGGCCCTTGCTGTTTCAATGTTTCATGTCATGAGTAATAAGGAAATAGGAATGAAGTTACGTGGTGAGCTAAGAATAGTCATGGAAACACCTTTATCTAAGGCTTCATGGTTGGAACTCGAGCAGCTACCCTATTTGGTAAGTTATGGTTCCGCGTTTGATTGCTCTTCAATTATAGCGAGAGGTTTTGATTGCTTATATGCATTTCCGGCATGATAGACGGGAGTTGTTAATGAAGGCCTACGATTGAGCCATGGTATGACGACAAGATTGGGTCGTATTTCCACTCATGACCCTATTAATTACAAGGATTGGATCATTCCAGCGGGCGTGAGTAACTTACCCAACATATATATTCCATACTCTTCAGCTTGTTTCATACAGTGGGTATTGATGCCTTGTCACCATAGACTCCAATCAGCCAATCGAATTACTTCGTCCACATGGACGAGTCCCTTTTTCCGGAACCTCACAGCTTTAACCCTGATCGATGGGTCCGCGCTGCAAAAAACGGTGAGCATCTTAGTAGGTTCATTGTAGCCTTTACAAAAGGTAGTCGACAATGTCTAGGAATGAAGTAGGTAGCCCTGGGACTCTAAAGTTCTCCTCGTATCTCTACTGAAGCTTGCAAGAGCGACGCCAGTGAGCCCCCTCGTTTAAACACAACTGACATGGCTTAGTCTTGCTTATGCAGAGATATACCTGACTCTGGCACACATTGTACGCCGTTTTGATTTTGAGCCGCATGGGACTACAATCGAGAATATCCGCGTTTATCGGGATATGGGTATTGGATGCCCTAAAAATGGATTTTTTGATGTCCAGGGAAAGATCAGAGCTGTTTTGGAAGATTGATTTGGGAGTAAATCGCGGGTGATTTGTCTTGCTAAAATTGCTTTTGAATATTTTTCCTATACCTTGCTTTGGTGGACGCTATCACTGGTCAATTTCTTGGGTTTTATGGAGAACTCTTTAAGTTAATCAACACTAAACGTAGGTGATCCATGAAATTCTTCTACACTATTCCCTTCGTGTAGGGAATTTTGATCGCTTAACTCAATTCGATTACGTAAAATATGTCAAGCCTGAAACCTGATAATGCGTGATTGAAGTCTACTTTCCCGAGTATTTACTCAATAAGAGCTACGATATCGTATAATAATTTCATTCAAAATCTTTTCACTCATTTTCTTATATCAAAGAATAAATCTATAACAATTGACAAAATGCCAGAGCGAAAGTAGGAAAACAAACTAGATGGTAGCCCTGGTGCTTATTAGTAGCATGAACTCACCTAGGAAACAGTTTCAATGTCAAATATCAAATCGTAACGTAATCTTTCAGTCCCAACATCCTCTGCTACTAAAGTGATTTTGCTCACACACTTCACGCCTTGTCCATAAGCACAGAGAACAAGATACGCAACCGTACTCCCAAGTCTCGTGCCAAGTAAGGCAGAGAATTCGGGCTCTGGATATTCCCAGCTTTGAATGCCCATCATCTCAGAGTTTTCGATTATAAGTCTGTTCAAAAGATCCCTGGTGTCTTCATTTATTATATGGGTCACAAAGACGCGTTTCAGTGTATCCAAAAGAAAGTCCTTCTCGTACACAGCTTTTGCTATTTCCGCAGTGTAAGGGTCCTCGCATGGCTCGTCAGGTCTAGATATCCATGAAAGAAACAGCATACCTAGTTCAGAGAATCCAAACCACTCAATTCCTATGCGAGTCGGATGATACCGATAACTGACGATATCAGTTGATCTATATTCGACGTCATGTCCATTTGTTCCCTTCTCGATCGGGACACCACCGATATGGCGTAATAAAGCTGTTTTCCCATCTTCAGAAGTTTCGTTCACAGTAAAAATTGAGAATCTTGGTTGTTCCAGCAAATAAGAAAATGTAAGTGAAGTTTTGGAGATCTTACAGCTATTGTCTGCGGGATTGCTCATCCACTGCCATAATTTTCGACCTTTTGATTCCCACGCAGGGTATATTTCACTGGGGTACTGAGATGCCATAGTGTATAATCAGTTGATATATCTTCAATAGGAGCACCTGTATTGCTAGTGAGTCACTCAGAAAGATCTAATATGGTCCTGTTGGTTTAAGTTGAAAACCAGGAAAGCGTCCGTGTGGAATATAATCGCAGTTCCCAAGTGAAATATACCCTGCGTGAGATACTCGAGAGATTTTTATACTTCTGTGGCTATTTTGGGAACATTGAATTGTCAGTATCTTCAAGATAATTTGAATGCGTTTGTCGTGCAAAGAGATATCTAGCGGCTTTGGAAGACAAAGATAACCCATACAGCTTTATTTTCCAAAATAATATGCACGACAAAGGCATTCAAATTATCTTGAAGATACTCAATACGCTCTATGGGTTGTCTTTGTCTGTGATTTCACTTCATTTTTTTTTCTTCCAAGAAGAGGAACTCAAAGGAATGAACAATGATATTAGTTTCCTTAAATCATCCTAAAGGGATCTATTCTAAGGTATTTCACCAAAGGAGTACTCCGACTTAATAGTTTAGTCTGGCGAGCTGTACGATGGTCAAAACAAAAAATGAGCACACTTGAGCTCATCCAACACAAGTTTAACGTTGCTCCACGCTCGATACTTTAAAAATGGTGGACCAAATACCCAAGGAGACTGCCAGCATTGCCAGCAAAACAGGCTGGAGCACACTGACTCCTTTTGCCTGGGCAATGGCACCAATCATGAAAGGGAAAACGGCACCACCTCCCATCGAAAACGCAGCAGCAAACCCGATAGCCGCGACATGTAGATTCTTTGGCAGAAGGCGTGTACCGACTACCACAACTCCGGGGAAAATGGTACCCAAAAAGAAGCCAACAAGTGACACTGCCACCGCGGAAACAATGAATTCCGGAACCAACCAGAATATGAGTTCGAGCGCGATGGCGCAAAGAATGTATATTGTGATTGCCAGTTTCTCGCCGATCCTAGGTGAAACAAAGCCCAGGACGAATCTCCCCACCGTAATACCGAGCCAGAAGCCCGTCTCTGTCATTCCAGATGCAAATGCGCTGCCATGACGGATGTTCGTCATGAAAACAACAATCCATCCACCAATAGCTACCTCTGTTCCGCCATAGAGAAAAAGGAAAATTGCAATGATCCAGGTTACCTTGTACGTGAGAGAAAGCCGCGTCTGCCGAAGCGCTCCTCCTCTAGCGGTAGTGCCAGCACTCTCCTGTCTGTACTTGGCACCAGTTTCAGTCCAAAATGCACTTGCAGCATATATCAGCTCTATGAATGCGGCTCCTGTCTATTTTGCTTGTGAGAATAATTCGTTTGTTTTCGCGCGTGGTGGTGAAGATGGGTGGCTGGGGTAAGTAAGGGAAGAATGTAGATACCATGAGATGATAGAAGGAGTACCACGGCCAACCCGCCTTGGAAATTAAACTTGTTGCAACCAGAGGACTAACAGTAGCCCCCACGCCGAAGAATCCATGAAAGAACCCGAGTACTTCATTCGAGTTTGCCATGTTCCCAATCCAAACGTTCCATGCGGCGTTCTGCATGCCGCTCCCAAGTCCGACTAGAACATACATCAGGACCAGAACTGGGAAAGGCGGGTGAACAGATATCACTGCGAATGTGAGTAGATGACATGCAGGGCCGATGATGGCAATTCCTCTTCTACCGAATTTTTGATGTATGGAATAGCTCAGAACCGCTGAAATAACATATCCAACAAAGGGTGAGAGAAAGACTAGAGAAATGACCGTGTAGCTTTTTTGATAGTAGGATTCCAGCTATATGTTTTGATACCCCCGTTAGCGTGGAAAAGTATTTTCCGATCCTCGAGAGCTAGCTAGGTAGTACGAACAGAGGATATAATAGCACCGTACGCAGCATCATTGGCGCCCATCACAAAGGCACACCACCAGGTAGCGGTCAGCCGCCAAACCATAGTTTTCGACTCGTTCCATCTCGGGGCAACGCTGAAAGCATGAGATGGCGGGGTCTCATCCACGGAAAATCTCGAGTTCGCAATGCTTCGAACATCTTCCACATCAATATTCTGGTTATGCTCGGAGACTGGCAGCTCGGATGAGTTTAGGGCTTGCGTTAATGTTATAGTAGCCATGTCAATGAGAATGGCTAACTGGTGTATATATATCATCTGGATAATGTCAGATTGGCAAAGCGGGGGGAGAGATCACCATTTCGGCTACTCGATTAGCGCGTGGCTTAAGCGCTTACTATAGTAATATATATCGGGCATTTCAGATACGCTAGTAAGATGCCAGGATCAAGGATGATATATAATTGAATTTTCTTGCATTGGAAATGTAAAATAATGGCCATACTCTGTTAGTGTTGTTTGAGCTCAGCCTTGGAGGTAGATCCCTTAAAGCCATGCGAATAGACTTCGAGTCCGCCAGCTATTATGCTACTAACATCTCTTTTGATCATGTTTTAGTATCAATTTCTGAGCTTTATATCTTTAGATTCACGGGTAATACGTTTTTGTGCCAGTTGAATGTTCTAGCATACTGAATCTAGACCAAATATAACCTCGATCATTCCGGGGAACCCTTTCAGGCTGGTCCACAGACATATATCAGGGCTATCACTGGTACCGACCAGCGACCATAGTGTAAACGATGCCAAAATTCAAGTTCCGGCAATTTAGAATTTCAGATGAGCTAAGATTACATATATTGAGCTGATATGTAGACATATCGTAGAAATCCGGGCTCCGGCATAATAACTTCAAATTTAAGCAAGCCGTTAACAGGTGCAGAAGACTATATATAGACAGACCATCATAAATCCATACATGCCTCCATTCAGTAAGGCGAGAACGGCACACATGGACCCCAGAAAGACCAATAGAATAATCGAGAAAGTTTACTTGTCCTGATAGAAGGCCTCGAGCCAAACATAATTCTTCGTTATGGAAAAGTATCACATTATTCTGGTAACATGAGAAATCAACTTGAAGTCTCCCAAGAAAAATTTCTGGCATGAGAGTATGAACTAAGCCTATTTTTACGAACCAATACTAGTATCGTCTCTTCGAAGAGATTTAGATAGTGTGATCATGGAAACTATTGATATCGAAAAGGATCTACTGTACAGTCATGCATCCGCTCAAAGGCTGTTCGAGTGTTTCGATTTCAGATGACCTGTCAGATTGACAGTCCCAAGTCAAGGGTGACGGTTGTTACATTCGACCGGATAAAAAATGTTGGAGAATCTCGCATGTGGATCACAACAAAGTGAGGGCTGGTGTTATCTCAGCATATACCATAAGGCTGTTAGAAGAATATTATACAGTAGTGAGAATTTTAGCAGTCAAAGAAGATCCACGGAGCTGGTGGCCAGTGGCGCAAGGGGGAGATAGGCCAGGGTTGCTAGGGGAATGGATTTCCGCGTGCCTGAATATCCCTTCATAGTACCAATCAGAGGAGAAATACAACTCTGCGGGAATAAAAAATCGCGTACACACGCTGAGTAGATTGAAGGAGGTGACAGGGGCTTAATCTTGGTGAAGGGTTGAATAGACTGCTCGTTGAGTTACAATTGTATACAGAGACTAATCTGCATATCTAGGGTTCTCCATAGGACAATAACTGACGACACAATGCATCCCCACGAGGAAACCTGTGATATTAACGTGGCTGAATCTTGCAGCTTCACGCGACAAACCAGCCTCTCCCACCGTAGTCCGTACAGCTCCATTAGGAGGCCCGTGACTTTCAATAGAGCAACCGGCCACCAGAAAAGGTGTGCTTTGCATTGAATATGAGAGATCTATAGTTGTGCCGTCGTTCCAACCCCCAATCAACTTGTCGAGGTAAACTTTCGGACGATCATTCCACAGTGGCCAACCATAATCACGACAAAGGAGCTGGAATCCAAGAATCTCCGCTAGGTTTCCATACCTCTAATACCAGCCTGCCCCTTATGCTATGCAACACTCGTCATCAGAGCAAGCGACGCTGATCTTGATCAGTGCGCGTGCTCCGGAGTATAAGGTATGGAGGACGCGGCAGAGAAAATAATCACAACAGCGCGACGATCAAGAATCCAACGACCTCGACATAAAAGCCATTGCATCCCTTTACCCCCGATCCCAAGTGCAAAGTTTCCTATCTGACCCAATACTCTCATTTCGATACTTCCCCCTGGTCCAGGTCAAGACCTTCCCCGCCCAAAATGCATGGTTCTTACATTTCTCTGGCCGTGATGGCCGTTGGCGCCGCTGCTGCGCCATCTATGCCCAAGTCGGACATGTCAAGTGATCCTTTCAGCAGCTTCCCATTCATGTCGGACACCACTGCTGCTGTCGAGGATGACGATGGCATGGATAACCCCATTCCTGCATACATGGAGGCCATGCAGATTGCCCAGTCTGCTCAGTCCGGTAACTTCAACTCAGCTCCGGCTTCAACTCAGTCTTTCCAACAGCCTGCCCAGCAAGCCCAGCAGCCGACACCTACTTTCCAGGCTCCTCAGCAACAACAACAGCACGAGCAGGAACCTGCTCCTACGTTCCAAGCCCCTCAAGCTGATCCAGCCCCTACGTTCCAGGCCCCTCAGGCCGATCCTGCTCCTGCTTCATCTGAAGCTCCCGAGCAACATGCCACCCCTATCTTCAAGACATCTGAGGCTGTACCACCTCAACCTACCCAAGCTCCTGTCATCAAACCTGAAGTTGTTCAGAAGCCTCATGAGCACCACTCCCACAGCATCCCGGCAGCTATCACCAACATTGCGCCGGCCCCTCTGTCGGATCCGGTGCCTCCTATGCAGATGCCGGCTTCTTCATCGGAGTCTGATGATATGCCCATGATCTCTGAGGCTCCTATGGTGCCTCAGATGTCCCAGATTCCTGAGATGTCCGAGTTGCCAGAGACCTATTCATCCTCCTTCTCTACCGAGGCCGTCTTTACCATTGCTCCCATCCCCAAGGCTCACTCTGCTATGTCTTCCATGACACACTCCATCATGCAGACACCCATGGCCAAGCCAGAGCCAAAGGCTTCATCAACCCACTCGGTTATGATGCCCGTTCTGTCTCAGCCTATGCCCATTTCTACCCACTCCGTCATGATGCAGCCTACCCCCACCCACCAGCTCATCGTCACAATGTCCACCAAGGCTCGACCTACACACTCGGTCATGATCCACGAGCAGCATATGGCCTCGAGCAAGGCCTCAGCCTCGTCAAGTGCCACTCCTTCCGGCTCCGCAACTCCCTCCGCGAGTGCTGAGCCAGCCAACCCTTTGGGTCCTCTGGGCGGTATGCTTGACAACGTGCCCGTCCTCGGTGGTCTCTTGGGCCGTATTGGTCTATAAACCTCATCTTGCAAGTCGTGATGTAGCAGCCTATCACTCTTTTATTATTATGCACTTCTTGTACTTCTTAACTTCGGCAAGGGACTCGGCGCGCTTGGCTTCTGGGCTTCATTGATATCCAAAGAAATTTTTAATGAAAAGGGCGTTTTGGGAGGTGATTCTGATCTTTGTCCGTTTCAATTCTTTCAATTTCGCGCCATCTCCAGTACTCAATACCAATTCTTCTCATAATAATAACGCTTCATCATTCGTAAAGTAGTCTAAGGGTATCTTCCAGTGGAGCCCAAGCGATCCATGCACCCCTCAACGGCCTTCTGCATAGCATTTGTTGCTTCCTCCAATAATGTAGTCAGCGGCACCTTGCCTGCCTTCTCTTGCTGCACCTTGATGTACTCGTTATTCAAGACCTTGTTGATATTGATCTTGGACACGCCACAATCAATGCACTTCTGGAAAATTTCCTTGGTAAAAGGGTCCGCGCCATGTAAGACCAGGCGAACTTTTCCACCGACAGCCTCATTGATAGACTGGAGTCGATCATACTCGAGCTGAATACCTCGAGGTCCGTACTCGCCATGAACATTGCCAAACGCAGGCGCAAGCCAATCAATTCCCGTATCAACAAATTCCTGACTCTCCTCGGGAGTTGTCAACAATCCCTCCAAATCAGCTGTATCTGCGACTCCATCTTCTCCACCTTCAATGCGGCCAGGCTCCGCCTCCGTGGCGATCCCCCGCGCGTGACAATATTCCACCAATTCCCGAGTCAGCGCCAAATTCTCCGCCTTTTCATAGTGTGACATATCGACCATGATACTATCGAATCCTCCAAGATCTGCTGCGTAACGGATGATCTCCGGAGTTTGCGCGTGATCCATGTGCACTGTAATAGGGACCGAGGCTTTGCGCGCGGCTTCGGCGGCGGCGTGGACGAGGATGCCATCGGCATAGTGCACTGCCCATGGGAAAAGCAGGATCATAGCTGGAGAGCGTTTCGCCTCGGCGGCTCGGACAGTAGCTAAGATGCCTTCGACATTGTAGCAGCACATTGCGGGCACACCGTAATGGTTGGTGGCGGCATGGTCGAGAATGCGCAGGGCGCGGTTGTCAGTGAGAGGCATCTTGAGGGAGTGTGTGGTATTTTGTGGAAAAACAAATGAAGTGGGTATGCGAGAGATTTATGCGGGGAGCTTGAAGACTCTCTCTCCACAAGATTCTTTTCTATGAGCGCTCGTTGTTCTGTCCGATTCTTGCGATAGTTCGCATCTTGTCCGAGTGGCCGGAGATGCTCCGAGCGGACCTCGTTACGTCAAATTGACCCGGTCGGATCGCAAAACCGGCGAAGGGCTGTCAAGTAGATGTTGTTTTTGTGTGAAACTCCTGCAGAAAATGACAATTGTATGGCGTGGTTTATTTATTCTTTCTCTTTTGTCCTCGGTTGTGCGAAGTGAGGCTAAAGTAGGATATGTAGTATACGACAGGGCTTCCATAAAAAAAAAAAAAAAAGAAAAAAAAAAAAAAAAAATAAAATTATTAAAAAAAAAAAAAAAAAAAAAAAAAAAAAAAAAGAAATAGATTCAAATCTGAAGCACAATTGATTTATTCGAACAGAATGGGATATCTACAACTAATTGCCAAAAGCCTTGATCACACTCGTGCTACCTTCAGCACCCAGACCAGCCCTCTTCGCCATGAACAAGACATTGATCGCCGCATTTCCGAGATGTAGCGGGCAGTGGAGATCCCTAGCTTTCTGAACTCCCTTCTCCAATCGAGCAATAGCTTCATTGATGGTCTCGGGATTTTTGCCGATATTGCCCTCGATCATTTCCAGGCCCTTGGTCATGAACTGGCGACTGGCGCCCGCGGCATCACTGACAAGAGTAAAGAATTGCTTAAGATCAACTTTGAGATAACGCGCGAAACTGATGGCTTCAGCAGCAGCGACAAGGTTGGTCACCTCCATCACATCGAGTACCAGCTGTAAAGCCTCAGCAGTTTCCTCGGCAGACTTGGTCGAGGTGACTTTGGTAATAGGCTCTTTAAAGTATTGGCGAACCATTGAAGAATCATCAACAGGTCCATAGTCCTGTAACAAAGCAGACAAATATATCTGCTCTGCGGTAGTACAAAGAGGCGTGGGAAATTGGTTCTGGCGCGCAGAAGTGGTGATGATGCCCTAATTCACCTTGATTAACATTTGAATCTTTCAAACACAATTCATTAATTTGACACTTACCACATCCTTCAAAATGATAGTCAAGGCACTGGCACCAGGGTGCCAATCCTCTTCCAGCATGCGTTGTAAGCGGTTCTCATGCATCCATGTGTGAGAACCGGAAGACTTGATTGCTTCCGCGGTCTTCACAGCATCCAATCCCAGCTGCGCAGCGAACCCCTGGGCTTCACTAGCTCCCAGGATGTGAATACCGGCCAGGACCTGGTGGACCATCTTCATGTTGCTTCCAGCACCAATGCCACCGGGTACGAGGTACAACTTATCAGCATCAGACATTTCTTGAAGCAGGAAACGACCCTTCTCAAGGGCAGAATCCGATGCGCCTGCCATGATAGATAAAGTTCCATCAGCAGCACGCTTAGCGCCGCCAGAAACAGGAGCATCGATGAAGTAGATATCGCCACGACCGCGTGACTGCAGCTCCGCGGCGACGGACTGCGCATACGAAGCCGGAACGGTGGAGCAGAGGAGAAGAGTTGCGTTCTCTGGAAGGACTATGATAGAGATAGTTAGCCATCAAGACTTCATAGCGAGGATTGTGAAAATCACAACTTACCTTCAACGATACCGGCCTCGCCAAAGAGGACTGATTGCGCCTGGGGCGCTGACGCGACCATGCAGACATAGTATTGTTTATCCTTTGCTGATTCTTGCAAAGACGAAGCTGGAATTCCACCAGCGGCCTTGAAACGATCCACCGAAGCGGGGAAGACATCAAATCCATGAACAGGATAACCCTGCTTGACTAGATGTGTAGCCATGCCGAAGCCCATGGCTCCCAGGCCGACGAAGCCAACTGTAGGCTTAGACATTTTGTTTGGAGTAATAGATTGAATTGGCCAAACATGCAAGAGGTACAGGAATTGGTTAAATAAAAGCAGTAGCTATATACAGAGGACCGGGCAATAAACGTGGGGGTTGGAGGGGTTTATCTGAAGACCGCGGGATGTTCGGGCCAAGTCCGACCATCCGAGCTTCAACGTTCGGGTAAATTGGATTCGGTCCTATCTTCGAATTGTGTACGGGTGTCCAATATAGGCAGATTGGAAAAGTCTACTTGTGTATTCAACTGCCGGGAGAACAAGCCTGGTGCGGCTAATCATTGTCCGATGTGGCCGAGCTTGTCCGATTCTCCGATATGAAATGGATTCAATCTACCGACTAGCAATGCTACCCAAGGGTGCTCTAGAAAATAATCTGGCCAATGTATTGGAGAAAGGCCGTGCTCAATCAATCCTCACTCATAGAAGCTCCCGCACTGCTCTCAGATGTGATTCAAGCTCGGGTGTAGAGTCGAATGATTCTCCATCGCTAGACGAAAGTGATACGTCAGTAAAATGATCGTCAGCTAGTAATGGGATATCTTCATTTGAGGAAAGCCTATTGGAGGAATTTGAGAGTTTGTTCATATTCGGTCCTTCACACTCATGTGCTCCAGTTTCAGAATCATCTCCTAAAAGGACAGAGCAAGAGTCACTCATGTAGTACGATGTAGAATCGATCGAGACTAGAATGAAAGTCAGTCATTACTCATCGATCGTGGAACTTGGGGCTCTTTAGAAAATACTACTTGAGATATTTTTCAAACAGATTGAATCCTAGAAGTTGACTTGAGACTTCATGGTCGTCTGGGTGGGACCTTACCATAGCTTGATGAGGTCTCCCTCATATGATCAGGGCTGTTCTGTGCGGCGGAATTGAGGAGTGCGACGGCTGCATTCATGCCATTGATGGATTGATAGACACTGTCTGAGGTCCGATTGGGCGTTGTTAGTAGTAAACCATTCTGACACCACAAGCATGGACCGTTCGGCTCTTCTGCAAGGTCGTGGGCAACACTGGCGGCTGCGCATATCATGAAGGGTGTAGGCAGGGAACGCAACCAGTACGTAGATTTTGCGCAGGACAAAATCGTCCAATTGGCGATATGCCCGCAGGCGGGGATGTGGTGGTATGTTAATTTGCACATTGTTGCACAGGAGATAGTTTTGGTTTATTGATATCAGGAAACCTGCCAGTTTCCATAGTTATAGGTAAAGGCTGGGAGAACCAGAACAAAGACGAAGTAGGTGAGCCCAAGGAGACAAAGCAATGCCTCAAGCCATTGTGTTAAAGGGCACTATGCTGAATGTCTCGGGTCTGGCTTAGTAGACTCAGACCAGGATCGTCGATACAGCCTAGTCATTTCAACGAGGCTTTTCAAGAATTTGGTCATTATTCCATAATATGATATAGTGCTGGGATACAATACAGACAAGACAGATCCAAGATCAAGAGAACGCCAACCATCCAACACCAAAACGGACGCCTTCATATGTTTCAACATAAGTGGTATCACTCAAAAAGCATCAATAATAAAGAATCGTAAAATCGCGACTCAGCAAAAAGCCGAGACAGAATTGTTGATAGCGCATCACTTGTTCTGCGGAGCTTGTTCGGTCTGAACGCGCTGAGAGTGTCCTTGTCCTTGCGTGCTCGGAGCTTGTCCTGTCTGCATCACTTGCACCCGACCGCTATTATGCCAGCAGGCCAATTTGACGCCGCATTTCCCGCAATAATGATCGACATCCTTCAAGGAGGCCATCAGGTAGGGGAAACATCCGAGACAGCAACAACAGCAGAGAATGGCCGCCCACCCACTATTTTCAGGAATTAGCATTCATTCGTTCTGATAGTGCAACACAGCGCCTGGTGCCTTTCCCTTTACGGATTGGTGTCCCGGGCTAGCTGTCGGAGCTATGATACACTTACTGTGTCGTCATTCCAGTAACAGCCTCAGTTCGAGTCATTTCGCGATGTCCGCATGCCGGACAATCAACTGGCGCGGGAGCCGACTGTAATGCGTGTAATGGTGTAGCACTGGCATAACCACTCGGTGGACCATAAGGGGTATAATATACGCCTGGTTGACTTGGAGGTTGGTAATAGCTGGGAGCTTGTTGCGTAGGATCTTGATATGCCGGTTGAGGCTGCCCAGGGTAGCTCTTCACATCATCCGGGGTCGCGTATTGCGCGGTATATCCGGTATTGGGATCGTTCGTCTGCCCTGCGTATGAACTTGATGGGTTGTCGCGGGAGGTGCTCACGACTGTGGGGGCGATATCATCTGCAACACGAGGTTTCTCGGCGGGCGCTTGGTTTGCGTTCGCATTGGCGGCGTCAAAACTTGAGGAAGGCTGTGTCGGGCTCATACGTGTTGGTGACAAGGGGCTAGTGACGGATTGGTAGGGAGGAGCTGGTGAGCCAGGTGAAACGGGTGGACTCGTGAAGCCCGTCGATGAAGCTTGGGCCGTTGGCTCGAGGGGAATGAGACCTTGTTCATAAGTCAAAAAATTGCTTCCTCACTGCGGGAAAGTATAGCACAACTTACCCTCGCTATCCTTTTGGCCGGTCATGGCAAGTCTTGTGGTGTTGCAGACGTGACCGGGGGCGAAATGAGTTGGAGGGAAAGGAAAAGTAGGAAATGGCCGATGTCAAATGGGGGCGGATTCTACGTTTATCACGGGAAATGAAATTTCAAGATATTAATAGTATTAATAGCGCGAACATCGGAGATCGTCGAGGTTGAGACCCGTCAAAGCGAGCCAGGCCAAGCTTGATTTGCAGTTGAATTAGCTCGGTTTGCCCTAATTCTCAACTGTTTTATTTGGGACCCCGTGGGGACAGCCAAAAAGCTCTAGATTTGCCATTGGAATTGGGCCCATCGAAGTTGAAGTTATTATTTACTCAGTTTTCCCTAGTATACCAAAAATAAAAAATAGATGACAAGAAGAGAAAAGATATACCGAGTGATCCAAGCCCTGTCTACTGTTCATCTGTACGTCTCTCTCTTTGCAAGAACATGAACTCAGTAGCCTTGCGAAGTGTAAGTATCACCAGAGACAAGAGGCTTTGCGCCACTGCGGCTCGCTGACATTACATTTCGTTTTGTAAGAAGCTTTACAAGGAGACTATGCTGGATCCACTTTCGATCTTGCAGATAGCCTCAAAATGGCGGTGTTGAAAGGGGGCTGGGTAGACAGTTTGGCCAACGAGAACATTTTCCCTCATGCTCTGCACAGGTAAAGAAGAGGAAACAGAAACAATCACATACCTTTTACAGTGACTGGTTCGGGAGCAATGGCTCAGCAGTGACCAGATGCGCAAGCCCCCTTGGCCGTTTCATGGCTGTGTCTCGCGATGGGGTCGTGAATTGTATGTTCCCACCAATGAGAACATTATAATCACGGCCACTTGGTCAATCTCTTACCCCTTTAGAAAATGAATCGCGAACTTCCCGCAAGGCCGTGTACAGGCAATACGGATGATGCAACACCTCATGGACCCCATCGGGTGTACTCCGTACTCCGTAGGGCTCCCAATGTTTGAACAAGATGGACCCTTAATGGTCCTTTCTTCCTAAGTAGATCAAGCATGCCACTAAAAGTATATCGAGCGAGATTGTTGATGATTGTCGCAAAAAATAAATTCGCTTGGTTGCTGGATATTTGGCCCCCAAATTCGACCACGCACGCACTGGGCGAAATACCAGCCGAATTAGGTGAAGCATGTATGTTTGGCGTCGCAGTCGCGTCACTGTGGAAAATCAATCTACGACTGAACCCATCCTCAAAGCCAGTCTTCAAAGTCCCGGAATAGCGGGGATCATAATGTTCTTGTCTTGCTGACTTATATCCTGGCCATTGTTGAGCAATGGTGTGAAACATAACTTACTACAATCTCCAGCTCTGAGCAGCTCATCTCCAAAAGCATGCTATAGACATATTATGCAGTGCCCATCGAACCACGATTAGCAGCATCTGCTTCGTGCTCCGCCTCCATGCCACTCCCCAGCTTATCGGTCTCGTATTACGGAGTACATCTCCGACAATTTGTAGTCGGGCTTACTATATTCAGCCATTTCCGAGACCAAGCTTTGAGGCGTACGCAGATTACTAAATTGCGTGTCCAATAAAGCGATACAATGACAAGCAATATGAAGAATTACTCGGATATAAAGGCTCCCTCTGCGGTGATGATCGTTTAAAATAACCATATCAGAAGGATTGGGAAAGGGTATAAAGTCAAAGATAGACTGGGGATCCACGGGATATCTCGTCTCCAACTTGAAGTTCTCCAATTCCTCCCACTCGACATAATCCCCGCGCACCGCATGCGCCTCATCTCCAGAATGGCATCCACCATCACATCTACGATCAAGCTGCCTAGCGGTTTTGAGATTCCTCGATTAGGCTTCGGAGTACGCCTTGAAACCACATGCTTCAAGTTCTCCCTTTCCCACAATCGTTTATGCTAATTTCAATGCCTATTCTAGGTCTATAAAACGTAAACCCTCCCACCCCCGCCGTACAACAACCACAAGGTATCTCAACAGAAAGTAACACACATCTCATGCAGTCCTCCCGACGACACTGAAAGATGTTGCCTCGAAGCACTCAAAGCCGGCTATCGCCATGTAAGTCATCTCCCAAGAAGAAGAAAATACCCCGCATGGCACTCATCTCAACTTCGGGTCCGCGCGGTACAGAATCTTGTACAATACATTCACTAAAGTCGGCATAGATTGACTCGGCAGCAATCTACAAGAATGAAGCCGGCTGTGGCAATGCGATGCGTGCATCTGCAATCCCTCGCGATCAAATATTCTTTACATCCAAGGTCATCGACATCAGTTATGACGGTGCCAAGAATCAAATCGAGCAATCCCTCAGTCTATCCAAACTGGACTATATTGACTTGATGCTTCTCCATCAGCCTCGAGGTGGCTCGCATAATCGCAAGGGCGCATGGCGTGCGGTAAAGATCACTCTCTAACTGAATGAGGCTTTTTTTTTTCTCCGCTAACCTTCCTTTCCACCTATAAGCTAGTCGAGGCGGTCGAGGCGGGTAAAGTCCGCTCCATTGGCGTCAGCAACTACGGTGTTCACCATCTAGATGAATTGGAAAAGTACATTTCCACGCTCGAGGCCGAACGCGGGGGAAAGGGCCGCGGTGGAGTCATAAGTATCAACCAAGTCGAGTTACACCCATGGCTGGGTCGCAAGGATATCGTCGACTGGTGTACGCAGCGCGGGATCTATCTCGAGGCATATTGCCCAATTGTGCGCGGAGCCCGGTTCGATGAGCCAGCCGTGCAGAAGCTGGCCGACAAATACGGCAAGACACCGGCTCAAGTGCTGATCCGTTGGAGTTTGGATAAAGGGTTCATCCCGCTTCCTAAGAGTGTTACGCCGGAACGCATTGTTGCCAATGCCGATGTATATGATTTCAGTCTCACTGCCGAGGAAGTACAGAGCCTTGAGACGGATGAGTATAGTCCGGTTGCGTGGGACCCGACGGTAACGAAGTTGGAGGAGTAGACCGGTCTAGAGATATTCAGTAGTAACTACTAGCAATACTAATAGTAGTACTTTGTTTCTTTGTCAACACAAATGAAATAGTACTTTTTCATATAATTGCACTCGGCCAAAATGAGCAATGCGAAAGTACCGCCCCCAAGGCACATGGCATACTAGTAACTTCATGTAAGCAAACAAGGATTGTCTATCTCTTCAACAATATCAACGTACTAGTATATTACAAAAGTACTATCGACTAGCAAGTTAGTGCCCGAGATAATACTGATATATGCGTACTTTCTCGCCCTAGCATACCCGAAGCACCAGAGCACAAAGCATACGAAGTACACAAGACCATGGTGCATGACCTTTTCCAAGCGCCGCATCCGTTGCAAGCCCGTCAGCGTGGACTATTCCAGCAGCGTGCAGCAGAGGCGGGGTAGCTCTAGAACATGATCGATTGTCGACTTGGATTTTTCCTCCCGTTGCAGGTTCTTTTCGTTTTTTTAAATGTTCTGCAACCCTTTGGTGCTCAGGGCTTCGGCATGCCAGTCTTCACTCCGTTCTCCGAGTCCCCTTGTCGCATCGGTCGTTCGTCAACTACCACACAGCAGAGGCAGTGGCCGTGGCAGAGGTATGGATGTGGAGAAGGACAGATTTGGCGCTGACGATTTTACAAGAGGTATGGATGAGTCGTTCATAGATTTATATACCGGTAATGTATCTTTATTCTTCTTGGGAGAGAAAGAAAAATGGAAAATGGAGAAAAGGAGAAAACAACTGAAGATGAATTGAATATGAGCTTTTCTTTTTCCTTCTACATATTTTAAATGTGATAAGTAGTATCTCTCTTCTCTCAGCCTTACTGATTCGAACACACCTAGGTCTCCAGGTATTGGACAATGAGATGGGCCAGGATGACTGGCTCATCGCCTTTGCACCAATAACCCTAATTTCAACTGGAGGATTTCTCGCAACAAACCTATTCCACAATCGCGAAAGTACAGGCGACATCGATTACCTGCTCGAACCCCAATGGGCACACGACAATGATATCAAAAAGCCACTCCGAGATGCGATGACTCGTGCAGCCCGACGCCTGGGATTCATCGATGACTGGCTGAACGACGAAGTAGCCTTCTTCGTACCAGACAACCATCGCGAGCTGCTCTTTGAGAAAGCAGAGGAGCAGAACATTGTCTTATGGGAGGGTGCCAATTTGCGCGTTCTCGCGGTACCGCTGGAATGGGCACTGGAGCGGAAACTACGTCGGATTCACAATAGTCGGAGACATATTAAGCGCGGATCAGATATCTCGGATGTGATTGCTATGCTGCAGCATTTACGGACACAAAATGGCGGTCCGTTGAATCGCGAATACATTCGTACGATGAGCATCTGCTCGTTCGAAATGGCGCCTGATAAAGTGACGATGAACGAGATAGCAGCGGCTTATCGAGAGAAATATAATGAAGAAGCTTTTCTCTAATTAAGGAAAACACATCACTTTGTTGTTACCTGCTGCACCAGGCAGGTCAGCGTTCCTTTTTGAATGTCTTCTTTGCCGGGAGTCGCTCTAAACAGTGTAGAAATGGCCAGTATCGGTAACGATATTTCTTTCTGCAAATATGGGATTTTCTCCACCTTCTTCAAGAACAAGTCTCCCGGATCCATCTAAAAACTCCGAAGGAAATTCGATCAATAGGTCGCCGTCGATCGGCTTTGCATTTCTTGTCCAAAATGGCGCGACCTCAGCCGTGAAGGGAGGAAGCAAGTCGTCAAAAGACTTGCGATAGATATGCTTACTCTTATCCCGACGCATCCCAAGGCTCATGCGCCAATTAAAAGCGAGGGCCAACTCCTCAGCAATACAAGAGAGAATGGCATAACGCACGGGATCCCCATCTTGCGGATCCGGTATCCGATGTAGAGCCCACGCGCGACGAGACTGATAGAAAAAGTACTCGACCTCGGGTCCGATGGCGTAGAATTCACGCGCGACTAGAGCCTCGTAAATACGGTATAGAGATCTTATGGGAGTGTCTCGTGATCGCCAAAGCGGGACGGAGCGCATGTTGGTGAGATCAGCCTGGGCTTTCCGGGCCTGTAGTAGCGAGACATTGTTCAACATGGTCTTGACCGGGACGGGAACTGGGAGATCGAAATGCCATGTCGGGAGAGGGACGATCAAGAGGAGTAGAGCGGGTAAAGGGTGTTTATGCCGGTGGCTCAGTCGGGCAAGAGTATGTCTAAGACGAAGGGGTGACTCGAGGTCGTAGATATAACGGCGCACACGCATCCACCAGGTGATTCGAGATTTAGGTTTCGAGGGATTCCGAGGCGCCATGGTGGATGCTATTCGATCGAGTGTCAATCAATTTCAACTGGAGACATGTTGGGCTGGTTTGATGAAATGTAAGGAATGCAGAACGGAAGCCGACGCCGAAGCAACAAAGCTTCGAGTTGCAAGGAGCTCCAAGACCCCCTCGAGTCTGCTTGAACACTGGGTGGATGTATTCGGCATACCAAAGAATGTTCACGTTTGTATGGGGAACACTAGTAATTTTGGGTCTTTACAGTCAGAACTATAGCACTTTGTTACAGGCGGTCTCATTTCTGCCAAAACACGCTTGTCGCTACATTTGCATACCTCATCCTCTTAATCCTACATAGTCAACTCCCCTGAGGACATCAACACTCCCAATTGTACAATATTCATGTTCATTATTCAATACCATTGAGCATATAGGCATCATATATCTTGGAATGTTCATTAACAATATCAAAATTTCCGGTATGTGTCAACTCCAGAGATATAACCCTCAAGGATGACTGTCCATACTTCAGCACGCACAGATCGTGTGGGCAAATCATCGGCTATTAATGGATGACTGACTCGAACTGGGGGGGATCGAACAGTTCATTTGAATCGTGATTCAAGAACGATTTCTCAGTTTATAGTGGTAGGTACTCTTCGTGCTGGGAAATTCGCTTCGTAGGCTGACATGGCACGGATAACAGTACCCTCGTCGTAGCGCTTTCCGACAAATGCCAATCCAAAAGGCAATTTAATATCATCGTATCCAAGAGGCACGGTACCGACAGGAAGCCAGCCAACGGCACCGAGGCGCGCAGAATTGAACTCCGTCGGTAGGACAATAACATCGAGATTGTAGTTCCGGAAAATGGCAGCTGGTCCTTCTTCATGAAGTCGTTTCTGAGCATTTTGCAAGCCAATAATCTCCTGAAGATTCCCGATTCCCGACCTGATCGGCAGCGATGAGTGTAGGAAAGCAGCATTGCCCTTCTGGCGACTCAAGACTCCACCATTTGACCATGGAATTGATCACGTCCTCGAGGGAATTGAGAGATGAGTTAATACGCCGAGTCGCGAGATAGTTTGCCATGTCACTATTTAGATCATATTCTGGGGTCGGATTGGGTCAGTAATTAGCACTTCTATCTCATTTATCGGCTGGACTCACGGAGCTGAATGGTTCCATTACTCGTTTGTTTAGGACCTCCGACAAACGTATAGTTCCACTCATCCTTGTTTGGGAGAGGTGTTTCCATGATAGTAGCTCCCAACGAGGCTATTCTGGCGAGAGACTCGTTGAAAGATGAAACCATGAGCCGATCCCGGGCGGTTTCACTCTTGAAGAAAGGCTCCCGGACTACGCCGATACGGAGGCCTTGGAATCCACTGGCATTGATAAATTTAGTATAATCATCTTGTCGGTACTGCTCTGCAGATATGGTATAAGAGTCATCTGGGTCCAGACCTGCCATAATACTAAGGGAAACGGCGATATCCCAAGTGCTTTTGCCGAGAGGACCTGTAGTGTCCTGAGAAGTTGAGATAGGAACCACTCCAGTTCTACTAGTCATCCCAGTGGATGGTCGGAGGCCATACAAGGCGCCACGACTAGATGGTACAACGGTGCTGGCTTCAGTATCCGTTCCCAAGGCCAGAGGCGCGAATCCTGCTGCTACGCCAGCACCTGGGCCGGAAGAGCTGCCACCAGGGTCGCCGCCGGCTGCGAAGCCACCGTCTACGTAGGGCGATGAGACTTGTCCTCCTCGAGGACTCCATGCAGTTTCATCGCTGTCAGGGGCTCCAGACCACTATAAAGAGTGTTAACAATCTCCAGCATATGGGAGAGTACAATGGTTATTGTATGTATTCACTGCAAATCACCTCCAATAAATTGGCCTTGGCCAAAATGATCGCTCCGGCATCGCGAAGTTTCTTGATGACGAATGCATCTCCTACAACTTGGCCTCCATCTTTAAGAAGTACAAACGATCCGGCGGTCGTGTTCATACCGAGCTCCATAGCAGTGTCAAAATCTAGACATAGTGTCAGTAGTACTCTTCCGGTATTTCTCTCATAATTGCTTACTGTCTTTGACCAAGATGGGAATTCCGTGGAGGGGACTTCTTACTTGACCATTATTGCGTTCAATATCTAGGTTATGCGCAATAGTCCGCACTTTTTGAATGGGTGCTGTCTCGATAATTGCTCGGAGGCCCAGGCCTATGGTTACATTCTCCGAGTTAGTTCACTAAATTCCATAGGATCATAGTAGATATAATACTTAAGAAGCTGTTCTTTACCCTTGATATTATGCTCATCGATTCGAGCAAGGTAGACATCTACCAGCTGAACAGAAGTTACATTTCCTGCCTGTAATGCATCCGAGACGTCTTTAGTGGAGGCACGTAACAAATTGAGTCCACCGATTTCAGTAGGATAACTAGTCGCGTTGGTAGCACCCAATACCAACATGCCGATCCATGCGACCCGTTTGAGCATTATAGTAGGCCTCATATTGAGTTTAGCCAAGGAATACCCACGCCGACTAGATGGACGACTATATTTGGAGCCTTCGAAGATCAAAACGCGACAGGAAGAGCTTGCTTATTTGTATATTTCTAGCCAAGGCTAAAGATATATCTGGCTTAGATGATCTTGTCCTATCAAGGAGGGCTACTAGAAAAAATGACTTGGTTTGTACTACAGTAAATGGGACACACCTTGCTGATTGGTCCATCATCACAACTTCCCCCTAACCCCACTAGTAAATCTTCCACGATGATCTATGAATTATTTGCTTTTGTTGTTTTTTCTTTGCTTGTTTTTAATGTAAAATACCCAAGGAGCCCCCAATTGAGGTTTCAAAAAATTGTCATTGATTCTTATCACGTCACACATCGCGAACTTCATCCAGCAGTAAGCCGTTGCAGGATCGGGTACTTCCGGCCCTATATCAGACATGCAGGCTCGTGTCTTCACCTTGTGCGTGAAGTTGGAATACATACATGGCTTAGAATATAAAACCTTATTTTTAATCGGACCAGCTTTATTATTCTCATCTTCTAGAGACTTGCAAGCCACTGAGGCTGTTTGTACTGCCCGAGCTCATATTGTACGCAGACAACCCCAGCTTTCTTACCCCAAGTGCTTGTTAGGAAGGTGTTAATCCAATACCTATTTATTGTCATTGTTGATCTACATTGCTACTCTGAACAGAAACATCTTATTAAAGAACCATCATTCAATCTTGAAATCACTTCGAAACAGCCTCTTGAGCAACTCAACAAAATCTAATTCAAAGTTATTCTTTTCGAGGAGACTTTTTTTTTGTATTATGACTGCGAGCATGAGATACCACTCTCGCTCGCTTCTTATTCAATGGCTGGGACTGAAATAGTGAACGTACGAGATCGTTGATCTGTATTTGTTTCCCCGGAAGTTCTATGCAGGTACTGAGGATATACCAATGCATTTATCCACAATAATTGGTCAATAAATTATTTGAGATATCTACAGCTCTGCGATCGATAAGAACTATTGGTCATAAGCATGCTCTAGGACAAAACTTGATGGTTTTGCTCCGTGATATTAGTCTTGTTCATAATTCCCTAGATTTACTAAATGTGGTACACAATGCTGTATCTTTCTTAATATAGAATGATTTGGTATTCAAAATATAATTAGAATTTTCTGATCTTCCATGCGATAAATGTTTGTATTCTATTTTCGCCGACGGTCCCAGTATTCACACTGCGCGTAGAGTGACAGGAGAAATGGAACCTTCCATTTGTTCCACTAGTAGTATCAGATGGTCATAGAGCACTTCCTCCCCACTTCATAGTCAGGAAGTGTGTATCACGTATAGTCGGCATAATTGTTATTTTATGTATCAGGTTCTATGAGATTGACTGTTTTGAAAATTCCAAGTACTTTTAGTATATTATTAGGACCAGAACCTCAATAGGGGTTGCCAGAGACTTTCATCCCGATGTATCTGAAGCATTCAAGGACTACAGTATGACTTCGGCTAGGCGAATCAGACTAGCACAGCCAAGAGTCTTGGTGGTCCTTAGTTCAAGGCAGTCACCCAATCTGGCGCAACGTCTGTTCAACAAATGAATAGCCAGTCATTAAGTATGATATCGAGCACTTCACCAAGCATCGAATTTCAATAAAGGAGAGGGTGTAATATGGTGGAGGGATGGAGTTATAGTTAACTACTATACGTGGGGCAACCATGCACGCTGATCACCGCAGGTGCTTAAATCGTGGAATGTGATTAGCTGAGGAGTATCTTCAATAAACACGATGATCTCTCTGATCATCCTGGAAATATCCTGAAAATCAACTGGATTCACTAAAATCGTGCATATTTCCCATCTCCTTCGGGCCAACCGCCGCCAACACGTGAACTCTCCATGTGAGCCCATCGGCGTTGCTGATTTGGTCATTTCAACCCTAATTTTGTTAAGCATATTCCCCCATCTTCTCAATATTATGTACTCCGTAATCCAGTATTGAGTATCTTTCATTTTTTTCATACCACTTTTGAAGATGTATTTATTTTCGGATTTTTTTCTAGTATTTCTTGTGTTTGGTTTCCATCATGTAAGCCGAGTAATGTAAAGAGGCACCATTGTTTTCATCGATGGGACAGGGGTCTTAGGGCTGCGATTCCCAGCCCAGCCTTACGCCGTACTACTCAGGGCCAGTGGACAAAATTTCAACAAGTTAGGGAGATAAAATCAGAGAGTAGCAAAATTGGTCTATGGCCAACTAGTGTATCACACTCATCCTTACTTCTACCAACAGTCATCTCACACACGCCTAATCAAACACGCCTACTTTCTCATTCGATCTAGACTAGCCATCCGCCCAGCATACTCGTGTAGCATTATTATGTACATACATATGAATAGTGGATCACGGGAGTTAATCCAGTGATAACATTGCATACCTGCAACATTCTTCGCAGGTATCGCCCAAAACAGTCTAGGTAAACAAGTCCAAGCCAAAATGGCGCGAGTCCACAAGGATCCACGAAACGTGGGCTTCTCTGTGGACCACAGACTATGGAAAAGTGTGCACATGCATATACAAGCAGGATCAGAAGGTTGCCAATGTTACCTGTTAGCTACAGACTAGGAGGGGACTTCAGACACAAGAGCCACTAGGATTTCAACGCGCACCCTTTTGGTGTGCCAATGCCACGAGAACAGTGCTTGGGTTCCTATCTTTGAGTCAAGCCAGAACAGAGTTCGGGTATATACTGTACCTTTCTTTCGCGCCTCTACTATATGTATATACTTGTGTCCCCGGATCTGATACTTCTGCCTTCGAAGAAATCTTTTGGCTAAGAATTGCGCTGGCTTTTCCAATCGAGGCCAATCTGGTCCGACCTAAAAAGATATCATTGTCTTGCTCTGACAGTCAGTGAATAGTCATAGACCTTGTCATATAAGTGTACCTCTCTCTCTCTCTGAGAGTCACTTTTGCCCTCCATGAGTTCCTACATCATGTTGACAGGCATGCTCCTGTTAATGCGCTCTTTAGCAGCGGATCTTAGTACCCATGTCGATGTGTTGTAAGTTTTTCGTTCTCACTTTCCCTCTTTTTGGGAACTATCATCCAGCATCCATCGATACCCTTGACTAACTATTATTCAATCGTCAAAAAGTCAAGGATCTGAAGGCGGAGGCAATAATTTTCCTGGCGTTGCACGACCATTTGGAATGGTAAAATTAGGCCCAGATCTATATCTATCGGGTGCGGATGCATACTCCGGATATCTGCCTACCGGTGAATTTTCCGGCTTCAGTCTGATGCACGAGCAAGGCACCGGTGGAGCTCCCAAATATGGAACTGTCGCGCAATTACCATTAGTCGGAAATATCGACAACCCTCTATCTCATATCACAGTGGCTCGAGATGGGACGGACCAAGCTTCTGTCGGATACTACAAGGCGAATACAGGCGATGGCGTCGAGGTCGAACTGAGCGCTTCTTCTCGAGCTGGTATTTATCGATACAGCTTTCCAAGCGACTCTCTGAAAAATAATATTCTGGTCGATGTTTCACATGTTCTCCCTTCGTTTCGAGGTCAGGGTCTCGGTCAGAACTATAAAGGTGGGAATTTGACGATCCTCGAAGACGGGCACTATGAAGGCTTGGGTACTTATGATAATGGATGGAATGAGGCGCCTGATTGGACCATCTATTTCTGTAAGTCTACGCTTCCTTTTGCCGTGAATCTATTGAGGTTGCTCATGCTCCATAGGTGGTCACTTCGATTCGGACGCCGTGAGCAGCAAAGCATATACCGCTGTGGATTCAGACAAGAGTGTTGAACAGCCAAGTGGTTCCGTCTCATCCACATCGAATTCGACAGCAGTAGGCGGACTATTTACCTTTGAAGGTAGCGAAATTATCTCTCGCGTTGGGCTGTCCTGGATTTCAACCGAACAGGCGTGCAGCAATGTAGATCAAGAGATCCCAAAAGGCACCGATTTCGCTGCTGTTGTCGAAGATGCCGTGTCCGAATGGAACACAAAGGTCTTTTCGAAGATCCAAACAACTAGTACTAACAGCACAAGTCTGAGCTTGCTCTACACATCACTCTACCACATGCACTTAATCCCTACCAACCAAACCGGGGAGAATCCAGGCTGGGACTCCTCCGAGCCATACTATCAAGATATTTTTACCTTTTGGGTAAACCCTACCCTTGTAATATACTTTTGATGCCTTCATATGCTGATTCTAGATAGGATCTCTTTCGATGCTCTACGGCTCTCATGCAGGTTCTCCAACCAAGGGCCTACGAGGAACAAATCCGTTCACTTATCGACATCTGGAGACACGATGGCTACCTTCCTGACGCACGGTCTTCCAATTACAATGGTCGCACACAAGGCGGGTCTAACGCCGACAACATCCTCGCAGACGCCTACGTCAAGGGTGTCCGCGGTAAAGTTGACTGGGAAGATGGATACCGGGCGATGGTCAAAGATGCAGAGGTTACACCTGCCAATTACCCCGTCGACCCAATGGCGTCAGACTCGTCGACACATCACGGTCGAGGCGCACTACCAGACTGGCTTAGTCTGGGGTATATCACGCCGCAGTTTTCTCGCGCCGTTACTCGGGCAGTTGAATATGCCTGTAATGATTTTGGGTTGTACCAGGTTGCGTCTGGGCTAGGGAAACATTCCGATGCACAGAAGTATTTGAATCGCTCACGGAATTGGCGCAATCATTGGAATCCGGACCAGGCGTCGCTGGGATTCTCGGGGTTTGTGGTACCGCGTGACAAGAATGGCTTCATCCAGACTGATCCAGCAAAGGATGGTGGGTACTGGGGAGACCCGTACTACGAGGGCAGCTCCTGGGCATATTCTTGGAATGATGTTCATGATATGAAACATCTGATTGAACTCATGGGTGGTCCGGAGACGACGGTCAAGCGATTGGATACCGTCTTTGACAAAGGGCTTTTTGACTCGACCAATGAACCGTAAGTCGTCCTCCTTTGTTCTTTTGCCATTCATGCATTTTTCTTGTCAACTTTGATACCCACACATATATAGGATGTTCAATTTGCCTTATCTGTATAACTACGTTGGCCGACAAGATCTGTCAGTGTCTCGGTCACGTAAAGTCGCCAAGGGCGAATATCATACTGGCAAGAGTGGGCTGCCAGGGAATAGCGATGCCGGTGCGATGCAGACCTGGTTGCTTTGGAACATGATCGGTCTCTATCCGATTACAGGTCAAACCACGTTCCTGATTCATGCGCCTTGGTTCGAGTCGTTGATCATTGATCTTGGAGGAGACAAGAAGCTGGAAATCAGCTCAACGGGAGGCGATGGCAATGGCGACAGTGACTACTATGTTCAGAGCCTGAAGGTCAATGGCAGGGAGTGGACGAAAAATTGGCTGGAGTGGGAGGATGTCTTTGCGGATGGCGGCAGGCTGGAATTTGAGCTGGGACCGACTGCGGTGAATTGGACGAGTGGTTCATTACCGCCAAGTCCAGCATCGAATTGATGTCTTTATAATTAACAGGACCTGAGATGTCTTTTGCATATTATTATATAGAGGAGGTGAACCTGAAGGGGAAAGCACATGGAAGGTGTGGTCTCCTCACGGGCACTACTACCCTAATGACATTGACATGACTATTAATGAACAGAAGATATTGAATTCCTTCTCTTCAGAATGACCAAAACTATTGATACCATTGAGTCAGCATAACTCATGCCATAGAGGATAAGCAGTGCTTTAGAATTACGTGTGCTTTGGCTCTCACAGCGCGATGTGCATACATTATATTCGACCCTAAAAATCCTGGAACATCCTGCCCGAAAAAAATCTACTGCTATATATCAAATATATCCCATGTTAATTTCTTGGGATATATACTCCGTCAAAAAGTGGACTAGCGCCTTGAGCAGTCCCAACTTTATCTTCAATTTCCAGCCGGAAAGCCTCCACAGCAACCCTATCTCTCATGAATTGATGGAAGGTCACGTATTCCGTGTTAGTTTCATCTGACATACTAACCTTGCTTCCTGGAATATCTCTCCTGGCAGTAGGTAGTCCTTGTTGGATGTATACATTCTGACCTACTTCTGATATCAAGAATGCTTGTAGAAGTTTCGCAGTTTCGGGAAGCTTGGTGTGCTTGAATATAGCGCTACTTTGCGCCCAGCTGATATAAATATCAGAAATAGGTGGTGTAAAGGTCCATGCATCATCTGCTGGGAAGCTGGTAAAAGATATCTTCTTAGTAGGGTCTAGCACGAGGATTTCTCCAGGTGTGGCAGTGCCTCTGACCCATTGGACATCTTGTGCAAGTAGACGATCCAGCCAAATCCAGCCATATTGCTCAATGATGACTTTGAAAAGATACAATACAGCATCGTCATCATTCGGGTAGGTCAGAACAATCTTGCCCTTCCACTTTGGGTCCAGTATGTCCGCGTATGACTTGGGGACATCTGCTGCTGGTATATCAGAGGGATTATAAACGAATGGTCCGAAATGAGCTATGGATCAACAAATAATACATTAGCAGTGATTCGGAAGCACTCTGGCTGCTTTTCCGAGCAGATACTTACACCCGAAAACAGGGATATAACTTCCATCTGCCCTAGTCAGACCAGGCCAGATTTTATCGAATTGAGGCGGTTTGTAGGGCAGCAACAGCCCTCTATTCGCCCAATTATCAAAGTTGTGTAGAGTTTGAATTATAGTGACATCGGCATAAGGTTCATCTCTGGCAATAGCTTTATTGATTCTTCCCTCGAGGTACTTGGATAGATCAACCGTGAAGTTCACTTTCGCTTTGGGGAATTGCTTCGAAAAGGCCTGAGCTAACGCGTCGGCTTGATCCAGTTCTAGATAATCTATTAGCCCCTACAAAATACAGATCCAATGAGGCTGGCAAGCTCAAGGTCACACACCATCTCCGCCATAAGCTACCCGGAGAACGCCTTGCTCTTTTTGAGCGGCCGCGTAAATGGTATATATGCTTCGTGTGTCAAGATCGACGGAGGGCAATGCAGCCACTAGGACAGAGGCAGTCAATGCCAAGTAGGTAGTTGAGAATATCATCGCTATGTTCACACTGTGCTGAGCATAAACTTGAATTTTACTCCGAGTTTGAATTGATTCAAGTCGAATTCTGCCAGTGCTTTCGATGAACTATTTATTAACTAGCTTCCGGTTAATTATACTACAATCCGGAACTTCGGTCTTTTCTGTCTTACATGACTCAGTATAATTTCAAGACTCACGACTCTTTCACTCTTGGGATTCAGCTTGTATTGCACAAGGATCCTGGGTACGAATCCCGAAGCTACTCTACCATTCATTATTCATGGCACACGGGTTCTGCGGCATCTGTCAAGAGGTAGTTGAAATCCGATCTAACTCGTCGAGTCAAGACGAAATTTGTATTATTGGACATTGACATTGAAAGGTGTTGTATGATAGATAAACGATCATCCTGGAAAATCCGTCTCGGCCGTATAACTATTCATACTAGTAGCTGCCGGAGCAGAGCTCAGCTTCAGCCTATAAACCAGGCGAGTTGGAGAGGGGTCTGGGGAAGTCCTTGTAATTTGAACACTCGTAATTGCTCTATTTCTCAACTTCAAGTCTACTACCAGTAAAAGGTATACAGCACTTTCCATCAATCTTGGAAATATATTTGAAGGTCAGCAAAAACTACGTATATCGAGTTGACACTAGCTACATTATCAAAATATTACTTCTAGGCGGTATTTATGAAACGTGGAATACCGACGAGATATTGTCTTACAGGTATATAAGTAAGTATAGCACCTATTGCACATGAAATTAGGCCAATGCCGATGAGTAGAATATCCCGAAATTGTTGACAAGGAATTGCTTCTAGAATATGCGTCTGTGTATATTGAGAAGCAAATGCTAGCCGGTCAATGGATGAGCATTCAAGACAAATCAATGGTGGGAATTACTAGTAAAGCGTCTATTTATCAATCAGCAATACCCTTGATATCTGGCCTGATGAGACATGTCATAGATTTTGCAAGACTATTATGGCTATAAAGCACCGCCCAGGGGGTAAAGAATATCATCTATAGATACTGCCTACATAACAGGCACCGAGTTTAATTAAAATCAGTAATCTTCATAGAGATATTCCTTGAGCATTTTCCTCATTCTATCCTTCTAGTATCAATCCTCCAGCCATATTGCCCTGGGTGCCTGGTTTTCAAATATGCATCTGACTTATGACTTGCATAGTCGGCTTTTGTTAGCTATTGAAATGTAGGCCGCATCTGCTGTGCACCCCGTCTTCCCGTCTTCCTCCTTCCAATGCTTCCAATTCGAATTATAAAGCTAGAGCCTTTTGCATATAATTAGTTAAGAACTTAGGTTAGTTTGCTGCGTTTGTACAAATGCAAGTGGGGTAAGGTCGTAGTCAGAGCGTTGAGCTCGAATGGCAGTCTCAGCTTGTTATTTCCATAGAGGGCTATCTTATATATTATCATTTTGAGTATATAATATAACTTATACTTATATAAATATATATAATAGTAAATAATATACTATTTAAGGATATCAAAATGAACAATTGTTGGTGCAAAAATAAAAACAGAAGCAAAACAGGGAAGGAGCGAGTCTGGAACTTCATGGGGGCCCGAGCTCCTTCCTGCTGGAAAGTCTCCGCATCCAGCGATAAACCGTTGAGAGAGGGGAATCGCCCCCTTTTTTTTCTTCTCTTCTTTGCATCTCCCCGTTTCTTGTTCATTTTTAGGGACATCATCACTTTTTCTTCTTCTCTATTTACTTCACATCATGGCGGATCAGGCAATTCAAGCCGCCAAAGCTGCCAGTGCCCCCGACGGAACAGGTACCTTCTTATCATCCGCTGCCCCACCCCCAGAGCTCCATTTCGCTGACGACATCTTCTAGGTGTTCTTCAGCTCGATCCCTGGCTGAAAGACCATCGTGAAACGTTGAAGCACCGTTTTAGCTTGGTCGAGAAATGGGCCAAGGACATTGACGCCACTGAAGGAGGTCTGGACAAGTTTAGCAAGGTAGCTCCATCCAAAGCTGCCTCTTATCGCATCGGCATCTTTCACCCTCCGCGTCAACCTCGATTGATGGTATCTTGTGTGTTGACCTGATTCTTTCTAGGGCTATGAATTATTCGGTCTCAATGTTCAGCCCAATGGCGATATCCTATACAGAGAATGGGCACCCAATGCTAAGGAGGCCTCGCTGGTTGGCGACTTCAGTACGTGCAGTGCTGATCAACCGCGAACTTGAATCGTTTTACTGAGACTGGCAGACAACTGGGATGTCAATTCCAACCCAATGACGAAGAACAGCTTTGGTGTTTGGGTGGTAACCGTACCGGCTAACGCTGGTAATCCAGCCATTCCCCACGAAAGCAAGATCAAGGCAAGTCATTGTTCCGATTCAAATGCAATTGACCCGGCTAGGTGGCTAACATTTTCACAAAAAAGATCACCATGGTTCTTCCCCATGGAGAACGCGTCTATCGAATTCCGGCATGGATCAAGCGAGTTGTTCAAGATCTCAGTGTCTCCCCAGTTTACGACGCAGTCTTCTGGAATCCACCTGCTGCCGAACGTTACAGTTTCAAGAACTCCCGTCCCAAGAAACCCGAGAGCCTGCGTATTTATGAGGCACATGTCGGCATCTCATCGCCTGAAACAAGAGTCACGACCTACAAAGAGTTCACCCAGAATATGTTGCCGCGCATTAATTCTCTCGGCTACAATGCTATTCAATTGATGGCGATCATGGAGCATGCCTACTATGCTAGCTTCGGTTACCAAGTGAACAACTTCTTTGCTGCCAGCAGTCGTTATGGCTCGCCCGAAGATCTGAAAGAATTAATTGATACGGCACACAGCTTGGGTCTCGTGGTCCTTCTCGATGTAGTGCATAGTCATGCGTCAAAGAATGTCGATGATGGAATCAACATGTTCGATGGCTCGGATCACCTCTATTTCCACGAGGGTGGCAAAGGCCGTCATGACCAATGGGATAGTCGACTATTCAACTATGGATCCCATGAGGTGTTGCGCTTCCTATTGAGTAACCTTCGTTTCTGGATGGAAGAATATCAATTTGACGGATTCCGCTTTGATGGTGTTACCAGCATGCTCTATGTTCATCATGGAATTGGAGCGTAAGTGAAAACCTCCGTCTCTTTCATCTGAACACTTGATTATAAGATATCATCGCTAACGACTGGCTATAGTGGGTTCTCGGGTGGCTATCACGAATATTTCGGCTCAACAGTTGACGAAGAAGGTGTCACCTATTTGACTCTTGCCAACGAGATGCTGCACCAGCTCTACCCCGAGTGTATCACCGTTGCCGAGGACGTCTCCGGCATGCCCGCGCTCTGTCTACCACACGCACTTGGCGGTGTCGGTTTTGACTATAGACTGGGAATGGCTATTCCAGACATGTACATCAAGCTCTTGAAAGAGAAGTCTGACAACGAGTGGGATATTGGCAATCTGGCACACACCCTGACGAACCGACGACACGGCGAGAAGACCATTGCTTATGCAGAAAGTCACGATCAAGCGTAAGTTCATCTCTTCTATACTTCCTATGTTCCTAGCTAACATGGCCACCTAATAGTCTTGTTGGCGACAAGTCCTTGATGATGTGGCTCTGCGATAAAGAGATGTATACAAACATGTCCGTCTTGACAGAGTTCACACCAATCATCGAACGCGGTATGGCCTTGCACAAGATGATTCGACTTGTTACACATGGCCTCGGCGGCGAGGGCTATCTCAATTTCGAGGGCAACGAGTTCGGCCATCCGGAATGGCTGGACTTCCCCCGTGCCGGTAACAACAACTCATTCTGGTACGCACGGCGCCAACTTAACCTCACGGAAGATAAACTCCTCCGTTACCGATTCCTCAACGACTTCGACAGCGCGATGCAGCATACCGAAGCTAAGTACGGCTGGTTGCATGCTCCGCAGGCATACATCAGTCTGAAGAACGAGAGTGATAAAGTGCTCGTGTTTGAGCGGGCAGGATTACTTTGGATCTTCAATTTCCATCCTACAGACAGTTTCACAGATTACCGTGTTGGTGTCGATGTGGCAGGGACATATCGCATTGTTCTCGACACTGATGATGCGGCGTTTGGAGGATTATCACGCAACGTCAAGGATACCCGCTTCTTCACTACTGACCTGCCTTGGAACGGACGTAATAACTTTGTCCAAGTTTATATCCCTACGCGAACTGCTTTGGTGAGTTTTCTTTCCGTGTCTTTTACTTCTTTGGTGGGTACATTGCTAATTCTTGTACAGGTTCTTGCGCTGGAACACACTCTGTGAAGGAATGGATAATTCCCACAACTTTGTGATTCAACAATACACAATGCATAAAGGATCTTACATTAAGAGAAATTGTTTAGTTAGTCAATTAGTTAGCCAGTCATCTGAATACTATATGAATGAAATCTTGATTCTTTCTAATTAAGTACCAGAGCCACTACATCAGTGGACTATCAGCCATAAGCCCTATAATCAACTACTAACTACAACATACGAAGATCTACCAGACTAAAAATCATCACAAAGGAAATACAATTGACCAGGATATTTAGGGTTGCCTCACAGGGCCATGGTTTTCAACTCTAAATACACAATAATGAAACACAAGCCTGGCTGGATGGGGGATTCGGAAATAGCCAGACTTTTAAAAAGTTCAGGGTGTGAAACTTCATCAACTTCGCTCAGCTTCTATACAGACTCCATCCTTTTTTCATTCCTTCTCCTCTTTTCCCTCACCCCTATCATTTCCGAATATTCTCATCTCAATTTCTTCTTATGATTCTTCTTCCCTTTTCTTTCACTGATTCTCTTGGTCAAAGCTAATTGGATTGGATGACTTTCCGTCTGTCTTGCACTCTTCCCCTTCCAACTGGTATGAACCCCCTTTTCAGGGTTGGTGGAAGGTACTAAAATGCTAAGATGAAACAATGATCCTGTGCACATCTTTATGAATCCTGCTTTCTTGGCTTTTCATTCTCTGGAAGATTTCGTATTACACACGGAATCCAAAAGGAAGAGGAAAGGTCAAGTCGGCGAGGATAGACTAATGCACAAAAACACTGTATTCGAACATAGGGAAAGTTTTTCCAGACCACTAGAAAGATCAAGAAATAGAAAGAGGATAAGAGGAACACAAAAAAAATTGGGGATAAGATTTCAAAAAAGGGATAGGGTCACAAGGTCTTCTGAGAAGACAGGGCACGAAAGGTTAGGATAGCGCCCGCTAGCTAGCAAATGACAAAATTACATTTAAGCGGAGCCCTCAAGCTCAGCCAGGATCTTCTCACCCTTGGCGCGAGCAGACTCGATGTCGCCAACCATGTAGAAGGCGCTCTCGGGAAGGTCATCAGCCTCACCAGCAATGATAGCCTTGAAGGAGCGGATGGTGTCCTTCAGGTCGACCAGCTGGCCCTCGATACCAGTGAAAACCTGGGCGACAGCGAAGGGCTGGGACAGGAAACGCTGGAGCTTACGGGCACGCTCGACAGTAAGCTTGTCAGCCTCAGACAGCTCGTCCATACCCAGAATAGCAATGATATCCTGGAGGGACTTGTACTCCTGGAGCATCTGCTGGACACGGGTGGCGGTGTTGTAGTGCTCGTCACCAATGATACGGGGGTCCAGCATACGGGACTTGGAGTCAAGGGGATCGACAGCGGGGTAGATACCCAGCTCGGAGATACCACGGGACAAGACAGTGGTGGCGTCCAAGTGAGCGAAGGTGGTAGCGGGGGCAGGATCAGTCAGATCGTCAGCGGGCACGTAGACGGCCTGGACGGAAGTGATAGAACCCTTCTGGGTGGTGGTGATACGCTCCTGCATACCACCCATGTCGACGGCCAGGGTGGGCTGGTAACCGACGGCAGAGGGGATACGACCCAGCAGGGCGGACACCTCGGAACCGGCCTGGGTGAAACGGAAAATGTTGTCAATGAAGAGCAGGACATCCTGACCCTCATCGTCACGGAAGTACTCGGCAATGGTCAGACCAGTCAGGGCAACACGGGCACGGGCACCTGGGGGCTCGTTCATCTGACCGAAGACCAGGGCGACCTTGGAGTCACCGTCAAGCTGGATGACACCAGTCTCCTGCATCTCGTGGTACAGATCGTTACCCTCACGGGTACGCTCACCGACACCACAGAAGACGGAGTAACCACCGTGAGCCTTGGCGATGTTGTTCTGGAAAGGAATTGATTAGTTTGAGATTATTTTCGTCGAGATTAGTCAAGGCGGTATAAAACTCACAATCAGCTCCTGAATGAAGACAGTCTTACCGACACCGGCACCACCGAACAGACCAATCTTACCACCACGGGCGTAGGGGGCAAGCAGATCGACGACCTTGATACCAGTGACCAGAATCTCAGCCTCAGTGGACTGGTCGATGAACTGGGGAGGCTCGGCGTGGATGGGCAGGAACTTGGTGGCCTTGACGGGACCACGCTCGTCAATGGGGTCACCAGTGACGTTGATGATACGGCCCAGGGTAGCGGGACCGACGGGGACCTTGATGGGGGCACCAGTGTCGGAGGCAGCGACACCACGGGAAAGACCCTCAGTACCTAAGAAACGTTTAGTATATATTGTACGTTTTGCTCAGCAAAAGCAAGGCAGGGCAGAAAAATGCCAGGCCGACCGGTGTGGGTCCCTTTAGCGGTGAGGAAGGGGACAAACACGGTGGCTCGACAGGGGGGCGGAAGGGCTGGATGAAGAGCGACGACGGGGTAATAGCTTACCGTCCATGGCAATAGTACGGACGACATTCTCACCCAGATGTTGCTGTGATTGTAGGTTAGCTTGAGGGGTTCTTAGGGGGAAAAGAGGAGAAAGCGGAGTCGGGGTCCAATCAGAGAGCACGTACAGCAACCTCCAGGACGAGCTTCTGACCGTTGTTGGTGGTCTCAACAGCGTTCAGAATGGCAGGGAGCTTGTCACCCTCGAACTTGACTAGAATTAGACGAATGAGATGTCAGATAGAGTCCAGGAGATATGATTGAGATCGATTGCGATGGTTTTGAGGATGGATTGAGGTCGGGGAAAAGATTTTCGCGTCACCCGTGAACCAGGGGATTTCGGGGGGAGAGGATATGGACGTACCGTCAACGACGGCACCAATGACCTGGTGAACCTTGCCGGACTGAGCAACATCGGAGCTGGCGAAGCGAGCAGACAGAGCAGGCAGGGCAGAGGAGCGAAGAGGCTGGAAAGCGCGGGCGACGGGGGTCGGCCGGGCGTAGGCAGCCCTCCCGAAGGTCCGGGCGAGACCGCTGTGAGAAAGGTGTTAGAAAAAGAAGAAGCAGAATAAAAAATAGCATTATTTATGAGAAGAGGAATAAGGAAAACGAAAGATTGATGAGACATACCTCTTGAACATGATGGTGGTGTTGAAGAGCGAGGTGGTAGGGATTAAGGGTGGTTTTTGGGGGGAGGGAAAAGAGGGAAGAAAGAGGAAGAGGAGAGGTTGGTGGACTGGCGGGAATGGAGGGCCCTTAGCCTTTCCGGGGCGGTTTTGCCGATGGTCCCGTGATGAACCGAGTGCCCTTACTCTACTGTATGCAGTGCACCACCAATATACATTAGTATTGTATAGTATATTATAGTATATATATTATTATTATTCCTAATATCATGACTGTATATTAAATAAATTCTATAATTTTATACTGTCAGTTGCTAGCTGTTCTGTCTGTATCCTCTGTGTGCCGTTGCTAGGGAATCCTCGTCACCGGAAGTCTTGGCACCGGATGCAGGCACTGCCAACTATATAAAACTATATACTACATCCTCTCTACTTTAATACTCATGGAAAAATTATCTTCAAATATACATATAAAGTAATGGAGACTCCTCAATTGGTATTAGCTAGTTTAAATTCTCGTCTACACCCCGGTTGTTCCCTGGCAGAGCTGGTAGCTCCCACCCGGAAATCTCTGACGTGTAACTCGGAGCCCTTCACCCGTCCATCCGCGGTCTGCTGAGCGGGAGCTCCCCCTACCAAATGGACCCAGCTCCGACCTCGGGTATCTCTCCATTGATATATTCCTGAAGTATTCATCTTAAATAATCTAAGAATGATAATTATAACATCTATCCTTTTCCGACACTACTCCGTTCATTTCAATTGCCATTCCAGCACACCCCCTCGACAGGGGTTCTCCGCACCAGCTCATGCAGGTTCCGAATCCCTCCGGCGAACACCACGCCATGACCACCTACAGTACATACTGTAGTACGCAACAATTCATAGTACACCGGAACAGGAACAACATAGGAAACATTTGTATAGTAGAACAAAAAGGCCAACATATTTCTCTATGGCTACAAAGGAGATACATGGATTATAGCACAGTACAGAGATACACGCATTTTCGGATGCTTGCAAAGCGGATAAAGGACAAACAATTTGGGCATGATCCCGCTCCATCCTGCGTCGGCGACTGAAGTATCTGTCGAGGGAGTACTGTAGACTAACCCTGACGCCATGAGGAAGATTATTCCCCTGTTATATCGGCGACAATACTTTCCCAGTTCCTTCCGGCGTCAATATCTGAGTCGGGGTCTATGCCCGGTCGGGCTCAAAAGCCCATCTATGACTTCTCAAGGGGAGGGCTCTGAACGAAGCCCTTGCCCTCATAACCTTCCTTGCTAATGCCGTGGATGGGGTTCATCTTCTCAGCCTGTAAGGGAAGAAAGAAAGATATGTGAGTAACTGAGTAATCCAGGGTCGCGGCGCCCGTGACCGCATCTGTCTTCCAACGGAAAGAGTACGTACCTTAGCATATTCGTTGGAAGCCTCCTGCCACTCCTTGGACATGGTCTTAGGCTGGGGCTTGGCGAACATGTGGACGAGGTAGAAAACACCGACGGAGGCGGCAGTAAGCTGGGCGACCTTGAAGAAGATTCTCCAGCCCTCACCCTTAGGGGCCTGGGCGCGGGGGCCGTGGGGACCGAAAGCAATCCAGTAAGCTAGATAAAAGAGAGGGATAAAGTCAGTTTGGCTGAATATAAGCAAGCGAGGGAAGAGAGAAAGAGATGGAGAGATGGAAAGGTTCCTCCTTCAAAGAGAGGGGGTGAGTGCGATATGCGGCCCTCGGATGTCGCAGGGTCGAGAGTGAGGGAGATTCAACGGTGAAGAACTATGATTATATGGTTTAACGTACCGGCCTTCTTCTCGTGGAGAGTCATCTGGTGCCAATCGACCTTCATGCGGTCACGGAGAGACATCCAGAGCTCGGCCTGCTCCTGAGGGGGCATACCCTCCCAGCGCTTCTCAATGCCGGCAAGAGTAGGGTTGGAGATGGCGTGCTCAGAAGCAAAGCGAGCCTGAATAGCGTTCACCGAGGCAATTGGGCCGGCGCGGATGGCAGCCGGGCTGCGAGGAGCAGCGCGAGCAATGGAGCGAAGAAACATTGTGCGGCAGGTGGGAGGTGGGATTACCACGTCGAAATCGAGTCAATTGATAGTTGATAGGGTAGACCGTGACCAGCAGAGTCCGGAATCACGAGTCGACTCGACTGGGGAAGAGAGTGGAGGGGGGTAAGGTCTGGAAAGAGGATGGAGAAGTGACTGAAGTTGTTCTTCGTGGAAGTTCGAGGTTTCCGGCTTAGCGTCGTTTCTGCGTTTGGAGGCTTTCTGATTGGCTGGTCACCCGCCACGTCCGGTCGGCCGCCAGTGAGAAACATCATCATTCTCATCATACGATATAAGATGGGCATTAACAGCTGATTTGGCCAAATTATTGCTATTAAACCAATGATTCAACTGGATTTAACTCAGAGTAATTGAAATTGGTTTATATATTCTCACTCATTCTGATATGCCTCCTCCCGTCTACTACCGGGACACTGGCGCACTGCGCACAGTGGCTCAACTGGTACCACCAACCATGCGACAGCCTTACAAGTTGGATATCAAAAATGTCAAATTGTCCGACTTTATCTACAGGCTTCAAGAGAGCTTCTACTCCCTTTTTTTTTCTTTAGAAAATTCGTGCCATTCGTGTCCTACCACGCAACCTGCACATCTATCCGGGTAAGACGCAGGAGTTCAATCTCACAAACTTAATAGCAGGATTCATGAAAACCACTTCCAGTAAAGAAAAGGGAGGGGGCGGGCGCTTGACATGGGAGAGACAGAGATTCATATTTCACAAGGAAGCGAAATAGGCCAAGTCGTATCGGTCTTTGCATTGCAACTAGGAAAAAAAAGAAGGGAGGAAAACGGTGTGCAGAGAAGGTTATGGATTGATCGTGCCGTGGCGCCTCCGAGGGTATTTTATTCCCTATCAATCGCGCGGCCCGGACCCAGCCGGTGCTCATCATCTATTTAGCCTTGCCACCGCTGGCCTCGTTCAGAACGGCGCTCCACTCGATCTCGGACTTGTCATCAGCGTGGATAGAGTTGGCGACGTTCAGGGCATTCTTGAGGACCTCCCGAGTGGAAGCGTACACCATGGATTGCTAAACGAAAAAAGAACAAAGTTAGCAATTGGTAATTTTTTTTTTCTTTTCTTTTATTCTCGACTTTTTCTCTCCATGCTGTTTTTTTCTCTTCAATCTCACGATAATCTCACGACTGATTGAGAGAAGGCATTTCAGTGGGAATGGAATTCAGGAATTAAACATACCCGAGTGGGGGTGTCTTGGGGAACCCAGGAAATGAAGATGATCTTGTTGCTATTTTTGCTCGGCGTCAGCGGGAAATTCGTTCAATTGCAAGAAGGGGGTTGAAAGACGCACCGCTTGCCCTCACCACCACCGAGGTCGTACTCGACATCATAAGTAGCGTAGCGAGGAGCAGGGTTACCCTTGGCATCCTGGGAAGAGGCCAGCTTCTCACGGAAGACTTCGTAATCGGTTTCCCCGCTCTTCTCCTCGACAACAATCTCCTTCATGTTATCGGAGATCTTGTAGATCACATACTTGACCTTTCCGCGGCTCATGCGGAGTTCATTGAATGCTTCAACGCACTCATCGTTGACGGAGACACTGTAGCACGGGTATCAATACGGATGTCGTAAGATGAGTGGGGAGGAGGGGGAAGGAAAGCTTGAAATGGAACCGTACCCAGATGCGAGCTGCGGAAATAATTGTCAGTGAATTGGAGCCACAATGCGTTTGAGAATGATGAGATTGAACAGGAGTTCGAACTAACCGACATGATTGCTTGTTTAGGTGAGAGGTGAGGAAAAGGGGGACGACCGGTCGCCTAGGCTAAGAGCACAACGATGTCAGTGGCTGAGTTTCCCAACAAGCAGATAAGAGGCCACCATAACTCGCCGGTTGCAAACCCGATGGTTCCTGTGGAATTATCATCAAAGAAAGACTTACAGAGGAGTAAAGACGAGGGAAAAATTGGAGGGAGGATGAGGTGAGTGATGAAGGAAGCGGAGGGGTTGTTGCCCAGGTGTTGCGATGGTGGGGGGGCGAAGCTGCACGTGATCACTTAGTATTGTCGGAGGGGACATAAACAATGCCTTACAGGAATATGTTGACGGGGATGGTAACAGGGTGATGTAGAATAAAGGGAATGTTTGTAGTATATTATCGGTATTTATCGGCTCAATTCAATTTGTTATTGCCTACTAGGCATCAACATCAAGAGATGATCACGACGAGATCCCTTCATATTGTGTCCTCCCCACACACACACATCAATCAGTCCAAGTAAATAATATATAACTCTAACAGCAATGAAATTACTAAAGATCACACCACAAGCAGCAAACCTGCACGACATATCAATGTACAGTACATGAATCCACGTATAACCAACCACTGCAGATGAAGTGTTCATGTAGCAATCTGCTGCAGGCTAAATTTGGAATCAAACCCAACCATGGAACACTCCGCCACGTCAGAGCTCCGCAATATAAAATGCATTCACCGCGCATTAACTACTATCAATTGTATAGGATGTGTTGATGTGGAGTCTACATGGCCACTCGTGATATTGCAATATTTCAAATCCATTATGTCATTCGTATCTCATTCATATCAACATCAGCAGTAGCGCCAATTGTAACTAATCTACCCAAAGTAGCGCATGCCAAATTGAGTAGCCTGGGGTTAGACTCTGATCTAAACCTTCGCAGGAGCAAATTTAGCACGCATACGATCCGCAACATCTTTCTCCTCGAAAATGAAGTTAACACTGTCATGAGCGACAGTGGCCTCAGCCCAGCGCTTGAATCGCGGTGTCTGCTCAAGGAGAGTAGACAATTTAGCACTGACAAGTCCATGTTCGGGCTTACTGAATGCCAGCAAGCGAAGTATAAACGACCCAGTTTGAACCTATCAGACAGTGAATCTCTATTAGTCAAATTCTTTCTACAGCAGGGAACTTTGATGTAAATACGTACCTCGGCCAGAGTTAATTTATCGCTACCCCCGAAGAAAGGACCCTTGCCCTCAGTCGAAGCAAGTAGAGGCTCAACCTCCTTCTTGATAGTAGCGAGAAGCTCCTCAGCAGCAGCGTCCCGCTCTTCTTCACTTGCAGCACGGAGACTAGCGAAGAAGTGAGGGAGAATCTTGCTGAACGCGTCTACGAAGAGAGATACGCGGGCGCGATAGAGTGAGTTCTCGACTGGGCCGGAGGGAGGAAGAAGGTGGGAAGGGAAGGCATCGGCGATGAATTCAGCTACAATGCCAGACTCAATGATGATTTCACCGTTGTATGATAGACTAGGGACGAGGCCGCGCTGGGAAGCAGTCAGTACATACGCTCTCGGACTTAATGTATCTCACAGGGCCCGGGGGCGGGGATTCAGTCATTAAGAGACTATTAATAATGCAACGTACAGGATTCACCTCTAGATACCAAGGTTCACGAGGCTTAGTGAGATCAATAGTGACTTCTTCGTATTCCACGCCAGACTCCTTAAGAGCAATGTGGGCGCGGTGTGCCCATGGGCAGCCACGGTTAGTATAGAGAATAATCTTGGGGGAAGACATTGTTCAGTCAGGATTGAATAAAACGTGACGATGGAAAATTTCCATTACGCGGGAAGACGCCATTATTTATGCCATCACGAAACCTCGAAGGGAGGGGTTGGATTAGTAAAAGCAAATGGCGAAATCGACCGCTTAACGCCGAGCGGATAAAGAATTGAGGCAGAAATGTGGGGAGGGTGGACCGCCTGGACGTTCGTATACATAACAACTTGAACTTCTCTGGGAAGGATTCGTACTTCAATACGAGATGTCTTTTCGTATTCAATAAAAAGAAATGCATATTGCAAGGTCAACTTTTCAATGAGATTCAAGTCTAATTATGTACATACATTAATGTGTGCTCCTAAAGGGTATCCGGACTAAGAATCAACCACCAAAGGTCCACACACGCCCGGGATTCGCATATCAAGATAGTCCCGATGACGGGTACCGTACATAATTAGACGAAACGCGATCAAGGCCTGCCTCGGGGAAGAAATGACCTTGCTCCGTAGCGCCAGCGTCCGGTTCCGCAGCATATAAATCAAAAGAGAGATAAGAAAATGGTAAGGAAGGACGAAATCGCTCGTCATAAAATGGGGGGTATATAGAATACGAAGAAAATTGAACACACAATCATCCCATGGAGCATCAAAGGAGCAGAGGCCAGCCTAGATGGGAAAAAGGATGGTTGAGTTCCTCATGAAGCTGATGCGGTGAATGTCAATACTGCAAACGCTGTCGTCAAGGCGTAAATTCGGCATGAAAGAGAAGAGGGCTAAAAATAATTAGTGTTATTCTCTCTCTTCGCTTAAGCCTCATTTTCATCCTCTTGCATTCCGCCGTCGATGATTTTGCGCCAATGTTGTGGAAGGCAGATGCAGACCAGTGGGAATGCCTTGATTTCACCAGAAGGAGCTGGGGATAGAACTGGCCTTTGCGACCCGCTCGAGACACCGCTATCACGTTGCTCGCGATGGATATCATAATCCTCAGCCCGCTCGGGGATTCGGACACCAGTGGCCCAGCCATCATCCCAGATACCGATCACCTTCAACATCTCACCGCGATCCAGCTCGAACTCATCACCGGCCCGGGGAGAGTATGCCCACAGGGCAGCCACCTTGTCGCCGGGATGAATTTCATCTTGAGAGTAGTAATCGCGGAAGTATGATAGCTGCTCGGACTGGCCACTCGTCACCCCTTCTGGAGAAGAGTAATTGTTCGCCGTGCCAGAGCGAGGTGAGCTGTCGCTGTCAATGCCTCCCAGAGCGGAACTGCTCGAAAGTGATCCATGGCGTTTACCAGTCACGGGAGGGATCTTCCTGGACATGGCTCCAGGGCTTGCTCCCATAGCCTCAGAATCCGAAGAATCACTATAAGGGCCCCTAGCCGCTCCTCCACCAAACATCGAGCGTGATGTTCGGGAGTGAGCAGGCGACGAGCTGGGCATTTCGCGCAAGGCAGACATTCGCGTGACCCGTCCTCCAGGAACCATGTTAATGTTGCTCGGGTTCCCAGCCTGTTGCATAGACGGGGAACCTTTCCGTTGCGGATTTGGTTGGTTAAGTGCAGCATCATTGTATGAATGGCGGTTACGGCGAGAGCGAATGCATAACAGAGCGGCTAGTGCTGCCAGGATAGCAGCTCCTACAACTGACCCAATAACAATGCCGGCAATGGCACCTCCAGATAAGCCGTTGTTGGAGTCATTCGCATCAGAGCTTCCACTGGTGGTTATGATTGGTTGCAGAGTGACTGTTGCGGCTGGAATCGAAACGCCATCGCAACGGGAGGTGGCATTGGCGCTCGCGCAGCATGTATCGGTCGAGTTAGGGGAGCTCGAGGCGCAATATGTACAGAGTCCGATCGTATTGTCAGAAAATCCGCAATTGTGAGGCTCATTATCAGAACCTTTAATACAGCTACCGCTTAGCGAATCTGAGGGCGAGGAGCAGATGGTGAATTGGGAGCGAATCTGCTTCATATAGTCTTGATCGGTGCTAGAACATAAGTTTTTGTTGACGACAATTTCTTGCTCGCTAGTGGCCATCAATGCGCAAGATTCCGCGCATAGAGGTTCAGATTGGCTGTCAGACAAATCACACGCATCTTTGGAGTTCTGGACGACGCTACTGCAGAGCACACTAGTTGTATATTGGGCATAATAGTCATTGTATGCACTGTGGTTCAGGCCTTCGCAGCCTAAATAGGTGGAATATCTACGCGTCTTGGGTTAGCCATCCAGTCACCTTGCCTCACTCTTCTCCTGATATATATCAGGCACACTTACTGAGTCTCAACGTAAGATCCCTGAACGTAATCGGCCAGGGATTTATCGAAAGAAGTCACATTAGTAACATTCTCAAGCCATGGACTATAGTCAATCGCGTTAGCGTTTACTTGTTTTGATATCTCATATCACTCGACTTCTGTTACATTGACTCACAAATCCTGAATTTGACTAGAATTAGTCGATATCGACGCGCTATCCCAGGCAGGACAGGCAGTCGACCCGGATAGAGAAACACAACCAGCCATATCGGGTGAAAATCCTCCTTCTCTCAATCTTCCACGCCGTGCGTTCCGAGGAATGTGGGCGGCAAGAATGTGTCAAGGTGAAATCGAAGCTGGAAGTTCACACGAATCGCATGTCGTAGTCGGGCGATAATTCTCTAATAATTGATGGTAAAGAAAGGGTCGTCCACAGGCCACCAGCTAGTAGCGTCAAGCTCGAAGCGGAGAAAGAAAGAAAGAAAGAAAGAAGACGCGCGAGAAAGGATAAACGAGTGACTTTCGGGGTGGACGATGCCGTGGACCCGCAGGAATGGGAAAGATCAATGGCCTCTAGGGGCCACTCGATCGGATTGAATTGAAATGGGAGAATGAAAGAGAATGGATGACCAATCGAGAAGAAGAGAAAAGAGAAGAGGAGGTGTAGAAGTGTGAGGTGTGTGTGAATTGGGGGAGGAAGAGAGAGAGTGGGGGCAGTTCCCGATTTCCCAAGGGGGTGAGACGAACTGCTGGTTTGTTTCGGAGAGAAGGCTGGAACACTCTCAACCTCTCGATTTCTCTCACAGCATCAAAGCACCAACACCAAGACCTGCACAATTTCAGAGCTGCAAAAGGGGCCGGGTCCAACGGCGTCTTCCAAGCCGTGCCTGTCTAAACTACTTTTGGCGTTGGCGTGGTTCTCTCCTCCAGTCACTAATCTCGCTAGTTGGACCCATCGACGATCGCTATCACCCAACCGCGCAAATTTGGGCTGTCTTTTTTGAGATCTGTCTGGTGGGTGAAGAACAGAGAGTTTCTGCATACCGGGCTAATCCTCCGCCTTACATCCTGTACGAAATGATGTGAGCTATCCGCGAGGGGTGCATCACAAGCCGACGTGCATATATCACTGAGGCCGAGGTGGATTGAATCTCTCAAGGACGGGGCAGATCCCGGCATAAGCGGATACCCTGAGGTACCGATACTCGCAGAACTGCAGCAATGATATAATCCAGTAATATCTGTGATATTCCATGTAATCAATCTATCTATAATTATACTCCGTAGAATTATATTCCACAGCTGATGGCTTCTTGTGGATGTTTTTATAGATCAGTCCCATGGGTCAACAAGTCACATGATCCACGTCATCTGATCTGGGGATAGGCTACATCCCGGATTCCTTCGACTTCATCGGGCCATATCCAGGCTACTGCTTTGATCCCCTCAACTCTTTGTGATCTTTTTGCTGAACTTAGGCAAGAAGAGTGACTCTCGTCTGAGAACTCATCGTTCGATTAACTTCCTACTCTTCTCATTATTGTCCTCGGACTTCGCCACTTCCTCACTTGTCCTGCAGGTGATAGAGCACAACCTTCCTCCACATCCGCCTCTCCCTTCCTTCTGGAGCCATGTGTAGCTCCGATATCTTCTTGGCCGTGCTGGCCGTCTTCTTCCCACCCGTCGCTGGTAAGTCGATTTCCACTTGAGGATCTTCCTCCCTTACCATCATCCAATAAATAAAAGGTGATTCTATAGACACGCTAACGTATTTCGCGCCCCATCAGTCTGGATCAAGGCGGGGATCTGCACTGCAGACTCCATCATCAATATTGCCCTCTGTCTACTGGGCTATATCCCCGGTCTCATTCACGCTTGGTACATCATCCTCAAATATCCCGACCAGGATTATGATGATGTCGCCTACGAGCCTATTCCTGGCGGTTCCAGCCAACGTCGGGACTTAGAAAATGGTCGTGTGACCTACTACTATGTCTCAAACCCGCCTCTTCGACATCCATCCCAGCAGCGAGGCTACGGCACCGTCAATCCCTCCCAGCAACCTCCTTCCGATTCAAATACTGCTTCTAGGTCATCGAATCGCCCGCAGGAGGGCGCTGGGAACAGCAGCGGACAGCCGCCCACCTATGCCGAAGCCGTCCGAGGTGACAACAAGATTCAGACTCAGGATTGAACTACCTGTGGACGGGTTAGCAGCCAGCAGGGACTCGCTTTGAGCTGATGTCTCTTGCTCGGTGTAGTCTGCATCTCCACTTGGACTTACCGTAAGCGTATCGGGGCGGATCTTTTATGACTTTGACGAGGAAATGTTGTTTGTAGTTTATGTATTCATTGCTGTCTTCTTATATGTTGTTTCGGGGTCGGCATTCCCACTGAATTTAGCCAGTGTGATCCCCGTTTTCTAATTGATATATTCATTCTCAATGTCCGGTAAGCCCATTTGCTCTATTGCATCTGGTTGAGTGATCCCATGAGGGGTAGGCTGCTTAGGTATCTAGATTATGTCTACCAGATGTATTTTGTTTCACTTTTCTTTGAACAATGCGACCATCTGCTCCTGCATCACCTAATAATGGCCTCAATGTTAGCTAGAGCCTGTTCACCGCTTGTAAGGCGATGATGTAGCAGCTACCCCGGATGCTTACGGACGATACTCTATAGATATTCACCGAGTCATTTCATGCTTGCGGAACAATGGATAGTAGTTGAATTTCCAATTATATCTTCTTTTCTTTGATGGGATGTTGGTTGACTCAATCCTCACGGTTGACCACAACCTACATTTATAGGTTAAATGTCTGTACCCACTCCACTTTTAGCACCTCGCATCTGTAGCTGTAGAAACATACTTGCTCGTTGATCTCTCTAACTACCCATATCCTTCTCCGCACTCCGCATTTCACATACATACATATAAATACTGTACGCACAGTACCTCCGTCTCCGTTTGACCATGAATACTTGAGTTTGAGTGAATAATGCTGCAGGTCACAAGTATCGAAGACCATTTTTATTGGCTGTGGCCACAGAGAGACGGGAGGGAGCAACCGTGGGCCTAGGGTCCCTTGATGGCCGAGCCAACCAGATGAGATATTCGAAATTCATATCTTACAACAAAATACCGAAAAGGTAGTTAAAGATAGGTTTTACTCCAGAATGATCCGGCCAAGGGCCGTGAGGCTCCGATCACGTTATGTCTCGGTCCACCTTAATTCGCTGACACTAACCCACTTTGTAGCTTAGTGGCAGCTGTACTGTATGTATAAGCTTGAGATATACCACGGAGCTACGGCTCCGGAGCCGGACCCCGCGTATCTAAAGGTCTGATAATATACATCATCTATGTCGACAATTGTGGCTGTTCAATTGGTATATAAACAGGTGCTGACAGCCTTTCTCATACCTACTTATCTATATTTCTAGCCTTTATCTATATATCTATACGTTTCAAAAGTAAGATATAACAAGTCGTCATTTGAAATCCTGTACTGACATCTCTAGTGTCTAACAACAAGATCGTTCCTCTTACCATTATCAAGGGCGCCGGCCATGAGCATATCCCCATCCCCGAGGGCGAATGCGCCATTATCGCCGACTTCCACTCAGTCAAATCCCAGAGCTCCCACGCTACCCCTTATCTGACCACTGGATTCTACCGTGTTGTGCCCGGACCTACACGATATGGCGTGTACGACTACGAGGAGACCAAATATGTCCTCAAGGGTCAAATTGACATCACAGTAAGATCAAGATCCCAGTTAATATCGAAATCTGTACTACGAATGATACTGATAGCATTTAGGACGAGGCCACTGGCAAGACCCACCACCTTGTTCCTGGAGACTGGGCCTTCTTCCATGTTGGATCCAGGGCTCAGGTTAGTTCTCTGTCTTTTAATCAATCGTTAAGCACTTGCTGACCCATTTTTAGTTCTCAACTAAGACCGAGGGCGTTGCTTTCTACGCTGTCACCCGACCAAAGAACGACGGCCACCCTAACCTTGTTGGCCGCGAGGAGAGTACTTCGAAGTTGTAAAAGTCAATGCTACCATAGACTGTTAGATAAACTCCAATACACGATTCATGTCATAAATTTCTTCTTGCCCAGGGTAATTCTAGTTCCAAAAATGGGTACGGGTACAGTGCTGTAATATTAGTTTGAAACTACCCTTCTTTTTGCCTCCAAGGCCTTGGGAATGATAGTAGAAACGAGAGACGGTAG
>Ga0102593_1000515_pt1 | contig 65769 bp, 62 predicted proteins | sample AraplaCol_mMS_r2_2_FD_76862 | JGI IMG/M metagenome (GOLD analysis project Ga0102593, IMG submission 76862) | Arabidopsis root microbial communities from North Carolina, USA - plate scrape MF_Col_mMS_r2 (SPADES assembly) (version 2) | ecosystem: Host-associated > Plants > Roots > Endosphere... | reverse complement strand
CGAAAGTTCTGGAAAAGAATTTTTGGGCTGGTGGAATCGTTTTTGAAAAGGTATCCGGTGAATCCCATGGCGCGATACGTATTCATCACTGGCGGCGTGGTTTCCTCTCTCGGAAAAGGAATTGCGGCCGCGGCTCTCGGAGCGTTGCTGCAGGCCCGTGGATATCGGGTACGGCTTCGCAAGCTCGACCCCTATCTGAACGTGGACCCGGGCACGATGAGCCCGACCCAGCACGGCGAGGTCTTCGTCACCGACGACGGCGCGGAAACCGATCTCGATCTCGGCCACTACGAACGCTTCACGGGGCGTTCGGCGACCAAGACCGACAACATCACCACCGGCCGCATCTACAAGAACATCATCGACAAGGAACGGCGCGGCGACTATCTCGGCGCGACGGTGCAGGTAATTCCGCACGTCACCAACGAGATCAAGGATTTCGTCACCGAAGGCAATGACGACTACGATTTCGTCATCTGCGAGATCGGCGGCACGGTCGGCGATATCGAGGCGATGCCTTTCATGGAGGCGATCCGCCAGCTCGGCAACGACCTGCCGCGCGGCACCGCCGTCTACGTCCACCTGACGCTGATGCCCTATATTCCGGCAGCCGGCGAGTTGAAGACCAAGCCGACGCAGCATTCCGTCAAGGAGTTGCAGGCGCTCGGTATTCATCCCGACATCCTGCTCGTACGCGCCGACCGGGAAATCCCGGAAGCCGAACGCCGCAAGCTTTCGCTGTTCTGCAACGTGCGTCCCTCCGCCGTCATCCAGGCGCTCGACGTCGCGAATATCTACGACGTGCCGATGGCCTATCACAAGGAAGGCCTCGACGACGAAGTGCTTGCCGCCTTCGGCATCGAGCCGGCTCCGAAGCCGCGCCTCGACCAGTGGGAAGAGGTCTGCAACCGCATCCGCACACCGGAAGGCGAAGTCACGATTGCGATCGTCGGCAAGTACACCGGCCTCAAGGATGCCTACAAGTCGCTGATCGAAGCGCTGCATCACGGCGGCATCGCCAACCGCGTCAAGGTCAAGCTTGAATGGATCGAGTCCGAGGTCTTCGAAAAGGAAGATCCGGCGCCCTATCTCGAAAAGGTGCATGGTATCCTCGTGCCCGGTGGCTTCGGCGAGCGCGGCTCGGAAGGCAAGATCCATGCAGCGCGTTTTGCCCGTGAGCGTAAGGTGCCGTATTTCGGCATCTGCTTCGGCATGCAGATGGCCGTCATCGAGGCTGCCCGCAATCTTGCCGATGTACCCAATGCCTCTTCGACCGAATTCGGCCCGACGAAGGAACCGGTGGTCGGCCTGATGACCGAGTGGGTGAAGGGCAACGTGTTGGAAAAGCGCGCCGCTTCCGGCGATCTCGGCGGTACGATGCGCCTCGGAGCCTATAAGGCGGCGCTGAAGAAGGGCACGAAGATCTCCGATATCTACGGCTCGACCGATATTTCCGAGCGCCATCGCCACCGCTACGAAGTCAATATCGACTACAAGGACCGGCTCGAGAACTGTGGCCTCGTCTTCTCCGGCATGTCGCCTGACGGTGTGCTGCCGGAGACGATCGAATATCCCGATCATCCCTGGTTCATCGGCGTGCAGTACCACCCCGAACTGAAGAGCCGGCCGCTCGATCCGCATCCGCTGTTTGCAAGCTTCATCGAAGCGGCGACGGAACAGAGCCGTCTCGTCTGACCGCGGCTGACGATCGGCGGCAGGGACATGCCCGCCGCCGAGTCGACCATCAGGCGGCCGCCGGCAACGGTCCTGTATAGACCGAACGCGGGCGGATCAGCCGGCCGTCGAGCGCCTGTTCACGTGCATGCGCCAGCCACCCGACCGTACGGCCGATCGCGAAGACGCCAGTGAAGGCCTGACGTGGAAAGCCGAGCGCTTCGAGCAGCAGCGCGGTATAGAATTCGACGTTGACGTCGAGCGGCCGGTTCGGCTTGCGCGCTTTCAGGATCGCCAAGGCAGCGGCCTCCACCGCCTCGGCAAGTTCACCACGGGCGCGGTTCACCTGTCCTGACACCATCAACGGCTTCAGGGCGCCCTTCAACGCATCGGCGCGCGGATCGCGGACGCGGTAGATGCGGTGGCCGAAGCCCATCAGCCGTTCGCCGCGGTCGAGCGCCTCGCCGAGCCAGGTGTAAGCATTCTCCGCCGTTCCGATCGCATCCAGCATGTCGAGCACGGGACCCGGCGCACCGCCATGCAGCGGTCCCTTCAGCGCGCTCAGCGCCGCCAGCACCGAAGAGGTAAGGCCCGCCTGTGTCGAGGCGATGATGCGAGAAGCAAAGGTCGATGCGTTGAGGCCATGATCCGATATCGTCACGAGATAGGCGTCGAGTGCAGTCGACTGTTCCCGTGTCGGCGATTTGCCGGTCAGCATGCGCAGGATATCGGCCGCCTGTGGCAGCGAGGCGTCCGGCGCGATCGGTTTCTGACCGCGCTGCAGTCGCAAAACCGCCGGCAGGAAGACGGCGGGCGCTGCCAGAAGGTTGAGCACGGTGTCGAAATCCTCGCCGTCCGGCAGCCGGGCGATCAGCGCCCGCATTGCATCGACCGGCGGTAAAGCGAGCAGGGAGGCGTCGGCGGCCCTGACATGGTCAAATACCCCAATTCGCGCTTTCGCCAGCCAGTCACGCAATTGTGCTTCGCCGACACTTCGTTCCATCAACCCGTCAAGCAACAATGCAGCGACGCCTTCATAACTGCTGTTTGCGACCAGATGATCCAGCGATACGCCGCGGATGATCAGTCGCCCTGCTTCGCCATCGACATCCGAAAGCTGCGTTTCGGCGGCAATGACATCTTCCAAGCCGTTTTTCATAGGTTTTCTCCTTTACCACGCGGATGATCCGACCTAGTCTCATTGACGTCAATCTTGATGCAATTGATCAATATGAGGTGCTGATGGTGTGGCTGACCGCCGAGGAGGCGCTGCAGAGGCTGAAGACCAAGCCGCAGACGCTCTACGCCAATGTCAGCCGAGGACGCATCCGGGCCAAGCCCGATCCCGCCGATCCGCGCCGCAGCCTCTACCAGGCCGCCGACGTGCAGCGGCTCGCCGAGCGTCATGCCGGTCGCCGCAAGGCTGAAACAGTTGCAGCCGAGACGATTCGATGGGGCGACCCGGTTCTCACTTCGGCGATCTCGACCATCATCGGCGGACGCCTGTTCTATCGCGGACGGGATACAGCCGCTTTTGCTGAAGCTGCGACGCTGGAGCAGACGGCAGCGTTGCTCTGGAATAGTGCGGAAGCACTCTCCTCCGGCACGGGAGACAGACATGCGTCTCCATCGCTCCAGGCTGCTTTTCTCGCGCTTGCAGGGCGAGTGACATCCGATCTGCCGTCGATCGGCCGATCGCAGGCCGCACTTCGGCGCGAGGCCCACGGGGTTCTCTCCACCATCGCCGATGCGCTGGCGCCCGGACCTGCGGGCCAGCCGCTGCATCTCAGGCTTGCGGCCAGCTGGCAGCGGCCGGATGCAGCCGATTGCCTGCGTCGCGCGCTGGTGCTGCTTGCCGACCACGAACTCAATGCCTCGACCTTTGCGGCGCGTGTCACGGCATCCGCGGGTGCCGCCCTTTCGGCTTCCGTGCTTTCCGGCCTCGCGACGCTGACAGGGCCGCTGCATGGCGCCGCTTGGCAAGGCGTCGATGCCTTGATCGAGGCGGCTTCCGGCTTCGGGGCGGAGCAAGCTATCTGCCGTACGCTTGCCCAGGGCAACCACTTGTCGGCCTTCGGCCATCCGCTCTATCCCGAAGGCGATGTCAGGGCGCTCGCGCTGCTTTCGCACTTTCCTCTGCCGCCGCAGTTCGCCGAGGTCCGGGAAATTGGCGAGGAGATCGTCGGCGACAAGGTCAACGTCGATTTCGCGCTGGCGGCAATGGCCGCCGCCTTCGATCTGCCGCGAGAGGCGCCGATCATCATCTTTTCGCTTGCCCGCTCCGCCGGCTGGCTGGCGCATGCGATGGAACAGATCGAGAGCGGCCAACTGATCCGGCCGCGGGCGCGTTATGCCGGACCGGCCCCGGAAGCCGTTACCGGCCGCTGAGGCTTGGCGCCGCTTTGCTTTTTTTCGCATAGGGAAACATCCGAATTCGGCTATCATGCTTCAAATGGAAGAAGACGGTTGGCGGACACTCTCATAAAAGCTGTTCCGCACGGTCAAAGGGGCTTTCCATGCACACGATGCTTCGCAGTCTGCTTGTCGCCACACTTGGTGTCGGCCTGTTTTCACATGCGGCGGCCTTTGCTCAGTCTGCCGGCTGCGCGGTGTCGCGCGATGCCAGCGCTCGCCAGGTGCTCACGTGTCCGGGCGGCGTGAAGGTGACGGCGGAGGCCGGCGCGTCCTTCCGCCTCATCGACCGCAACCGTGACGGCAGCCCCGATTCCCTATCGCTGCGCAGCAAGGCTGTCCTCGTCGATGTCAATAGCAGCCAGCACGCGGGCGGCTTCCAGGTCGTGACGCCGCAGGCGATTGCCGCCGTGCGCGGCACGCAATGGGCCGTCGATGTCGCAAGCGGCAAGACCTCGGTGCTGGTCGTCAGAGGCAGCGTCGGGGTCCGTCGGCCGACGGGTAAGCCGGTGGTGTTGTCGCCAGGCGAGGGTGTCGATGTCGGCAGCGGAACGGAGCCGCTCGTCGTGCGCCGCTGGCCGGCGCCGCGTGCCGCCGCCCTTCTTGCCCGCCTCGGCCAATAAATGCCATGAACCATCGCCTGCAGACCGTGATCGCGCTGCTGCTCGCCGGTCTCTGGGGGGCGGCGCTCGGCTATATCAGTTTCAACGCCGGCAGCGGCCTCCTCGACCGGATGGAAGCTTCACTCGCCGATATCCGCAGCGCCATCATCGGAGCGAAGGCGCCGCCTCCCATCGTCTCGATCGTCGCGATTGACGACCGCACGGCGGCGGCTCACGGTTATCCGCTGGATCGGGCGACACTTGCGCGCCTCGTCAACGCGATCACCGCCTTGAAGCCGAAGGCGCTCGCGCTCGACATTCTGCTCGTCGATCCCGGACCGGAGGAGGGCGATGCGGCGCTCGTCGCAGCTCTTCGCCAGGGGCCGAGCGTGATTGCGGCCGCGGCCACCTTTGCGCAGAGCCGGCAGCGGGTCACCGACGCGGCGGGCGATCCGCTTGCCGCCATCCCCGAGGCAAACCAGCTTCTGTTGCCGCTCCCCCGCTTTGCCGGGGCGGCCGCAGTCGGCATCGTCAATGTCGCCACCGACCAGACCGGCACGCCGCGCTTCATTCCGCTGATCTCGCGCGCCGCGGACCGGCTGGATCCGGCTTTTCCGCTGCGCGCCGCCTCGGTCGCGCTCGGCGTCGATCCGACGATCGAACCCAATGCCATCATGCTCGGAAATCTGCGCATTCCGACAGATGTCGGCCAGCGCCTGCCGGTGACTTTCTACGGCGGGCGCGGCAGCATCGCCACCTTCAGCGCCGCCGACGCGCTGGATGGCAAGCTTTCGGCAGATGCCGTCGCGGACCGCGTCGTCGTCATCGGTTCGACGGTCACCGGCGGCGGCGACGTCTTCCCGACCCCTTTCGATCCCGTCATGCCCGGCGTCGAGGTGATGTCGACGGCGATTACTCATCTCATTGCGGGCGACGGCATGGTTCGCGACCACAGGATAAGGCTGATCGATGCCGGCACCGCCGTCGGCCTGCCGCTTATGCTCGTTTCGCTGATCGCCTGGCGACGGAGCGCCGTCGGCTACCTCATCATCGTGCTTATGCTGATCGTCTGGGCGATGATCAACCTGTCGGCCTATGCGCACGGCTACTGGCTGAGTGCGGCGCTGCCGATCGCAGCCGCGCTGCCGCCGGCGCTGATCTTCGGCGCGGCCGAACTCTGGCTCGACCGCGGCCGCGCCCGCCATTACGCGGAGCAGAGCGCGCTGCTGCAGCGCATCGAGGCGCCCGGCCTCGGGGAGTGGCTGGCGCGCGATCCGAATTTCCTGGCCAAGCCCGTGCGCCAGAACGCCGCCGTCGTCTTCATCGATCTTTCCGGATTCACCGGCCTCAGCGAAAACCTCGGACCGGTCAAGGTGAGCGAGGTACTGAGCGGCTTCTTCGAACTGATCGACGAAGAGGCGCGCGCCCATGGCGGCGCCATCACCAGCTTCATGGGCGACGGGGCGATGATCCTGTTCGGCCTGCCGGAGCCGGCCGAGGACGATGCCGCTCGCGCGGCTGCCTGCGCGGTCGGCCTGTGCGACCGCACCCGGGCCTGGCTCAGGGTACATGCCGACTTCGCCCAGAAGAAGATCGGCTTCAAGGTCGGCGCCCATTGCGGCCCGATCGTCGCTTCACGACTGGGCACCGGCGACCGGCAACAGATCACCGCGGCAGGCGACACCATCAATGTCGGCAGCCGCCTGATGGAGGTGGCCGCCCGCCATGGTGTAGAGCTCGCGCTCAGCGCCGAAATCGTCCGTGCCGCAGGCCCCGACAGCGTGGTCATGCAGTCCGGCCGGATGGAGGGGCCATTGGAAACGGCGCTGCGCGGCCGGGCAAGCCGTATCGACGCCTGGCTGTGGCGCAGCAGCACGCTTTGACAATCGACGCGGGAGCGGCTAGGAACGGCGCAAATACCCCGCCGGCAAGCTCCGGCCATGGCGCAACACGCGCCTGACAGCTCCGAAAGATCGAACTCATGACAGAATTCAACGGCGTCGTTCCGGCGATCGCCAAGGCGTTGCAGAAGCGCGGTTACGCCGAACTCACCCCGGTGCAGAAGGCGATGCTCGATCCGGCGCTTGTCGCTTCCGACGCGCTGGTCTCAGCCCAGACCGGCTCCGGCAAGACCGTTGCTTTCGGACTGGCGCTGGCGCCGACGCTGCTCGAGGGCAGGGAGCGCTTCGGCAATGCCGGCGCACCGCTTGCCATCGTCATCGCCCCGACGCGCGAGCTTGCGCTGCAAGTGAAGCGCGAGCTCGAATGGCTCTACGAGATGACCGGTGCAGTGATCGCCAGCTGCGTCGGCGGCATGGATATCCGTAGCGAGCGCCGCTCGCTCGAACGCGGTGCCCATATCGTCGTCGGCACGCCCGGCCGTCTCTGCGACCACATCCGCCGCAAGGCGCTCGACATGTCGGAATTGAAGGCCGCCGTGCTCGACGAGGCCGACGAAATGCTTGATCTCGGCTTCCGCGAAGATCTGGAATTCATTCTCGACTCGGCACCGGACGAGCGCCGCACGTTGATGTTTTCGGCAACAGTGCCGGCCGCCATCGCCAAGCTCGCCAAGAGCTATCAGCGCGATGCCGTGCGCATCAGCACGCAGGCTGAGGAAAAGCAGCATGTCGACATCGAATATCGCGCGCTCATGGTGGCCCCGAGCGACCGCGAAAACGCGATCATCAACGTGCTGCGCTATTACGAGGCGACCAACGCCATCGTCTTCTGTTCGACACGCGCTGCCGTCAATCATCTGACCGCGCGGTTCAACAACCGCAATTTCGCCGTGGTGGCGCTTTCCGGCGAGCTGACGCAGAACGAGCGCAGCCATGCGCTGCAGGCGATGCGCGATGGCCGCGCCCGCGTCTGCATCGCGACCGACGTCGCCGCCCGCGGCATCGACCTTCCGGGCCTCGATCTTGTCATCCATGCCGACCTGCCGACCAATCCGGAAACGCTGCTGCACCGCAGCGGCCGCACCGGCCGGGCCGGGCGCAAAGGCATCAGCGCCATGATCGTGCCGCTGAATGCACGGCGCAAGGCGGAGCGTCTGCTCGAGAATGCTGGAATTTCGGCCGCCTGGGCGCGGCCGCCGTCGGCCGAAGAGGTGAGTGAGCGGGACGACGAGCGGCTACTCGCCGATCCGATCTTCCACGAAGCGCCGCAGGAGGAAGAGCAGGGGCTGGTGCAGCAGCTTCTCGCCAGCCACGGCGCCGACAAACTCGCCGCCGCTTTCCTGCGTCTTTACCGCACCAATCATTCGGCGCCGGAGGACCTCATCGAGGTTGCCGTCTACGAAGACCGCAGCCGCAAGCGCCGCGACAATGCTGAGCCCTACGAGCCGGCGCAGAAGGGACCGCGTGAGGATTTCGGCGCCAGCGTCTGGTTCTCCGTCTCGGTCGGGCGCAAGCAGAATGCCGAGCCGCGCTGGCTGATCCCGATGCTCTGCCGCAATGGCAACGTCACGAAGCGCGAAATCGGCGCGATCAAGATGCAGCCCGAGGAAACCTATGTGGAGATCGCCGCGGCAAGCGCCGAAAGCTTCCAGGAGGCCCTCGGACCGAACAAGACGCTCGAACGCGGCATCCGCGTCACCCGGCTTTCCGGCACGCCGGATTTCAGCCGGGCGCCATCGCCGAAACCTTATGCCGGCAAGGCGTCCCGTGACGAGCGGCCGGACGATTCGTTCCGCAGCGAGCGGCCGAAGAACAAGTTCGGCAAGGGTGCGGGCGGCGGATATGCCGCGGCCGACAGCGGCAGCCAGGAAAAACGGGATAGCAAGCCCTGGAGCAAGAAACCGGGCAAGCCCGGCTTCGATGGTCCGAAACCCGACAAGCCGAAATACGACAAGCCGAAATTCGAGGGCTCCAAATATGAGGGCCCTAAAAGAGACGGCAAGGGCGGCGCAGGACCGAAGGGCAAGTTTTCGAAGAAGAAGCCGGCCTGATTTCGCCGGTATCTCGCCGCAGCGGGTGGGGAGGTTCGCGTGATGTATTCTGCTGGGAGCGAAGGTGATGGTGGAAACGGCAATACTCAGCGTTCCGGTTTTCAGTACACTCTGCAACGAGGCCTTCCGGGTAAGGCGCGCAGTCTTCGTACATGAGCAGAAGGTTCCCGAAGCCGAAGAATTCGATAGCGACGATCTCACCGCCCACCATATCGTCGCCGTCACCCGCACCTCGCCATGAAGAACTACTGAACCATCGGGCTTCAGACGACGATGAAACGCCCCGTCATGCCGCAACCCGATCCGGCCGCCTTCATCAAGGCCAACCTGCAGATATCGCCCGTTCCCTCCATCCCTGAAATCCTGCTTCATCAGGCGGGGCCAGCGAGCGGTCTCTGGCGGCTTGCCGGCCGCGGAGAAGCCGATCCGGCGCCCTACTGGGCCTATCCCTGGGCCGGCGGCGCCGTGCTCGCCCGTCACCTGCTCGATCGGCCGGAGACGGCGGCTGGTCGCCGTGTCCTCGATCTCGGCGCTGGCTCCGGGCTCGTCGCCATCGCGGCGGCAAAGGCCGAAGCAGCGGCCGTGACGGCGGTCGACATCGATGCCAATGCCGTCGCCGCCATCGGCCTGAATGCGGCGATCAACAGCGTGAACATTGCAGCCGTCGCCGCCGATATCACCGAGGCTTCGCCGCCAGAAACTGATCTCCTCGTCGTCGGCGATTTGTTCTACGATCCCGCCCTTGCCGTGCGGGTGATGGGCTTCCTCCGACGTTGCCAGGCCACCGGCATCGAGGTGCTGATCGGCGATCCCGAGCGCGCTTATCTTCCGCAGGGAGAGCTCAGGCGAATCGCCACCCATGCGGTTGCGGATTTCGGCGCAGGCGGCGGGGCGGCCCAGGCCGGCGTGTTCACGCTTTCCTGAAACCGTTGAAGGCGGAAGCTATACCAAAAGGTCCGGCCGCAGAAGCATGACCGGGCAGGGCGCTCCGGCCGGCAGCTCCGGCGCATGCGGCGGGCGGATGATGAGGCAGTCCGAATGGGCAAAGGTCTTCATCATCGACGAATCCTGCTTGTCGAAGGGTTCGACCAGCCAGCCACCAGCAGCGGATTTCGAAAGCCTAGCTCTGATATAGTCCTGCCGGTGGTCGTTGGCGCGCAGCGTGACGGCCGCCTCCACCATTGCCTCGCGCCGCACCGGCGGCAGGGAACCGAGCTTGCGGATCAGCGGCTCCAGGAAGAGCAGTGAACAGACGAGGCTCGAGACTGGATTACCGGGCAGGCCGAGCACATGCGTGTCACCGAAGCTGCCGACCATCAGCGGTTTGCCGGGGCGCATGGCGATGCGCCAGAAATCGAGCTGCATGCCTGCTTCGATCAGCGTGGCCTGCACCAAATCATGATCGCCGACTGAAGCGCCGCCCAGCGTAACGATGACATCGACCCTGGCGTCCCGCGCCTTGTCGATTGCCGCGGTTATCCTGGCCTTATCGTCCGGCACGATGCCGAGATCGAGCACATCGGCACCGGCCCGGCGGGCAAGGGCTGCAACGCCGAATGTGTTCGACGCAATGATCTGCGAAGGGCCGGGCGTGCTTCCGGGCGGCAGCAATTCGTCGCCGGTTGCGAGGATGGCGATCAGCGGACGGCGCAGCACTTCGACATCAGGCCGGTTCATGCCGGCAGCGACCGTCAACCGTGAGAAATCGAGCACGGTGCCCGCGGACAGCACGACTTCGCCTTCGGCAAAATCCTGGCCGCGGGGACGGACATGCTGGCCCTGCCGTACAGGGAAATTCGTTTTGATGCCGCCTTCGGTCTTTTCGGCATCCTCCTGCAAGAGGACGCTATCGGCACCTGGCGGGACAGGTGCGCCCGTGAAGATGCGGACAGCCTCGCCCTTGCCGACGCGTCCCCCGAAGCCGTGGCCGGCGGCGGAGGTGCCGATAACCTTCAGCACGGCGCCTGGCTCCGGCGCGTCTTCGCGGCGCAGCGCATAGCCATCCATGGCGGATGCATTGAAAGGCGGCTGGGTCAGGCCAGCCTTGAGATCGACGGCCAGGATGCGACCTTCGGCCTCGGCGAGCGGCAGCGTTTCGGATGCTGCGACGGGGTTTGCACGCGAGAGCAAGCGGCTCAAGGCCTCGGCGACCGGTAGAAGGTTCATTTCGCCTCCGGGCGACTGAAATCACCAGATTTGCCGCCGGATTTTTCGAGCAGCCTGACGCCACTGATCTCCATTGCCTTATCAGCGGCCTTGGCCATGTCGTAGATCGTGAGACAAGCGACCGAGACCGCGGTCAGCGCCTCCATCTCCACGCCGGTCTTGCCGGTGAGCTTGGCAGTCGCTCTCACGCGCAGTCCGGGCAGGGCGGCGTCTTCCTCGATCTCGACCGCGACCTTCGTCAGCATCAGCGGATGGCAGAGCGGGATGAGATCGGCGGTGCGTTTTGCCGCCATGATGCCGGCAAGACGGGCCGTGCCGATCACATCGCCCTTCTTGGCATTGCCTTGCCGGATGAGAGCGAGCGTTTCCGGTGCCATCTTCACATGGCCCTCGGCTGTTGCAATGCGCACCGTCTCTGCCTTGTCGGAGACATCGACCATATGCGCCTCGCCGGAGGCGTCGATATGGGTGAGGCCGGGCTTTCCGCCGCTCATATCATTCGGCCGCGATGGCGGCTTCGCCGAAGAGCAGCGAGCGGGTGGCGGCCGTTACGTCGTCCTTGCGCATCAGGCTTTCGCCGACGAGGAAGGTGTTGATGTCGACAGCCTGCAGGCGCTTGCAATCCGCATTGGTGAAGATGCCGCTTTCGCCGACCAGCAGCCGATCATCAGGCACCATTGATGCCAGCGTCTCGCTGACCGTTAGGCTGACCTCGAAGGTACGCAGATTGCGATTGTTGATGCCGACGAGCGGCGAGGAAAGCTTCAGCGCGCGTTCCATTTCCTCGATGTCGTGGACCTCGACCAGCACGTCCATGCTGAGCGAGAAAGCTTCGTCCTGCAGACGCTCCGCATCGTCATCCGTCAGCGAGGCCATGATGAGAAGAATGCAATCGCCGCCCCAGGCGCGGGCTTCATGGACCTGATAGGTCTCGAACATGAAATCCTTGCGCAGCGCGGGCAGGGCGCAGGCAGCGCGCGCTGCCGTCAGGAATTCCGGTGCACCCTGGAAGCTCGGCGTGTCGGTGAGAACCGAAAGGCAGGCAGCGCCACCGGCTTCATATGCTTTTGCAAGTGCTGGCGGATCGAAATCCGGCCGGATCAGACCTTTGGACGGGCTTGCCTTCTTGATCTCGGCGATGAGGCCGAGCTGGCCGGCATCGCGCTTGGCGACGAGCGCCTTGTGGAAACCGCGCGGCGCCGACTGGCCGGCCTGCATGGCCCTCAGATCCGCAAGCGAGGTCTTCGCCTTGGCGGCCGCGATTTCCTCACGCTTGTAGGCTTCGATCTTCTTCAGGATATCGGTCATGAGGCGATCCTAGTCGATATCGTTGGATACGGCGATCAGTTTGTCGAGGGCAGAGGCCGTGGCGCCGCTATCCAGTGACTCCGTGGCGAGCTTCATTCCGTCGCGGATCGTCCCGGCTTTGCCTGCAATAACGAGCGAAGCGGCGGCATTGGCGAGCGCGATATCGCGATAGGCGTTCTTGGCACCGGCAAGCACATTGCGGAGTGCTGCGGCATTGACGGTGCCATCGCCGCCCTTGATATCGGCGAGCACGCAGGGTGCTATGCCGAAGTCATCAGGTGAAAGCTCGAAAGTACGGATCTGACCGTTCTCGAGTGCAGCGACACTGGTCTTGCCGGTCGTGGTGATTTCGTCGAGGCCGTCACCGTGAACAACCCAGACGCTTTCGGAGCCGAGATCGCGCATGACTTCGGCAAGCGGCACGACCCATTGCGGCGCAAAGACACCGAGGAGCTGGCGCTTGACGCCAGCCGGATTCGAGAGCGGTCCAAGCAGGTTGAAGATGGTGCGTGTGCCAAGCTCGACACGGGTGGGGCCGACATGGCGCATGGCCGAATGATGCTGCTGCGCGAACATGAAGCCGACACCGGCCTCGGCAATGCAGCGCGAGATCATTTCGGGAGTGACCTCGAGATTGACGCCGAGGGCGGCAAGGCTATCGGCGGCACCGGATTTCGAACTGAGTGCCCGGTTACCGTGCTTGGCGACCGGAACGCCGGCACCGGCGACAATCAGGGCCGCCAATGTCGAAATATTGTAGGTGCCGCTGGCATCGCCGCCGGTGCCGACGATATCGATCGCGTCGGCGGGGGCTTCTACCCGCAGCATCTTGGAGCGCATCGTGGTAACAGCGCCGACGATCTCGTCGACCGTCTCGCCGCGAACACGCAGTGCCATCAGGAAGCCGCCGATCTGCGAAGGCGTTGCCTGGCCGGACATCAGGATATCGAAGGCCTGGCGGGCCTCGTCACGGGTCAGGGGCTCGCGGCTTGCTGCCTTGGCCAGAAGCGGCTTCAGATCGGTCATGCGGTTCAAGCCTCCTAGCGGACCGTCGCCTTCTCGGCGAGCGTCTGGTTGATCTGCGCGCCGTACTGCGTCTGCAGCAGGTTGACCATCTGATCGAGAATATCATCGCCGGCGGCATTGGCCATGGCGGTGATCTGGGCATCGCGGTTGTTCAGCACGTCGCCGGTCGGCTCAGCGTTGACCTCGGTGACCTTCAGCAGGATCTGCGTCGAGGGATCGGCGCCGACAGCGCTCGCCACCGTATCGGTAGGTCCGGAGAAAGCGGCACCGATACCGCCACGGCCGAGGACCGGATCGTCGGTGGAACGGGTGAAACCGCTCTTGCTTTCAACAGCGATGCCGAGCGGCGCTGCGATATCGGCAAGTGCGGTGCCCTTCGCGGCTTCGGCCTTCAATTCTTCAGCCTTCTTGGCGAGTGCCGCCTTCTGCTGTTCCGCCGTCCAATCCTCGACGGCCTTTTCGCGCACCTCGGCAACCGGACGATCGCGATCCGGCGTGATTTCGCGGACGTTGAACCAGACATAACCGTCATTGCCCATCGGCAGCGGCGGCGCATCGACGCCGACCTCGGTCTTGAAGGCTTCGCCGAGCAATTGCTGCTTGATCGGAATATCCTTGATCTCGTTGCCGTCCTTGCCGGCGCCGGTCATATCGACGGCATCGACGGTCACAGCCTTGAGCTTCAGCTGGTTGGCGATATCCTCGAGCGTGGCGCCGCCGGCGCGCAGGTCCTCGATGCGGTCATGAACATTGATCACTTCCTGAGAGGCATTGGCGAGCGCCAGCTGCTTGCGGATATCGTCCTTCACCTCGTCGAAATTCTTCATCGTCTCCCGCTTGATATGGGTGACGCGCAGGATGACCGGACCGAAGGAACCATCGACAACGGGCGTCGTGCCGCCATCGGTCGCAACCGCGAAGGCGGCTTCGGCAACAGCCTGGTCGGGAACCTTGTCCTTGGTGAATTCGCCAAGCAGCACGTCGCTTGCCGTCTTGCCCTGGTCGGAAACTAGCTGGTCGAAGCTGGTGCCGCTCTTCAGCGCCGTTTGGGCGGCAGTGGCAAGATCCTTGCTGGCGAAGGTCAACTGCTCGATGGTGCGGCTTTCCGGCGTGCGATAGGCATCCTTGCCCTTGTCGAACGCCTCACGGATCTGGTCGTCGCTGACAGTCGCGGCATCGGCGATATCGACGGGCTGCAGCTTGAGATAGATGAGCTTACGGTATTCCGGTGCGCGGTAGCGCTGTTTGACACCTTCGAACCACGTCGCCAGCACGTCGTCGGCCGGCGCCTTGATCGGCTCGATATTGGCGGCGGTGAGCAACAGATAGTCGACGCTGCGGCTTTCGTTGCCATAGAGCTTCAGGGCATCGACCAGCGTCTTCGGCGCTGTGAAGCCGTTGGAGACGGCATCGACGATCTGGCTGCGGACGGCGACCTTGCTGCGCTCCTTGATATAGTCGTCCTGGCGGATGCCGGCGTTGCGCAGGCGCGAGATGAAGAGCTCGCGGTCGAACTTGCCGTTGACGGCCTTGAAGGCCGGATCGTCGCCGATCAGCTGGGCAAGGCGATCCTCGGAGAGGCCGAGATTCATGTCTTCGGCGAGCTGGTCGAGCGAGGCGCCGGCAACGAGCTGGGAGAGCACCTGCTGCTCGACGCCGAAGGCGCGGGCCTGCTCGGGGGTGAGGCGAGTGCCGAACTGCTGGCTGAGGCTTGCCACCTGGCGCTGATAGGCGAGGTGGAATTCGTTGACGTCCACATGCTGATCGCCGACGGCCACGACCGTGGTGCTGTTGCCGCCCGTTATCAGCGAGCGGGAAACGCCCCAGATGCCGAAGGAGGCGACCAGCAGAAGCATCAGCAGCTTGGCGACCCAGGTCTGAGCGGCTCTTCTCAGAAGATGGAACATAGAAACGCAAACCTCGCAGTATCATTGACCCGCACGCGGGCAGACATTCGACGTTCCTTAGAACAAACCCGACAGGAAATGAAGGGTTTGTCGCGCGAAAAGCTGCGTGGAGCGGCGGGCGGCGCGCGCGGCCCTGACGGGCAACAAAAGATCGGCTGCGGCGGAACCTTTCCGGCGGTCATTTCGTTGAAGCGGCATCCCAGGAAACAGGAGCAGACCATGGCAGAATTGAAAACCGCTTCCGCCGAATCCACCGCTGCGCGCGTCAAGGCCGATATCGCAGCAGACGATCTGTCGGCGCAGGTCGCGGCGCTGCGCGAAGACCTCTCCAGGCTGACCGACAGCGTACGGGCGCTGGGGCAAGGGGCAAAGTCCGTGGTGAGCGACGAGGCTTCGCTGATGACGGAACGGCTGCGCGACAAGGTTCGCGAAGAACCGCTCATGGCGCTCGCGGTGACGGCAGGTGTCGCTTATCTTTTCGGCCTGCTGAGCCGCCGCTGAAAATGGAGTTTGGGCAAGGAAAGGCCGGACGCCATGAGCGCCCGGCTTTCAAATATTATGTGCGCTAACGGCTGTCGCGACCGGGTCAGCGGCGGATGACGCGGCCGATTGCGATCAGAATGCAGGCGCCGACGAAACCGGTGATCAGATAACCCAGCCAGCCGGCCAGCGGCTGAATGTGCAAAAGACCCAGGATCCAATTGGCGACGATGGCGCCGACGATGCCGAGCAATATGTTCATGAGCAGGCCCATATTGCTGCTCATGACCTTTTCCGCCAGCCATCCGGCGATACCGCCGATGATGATGGCCGCAATCCAACCCACGCCTGCGTTTTCCATGGTGTTTTCCCTCCTGACAAAACGACTCGAATGAATGCACGAAACGAAAGAAAGTTCCACTCCCAGAGGAACTTAAACAGCGTTCACGGATGTAGCTGCGTGACCGGCGTTTCCAGCGCATGAACGGCGATTTGAAACAGAAGACCGGCGATCGCAAGTGTCGCGAAGCCGAAAGGCATGATCAGGCTCTTGCTAAACATCTTTTTCTCCCCCGTTTTGAGTAAAGCATAAGCTGATATAGACGCTTCGCAAGATTATTATTAACGGATGGTTAAGTGTGAGATTTAAGTAAAATTTAAACTACTGCCTCCCGCAAGTTTTCTTCTGCTAACGATTGAACAATAATATAAGAATGAATGGTTCCAACTCCTGATAGAACGGTAACATCTATTCGGCAGCTGATATACTTCGTCTTCATGGCACAGATGTCAGCGATCAATACTGACCGGTCCGCAGTTATTGCAATCAAAACACCGGTCGATGACGGCAGATCTGCACACCGCCTGGAACGGAGTTTTGATCGGCGTTAAACCCAGCGGGTGCGATCAGAAAGTGATGCCGGCCATCATCGGCCGTGCCCGCCGGCTGCTAGCGGATTGATTTTGGCGGGGATTGCACCATTCTTCCCGGATCGCGATTCAATCGGGGAAACATTTGATGCCAAAAGCTGCCATCGCCCTTGCCTGCATCTGCCTGCTCACGCTTTCCGGTTGCGGCAACACCGCGCGCGGCCTGAAGAAGGATGGGCAGGAAACAAGCCACGCATTGGACAATGCGACACATCGGGTGCTTTCAGCCGGTGCCAAGAAGTAGTCTGGCGACGGCATGACCGCCGTTTTGCACAGCGGGCGTCGCTTGCTTCAACAAAAAGGGCCCGCCTGGGGTAAGGCGGGCCTGGACTAACAGAGAGAATGACGGACAGAAGCCGTCTTTTAGCGAGTAAAGCACTTCTTCAAGCGCATGACCCTACGTCGTTCAACGTAACCACGACCGAGGTCGCCTGGGCAACGGTCGTCGGAATCACGTCAGAAATTGCCCCAGTTCTGGGCGCGGGCACGGGCGCGGATGATTCTATATTCGCGACCGCCATAGAGCGAGCCGATGGTCAGCAGAATCGTCAGAAAGTCCCAGATGATGTGCATCGTATCCTCCTTGGATTGAATGCCTCTGCCGTCGATCGGTGAAGATACAATAGCAATCTTTCGAACGTGCTTATATGACAAGAAATCGGGATAGGCGAAGCATTGCTGCCTTGGCGCAAACCACCGCTCCCTTCAGCCGATCGCCGCGCAGGCGTCCCGAACACACGCACGCAGCCAGCGATGCGCGGGATCGGCATCCATCCTCGGATGCCAGAGCAATGAAACCGTGATGTCAGGCGTGGAGACGGGCAGGAGGAAACTGTGCATTCCCACCCGCAAGGCTTCGGTGTGCCGTTCCGGAACGCTGGCGATCAGGTCTGAAGCGCGGGCGAGAGCCAGTGCGGTCGAAAAGCCGCCGACGATCGTGACGATCTGCCGTTCCAGCCCGAGCACAGCAAGAGCATCGTCGATCAATCCTTTGTCGCGCCCGCGTCGCGACACGGAGATGTGCCGACCGGCCGTATAACGGGACGGCGTCATCTCGCCCTGACAAAGCGGATGCCCCATCCGCACGACGCCGATGAAACGGTCGCGGAACAGGGCCTGCGTCCGCACCTCCGGCCCGGTCGCCTTGTCGACGACCCCGGTTTCCAGGTCGACAGTGCCGTCGCGCAACGGGGCGCTGTCCTTGTCCGGTTTCTGCATGAAGCGCAGCCGCACGCCGGGCGCTTGCCTGTGCAGGCGTTCGATGAGTTGGGGTCCGAAGTTTTCGACGAAGCCTTCGCTGGTGCGCAGCGTAAAGGTTCGGACCAAACGGTCAAGGTCGAGCGCCTTGGCAGGTCGCAGGACCGCTTGTGCATCCTCGACGATCCGCCCAACCTGCTCACGCAGTTCGAGCGCCCGCGGCGTGGGGACAAGGCCGCGCCCGGCCCGGACCAACAGCGGATCGCCGGTCGTTTCGCGCAGTCGCGCCAGCGCCCGGCTCATCGCTGACGGGCTGAGCCGCAATCTTCGGGCCGCGCGCGCAACGCTGCCTTCCGTAAGCAACACATCGAGGGTGACAAGCAGGTTGAGATCGGGTGTCGACATCAGTCGGTCATAACATGGTTTAATCGCGATGTGGCGTCAAACGCATAAATGAAGTGCAAATAGTGCGTCTTCCGCCATATCAGGCCGAGGACTAGGTTTTCGGCGGCTCCATCCAGGAAGCCGCGAGAAAACGGAGTTCACGATGAAACCAATCGTTGCGGAAGGAGGCGAGGCAAACGCTGAACGGACACCCTCCGTCCGATGGGCGCTTGCCAGCCTTTCCTTATCCATGCTGCTGCCGTCGCTCGGCACCAGCATCGCCAATGTTGCCCTGCCGTCCTTGGCGAAAGCGTTCGATGCCGCTTTCCAGGACGTCCAATGGATCGTGCTGGCCTATCTCCTCACGATTACCATCCTGATCGTCAGCGTCGGACGGCTCGGCGACACGACCGGCCGCAGACGGCTTTTGCTCATCGGCATCCTGCTCTTCACGCTGGCTTCCATCCTGTGCGGCCTCGCGCCGACCCTATCGACGCTGATTGCGGCGCGCGCCCTGCAGGGCCTGGGCGCGGCGATCATGATGGCTCTCACCATGGCCTTCGTCGGCGAGACCGTGCCGAGGGCGAGGATCGGCAGCGCCATGGGGCTGCTCGGAGCGACGTCGGCGATAGGCACCGCTCTCGGTCCGTCGCTCGGTGGCGTTCTGATCACAGGATTCGGCTGGCCGGCCATCTTCCTCGTCAACGCGCCGCTCGGCGTGCTGACCTTCGCTCTCGCCTATCGCCATCTGCCTGCCGATAGCAGCAGAGGGAAATCAGATCGGGCGGGCTTCGACATTGCGGGCACCTTGCTGCTTGCCCTGACGCTCTCGGCCTATGCGCTGGCGATGACGATCGGGCATGGCAGGTTTGGTCCGCTGAATGTGGCTCTGTTGCTGGCCGCCGCGCTTGGCACCGGTTTCTTCGTGTTCGTCGAGGCGAGAACGGCTTCACCGCTGATTCGATTGGCGGCGTTCCGCAATCCGGTGATGAGCGCCAGCCTGGCCATGAATGCGCTCGTTTCGACGGTGATGATGGCAACGCTGGTGGTCGCCCCATTCTACCTTTCCCGAGCGCTCGGGCTTGACCAAGCGCTCGTCGGAATCGTCATGTCGATCGGCCCTGTCATTTCCACCCTGAGCGGTGTGCCCGCCGGCCGCCTGGTCGACCGTATGGGCGCACCATTCGTGATTATTGCCGGGCTCGCCGCCATGGCAGCCGGCTCCATCGCTCTCACCGTGTTTTCCGGGATTGCCGGCTACATCGCTGCCATCGCCATCCTGACACCGGGCTATCAACTGTTCCAGGCCGCCAACAATACGACCGTCATGATGGACGTCCGTCCGGAGCAGCGAGGCGTCATTTCGGGCATGCTCAACCTGTCGCGCAATCTCGGGCTGATCACCGGCGCATCCGTCATGGGAGCCGTGTTCGCGCTGGCCTCGGCGACGTCGGACGTCGCCATGGCGCGTCCTGAAGCCGTTGCATCAGGCATGCGGACCACTTTCGCCGTCGCCGCGGCGCTGATTGCCGCGGCGCTCGCCATCGCGGCCCAAACTTACAGGCGCCGCCGAGCACCCGACCCCGGGTAGTTGTCAGCGATGGTTTCCGCGCCAGCACAACCGAGACCAAGGTCCGATCCATCCCGGACTTCAGACCCATACCAAAGCGTCGGTCGCTGCCGTAGATCTTTGCGCCATGGCTGGAGTTTGGGAGTTTTGTCTGTGACCAAAATCTTCGTCGTGGCGATGATACTTACGCCGCTTGTGTTCTGGGGTTCCATTGGCGCTCTGATATATTCGCTCCTCTCGTGAACGAGCTTCAACCCGTCATTCCAGCAAGGCTGATCGGCGCCGGGCGCAGACACGTACGCCCTGCCACCGGTAATCTCGGCAACTCGGGCCTCATAATCTTCTCTGGTGTGGATCATCGTATGGCCCACCGCTCAGCTGGAGGGCTGAACCATTGGCAGACGGCCATAGTGCGGGTCGGACAAATGGTAAATGGCGGAAGAGGTGGGATTCGAACCCACGGTACGGTTTCCCGCACGCCGGTTTTCAAGACCGGTTCCTTAAACCACTCGGACACTCTTCCAGGCAATTGAGAAGCCCAAAGAAATTCCGTTTCGGCGTTTCTTTTGGATCGGTGTTGCTACCGAATTGCTGCCCATTCACTCACAGGCGGGCTTTGTAGCAGCTTTGATCGCAGCGTCAACTTGTTCTGCGGTGTTCAACTCATCGCCGTATAGATGATGCATAAATCGGCTGCCTGGAGAGAGCCAGGTGCCCATGAGGGGCTGGAGAAGCGGCTTACGTGGCCGCTTCTCGGCTATTGTCACACCAGGACGGTGAAGTTGTCGAAGGCGAGCTGCGGAAAGCCTGTGGGCTCTGTTTCAGGCTCGATATCGAAGCGGATGAAGTCGACAGCTCCGAGCGCCTCCAACGAAATATGCTGGCCATCGGCAATGGTGTCTCCATGGACCATCACAGCCATCTCGCTCACCTTGTTGCCATCGATGTAGCCCTCGAAGGTGACAAGAGCATCGACGCCTTCGTAACCAGCGTCAAAATTGGTCGCGACGTCGACGCCCTCAATCGTGAAGAGCTTGCCGTCAACGCGATCGAAAAAGGGATTGTATGGATTGCTGACGACGTACTCGTTGCCGCTGGATTCAGCGACCGCCCACAGATTGCCGTCAACCTTGTCGCCAAATTTGAAGCCGGCATAACCTGAAGCGATATCCGATTGCCCGGGATATTCTTTGGGGGCGTTTTCGAAATCGATGGAATACAGTCCTTGCGGAGGTGCGTTGACGGCGATGTTGAAATCGGCGACGTCCGTACCGCCTTTTCCATCGGAGATCTTGAACGAGAATTTCTCGGAGAAGGATTTTCCTGGCTCAAGACTTGCCGGATCATCGACCGCGTAATTGTAGCTGCCGTCGCCCCAAATCGTCAGCGTTCCGTGCTCGCCCTCAATGGTAAGATATCCGGGCTCACCTGCTTTGTTGGGAATTCTCACACCGTTGACGAACTGAACCTGAAGCAGGTCGCCATCCGGATCCGATGCGTTGTCGAGAAGGCTTCCTTCAATGGCTTCCATGGGTGAGTAGTCGTGGATCAATACGCTAGGCACTGTTGGTTTGTGATTTGCCATGGCTCGTCTCCTGAAGATGAGCGTGGAAAGGACGCCGGGCGCACCCCGAACGCCGCAAATAAACTTTCCACCTCACCTTGAGTCAAGCAACAAAACACACGCACGAAGGGAAATACGGCTTGCGAAGCCGCCGCCCTCAATAACTCATGCGTGTCAAATGTGCGGACAGGCCACCACTGAACGAAACCTTTAGGCGCGGCTGGCGCCTCCAATCCGGAGCTTTTCGAGCATGCAGACGCCGCCAGCCGCTTACCATGTGCCCCGCTTCGGCACGACGATTTCGGGCATCATTGCGGCGGGGAGCGGGCAGGGCGGCGGGGTTGGCGTTAGCAATCTGTAAACCATAATCATTAGAATTGTCGCTATCGCTGCGAAATCGTTCGCAAATTTGCCACGATGCCAGCAAGATTAAGCTCTCGTTAGGCGGGTGGGAATAAGGCGCTATTGATCCATTATCGGGCGAAGTTCCTTAACCATATGAGCGGCGTGGGACACATGAAACTGGAATACGGGGCGGCGTCATTCGCAACGACAGCGCGGTGGCTGGCGATATCGGCGATGTGTGCGACGGTTGCAGCGTGCGGCACGACACAGGCGGTGCCGAAGAAGAAAGCCCACGGCAAAGAGTATTTCTCCGAATCCGAATATGGCGTGAAGGCGAGCCCGCGGGTCGCCACCGGCAACAATATCCCCAAGGGCGGCGGCCGCTACATGGTCGGCAACCCCTACGAGGTGAAGGGCAAGTGGTATTACCCGAAGGAAGATTTCGCCTATAGCAAGGTCGGGATCGCCTCCTGGTACGGTTCTGCCTTTCACGGGCGCCTGACGGCGAACGGCGAAGTCTATGACCAGATGCATCTTTCGGCCGCGCATCCGACTTTCCCGCTGCCGAGCTATGCGCGCGTCACCAATCTCGAGAACGGTTCGTCCATCGTCGTTCGCGTCAACGATCGCGGTCCTTATCATGAAGGGCGCATCATCGATCTTTCCAACAAGACCGCCGACATGCTGGATCTGCAGCACAGCGGCACCGGCAAGGTACGTGTGCAATATGTCGGCCGCGCCCGCATGGACGGCCATGACATGCCTTACCTGATGGCATCCTACGCGCCGAAGGGCAGCCGTCTTCCGGGGATCAATCCGGAAGGCCAGATCGCAACCGGCGTGATGGTCGCCTCCAACAGCCGCAAGATCACCCGCGACCAGTTGCAGAGCGCGGAAGACTACGAGACCCAGCCCGCCAACGTGCCGGTGCCGATGTCGGCGACATCCTATGCCGGTTCGACGCCGAGCGCCCGCTACAATGCAGCGCCCGCGCTCGCCCCGGCTGCCCATGTCCTGGTCGCGCCGTCTGCGCCCGCAGGCAATGGCATGCAGGCCTTCGACCAGATGGTCGTGCTGCCGGAAATCGGCCCCATGCCCTATGAGCGCCCCTATGGCGGGGGATCGCTTGCGCTCGGCTACCAGAACGAAGAGGTGAGGACGGTGACGGTCGATCTCGCCTTCGACGCGGTGATGGTGCGCAATGACGGGCTGACGCAGGAGTCGATCCTTGCCTCGGCAAGGCGCCAGCAGGCAAAATCCGCCGCGCGCTGAGCATGGCAATTGCATCGGATTTCCTCTCGCTCTAACCTCCTTACAGACGACGCTCGTTCGATGGGAATTGCGATGCTGAAGCCTATGCTTCGCCTTCTTGCGTGCCTGATGCCGCTCGCCACCGGCGCGCTCGCAGCCGATGGCGGCACTGTCGGTTTCGCCACCAAGGCGACGCAGGCCTATATGATCGAGGCGTCGACCCGCACCGTGCTTCTCGCCAAGAACGAGGACCAGGGATTTTCGCCGGCTTCGCTCGCCAAGCTGATGACTGTGGATCTTGTCTTCGAAGCGGTGACGAAGGGCCAGATCACGCTCGACACCGAATATCCGGTTTCCGAATATGCTTGGCGGACAGGCGGCGCACCGTCGAGGACGGCAACGATGTTTGCCAGCCTGAAATCGCGCGTGCGCGCCGAGGACTTGATCAAGGGGATCGCCATACAGGGCGCCAATGATGCCTGCATCGTGCTTGCCGAAGGCATGGCGGGTAGCGAACAGCAGTTTGCCGAATCGATGACGCGCCGCGCCCGGGAGCTCGGCATGGAGAAGGCGGTATTCGGCAATTCCACCGGACTTCCCGACGGCAAGGGGCCGGATAGCAGGAGCAAGGTGACGGCACGGGAGATGGTGACGCTCGCCGCCGCCCTTCAGCAGTCCTATCCGAACCTCTATCCTTATTTCAAGCAGCCGGAATTCGAGTGGAACAAGATCCTCCAGCGAAACAGGAATCCGCTGCTGGGTTTCGATCTCGGCGCCGACGGGCTTGCCACCGGCTTCACAGAAGGCGAGGGCTATTCGATCGTCGCTTCGGTTGAGCGCGACGGCAGACGACTGTTCCTGGCGCTTGCCGGCATCGCTTCCGACAAGGAGCGGACGGAGGAAGCCAAGCGCGTGCTCGAATGGGGGCTGACCGCATTCGAGAACCGGCAGATTTTCGCTGACAAGGAAGTCATCGGCGCAGCCAGCGTCTATGGCGGCACGGCGCGCACCGTCGATCTCGTCGCCAAGGCGCCCGTCAGCGTATATATTCCGATCAGCAATCCCGACAGGCTGTCGGCGCGCATCGTCTATCACTGGCCGCTGACGGCGCCGGTCAAGCCGGATTACCAGGCGGGCACGCTCAGGATCTTTGCCGGCAGCCGACTGCTCAGGGAGGTGCCGCTCTATACGGTGCAGGCGGTAGACGAGGGCTCGCTCAGCAGCCGGGCGGTCGACGCCATGCTGGAACTCGGCGAATCGCTGTTCTTCTCCTGGCTCTGGGACAAGTCGGCACCCGGTTGACGCCCTCTTTCCGATGCAATTTGCCGGGAAAGGTGAATATGTCGCCGCGGCTAAAGGTTTTCCTCCCTGGTATCTTCGGATAGATAGAAGGGGCGGGGCGCATGCGGCGCCCGGAATGCGGGAAGTTGTCATTGTCATCCGGTGCGGGATTGTTCGTTACGTTTGAAGGCGGGGAAGGCGCTGGGAAATCCACGCAGATCCGCCGCCTCGCCGCGGCGCTGAAGGGCGAAGGTCATGATGTGCTGGTGACGCGGGAACCGGGCGGATCGCCGGGTGCGGAGGCCGTGCGCCACGTGCTGCTGTCAGGTGCTGCCGAAGCCTTCGGCACGCGGATGGAAGCGATCCTTTTTGCGGCGGCGCGCAACGACCATGTCGAAGAGGTGATCCGGCCGGCGCTTGCCGCGAGCAAGATCGTGCTCTGCGACCGCTTCATGGATTCCTCACGCGTCTACCAGGGCATTACCGGCAATCTCGAGCCCGATTTCATCGAGACGCTGCAGCGTATCGCCATCAACGGCGTCATGCCCGATTGCACTGTGATACTCGACATCCCTGCCAGGATCGGACTGGAGCGGGCGCAGAAGCGCGCCGCCGCCGACGGTCCCGACCGCTTCGAGAAAGAGCGGCTCGAGACACATGAGAAACGGCGCGAAGCCTTTCTCGACATCGCTGCCCGCGAGCCGGAGCGCTGCCACGTGATCAACGCCATGCAGGCGGAAGAGGCGATCGCCGCGGAGATCCTGGCGATCGTCAGGCAGCTGCTGACGCCATCTGGCTATATCAGGACACCGGAAGCCGCCCATCATGAGTGAGGAAAGGCCCGGACTGCTCGACGGCGCCATCTGGCCGGCGGAAAACACCCGGCTGTTCGGCCATGAGGAGGCGGAAGCGTTCCTCGCGCAGTCTTATCGGTCAGGCAAGGGCCATCACGCCATCCTGATCGAAGGGCCGGAGGGCATCGGCAAGGCGACGCTCGCCTTCCGCTTCGCCAATCACGTGCTCTCGCATCCCGATCCTGACACTGCGCCGGAAACGATCAGCGATCCCGACCCGGCCTCCGCGGTCAGCCGGCAGATTCTCTCCGGCGCCTCGCACAATCTCCTGCACCTTGCCCGGCCGGTGGATGAAAAGACCGGCAAGGTGAAATCGGCGATAACGGTCGACGAGGTGCGCCGCGCCGGCAAGTTCTTCTCGCAGACGTCGGGCACCGGCAACTGGCGGATCGTCATCATCGACCCGGCCGATGATATGAACCGCAATGCGGCCAACGCTATCCTGAAGATCCTGGAAGAGCCGCCGAAGCGGGCGCTGTTCCTGGTGTTGTCGCATGCGCCGGGACGGCTGCTGCCGACGATCCGCTCGCGTTGCCTGCCGCTGAAACTGGCGCCGCTTGCGGACGACGCGCTTATCGCGGCCCTCGATCATCTCGGCATAGCAGGTGAGGACAGGGCGGTGCTTTCGGCGGCCAAAGGCAGCGTCGGTGAGGCGCTGAAGCTCTTGAACTACGGCGGAGGCGACATCATCGCCGCCTATGACGAGATGCTTTCCGCCGAGGGGCCGACGGCGCGCAAGGCGATGCATCGGCTGGCCGACGCGCTGTCCGGCAGGGAAAGCGACACGATCTTCGATTTCTTCGTCAGCCATATCGGCGACGACATCATGAGCCGCGCGCGGGCAGCAGCAGGCGAGGGGCGGATCACGGCTGCGGAACGGCTGGCGCGGCTCTATTCCGAGATCACCGAGCGGCTTACCATTTCCGACGGCTATAATCTCGACCGCAAGCAGACGATCATCAGCATTCTCGCCGATATCAAGCAACCGGGCCTCTAGAACCAGGCGGAGATCGCCGACCTGCTCCTGGCATCTTGGAACGGCGTCCATTGTTTGATGACGGGTGCGACCCCGGTAAAGTTGGGGTGGGGGCTGCCATCGGCGCGAACCGGACAGCAGAGCGTCATGCTCCGATCAGCCGGCCAGCAGCTTCCATGCGACGACGGCGAGCGTGGCGGCCAGGACGATGCGGATGGTGCGTTCGTGCAGCTTCGGCGCCAGAAGGCTTCCGGCAATAATGCCGGGAATCGAACCGATGAGCAGGGCAAACAGCATTGCCCAATCGATCTCGCCGATAAACCAGTAACCCATGCCGCCGATCAGGGTCAGCGGTACCGCATGGACGATATCGGAACCGACGATCTCGCGCACGTCGAGCCTGGGATAGAGCACCAGCAAAATCGTCACACCAAGCGCGCCCGCGCCGACCGAGGTCAAGGTGACGAGGACGCCGAGCAGGAACCCCAGGGCGACGGTGAAGGTGACGATCGTTGACGGCCGCGGCGGCGTGCGATCGCCGATGGCGCGGCGCGCCAGCTCGAGTATCTGGCCTCGGAAGACCAGCATGATCGCGGTCATGACGAGAAGCCAGCCGAGCGCGGTCGTGATGGTATGGGTGACGCCGATGCTCTTGCGATCGACGCCGGCCAGCATCCACAGCATCAGCAAAGCGGCCGGCACGCTGCCGGCGGCCAAGCCGCCGACGATCTTCCAGTTGATACGCCCGTGCATACCGTGAACGGTGGTGCCGGCCGTCTTGGTGATCGCCGCGTAGAGAAGATCCGTGCCGACGGCGGTTGCAGGGTGGACACCGAAGAGCAGCACCAGCAGGGGCGTCATCAACGATCCGCCGCCAACGCCGGTGATGCCGACGAGCGCGCCGACACAAAGACCCGAAAGCGAATAGAGAGGCTGGAATGTCAATCGAGCGCCTCCGACGGCGCGCGACTACGGCACTTCCGGTAAATGAAAATTGGCACTTCGTTTTGTCCCGCCCTCTTTATCTCGACGGGTAAATTGCGTCCGTTCATGAGTCAAGCTCACACGCCAGCGTCCCGGAAATCATCGATGACTGGAAAGTTGATGTTTCGCTCGGCGGTGACATGCGCTAAGAGCGGCTGACCATTTTTATAGAGTAAGCCGGACATTGGCCGCCATGACAGACAAGACACCTTTCTACATCACCACCGCGATTTCCTATCCCAACGGCAAGCCGCATATCGGCCATGCCTATGAGCTGATCGCGACGGATGCGATGGCACGCTACCAGCGCCTGGACGGCAAGGACGTCTTCTTTCTGACGGGGACCGACGAACACGGCCAGAAGATGCAACAGACCGCTCGCGCCGAGGGAATTGCGCCGCAGGCGCTCGCCGACCGCAACTCCGGCGAATTCCAGGCAATGGCGAAGCTTCTCAACGCCTCGAACGATGATTTCATCCGCACGACGCAGGAGCGTCATCACGAGACTTCGCGCAACATCTGGAACCTGATGGCCGACAGCGGCGACATCTACAAGGACAGCTATGCCGGCTGGTATTCGGTGCGCGATGAAGCCTATTACCAGGAAAACGAGACGGAGCTGCGCGCCGATGGCGTGCGTTACGGACCGCAGGGCACGCCTGTCGAATGGGTGGAAGAGGCAAGCTATTTCTTCAAGCTTTCCGAATACCAGGACAAGCTGCTTGCGCATTACGAAGCAAACCCTGATTTCATCGGTCCTGCCGAGCGCCGCAACGAAGTGATTTCCTTCGTCAAGTCGGGCCTGAAGGATCTCTCTGTCTCGCGCACCACCTTCGACTGGGGCATCAAGGTGCCGAACGATCCCGCCCATGTCATGTATGTCTGGGTCGATGCGCTGACCAACTACATTACCGCGACGGGCTATATCGAAGACAAGAATGGCCCAAGAGCGAAATATTGGCCCGCGGACGTGCAAATCATCGGCAAGGACATCATCCGCTTCCACGCCGTCTACTGGCCGGCCTTCCTGATGTCGGCGAAGCTGCCGCTGCCCAAGCGCGTCTTCGCCCACGGCTTCCTGCTCAACAAGGGCGAGAAGATGTCGAAATCGCTCGGCAACGTCGTCGATCCGGTCAATCTGGTCAACCATTTCGGCCTCGACCAAGTGCGCTACTTTTTCCTGCGCGAAGTCTCCTTCGGCCAGGACGGCAGCTATAGCGAAGAGGCGATCGGCACGCGCATCAATTCCGATCTCGCCAACGGCATCGGCAACCTCGCAAGCCGCTCGCTGTCGATGATTGTCAAGAATTGCGACGGCAAGATCCCGGAATGCGGACCGCTGACTGACGAGGACAAGGCGATGCTGGCGCAGGCCGATGCACTGCATGCCTCGACGCGCGACGACATGGGCAAGCAGCTCATCCATCGCGCGCTCACCTCGATCATTGCTGTCGTTTCGGAGGCCGACCGTTATTTCGCCGGCCAGGCGCCGTGGGCGCTGAAAAAGACGGATCCGGCGCGCATGGGCACGGTGCTCTACGTTACAGCCGAGGTCGTGCGCCAGATCGCAATCCTGTTGCAGCCCTTCATGCCGGATTCATCAGGCAAGCTGCTCGATCTCGTGGCCGCGCCTGCTGACAAGCGCGATTTTGCTGCCCTCGGCGAGGCAGGCCGCCTCGTTGCGGGAACGACGCTGGAAGCGCCGACGCCGGTCTTCCCGCGCTACGTGGCTCCGGAGGCTTAAGGCCGTGCTGGTCGATACGCATTGCCATCTTGATTTCGCCGATTTCGAGGCGGAACGCGACGAAATCGTCTCGCGCGCCCATCAGGCCGGCGTCGCGCAGATGGTGACGATCTCGACGCGCGTGCGCAAGCTCGACGGGCTGCTCGCCATCACGCAGAAATATCCATCCGTCTTCTGCTCGGTCGGCACGCATCCGAACAATGCCGACGAAGAGCTCGATATTCAGACGGAAGACCTGGTGCGCCTGGCGAATGCCCATGAAAAGATCGTCGCGATCGGCGAGGCCGGTCTCGATTATTTCTACGACACGCAGAAGCCGGAGGACCAGCAGACCGGCTTCCGGCGCCATATCGCGGCTGCGCGCGAAACGCGGCTTCCGCTTGTCATTCACAGCCGCAGCGCCGACGAAGACATGGCTGCGATCCTGACCGAGGAAACGGGGAAGGGGCCCTTCCCCTTCATTCTGCATTGCTTCTCGGCCGGCCCGGAACTGGCGAAGACCGGCGTTGAGCTCGGCGGCTACATTTCCTTCTCGGGCATCCTGACCTTCCCGAAATCGGAAGAGCTGCGCGAGATCGCCAAGACCATTCCGCATGAGCGTCTGCTGGTGGAGACCGACGCGCCATATCTCGCGCCGAAGCGCTGGCGCGGCAAGCGCAACGAGCCGTCCTATGTGGTGAATACGGCCGAGGTGCTCGCCGACACGATCGGTCTTTCTCACGCGGAGGCTGCGCGGATCACGACCGAGAACGCTTTCCGGCTGTTTTCGAAGATGCCGAGGATCTAGCAGCGTGCTCTACCGGCGGCGTTTCACCATTCTCGGCTGTTCGTCGTCACCGGGCGTGCCGCGCATCACCGGCGACTGGGGTGCCTGCAATCCCGACAATCCGAAAAACCGGCGCACGCGCGCAGCCTTCATGGTGCAGCAATTCGCCCCGGACGGCGGTGTCACGACCGTCGTCATCGATACCGGGCCGGATTTTCGCGAACAGATGATCAGGGCAGGGGCAGACCACGTCGACGCCGTGCTCTACAGTCATCCGCATGCAGATCATATTCATGGCATCGATGATCTGCGGGGCTATTTCCACAATACGCGCCGCCAGGTGCCGATCTATGCCGATCGGTTTACGATGGAAAGGCTGCGCGAAGCCTTCGGTTATTGCCTGGAAACGCCGCCGGGCAGCAATTATCCGCCGATCGCGCTGCCGTTCGTCATCGAAAACGTCGACGAGCCCGTCGAAATCAACGGTCCCGGAGGCAAGATTGCCTTCCGTCCGCATATCCAGCAGCACGGCGATATCTGCTCACTTGGCTTCCGCATCGGCGATGTGGCCTATTGCAGCGATATCAGTGACTTCCCGCCGCAAACCGTCGAGAAGCTTCATAATCTCGATGTGCTGATCATCGACGCGCTGCAATATACCTATCATCCGAGCCACCTGTCCCTGGAGCAGTCGCTTGACTGGATCGGCCGGTTGAAGCCGAAACGTGCGATACTCACGCATATGCACACGCCGCTGGACTACGACGCGGTGATGGCGCAGACGCCGGACCATGTGGTGCCGGCGTATGACCAGATGAGCTTCGAGACCGAAGTCAGGATCCCGGCCTGAGCCTTGGACCTAAGGACGGGCCAAGGCCCGTTACTGCATGTAAGGCAGAACCTCGACGGCGCCGCGATGGATCATGTCGAGCGAGACGTAGAGGATGATCAGCAGGCCGACATAGGCGATCCAGCGATGCTGATTAAGCAGCCGGGCGATCAGGTTTGCGGCGATGCCCATCAGCGCGATCGACAATCCGAGGCCGATGACCAGAACACCCGGATGTTCGCGCGCAGCACCGGCAACGGCGAGCACGTTGTCGAGCGACATCGACACGTCTGCAATGACGATCTGGGTCGCCGCCTGGAAGAAGGTCTTTTTCGGCGCGCCTTCGGCGTTCGTCGCATCGTGATCCCCGCCATGACCGGCGCGAATCTCGCGCCACATCTTCCAGCAGACCCAGAGGAGCAGCAGTCCGCCGGCCAGCAACAGGCCGACAATCGCCAGCAGATAAACGGCGACGCTGGCAAAGAGGATACGCAGGACGGTCGCGGCCAGAATGCCGACAATGATCGCTTTGCGGCGCTGGGAGGCCTCCAGGCCGGCGGCCGCAAGGCCGATGACCACCGCGTTGTCACCGGCGAGAACGAGATCGATAGCGATAACCTGCAGCAAAGCCGTCAGAGCGGCTGCCGTAAAGAAATCCATAATGATTACCCCCAATGCGTTAGAAGCGTGCTAGCGTCTCGGACGTTTGGCGTCAACCGCTGAGAGGATGCGTCAAGCCTCGCTATCCATGACGCGGCGCATCGGGAATGCGCAGGCGGCAGCGTTATGGAACTAGAGGCGAGGGGGCTGCATCGCTGTCCGGTCCATTGCCATTTCCCTGGAACATTCATCTCATCCGCCGGTTCTTCCAGTCAGGAAACCAGGCCGGATCGACGGCTGTGTCTACATCGAGAGGAGAGCCCCCGTGAGCAACATTTACAAGGATACCAATCCAGCCTTCCCAGGCCGGGCAGGCGGCGGCAGCCTTGCCGCATTTTTCGACAGCCGATCGGAAGCCGAGTCCGCAATCTCCCGTCTTGAAGACGCGGGTGTTCCGACTGCGAGGATACGGTTGATGCCGGGATATGAGGCCGATGGAAAAAACGCCGGCGTGAAGAGTGACGACCGCAGTGGCTTCTTCGACGCGCTGGCGGACTTCTTCTTCCCCGACGAGGATCGGGCAGTTTATGCGGAGGGATTGCGGCGCGGCGGCTTCCTCGTCCAGGTCAGCGACATCGATGACGCTCTCTATGAAACCGTCCACGACATCCTTGATGACGAGGGCAGCATCGACTTGGATGAGCGGGCGGATCTTTGGTCGTCGGAGGGCGCATTTCAAGGTGCATCGAACACGGGCTTTGCCGGACCTGTCCACGGCGGCAAATCCTCGGAAGATCTGGCCGTATCGGAGAGCGCATTCGAAGAAGGTGAATCGTCTCCGGCTTCCGAAGACACGCGTCCGGTCGCGACGCGAGACACCACGCACGGAAGCGGCAAAGTGCGTGCCTATACGTTCACTGGCACCGGCTCCGTGCCATCAAGCGATGACGATCGGCAATCGCAGACCCAGTCGCAGGGCGGATCGCAACAGAGCCAGGGTTTCCGACGCGATCACTGATGCCCCAGGGGCCCGGCTGCAAAGCCGGGCCTCATTCCGTTCCGCTCGAATATCGAGGACATGTCCATGCAATCATCCATTAACCGCGACGGCTTCCTTCCGCCCGACCCCGACGAATTGATCGAGGAGGGCGAGCTGCCTTTTGCCGACGCCGCGAGCGACCAGGCCGACAATAGCTTGACCGCTCTGCAGCGGGAGGTAAGGCTGCTCAGCGCCCGCATCGGCGTGCTGCGCGAAGATGCGGAGGCGGCGCTGAAAGCCAAGGCGACATCGATCGATGCAAACGCCCACGTCCAGCTCGGCGACTATCCCTGGCTTAAGCTCGCCGCGGCGACAAGCGCAGCCTTTATCACAGCCAGGATCCTTCGAAGCCTTCCGTTCGGTGCGCTGCTTGCCGGCTCTACCAGTCATTTCGCAGAGACGAGACGGCGGTGAAAAGCTGGCATGCGCAAAGGCTTGACGGACAGCGTTGCGCGCCATCACAGGAAGGCCGGGACGGGACTGCCGCGAATGCGCAGCCGGCATTTTCTCGAGCTTTATCTGAATGATGTGGTTATTTCCTAAACCGTTTGTTCCGGATTCTGAAGATGCGGGAAGTGAGCCGCTTGGCCCGCCTTTGAGGTTCTGCAGGTTCTCCCATCCAAGCTGCGGCGTCGAACGGCGCGAAGTTCTGATGATGATGCGTATGGCGATTGCCGGCTCATCGAGAACAGCGCAGAGCGGGCAGGGCCGCGATGTCAGTGGCATAGATCATGAGCTTCGACCGATCGGCGCCTGGCCAATAATCGGGTATGCGTCCGCCAAACAGGTTCATCGATTGACGTTGATCGCGCAACGTTTCACAAAGTTCCAAGCCTCTACCAACCAGAAGCGATGACAACACGCGGGACCACGATTACATGCACATCAACGATGTCCGTCATCCTTTGCGGAAAGTGTCCACATTCCTGGCGGTCGTATTTTCGACGCTTCTGCTGGCGAGCATAAACCCGACCTCGGCGGCCGAACCCTCTGCTTCCCCAGCACCGATCCGCGTTATTATCGAATTGCCGAATGATGATTCCGGACGTGCGCTGGTCAATCGGATAGTTCCTGGCAATCAGGAACCGGCGCAGCCTGTGGCGGTCTCGCAGGAGGCCGAACCGCCGTCGATTGCGACCTCACTTCAGGAATTGCGCCAGAGGTTGCTTACACTCCTCAATGCCGTTCCAACTCTTCCGGGGCAGATCCAGGCGGCAATCCGGCTCTTCCAGGCAGACGATCGTATCGACCCTGTCGGTCTCGTCTTGGCGGTCATACTCTTCGTAGCCGGCGGATTCGTTGCGCAGCGCATCGCCTGGTGGTCAGGGCGTGGCCTTCTCCATTTCGTGCTAACCGCACCTGCCGACACCATCCGGCAGCGGATCAAGCTCCACGCAGGTCGGCTCTCGATGGGGCTTCTCGCATTGACCGGCTACCTCATCGGAAGCCTTGGCGCGTTTATCCTCTTCCCATGGCCTGCCGTGTTTCGCGACGTCGCACTCATCCTGTTGTCAGCCGCGCTCATGGTGCGCCTTGCCGTGCTTGTCGGCCGCATTGTCATCGCGCCAGGCGCCCGCCTGCCGCATATGCGGCTGTTGACGCTTGTCACGTCGCTTGCCTGGTTCTGGTACTACTGGCTCCTTGGAATTGTCGCAGTATTGGCGGCTGGCTGGGCCATCATCGAAGTGATCCGGACGATCGGGGCGTCAACCATCCTGGTCGATCTCTTTACCGCGGCATGGCTTGGTGCGGTTTCAATTGCGCTGCTGATCATGATCTGGCTGCGGCAGTTTCGTTCTGATGGACCGCCGGTGAACCGGCTGATCAGCGTGGGCTTCAGCGCGAGCATTATTCTATCGTGGCTTCTATGGGTGTCCGGGCTCCGCGGTGCGTTCTGGACGGTGATCGTCATCATGCTTTTGCCCCTTACAGTCTCGATAGCTCGCGATATCATTCGGCACATCATCATACATCCCGAGAATGAGCGCGCGGCGGAAGATCCGACCGTCTTGGGGTGGTCGGTCGTCATTATGCAAACGCTGCGCAACGGTCTCATTGTGGCTGCAGCGCTCCTCATTGCCCGCTCGTGGAATGTCAATCTCAGTGATCTTGCCGCATCCGAAACGGTGACCACGCGTTTAATCCGCGCAGGAATCCGCATCGTTATCGTGTTGCTGGTGACCGACGTCATCTGGAAGCTTGTAAGCACTCTGATCGACACTCAGATGGCCGTGGCATCGCGAAGCGAAAATGGGGGACATGAGCAGGGGGCCGACGCACGCCGGCGTCAGCGGTTGAACACTCTTCTTCCCATTCTTCGCAACGTGCTGTTCCTGGCGATCGGAGCTGTTGGCTTCTTGATGATCCTTGATGCCGTTGGCATTCAGATCGGACCGCTCCTGGCGGGCGCCGGGGTCGTCGGCATAGCCGTCGGCTTCGGTGCCCAAACACTCGTCAAGGACATCATATCAGGCGTTTTTTATCTGTTCGACGATGCCTTTCGGATCGGCGAATACATCCAGGCGGCAAAATATAAGGGTACCGTTGAAGGCTTTTCGCTGCGATCGATCCGCTTGCGACACCACCGCGGCCCGGTCACCATCGTTCCTTTCGGTGAACTCGGCGCGGTGCAAAACCTCAGCCGCGACTGGGTCATCGACATCATTACTCTCACCGTGAACTATGACAGTGATCTTGAGGAGGTTCGCAAGACCATCAAGCGCATCGGCGTTGAACTGCTGGAGGACGCTGAACTTGGGCCCAACATCATCGAGCCCCTGAAAATGCAGGGGATCGAGCAGATGGCGGACTACGGCGTGCAGATTCGGCTGAAGTTCATGGCGAAACCCGGCGAACAGTTCGGCGTCCGCCGAAAAGCTCTTGCCATGCTCAAGAAGACATTCGCGGAAAAAGGTATTCAGTTTGCAACTCCGACGGTTCATGTTTCCGGCGGACCGGCCGATGCCGCGGCAACCGCTGCCGCGTCGGAACTCCAAAGACCATCAAAGGTCATCTCGACACTTGAGGAATAAAGCGAGCGCATGTGCGAGCTTTCCGTCGAATCCCGTCAAGGCAAGACACGCGGTTTCCAATGAGTCTGTTGGCTGGGATCAGCCGTTCAAGTCCGGAGGTGAATTCGTCGATGCACTGGATCGTCAAGACGCAAATTCGAGCGGCCGATTTTAAAGGAGTTGGGCTATAAGATGATGATGGAGGGTATGCCATTGTAATCAAACGGCATATTTCTGTTCCATAATCTATCTTATGCGATAAAGATATGTAGCCGCAAAGTTGAAGTGTCCTGTTTCTGCAAAGTTGGAATGTCACTCTCCCTCCACCTGAACGGCGCCTGGAGCCTTCCCTGATTTAAGAACGTTTCCGAGGCGGAGCGCGCATCGCCCTTAGCCGGCGGATCGTCTCGCAGCCCTCGGTCGCCGACGAAACCGCGGTCTTCCTGCCGGCCGCTTCGGCCGCAGCGTCCACCAGCTGGAACGCATATTCAACCGCAGCTTCCGTATCGTCTTGACAGAGTTTCTCGCCGCTGCAGCGGGTTTCAAGCAATCGTCGGACCCGGCGCTTGATCACTGGCACGACGAAGCGACCCGAGTGAGTGAAAAGCTGTCGTAAGCAGCTGGTTGCGACCACTTCGCAAACCAATAGCTTTCCCTCGATTTCGCCGAACGTGGGTACAGCGAATCGCGCTCCTCCCGTCCTGCAGTCACGATCTGTAACCAACATCTTCGTTCTCCTGTCATTTCAGTTTCATCGACCGCCTTCAGTACCCAACGCGGGATCTCCGCTCCCCATAAAATATAGGGTCAGATCCGACATCGTCGGCCCTCACCCGTCAGCGCATTCTAGACGGCCGGAACAGGACCGCCTTGCGCCAGATCAATGAACGGCCATTCGAAATTGCATGAATTCATTCTGTGAGGCACCCGATCGCTGTCGACGCGCATCGAGATGCCCGCGCTTTTCTGCTACTGAGGTCCATCTCATGCGGCGCGCAATGCCGCTGGGATCATCGGCCAAATCCGACGACGAAAGGTCAAGCCAGGAGCAAGCCGGCAAATCCGGCAAGGGTGGCGAAAACGCCGGCGATGGCGAGGCGAATGGCATAGCCGATGCTCCCCATGCTTGCTGCAAGAACGGTCTTTGCAAGGAGATTGGCAAAGGCCGCGACGGCGATGGCGTGGGCAGCCGCTTCCGCCGGCACCTGTGCGTCCGGCAGTTTCGCAACGACAAGCGTTATCGCATCGAGGTCGCCAAGTCCCGTGATGAAAGCAAGGGCAATCAGCGACTGGGTTCCGAAGACGATCATGGTCATTTTTGTCAGGATCATCACAACAGCAAGAACAAGCGCGAAACGCAGTACGACCATCACCTCAAGCGGGTTTCGCGGTGAAAAATCGGCGCCGTCGTCGGCGCGCCGCAACGACGCGGCAAGGCCGGCTCCTATGGCAAAGACCACCGCAGCGGCAGTGAGTGATGGAGCCAGTTCCCTGAAAACGGCCGGTGCAATGACGCCGCAAATCAAAAGCACGCGGACAAGCGAAACCGCTCCGGCCAGCATGGCTCCCGCTGAAAGAAGTGACGAGATCGCAGGCATCTGCGTCGACTGGCGGGCAAAGGAAAGCGTCAAGGCGGTCGATGAGACGATGCCGCCGCTTGCCCCAGTTAGCAGTATTCCGGCGCGAGCGCCGCTGAGCCTGATCAGGATATAACCGGCAAACGAGACGCCTCCCACCAGGATCGTCATCATCCAAAGCTCGAAGGGATTGATCAGCTGCCAGCGATCGATCGGCTCGTTGGGAAGGATCGGCAGGATAACAACCGTCATCGTCAGCAGAATCAAGGCGGCTCTGAGCTCGAGCCAGGTCAATTGCCGGAGAAATCCATGCAACGGTTCCCGCGCGGCGAGAAGGACCGTGACTGCAACAGCGCTCGCCGCCGTTACCGTCATATCCGCAACCACGGCGGCATACCCGAGCGCAAACACCATTATTGCCGCGATAGCCCCGGTAGCGCTGTAATCCTCTTCCCGCGCAGCCTGCAAACGGCTGAACAGGAGGACCGTGACGCAGAAGAACCCAAAGATGGCCGTCGGCAGAACCGGCCCGATCACCGGCTGCAGGAAACCGCAGACCCCCCCGAGAAAACTGGACAGGCCATAAGTGCGGATGCCCGCCACCCTCTTACCCGCGGCGGCGTCACGATCCTGCCAGCCGCGCTCTATACCGACCAGAATGCCGATCGCAAGCGCAAGACTGAGACGCTGGAATGCTTCTGTCGTCACCAAAGATGTCATCATTCGATGGTCCGGAACTGGCGGGCTGCTCCATCGCTCAGAGCGCCCTCGCCGTCTAAGTCTTTGCCATTGATCCGCAGCCGTCGTTCGGCGGCGTTCAGACAGGGCGGGACAATCGTCGTCATGGTCTTCCGGCTCCGCACCGATTTCATTTCAATATATTGCAATATGACCTACGCCGGCCACTGCCTTGCGAAAGATCAACGCAGGCCGCTGCGGCAATGAAGTGGCAGACGAGAATGGACCGGACCCCATCGTTTCCGCAGGGCAAAACGACGTGGAACCTTTGAGCACTTGGGACATTGCCTCCCTGCTATCAGGCGCTCTGAATTGCGTCACCTGCACCATAGGAGGATTTCATCATGATGAGCGGTCCATTGAAGGCGCTTCTCGCCGTTCTTGCCGTTGCCGGCTATCAGAACAGAGACAAGATCGGGGAACTCCTGCGGGGTCTCCAGAACCCTCAGCAGCCGGGCGGGCTTGGCGGAGCTGCCGGTTCGGGCGGTCTCGGCGATCTTCTCGGAGGGTTGACGTCAGGCAGCATCGTCAGCGGCGGCCTTGGCGATCTCCTCAAGACATTCCAGCAGAATGGTCACGGCGACAAGATAGAGTCGTGGGTGAGGCCCGGCCAGAATGCCGATATCAATGACGGCCAGCTCGCGGAAGCGATAGGTCCTGACGTTCTCAACGAGATTGCAGGGAAGACCGGCCTTTCGCATCAGGAGATTCTCGGACGGCTGAGCCGCGATCTTCCCAAGGCGGTTGACGACCTGACCCCGAATGGAAAGGTGCCGAGCGCCGAAGACGATGTTTTGTCCTCCGCAAGCCAATCAACCGGCTCCCCTCGCCCCGGCATGGTCTGATACCGGGACGACTGGCGCGCGGCGCAGCAAAACAACCGTCCGAATGGAATCCCGTCGGCTAGAGCCTTTCCGGGTTAGATTGAAGCATTCTGTTGGCTCAAACGGAGTCGGATGATCGACCGGCCGGCGCGCGTCGTAGCCCAGTTCTACGGCCAAGCCGGCCGGTCGATCAGGCGGCCCGTTTCAGCCAACCCGAAGGGCCGGGCATATTTCCGCCAGGATCAAAGGCGATCGGCTCGGACGTACCTTGGGGTATGCCCGTCGCCAATCGCCTTTGCCCTGACGAAAATCTGCTCCGGCAGAATGCTTCAATCTAACCCGGAAAGGCTCTAGTTTATTGCCTCGGTTACGAGCTTCGTATTGAAGTAGGCCTCCATGGCTTCGCTGCCGCCTTCCGACCCGTAACCCGACTCTTTCATGCCGCCGAAGGGCAGCTCCGGCAGCGCCAGTCCATGATGATTGATTGACAGCATGCCGCTTTCGATGTCGCGGGCAAGGTCGGCGCTCGTCTTCGCGGACGTCGTGTAGGCATATGCCGCCAGCCCGTATGGCAGGCGGTTGGCCTCCGCAACGGCAGAACCGTAGTCCGAAAATGCGCTGACGATCGCCATGGGACCGAAGGGTTCTTCGTTCAGCACGCGCGCATCTCGTGGAACGTCCATAAGAACTGTCGGCTGGAAGAAATTGCCGAGATTGCCGATCCTTTTGCCGCCGGTTGCGATTTTCGCGCCGCGCATGACTGCGTCGGCCGTCAGCGCTTCCATGGCTTCGACCCTTCGCGGGTTGGCCAGCGGCCCCATGGTTATGCCATCGCTCAATCCATCACCGACGGTGACTGCCTCGGCCGCCTTGACGAAGCCGTCGAGGAATTTTTCAAAGACGCGCTCCTGGATGAGGAAACGTGTTGGCGCCACGCAGATCTGGCCGGCATTTCGAAATTTCGCAGCGGCCAATATCCTGACCGCAAGATCGATATCCGCATCGTCGAAAACGAGAGCCGGCGCATGGCCGCCGAGCTCCATCGTGACGCGCTTCATATGGGCGCCGGCGAGCGAAGCCAGATGCTTTCCGACCGCGGTCGATCCCGTGAAGGAGATCTTGCGGATAACAGGGTGCGGGATGAGGTGACCGGAAATATCGGCCGGAATTCCGAAAACCAGATTGAGGACGCCCGCCGGCAGGCCGGCGTCAGCAAAGGCGCGAACAAGCTCGGCGCAGCTTGCCGGCGTCTCCTCCGGCCCCTTCAAGATGATCGAGCAGCCGGCCGCAAGAGCTGCCGAGACTTTTCGCACCGCCTGATTCAACGGGAAATTCCAGGGGCTGAAGGCGGCCACCGGGCCGACAGGCTCCTTGACCACCATTTGCCTGACATTGGTTGCTCTCGGTGGGATCAGGCGGCCGTAGGCACGGCGAGCCTCTTCGGCAAACCAGTCGATGATGTCGGCAGCACCCATCGTTTCCGCCTTGGACTCTGCCAGCGGTTTGCCCTGCTCCAATGTCATTAGTCTCGAAATGTCGGCAGTGCGGCCGCGCAGGATCTCGGCTGCGCGGCGCATAAGCTTTGCCCTGTCGAACGCACTGACCTGCCGCCATTGTTCGAACCCTGCGGCGGCGGCCGAAAGTGCTTCGTCGAGATCATTCCCGCCGGCATTTGAAACGCGGCCGATGACCTCACCCGAAGCGGGATTGACGATGGACAGGTGCGCGTTCGACCCGTCCCTCCAGAGGCCATCAATGAAAAGCTGGGTATCCGGATAAGCCGACATATCGCTCTCCATTGCTGTCAGTAACCGAGCGCACAACCATCTTTTCGATGATCGGAGCCGCCCAGCAGCGTGTTGTGTTGATCGTCGATCCAGATCGCCTGAGCACCGCCGATCGCCCAATTCGGAGCGACAACCTTGAAACCGCGAGCTTCAAAATCGTGAGCGATGGAGGTGCGAAGAAGTGCTTCGGCCTCGACCGTCGCCGTGCCGGGGAGCGGAAAGAGCCGGGGCAGATCGATGGCGCTCTGGATGTCCAGACCGAAGTCGAACAGCTTGGAAAGGAAGTGGGCGTGGCCCATCGCCTGATAGTGCCCTCCCATGACCCCGAACGACAGGACAGTTTTGCCTTGGCGCGTCACCAGCCCGGGGATGATCGTGTGCATGGGTCTCTTGCGCGGCCCTATCGCGTTCGGATGGCCCTGTTTCATCCCAAAGCTCTGTCCACGGTTGTGGAACAAGACGCCGGAGTTCGGCGCCATCAAGCCGCTGCCGTAGGGATGGAAGATCGAGTTGATGAAGCTGGCAACATTTCGGTCCTTGTCGACGACCGAAATATAAACCGTGTCCGAATGCTCGGCGCCGTCGAAGGCCGCCGCGGCGTCGGCAACTCCATTCAGGTCGATCTTGGCGGCAAGACTGTCGGCGAGTTCGTCGGACAACAGGAACTCGACCGGAACATCCGATACTTCAGTGTCGGCTATCCTCCGGTCACGGGCGGCATAGGCCAGCCGCGTGGCTTCAACTTCAATGTGCAGATTGTCGACGCCGAGTGGATCGCCCCTGCGTTCGAAGCGCTCCAGGATCTTCAGGATCATCAGTGCGATGATCCCCTGCCCGTTCGGCGGGCATTCATGCACCGTCCATCCTCGATAGGTCGCGCTGATGGGCTTCACATATTCGCCGGCGGCAGACGCAAAATCCTCAAGCGTATGCAGTCCCCCCAACGAATTCAGCCGCGCCACCATGTCTTCCGCCACGGGACCGCGATAGAAGCCGTCACGTCCCAAGGCTGCTATCGTCTCCAAAGTTTGGGCCAATTCCGGCTGTCGTTGAACCGATCCGACGGGCGGAACCTCGTCATCGACCAGGAAAATACGGCGCGTCGAGGGATCGCGCAGCAGCATATCGCGTTGGTTGGAGAGGTCGGCGGCCACGCGCGGCGTGATCCCATAACCGTCGCGCGCCAGCGCTATCGCGGGAGCGAGAATTTCCGCCAGCGACATCCTTCCATGATCGGCGACAAGGCGCGCCCATGCATCCACCGCACCGGGAACGGTCACCGCATGCGGCGACGATCGCTCGATCGAAGTGATCCCCTTGTCCCGGTACCACTCGAAATGTGCCGCAGCCGGTGTGCGTCCCGAGCCGTTATAGGCAACGACATCATCATTTCCATTTGAGGCAAGCAGCGCAAAGCAATCACCGCCGATGCCGGTGGATCCGGCCTCGACCACGCATTGCACGGCGCAGGCACCCACCGCAGCATCGATTGCCTTGCCGCCGGCTTTGAGGATATCGATCGCCGTCAAAGTCGCCATAGGATGTGATGTTGCTGCCATCCCATTGCGGCCGACAGCTATCGATCGTCCCGGCATTTCGAAGTTTCGCATGTCGTCGATTCCCTTGCTCAGTAGAGGCCGGTCGCCCTGGCCCAGGTGTAGGTGTCATCCAATGCACGGGTGGAGCGATCGAACAAGTCGTTGATCTCAGCCTCGGTGATGATAAGCGGCGGGCAAAGCGAGTAGTTGTCGCCAAGCGCGCGTGTGATGACGCCATGGACCTGGGCCTGCTTGCCTGCGTGAATGGCAATGCCGTCCGCTGGCTTGAACTGCTCTTTCGTTTCCTTGTTGCGAACCAGTTCGAGAGTGCCGATGAGGCCGCGGCCGCGGGCGTTGCCCACGAGCGGATGGTCGCCAAGTTCGTTCAATCGCCGCTGGAATACTGGGGCGACGTCCCTGACGTGGCCGACAATGTCGCGCTCCTCGTAGATTTTCAAGGTTTCCAAAGCGACGGCGGTCGCAACAGGATGGCCGCTATAGGTGAAACCATGTCCGAATGTTCCGATTTTCTCGCTCTCTGCGACGACTGCGGAATGGACCTTCTCGTTGATCATCAGTGCGGATATCGGCTGATAGGCTGCAGAAAGCTGCTTTGCCATGACGATCATATCCGGCTGAAGCCCGAAGCTTTCGGAGCCGAACATCGTGCCGAGCCTGCCGAAGCCGCAGATGACTTCATCGGCGATCAGCAGCACGTCGTATTTTTTGAGGATTGCCTGGACCTTCTCGTAATAGGTCGGCGGCGGAACGATGCAGCCGCCGGATGCCATCAACGGCTCGGCGAAAAATGCACCGATGGTTTCCGGGCCTTCGGCGAGGATCATCTGTTCGAGCGAATCGGCACAGCGCGTCGCAAATTCCTCTTCCGTTTCCCCCGGGCGGCCGTAGCGATAAAATTCCGGGCAATCGGTATGCAGCACCCGGTCAATAGGCAGATCGAAATCGCGATGGTTGTTCGGAAGGCCGGTCAGGCTGGCCGAAGCGATCGTCACGCCGTGGTAGGCCCGCATCCGCGATATGATTTTCTTCTTTTCCGGCTTGCCGATGGCATTGTGATAATACCAGACAAGCTTCATCGCCGTGTCGTTGGCCTCGGAACCCGAATTGGCAAAGAACACTTTCGACATCGGCACCGGTGAAAGCTGGATGAGCCGGTCAGCAAGCTCGACTGCGGTCTCATGCGTCTTGCCGCCGAAGCTGTGATAGAAGGGCAATTCCTTCATCTGGCGGGTTGCCGCGTCTACCAGCCGTTGTTCACTGAAACCGAGCGACGCACAAAACAGCCCGCCAAGCCCCTCGATATATTTATTGCCGTCGCTGTCGATGATGTGGATCCCCTCACCCCTGGCGATCACCATCGGGCCGTCCTTCAAATGCTGCGAGGCGTTTGTATAGGGATGAAGAACGAAGGCGGCGTCGCGGGATTCGAGGGAATTGAGAAGGATGGTCACAGTGGTTCTCCAAATGATGGGTGTGTTTCGATGGCGACGCTGGGCCGGTCAGCCGGCGCGACCTCTCGGTGCGCCGGCTGCCAATCGCTGCCGAAATGGGAGCTCTTCCGCTTGATCAATCAAGCTTCGTCTTCATCCACTTCTCAGCGAGCTTGTTGATGGTGCCGTCCGCTTCAGCGGCTTCGATCGCGGCATCAAACATCGACTTCAAGACGGTGTCGTCCTTGCGAAGGCCAGCCGCGATGCCCTGCCCGAAGACCCCACCCTTGAAGGTCGGACCCGCGATCTTGTAGTCTTTGAAGTCGTCCTTGCCGAGCGTTGCATTCAGTGACGTCTTCTGGGCGACGACAGCATCGATGCGACCGGCCTGGAGGTCCAGGTCATGCTGTTCGACCGTCTTGTATTCCCTGGTATCGACGACACCCTTGAAATAGGCATCGAGAAACGCAGTGTTCGCCGTCGAGACCTGGGCGCCCACGGCCTTGCCCTTCAGGGCGTCCCGAAGCGGCTGCAATTCCTGCTCGACTTTCGCCTTGTCGCCGGCGAGATCGACCGTCGTTCCCGTTCCCGGCAGATCTGCGAGAGGACCTGATTTATCGACCATGAAGGCGGCCGCAGTCGGGGCATAGGGCTTGCTGAACGAGATGACGGCAAGACGCTTTTCGGTAACGATCATCGAAGCCATGATGGCGTCGAACTTCTTCGCGTTGAGCGATGGAATGAGCCCGTCCCAATCCTGGGCGACGATGGTGCACTTGATCTTCATGCGAGCGCACAGGTCGTTGGCAAGATCGATCTCGAACCCTGCGAGCTTGCCGTCCGGGCCGGTAAAATTCCAGGGCTCGTATGCGCCCTCGGTTGCAATGGTGATCTCCGTCGGTTTCGTCTCTGCAACGGCAGCGCCAGCCGACAGGACGCCAAGCAGAGCGGACGTCAGCAAAAGTTTTGATACTTGCATTTTGGTATTCCCCTTTTTGTTGCGCCCTGCCCCTTTTCCAAAAGCAAGGCTGTGGCAGACTCCACGCGTCCAGCGATTTGCTAGGACGCGCGAACCTTGATTGCCTCTGCCGTCAGGCAGAGGAGTTCGAATAAGACCTGAGCGGCAATCTGCGCCGTGTTCGAGGTTGGATCGTATTGCGGAGCGATCTCTACGACGTCGCCGCCGACGATGTTCAAACCTGCAAGTCCGCGCAGAATTCCAAGCGCCTGGGCTGATGTCAGCCCACCGACCTCAGGGGTCCCGGTGCCGGGCGCAAAAGCCGGATCAAGAGAATCGACATCGAAGCTGACGTAGGTCGGACCCGATCCGACGATTTCTCTCGCCTTTGCGATCACGCCCCTTATGCCAAGGTCGCCAACTTCTTCCGCGTGGATGACGGTCATGCCCGACGCATAGGAGAATTCCCAAAGATACTCGGAATTCCCTCGAATTCCGATCTGGATTGTGCGCCTGGGGTCAAGAACGCCATCCAGAACCGCCTGGCGGAACGGTCCGCCGTGATGGAATTTGCAGCCCTCAAATGAACCGCCCGTGTCGCAATGCGCATCGATGTGGATCATCCCCACTGGCTGATGCCTGCCAATCGCCTTGAGAATGGGAAGGCTGACCGAATGGTCACCGCCGACCGCGAGCGGCACGACACCAGCCCCTACCAAGCGGTGGACAAATCGTTCGATATCTTCGTGAGACACAGCAAGATCAAAGCGGCTTTTGAACGGGACATCGCCCACGTCGGCAACGCGCGCATGGGCCGTCGGGACGGCTCGCAGGACATGATCGTAGGGACCGACGCGATCGACATTGCGTACGGCTCTCGGTCCGAACCGTGCACCCGATCGGTTCGTCACCCCGAGATCCATGGGGATTCCGAAAAGCGCAATGTCTATGTCCATGAAATCAGGCGATGCATCCGGACGATACGGAGCCTTCAGCAAGGTCGGAACACCGCAATAAGGCGCCTGCCGGCTATCGCCCTCCCCGAAAACCAGTTCGGCGACCTTTCGAAACTCAGGATCGAACACTTCACCGCCTGAAGCATTCGAAAAACGCTCCCGCAATTCGTCCAGGCTGAGAATCTCCGGCATCGGACCTCCACGTGTTCTGCCCCTTCAGGCCGCGATCAAAAAGCGGATGAAGAACCATTGCTTGTTGTAGCCAACATTGTATACATAATCGTATTCTGCTTGATCGAGCAAGAGGGAAAACGTTATGGTGTCATTCGCCGATACCGGTGAATGGACCAGAGATGGAAGGGGAATTGATTGGCACCGACCAAAACGGAACAGCGAGGATCATTGCGCGAGAGCACGTATGCGCAATTGAAGGACCTGATCCTCAGCGGCCAGCTTCGCCCCTCGGAGCGCCTTTCGGAAATTGCGCTTGCCAAGCGTTTCGGCGTCAGCCGTACGCCGTTGCGTGAAGCGCTGATGAAGCTTGAAGAGGAAGGGCTTATCGTCGGGCAGCGGAATTTCGGCTACACAGTGACCGATCTCGACGTCACCAAATTCTGCAATCTGCTGGTCGTTCGCGAAGCGCTCGATGTTTGCGCGGCCCAACTCGCCTGCGAGATGGCGACTGAGGAAGACCTTGATCGGCTTCGGGGCGTCATCGCCCAGATGGTGGAACTCAAGGAAACGACCAATGAGACGCCGTCGGACGCCGCGCGGAATCTCGATCTTGGACTGCACATCCATCGCGTGATCGTCGAATCGACCCGAAACGAGGCCCTCGTGAGGGCGACGGATCAAATTTACCAGCAGCTTCGCCTCGCACTTTGGCTCGAAGTCCTTTGGGTCGATCTGGAGCACACGGATCTCGATGAGCACCGAGCGATCGCAGATGCCATCTGCGCACGCGACCGGGAGGCGGCCGCCATTGCAGCGCGGGCCCATGTCCAAAGCTCGCTCAAGAACATGTCGAAGCTCCAGCGCATTTGGGCGCACCGGCGCGCTGCCGAGTGAAGCAACCCTGATCTGTCACCAAGAGGTCCACGCATGGCATTTATCGGTAGTTATCTGGCTCTCGTCGGTTTCGGGCCGACCGGTTGGGGCTGGCTGCTTCTGACGGCAGCGGCCATGACAATCGGTGTATCCATCTGCGGCTTTCTGGCTGGAACGGTGATCGGCTCGGTCGTCACCTTCATGCAGCTGTCCCGCCACATGGCGCTGCGCTGGCTTGCCGACTGCTACACGACGGTCCTTCGCGGTGTACCGGACCTTCTGGTCATCTATCTGTTCTATTTCGGCGGCAGCGCATTCCTCGGATCTATCGGCGGCCTGTTCGGGTATCAGGGTTTTATCGGAATGCCGGCTTTCTTGACCGGGACCTTGGCGCTTGGCGTGGTCTCGGCAGCCTATCAGGCCGAAGTATTTCGAGGGGCCTACAAATCGGTTGCACGTGGCGAACTTGAAGCCGCCAGCGCCGTCGGTATGCGGCCATGGCACAAGTTCAGGCGCATCGTCGCCCCGCTCGTCCTCCGTTACGCCATTCCTGGCCTTGGAAACACCTGGCAGCTCGTGTTGAAGGAGTCGGCATTGATATCCGTCACGGGTCTCGTCGAACTCCTGCGCCAGTCGCAAATCGCGGCCGGATCCACCCGCCGACCCTTCGAATTCTACCTGTCAGCGGTCATTCTCTATCTCGTCGTAACCTGGTTCTCCTCAATCGTATTCAGACGAATGGAAGCTCGAACGACCCAGGGCGTAAGGAGAGCGCTATGACGGATATCGGTTTCATGTGGGATACGTTTCTCACGCTTCTGACCGGCGTGCCCCTCACCCTCGAACTTGCGGTCACGTCCATCCTGGCAGGAAGCATATTGGCGCTTGCACTCTCGCTACTGGCGGTGACCGGCGGTGCAACAGGACGAAACATAGCCGGCGCCTATGTCTTCGTCTTCAGAGGTTCGCCTCTCCTCGTTCAGATGTTCCTGATCTACTATGGGCTCGGCCAGTTTCGGCACGGGTTACAGGACCTCGGGCTCTGGTGGTTCTTTCGCGAGCCCTATTGGTGCGCGGTGCTCGCGCTCACTCTGAACACGGCCGCTTACTGCAGCGAAATTTTCCGCGGCGGCCTGCGGGCGGTTTCCAGCCAGGAAATCGAGGCGGCGCGCGCCTGCGGCATGTCGGGCGTTCTTCTGTTCCGACGGATCATCGTGCCCATCGCCATCAGGCATGCGCTGCCGGCCTACGGCAACGAGATCATCCTGATGCTCAAGGCAACGGCGCTCGCGTCCGTCATCACGATCATGGAAGTCACCGGCCTGGCCGGAAAGTTGATCGCCGACAGCTTCCGTGCCTTCGAGATCTTCATCGTCGCAGGGGCGATCTACCTTGCAATCAATTTCATTGTTACGCGCATGCTCTTGCTGGTCGAATTTTGGCTTTCGCCTCACATGCGTATGCGGCTGCAATCTTAGATGGGAGTATGCATGTCTGACAGGGGAACAATTTCGGCGAGCGACAATAAGGACAAAAGCGCTGCCGTTTCGGTCAAGGAACTTCGGAAATGCTTCGGCCCACTGGAAGTCTTGAAGGGCGTTTCGTTCGAAGCGCACGAGGGCGATGTGATATCCATTCTCGGTTCGTCCGGATCGGGCAAATCGACGATGCTCAGATGTCTCAATATGCTCGAAACTCCCGACAGCGGGGAAATCCGTATCGGCGGCGAGGTGTATGGCCTGAAGAAAACGGGGCACAGAACCGTGCCCGCCGACCGCAGGCAGGTCGATCGGATGCGCGAACACATCGGCATGGTGTTTCAAAGTTTTAACCTCTGGTCGCACATGACGATCCTGGAAAACCTGATCGAAGCACCGGTGCACGTGCAGAAACGCGACCGCGCGGAATGCATTGCAGAGGCCGAAGCTCTGCTTGAACGGGTCGGTATCGCCGACAAGCGAAATTTCTATCCCGCGCACCTCTCCGGAGGGCAACAGCAGCGCGCTGCGATCGCGCGCGCGCTCGCGCAGCGTCCGAAGGTCATGCTGTTTGACGAGCCGACCTCCGCCCTCGATCCCGAACTCGTCGGTGAAGTGCTCAAGGTGATGCGCTCGCTTGCTGAAGAAGGTCGCACCATGCTTGTTGTGACGCACGAGATGGCGTTTGCGCGCGACGTTTCCAATAAAGTGGTGTTTCTCCACAAGGGTGTCATCGAAGAAACCGGCGCACCTGCCGAGCTTTTCACGCAGCCGAAGTCCGAACGATTTCGGCAGTTTCTGTCGGGACGAGGCGACGTCGTTTGACGTCTGCTCCAGATCAATGCCGACACGCCGGTCGCCGCTCGTTTAGCGCTTGCGGGCCCGGGGCAGCAGGTTCATGCTTGTCTTCTGTATTGAAGCCCGCCGATAGCGGCTGAATAGCCGGAGCAAAGTGGGCTTTTCGTGAGACGCGTGCGATGGAGTGCGCCGGCTGCGGTTTCGATATTCAAAGCGGTTTTGCTTTCTGTCCGCGATGCGGCGCAAGGCAACCGCTCTCCTGCGCCGCCTGCGGCTTCGCGTGCCAACCCGATTTTGCCTTCTGCCCCCGATGCGGCGCGCCGCTTTCCGGCAAAGTGCAATCCGCATTGAAGCCGAATGCCGAGCCGGCGGTAACGGATAAATCAGACAGCGATGCCGACCGGCGGCCGGTCACCGTGCTCTTTGCCGATCTCTGCGGCTTCACCACCCTGAGCGAGCAGATCGACCCCGAAGTCATGCGTGTGCTTCAAAACGAGTTGTTTGAAGAAATGACCCAGGCGGTCGAGACTTATGGAGGCTTCGTCGACAAGTTCGTCGGCGATGCGCTGCTGGCGTTGTTCGGTGCGCCTGTCGCGCATGAGGACGATCCGATTCGCGCGCTTAACGCCGCACTCGATATGATCGATCGGGCCACGAAGGTCGGCACGCGCTGGCATTCACGCGCCGGTGTGCCGCTGCGTCTGCACATCGGCATCAACAGCGGCCCTGTCGTCACCGGCAGTTTCGGTGCGATCAGCACAAAATCCTATTCCGTGACCGGAGACACCGTGAACACGGCGCAGCGCTTGCAATCCATGGCCGGCGAAAACGACATCCTCGTCGGACCGCTGACCTATCGCCTCACCCGCCATGCCTTCGCCTTCGACAGCCTCGGCGCGCAGACATTGCGCGGCAAAAGCGGAAACGTCCATGTCCATCGCCTGACGGGCCTCCTGGAAGCGCCGCATACGGCGCGTGGACTCGAAGGATTCGGCCTGCAAGCGCCGATGATCGGACGGGATGCTGAGCTGTCGCGGTTGCTGACATGCCTCGATCTTGCCTGCGGCGGTGCTGCACAGCTTGTCCGCCTGATCGGCGAAGCGGGTATCGGCAAGTCGCGGCTGGTGAAAGAATTCGTCGCAATCGCCGCCAATACCGCCCGTTTCCAGGGACTGGCCATCCGCCAGGCCACCTGCTCTCCCCTCGGCGAACAATCCTACGGCACGCTTGCTGCGGTCGTGCGTAGCGCCTACGGCATCGGCGAGCGGGACGATCCCGAAAGGACACGGCACCTGCTGGCAACGGGGTTCCGCGCCCTTGATCTCACACCGGAGGACGTCGACGGGTTGTTGCCGCTGTTTCTACATGTCCTCGGCTTCGGCGACCCTGACGGCGCGTTGCGGCACATCGAACCGGAGCAGTTGCGGCGACAGATCTTCTATGCGGTCCGCACCGTCTTCGAGCGGCGGCTGGGGCAAGGTCCTCTGCTGCTTGTTATCGAGGACCTGCATTGGGCGGACGCCGCCTCGCTGGAAGTGCTTCGCTTCATGATGGATCGGCTGGAGCGCAGCCGGTTGATGATGCTCGTGGTCTACCGGCCGACATCGAAGACCGACCCGCTGAATTCCAATCGTGTCAATGTCACCGTGCAACGTCTTGACCCACTCTTTGCAGCCGATGGGCAGAAGCTGCTTGCCGCCTTTTTCGGCGAGGCTCACGGCAAGCTGCCGGTCACGATGCGCAAGCGCATCCTCGATCGCGCCGGCGGCAACCCGCTTTTCATCGAAGAAATCCTTCGGGGACTGATCGACATGGGCACGTTGCACCATGATGGTCAGCACTGGCACGTGGCGGCCGAAGACACCGTTGTCGATATCCCGGTCAATCTGCAGGCCCTGCTGCTTGCCCGTGTCGATCGTCTGCCGCAGGAGATAAGACGGTTGGCGCAGGAGGCAGCGGTGGTCGGCCCGAAGTTCGATACCGCCCTCCTGCGCACTGTCGCCACCGATCCGGCCGGCATCGATGCCGCATTGGATTACCTTTGCGATGCCAATATCATCGAGGAATTGCGCGGCCCCGATGCCGTCGTGTCGCCGGGCTATCGCTTCAGCCAGACGCTGATGCATGACGTCGTCTACCACAATCTCCTGCTCCAACGGCGGATGGAGCTTCATCGACGGATCGGCCAGGTGCTGGAACGCCAGTATGGCGCGTCGCCCGACCGGCTCGAGCATCTGGCGTTGCTCGGCCATCACTTCAGCCTGACCACCGAAAAGGCCAAAGGAGCCGCTTACCTGATGGCTGCAGGCGACCTGGCGCGCAAGACCTACGCCAATGACGATGCGATGCGCCTTTACCGTCAGGCGCTTGCGGCCTTCGCAAACGAGGCGGAGGTGACGCCGGAGCAACTGGCGCTCCTGGAGCGTCTTGCCGATCTATGCGGCCCGGCCGGTCTGCGAGATGCTGCCCTGAACCACTACCAGCGCGCGCTTGCGATCCAGCGCACCAGGGACGACCCTATCGCCGCGGCGAGGATACTGCGAAAGATCGGCCGCCTGCACCTCGATGCAGGGCGCCGCGATCAAGCGGAGACACATTGCGCCGAAGCCGAAGCGATGATCGCGACGATAGATGCGCCGATCGAACATGCGCATCTCCTGCAGGAGCGCGGCCATCTGGCTTTTCGCATGGGGGATCAGGCCGCGGCCGCCGAGTGGGCGACGCTGGCGCTGCAACGTCTGCAAACGCTCCCGATCGATGGGACGACCGAGGCTGGACGGGAGGCGGCGCGAGCGATGGCGGAGGCGCTAAATACCAAGGGTGTAGCACTTGCGCGGCTCGGACGTCGCCGCGAGGCCGTGCAGGAAGTGGAACACAGCCTCTCGGTCGCCGAAAAGGCCGATCTGCAAAGTGCCGCCTGTCGCGCCTATTCCAATCTCGGCGTTCTCTACACGATCGTCGACCCGGCCAATGCCATCAGGATCTGCCGGCGCGGGCTGGAGGTGGCGACCCGCATCGGCGATCTCGGCTTCCAGGCGCGCCTTCTCGCCAATCTCGCAGTCGCCTGCTGCACTTTCACCGATCGCTGTGCTGCAGAGGGTGTACCGGCGGCGGAAAGGGCCATCGAAATCGACAGGGCGCTCGATCAGCGCGATCATCTCTCCGTTCCGCTGATCGTGCTTGGCCAGATTCATCAATGCCACGGTCAGCCGAAGCTAGCTCGTAAGTATTACGAGGAAGCCCTTGAGGTTGCGGAGGAAATTGATGAACCGCAACTGCTCTTTCCGTGCTATGATGGCTTGGCGACACTCAGCCTCGAACATGACGACATGGACGAGGCGGAACGGTATTTTACGCTGGCACAGGATGTGTGCATCCGCCACAACCTCGATCCAGGTACGCTCGTCGTCTTACCGTTTCTCGACTGACTTGTCCTCGTTGCGGTGATCGCCTGAAATCGATTTGGCAAATCGATTCAAAAGCATAAAGGGAGGAATGAAAGATGCAGGAGAACCACGTAGGAAGACCATTGCAGCCAGGAGATCGCGCGCCGAACGTGGTGCTGGATGCGATCACCCGTCAGGGTAAGATCGCTATCGACGATTTTCGCGGCCAGAAGCCGGTGCTCGTCGGGTTGTTCCGCGGACTGCATTGCCCCTTCTGTCGCCGGCAGATCGCCGCCATGGCCGAACTCACTGACGCATTGCAGGAAAAAGGCATCGACAGCCTGACCGTCGTCAACACGCCGATCGACCGCGCTCGCCTCTATTTCCGTTACCATCCGCTTCCCAATCTGCTGGCGGCCTCGGATCCCGAACGGGTATCGCACAAAGCCTTCGGCCTGCCGAACCTTCAGTTCACAGAAGACGAGAATGACTGGCCGCACAAAATCAGCATGAATGCGGTGACGTCTATGCGCATTGACATGCCGGACGAGCTTCCAGCGCCCATGGACCTGATGGCCGCGGTGGAATATCTCGACAAGGCGGACGGCTATGACTTCACCGAGGACGACAAGCAGATGATCGCCACCGGCCACGGCCAACTCGTCGGCGAATTTCTGCTCGATCGGGATGGTGTCGTGCGCTGGTGTTTCACTGAAGTCGAGGACGGTGGCAGCCATATGTTCGGCGGCCCCGCGCCGCGGGAAGTGATGTCGGCAGCGTCGAATATGGCTGTTTGAAGCGAATGAGGCCGCGCTTGAAGGGTCGGACGCTTGGACAAGGCGGGCAACTTCCAGTCCCGCGTGATCGCGCCCTTATTCCGTCCTGAACTTGGCGTGGCAGGTCGTGCAGGTCTGGAGCATGAGGTGGAACGCGTGTTCCGCCGGCATTGCCGATAGCTCCTGCTCGTTGCGGACGTGGGTGCCGAGCGGCCCGCCGCCCATGGCCTCTCCAGGCTTCATGCGCATGCTGGCGGGCATCGGTCCTGGGTTATTCTGCGCAGCGGCGTCCAGCGCGACCGCGTAGTCGCGCAGGTCGTTCGCGATGCGGTCGAACCGCTCGCGCTCCTCGCGGATATTCGGCCTGGCCTTCGACTGTGGACTGGCGGCCTCGGATGCGAAATGCCCAGAGAGCACGACACCCGACCTGTCGCGGATGGCGTCGGCCGCCGATCTGAACTCGGCAGCCTTGTAGTTCGCCGGATCCTTGAACATGTCGGAGATCCTCTTTGCCGCCGCGGCCATGGCCTTCATGTCCGCCTGCCGAAGCGCTACGACATCCTCGGCTGCCGACGACGGGACTGCGGTGATCAGCACCGCTTCCACGACGGAGAACAGTCCGAAAATGATCCGTCTCATAAGGCTGCGTTCCGAATCCGAGATCATGCCACTTGCTTCCGATATCCGTTCTCATCTGGGCAGCAAAAAGGCGGACGCCCTCCCCGATACGCTGCCATCTCACGAAGGGGGCAATCAGGAAGCGTTAACCGTCGCCGACTAATCTGAGCCTCTCGCTGGGAGAGGATCGATGAAAGGTGGCTATTCGCTGGCCCAGATAGGGCTTCACTGGCTGATCGCCCTCATGGTGCCGGTCCAGTATCTGACGGGCGGCAGTATCGAGAGAACCCACCACGCCGTCCACATGGGCATGACCCCATCGTACTGGGACGTCGTCCAGCACCACCTTCACAACTACGCGGGAATAGCGATCGGAGTGGCGATGGGCGTGCGGCTGGTTGTTCGTATCCTTCAACCGCCTGAAACGGGTGAGCCCACCTCATGGACCGGTCGGGCCGCCTCGGCTCTTCACCATGCCTTCTACGCCGCGATCATCGGGCAGGCCTGCATGGGATTCGTCGCGAGCTACTTCTGGTTCGGAATTGCCCCATACCACGTCATCGGGTCGAGGATCATACTGGGAATGGTCGCGCTGCATCTCGCCGCTGCAGCGTGGCACACGCTGGCGGTTCGCGACGAGACTGTCGACCGGATGGTGTTTCCGCGTCGAAAGTAGTCAATCGAAAAATTGAAACGTGGCCAGCGCCAGAACGACGTAGCGTCCTGTCTTGGCAACGAACACCACCGACCAGCAGGGGCTCCGACTGCATCGGCAATATCGTCACCGCACCGAGAGCGGCGGCGAAAAGGCCGAAGTATGATGCGAAATCGATCATGGTTAGAAAAGAACGGCTCCTGTTGACCTTACCACCGTGGGAAGCTCTAGCCTGTGCACACCGTGATGTTCGCGCCACATAAAGGACTCGAAGATCAACGAGACATAGGTCCTAATTGAAATCGCGCTGCTTTGCATGTAGCTCGTTGGGAATGGGCAAGATGTACCGAATCACAATGAGCAGACTGCTCGTGATGATGCGGCTGGTGATCATCGTATCACTGGCGGGGTACTCGATGTCGAGCGCCAACGCCGCGATGCACGGCTCCTCGTTCCCCGATCTGAAAGCCATCGTCTCGGACGTAATGCCTTCCCATGAAGGCCACGACATGACGGAGGCCGCCCGTCACGGCCACTCGCACGGCGATGTGTCCGATGATGGCGATGGCCCGTCGAAGCTCGTCAAGCAGGAATGCTGCAAGGACTTCTGCGGCGGCTTTGGCATCATCTGTGCAGGCCCCGACGTCGGGGGGCCTGTCGTGACCTCGATCCGACAGTTCGCCGACGACCGCACGACCCTTGGCGAACTGCCGACCCTCGACCGTCCCCCGAATATCTGAATAGAGACGCGCCCGCTTGATCGGGTCCAGCCGGACGCCTGCCTTTTAGGCGAGCGCCCGTAGGCTATCTCTTATTCGGAAATTTCATAATGAAACCCTCTCTTTTCGTGGTGGGGCTGCCGCTTGTTATCGGCGGCTGCGCATCCACGCTTCCTCCCGACGTGGTGGCGTCCCCCGCTGCAGTCGAACAGCCGTCCCCGCGCCCGATCGCATACCAGTCGCCGATCTCGGGCTATGTCGCCAGGCAGCCCGTCGATCCCAAGCCGTGGCGTAGACAGAATGACCTGCAGTCTCCCCCGAAAGGAGACGCCTCATGATCGACCTTAGAAAACTGATGTCCGTGCTGGCGTTCCCGCTGGTGCTGAGCGGCTGTGTCACGGGCGCCGAATATTCCAGCAAGCAAACAGGCTTCGCTTCCGTTGCCGACAAGACAGCAATCGCGACCGCGAAGCAGACAGTCTGGATCCAGAACCAGAACCAGGCCCGCTCTGCCGCCGCTGAGGTCAAAGACCTGCTCGCGCGACGGAAAGTCCTCGACGTCGAGACGGCCGTCCAGATCGCGCTGCTCAACAACAGGGGTCTCCAGGCCGCATACGCCGATCTTGGCGACAGCGCCGCCGACGCCTGGCAGTCGACGATGTTCATCAACCCGACCGCCTCCATCGGCACGACGGGCATGGGGACGCCGGAACTGGAGGCGTTCAAGACCATCGAGGGGATGATCACCACGAACATCCTGGCGCTCGCGACGAGGAACCGGGACATAGCGATCGCCGACACCCGCTTCCGGCAGGCGCAGTTGACTGCGGCGGTAAAGACACTCCAGGTCGCCGCCGACACGCGGCGAGCCTGGATCGGCGCGGTGGCGGCCTGGGAGAACGTCGGGCAGCTCCAGCGCGCTCAGGCAACAGCGGACGCCGCTTCCGAGCTCGCGGAGAAGCTGGGCGAGACCGGCGCGATGACCAAGGGCGCCCAGGCCCGTGAACATGTGTTCGTCGCCGAACTTGCCGGAGAGACCGCGAAGGCCCGCCTGGCGGCACGCCTGACCAAGGAGGAGCTGACGCGGCTCATGGGTCTTTGGGGCTCCGACCTGGACTACCAGGTTCCCAAGAGCCTGCCGCCGCTGCCTGGGTCCGTCGCCAGACGCGACACCATCGAGACCGAGGCACTCCGAAACCGGATAGACCTCCAGGTGGCGAAGCTCGAACTCGAGGCCACTGCCAGGTCGTATGGTCTGACCGAAGCGACGCGCTATGTCACCGACCTCGCGATCCTGACCGGTTTCGAAACCGAACGGGAAATCGAGGACGACGAGAAGAAGACGAGGACGACGGCCCAGGTCGAACTGGAGTTCGCGATCCCGATCTTCGACACCGGCAAGGCCCGGATGCGCAAGGCCGAGGTGGCCTACATGCGTGCGGCGAACCAGCTGGCGGAGAAGGCCGTCAACGTCCGGTCGGAGGCGAGATCCGCGTATGAGGCCTACCGCTCGAACTACGACATCGCCCGACACTACCGCAATAGCGTCGTGCCGCTGCGCACCAAGGTCGAGGAGGAATCCCTGCTGACCTACAACGGCATGATCACCAACACGTTCGAGCTGCTGACCGACACCCGCGACAAGATCAACTCCATCCTGCTCTCCGTCAACGCGAAGCGTGACTTCTGGCTGGCCGAAGCCAACCTCGCGCCTGCGATCTACGGCGGCGGCGCGACGAACGCGTCGGCAGAGACCGAGGTCGCCGCTGCTTCCGAGAGCGGCGGTGGCGGCGGCCATTGAGAAAGGAAACCACCATGTTCAATAGACGACAACTGTTCGGTGCCAGCGCGGCCATGCTGGCGGCGGGAGCCTGGACGAAGACGTCGGCGATGGGCCTGCCTGACGCCCCGACAATGGAATCGGCGGACATGCAGCCGCCGCTTCACCCGACCTCGGGTCCGGACTACCAGCCGGTCGTCACCCTCAACGGCTGGACCCTACCCCACAGAATGAACAATGGCGTCAAGGAGTTCCACCTCGTCGCCGAACCGGTTGAGCGCGAGATGGCCGACGGCATGACCGCCTACCTCTGGGGCTACAACGGCCAGTCGCCAGGCCCGACGATCGAGGCGGTCGAAGGCGACCGCGTCCGCATCTTCGTCACCAACAAGCTGCCGGAGCACACGACGATCCACTGGCACGGCATGATCCTGCCGTCCGGCATGGACGGTGTCGGCGGGCTGACGCAGCCGCACATCCCTGTCGGCAAAACCTTCGTCTACGAGTTCGACCTCGTGAAGTCGGGAACCTTCATGTACCACCCGCATTCCGACGAGATGGTGCAGATGGCCATGGGCATGATGGGTTTCTTCGTCGTCCATCCGAAGGATCCGAAGTTCATGCGCGTCAACCGCGACTTCGTCTTCCTGCTCAACGCCTACGACATCGATCCCGGCTCCTACGTGCCGCGGATCATGGAGATGACCGACTTCAACATGTGGTGCTGGAACAGCCGGGTGTTTCCGGACATCAGCCCCCTCGTCGTTTCCAAGAACGACCGGGTGCGGGTCCGCGTCGGCAACCTGACGATGACGAACCATCCGATCCACATGCATGGCTACGACTTCGAGGTAACATGCACCGACGGCGGGTGGGTACGTCCAGAGGCGCGATGGCCGGAGGTATCCATCGACATTCCCGTCGGGGCGATGCGCGCCTACGAGTTCGACGCGAAGTATCTCGGCGATTGGGCGATCCACTGCCACAAGTCGCATCACACGATGAACGCCATGGGTCACGACATCCCAACCTTCATCGGGGCGGACAAGTCGAAAGTCACCGAAAAAATCCGGAAGCTTCAACCTGATTACATGCCGATGGGAACCAAAGGCATGGCCGATATGGGCGAAATGGAAATGCCCATTCCCGAGAACACCGTCCCCATGATGACCGGCTGGGGTCCGCACGGCCCCATCGAGATGGGCGGCATGTTCTCGGTCGTGAAAGTCCGCGAGGGTATCTCGGCGGACGACTACTCCGATCCGGGCTGGTACGAAAACCCGCCCGGATCCCAGGCCTGGGAGTGGACCGGCGAACTGCCGGACGCGACCAAGGCCAAGGACGCGAAAACCCAAATCACGCCAAAGCCGACAAACGGCTGAGATTCAATCTCCCACACCCAAAAAAGGATCTACGCATGAGGAATTTTGTACTGGCACTGGCTCTCGCAGCCCTCGCGATCCCCGCGTTCGCCTCCGGCAACCACGCCGGCGGCCATGGCGAGAAGATGGTCATCGGAGAACCCGGCGACAAGGCCAAGGCGACGCAGACCATCCGCGTCACGATGAAGGAAACCGAAGACGGGAAGATGTTGTTCACCCCTGCCGTCTTCAACGTCCGCAAGGGACAGACGGTCAAGATCGCGATCAAGAACGCCGGAACCGTCGACCACGAGTTCGTGCTCGATCAGGAAGACAAGATCATGGAGCACAAGAAGGTCATGGAGAAGTTCCCGGAAATGGAACACGCCGATGCCAATTCGATCCGCCTTCCGGCCGGCCAGTCCGGCGAGATCGTCTGGAAGTTCACCACCGACGGCGAGTTCAAGTTCGCCTGCCTGATCCCCGGCCACTATGAGGCCGGCATGCACGGCGATGTCAGCGTCGCCGGAAAGTAATCGAAACCAAGGAGACACAGAGATGAAATCCGCAATGATCAAAATCGGCGTAGCCGCCCTGCTCTCGGCCAGCGCTGCCTTCGGCGCATTCGCTGAGGAATTCACCAAGGGCGTCGTCAACAAGGTCGATGCCAAGGCGAAGAAGGTCACCATCAAGCACGAGGATCTGAAGAACCTCGACATGCCTGCAATGACGATGGTCTTCCGCGTCGAGGACCCGGCTCTGCTTGAAAAGCTGAAGGAAGGCTCGAACATCGAGTTCGTTGCCGAACGCGTGAATGGCAAGCTGACCGTCACCGAGGTAAAATAGCTACCTCCTGCCGCCCGGATCGAGGCCGGGCGGCAGGACGTCGAGGAGTGGAGACGATGCACAGGAGAAGCTTCATCGCGATGGCGGCATCCGCCCTGGCGTTCGTTGACGGAGGAGTCCGCGCCGCCGCCCCGGCGAAAATGACAGTCTACAAGGATCCAAACTGCGGTTGCTGTCATGAATGGTCGAAGGCGATGGCTGTGGCAGGATTTTCCGTCGATGTCCGCGACACCGACGACCTTGCCGCGGTCAAGGCACGGCTGGGCGTGCCTGCCGACATGGAAGGATGCCACTCCGCCATCGTCGACGAATACTACCTTGAGGGACACGTCCCGCTCGAAGCCATCCAGCGTCCGCTTCGGGAGCAGCCGCCGGTCCGAGGATTGGCCGTGCCGGGCATGCCACCTGGTTCGCTGGGGATGGGCGACGCCCCCCAGGCATCCTTTGACGTCTATGCGATCCCCTCGGGGACAGGCGCGCCATACGTGTTCATGCGGGTCCGCCCTCATAAGGGATGACATCGCGATCGATTAACCCATGTCGTACTGCCGGTCAGGAAACCGGAGCGGTGCAGAGCGCTGCCCAGAGATCGTATTTCCAGTCGGTTCCCGGCTGCGCCGACACGTCGATCGCATAGTCGGCAGAGTTGATCCGGACCATGGCGGGCGAAACGCAGCGCACACTCGCCTGGTGTCTTCCTCCGTCCCGATAGAGCACTGTCCCGCCACCGTCAAATTCCGACAGCGTAATGACGACGTCGAAATCGAAGGCGGGATCGCCGGACGCAGTTCCCTCCGCTAAACTGAGGCTGACCGACCGGCTGCCGCCGAACGAAGCGGTGTGGAAGACAGCGAGCTCGGACGCCGCCGACATCGATGCGGGCTGCGCGCAAAGGATCAGAGACAGAAGGACTCGGCGCATTTACCCCTCCCGTGGTCAAATGCATTCCAGTTCTATCATATCCTCGGCCTCGCTACGATCGCATATTGCGTCTGGCCGAGCGTCAGATAGTGCAAGCAGCCTCGTTTTGATGGCGGTGATCTTCACGCTTCGCTCGGAGATGAACATGCGCGTGGTCAAACGCCGCTCCTGAGTGTGCCTGCTCGAGGCCGACGGCCGGGTGTCAGACCAATGTCATCGAAAGCGCCTAAGGGATCGCGCCTGATGCCGTCGCCAGGAGGTGCTGCCAATGGCCACATTGCAACAGGTCGCATTCCGGGCGGGCTGCTCGCTGGCGACCGCAAGCCGCGTTCTCAACCGCAACGGACCGGCGAGTGATCTGATGGTGCGCAAGGTACGCCGGGCCGCCGCCGAGCTCGGCTATCGACCGGCCGGCCTTGCCGTCGGCCGGCTGGGACGCAGGCCCGTGGTCGGCGTGCTGATCCCGAGCATCACCAATCCTGTCTTTGCCTCGTCGCTGTCGAGCATTCAGAACCGCATGCTGGTGGCCGGCCACGGCGTTCTGATTGCTCAATCGAACTACGATCCGGCGCGCGAGGCCGATGCCGTTGCAGCACTCCTGAACGACCGGCCGACCGGGCTGATCCTGACTGTTTGCGATCCATCGACCAGCGAGGCGCTGCTTGCGAAGCTCCCGCCGACCGTGCTGCTCCACAATCTGCCGACGGCGCAGTTTCAGGCGGCCGTCACCGTCGACAATCGCGGCGCCGGCCGCGAGATCGCAACGTTCTTGATCGGCATGGGCCACCGCCGCATTCTCTTCCTCTCCGGCAATTTTGCCGCCTCCGATCGTGCGCGACTGCGCTACCTAGGCTATCTCGATGCCATGGCGGAGGCCGGGTTGACACCGCTCGATGCCGTGCAGATTCCCTTTGTCGGCGGTTATGACCAGCTCGATCTGAGTGACGTGATGACCTCACTCTCTCCCACAGCGATCGTCGCCTCCAACGATCTCCTTGCGCTCGGCGTTATCGGCGCGCTGAAGCGCGAGGGGCTTTCGGTGCCGGGAGATGTTTCGGTTGCCGGCTTCGACGGCATCACCATCGGCAGGCTGATCGACCCGCCGCTGACGACGATCGAAATGCCCGACGCCAGCATGGGCGCGACGGCCGCCTCATTGCTTCTCGACATGGCGGAGAATGCCGCCCCGGCCCGCCATCTCGATGTCGCCTATGTGCTGCGCCGCGGCGGCACGGTGCGTGCCATCTGAAACCCGCGAAACACAAAGGCCGCCACGTCGGCGTGGCGGCCCTGCCTCATTTCTGCTGATGTAGCCGATCAGCTGCGCGGCAGCATGCCCTCGACATCGGCAGCCGCGTCGTCGAGCGCTTCCTTCGGCTCGGCAGATTGGTCGACGATGCGCGAAAGGTTGTCGACGATCGTCTGCGTGACCTTGACGCCGTTCGAGCAGGGGAAGGCATACCAGGGGATCATGACCGGCATCTGGCTAAGACCTGCCTGGAACAACGGGTTCTGCTTGTAGAAATCGCCGAGATATTTGGGCGACTTGGCGGCAAGCTCGTTATTCGGGACATAACCGGTGCCGGGCACGACGACGGAGGCGCCGTAAGGGCCGGCTGCAAATTTGGCGAACTTCCAGGCAGCGTCCTGCTTGGCGGCGTCATGCGTCAGGATGACGACGGCGTTGCCACCCGTCGGCAGATGGCCGTTCACCGGATCGATCAGCGGGATTTTTGCGGTGCGCAGATCAAACTTGTTGCCGACATTCTTGATCGTGTTGCGCAATGCGCCTGTTGTCTGGAATTCGAAACCGACCTTGCCGGCTGCAAAAGCCTGTTCGCCGGCGGGCTTGGTGAAAACGGGCATGCCGCCTTCGGTGACCAGACGATGCAGGACTTCGACGGCCTTCTGACCTTCCGGACCGTTGAAGGCGACCTTGCTTTCGTCGTCGCTCAGCATCTTGCCGCCGGCGCCGAAGAGCAGTGCCGAAAACATCCAGTCGTCGCCCTGCCAGCGGAAATCGATACCATCGACGCCATTGCCGAGCGCCTTGATCTTGCCGCCTAGCGCGATGACCTCATCCCAGGTCTTCGGCGGATTTTCAGGATCGCCGCCGGCTGCCTTCACGAGATCGGCGTTGTAATACATGATCGGGTTCGAGGTGGCGAAAGCCAGGCCCACCTGCTTGCCCTTGACCTGGGCGAGCTTGAGGATCGTATCGGAGAAGCCCTGCTCGGCCATGTTGCCGTCTTTCTTGACGAGCGGGCCGAGATCGACGGCAACGTCGCGCTCGTCGAGCATGCGCAGGCGATTGAGGCCAATGAAGGTGATATCGGGCATTTCGCTGGTGCCGACCTGGCGAAGGATCGTCTGGATACCTTCTTCATAGGTCGCCGAGGGGCTGGCGAACTGGATCTTGATGTCGGGGTTTTCTTCCATGAATTTCTTCGAGATCGTGTCCATCACGTCCTTGAAGAAGCCCGGCATCGGGTAATGAACCGTCAGCGTCGTCTCGGCATGCGCGGGAAGCGCGATTGCCAAGGATACGGCCGCTGCGGCGAGAAGCTGGGTGATATGTTTCATCGCTCGTTCTCCTGGTTGAAGCCGGTCAGCCTTTGAGACCGGTCATGGTGATGCCCTCGACGAAACGCTTCTGCGCAAGCAGGAAGGCGGCGACGAGGGGAAGGGTAATGATGAGGGTCGCCGCCATCAGCGCGCCGTAGTCGTCGCCGGCTTCGGCGGCGCGGAAATACATCAGGCCGAGCGGCGGTGTGGCGTAGTCCTGCTTGCTGATGACGATCAGCGGCCAGTAGAGGTCGTTCCAATGGGCGACGACCGAGAAGATGGCAAAGGCGGTGACCGCCGGCCAGGCATTCGGCACGATGACGCGGGCGACGATGCCGAGCTCTGACATGCCGTCGAGACGCGCGGCGTGGATGAGATCATCCGGCATGGCGCGGAAGAACTGCAGGAACATGAAGATCGCGAAGACCGAAATGGTGAAGGGCGCGACAAGGGCGGCATAGCTGTTGAGCAACGAGGCGCGGTCAAAGGCGACATAGAGCGGCAGCGCGGTGGCATGGATCGGCACGAGAAGGCCGAGCATGACAAGCACCATCATGGCCCGGGCGGCGCCAAAGCGCAGCTTCGCCATGGCATAGGCGCAGGGGATCGCCACCAGTATCTGGAAGAAGAAGATCAGCCCGCAGACGACGACGCCATTCCACAGGAGCCGCGCCATCGGCACCCGGCTCAAGGCCTTGGTGAAGTTCTCGACATAGGTGAGGTGCGTGGGGATCAGCGACAGCGACGAGGTAAAGATGTCGCTCTGCGCCTTGCCAGCCGTCGAGATCATGAAGACGTAAGGCGACAGGAAGATGATCGCGCCGAGAGAAAGCAGCGTCAGGCGGATGATCCTGCCGAGGGAAAAAGCGCTGGTCATCATGTGTAATGCACCCGGCGATCGAGAATGCGGTACTGCAGGAACATCAGCACCACCAGGATCAGGAGGAAGACCACCGTCATCGCCGAGGCGTAGCCGACGCGCAGGTAGACGAAACCTTCCTGGTAGATCGTGAAGAGCAGCACTTCCGAGGCCTTGTTCGGGCCGCCGTCCGTCAGCGTCTTCACGATCTCGAAGACCTTCACAGCATTGGTGATGCTGATCGTGATGACGAAGAGCGTCGTCGGCCCGAGCATCGGCCAGGTCACCAGCAGGAAGCGATCGAACGAGGATCTGGCGCCGTCCACTTCGGCTGCCGCGTAGAGCTCGCGCGGGATCGCCGTCAGCCCGGCGAGGAACAGCACCATGTTGAAACCGACCGATTGCCAGACGCCGATGATCGACAGGCTGTAGAGGACCGTGCCGGAGCTGCCCAGCCAGTTCGGGCCGGGAAGGCCTGCAAGCGCCAGAAGCGCATTGATGGGGCCGATGGTGGGATGGAACATATATTGCCAGACGGTTGCCATGGCGACGATTAACGAGGCGACCGGCAGGAAATAGGCGGTGCGAAACAAGCTGCGTGCTGCCGTCTCGCTCTCGATCAGCATGGCGATGCCGAGCCCGAGAAGAATCGATATGGGTGCGACGATTGCCGTGTAGACAGTAGTATTCCACAGCGATTTGCGGAACGTGCGGTCGGTGATCAAATGCGCGTAATTCTCGAAGCCGACGAAACGGAACTTGCCGTAGCCGAGTTCGAAATCGGTGAAGCCGAGCACGATGACGGATGCCACCGGCAAAAGCACGAAGAGGAAAAGCAGGACGATCGCCGGCAGCACCAGCATCCAGGCGATGCGGGCCTCGCTGCGCCGATGCGCAATAGCGGGATTGCCTGGCACGGCCATGGAGACGACGCTAGCCATGTGCCCTCTCCCGCTTGATGTCACTTGCGGCGAACCCGCCACCGGCCTCGGCGCGAGCGGCCAACCGGCTGCCGTCCTCGGCGAAAGCCATTGTCCTGCCCGACGACAGCCGCAATCCGACCGGGTCGCCGGCTGCAAGGCCTGCGGCTTCGGGCGGCTGAACCTTGGCGATCACGCTCTCGCCGATCGCATCGAGACGGCAATAGAGGATGACTTCCGACCCGAGGAATTCGATGCGCTCGATCCGGGCGGCAAGCCCGTCCTGGCGGTTCCTGTCTGGAAAGACGAACTCGGGGCGAATGGCGAGCGTGACCGGTATTTTGCCGGCAGGCGGGTTTTCCAGCGTCAGGCGCATATCGCCGAAAGCAACGACACCGTTCTCGGCTTCCGCCGGCAGCAGATTGATACGCGGCTGGCCGATGAAGCGTGCCACCTCGATATGGGCGGGATCGTCGTAGATCACCTCCGGGCTTGCGATCTGCAGCAACCGGCCGCCCATCATCACGGCAACACGGTCCGCCATCGACAGCGCTTCCGCCTGGTCATGGGTGACATAGAGCGTCGGCACACCGGCGCGGCGATGCAGCTCGACGATCTCGCCGCGGGCATGGACGCGCAGATTGGCGTCGAGATTGGACAGCGGCTCATCCATCAGGAAGATGCTCGGCTGGCGCACCATGGCGCGGGCGAGCGCCACGCGCTGACGCTGGCCGCCCGACATCTGACCGGGCTTGCGGTCGAGCAGATGGTCGATCTTCAGTGAAGTCGCCATGTCCCTGACGTCGCGGGCAATCGTCGTGCGAATGGTCCGCTGGTCCGGCATCAGCGATCCCAGAAAGGGCAGCCGCTGCATCCTCGACAGCCGGCGCATTGCCAGCGGCACGGCGATATTCTGAGAGGCCGTCAGATGCGGATAGAGCGCGTAGGATTGAAAGACCATGGCAATGTTGCGGTCGGCGGCGGCGATACCGGACATGTCTCGCCCACCGATCAGGATCTCACCGTGGTCGGCATGATCGAGGCCGGCGAGGACGCGCAGAAGCGTGCTCTTGCCGCAGCCGGAGGGGCCTACCAGCGCGATGAATTCGCCGGCACCGACATCGAGGCTGACGCCGTTGAGGATCTGGTTGCCGCCGAAAGCCTTGGTAATTCCCCGAAGCGAAAGCGCGCTCATTCGACGGGCTCCCGCGGCTTGACCGCCTGCGGATAGACCTCGTGCACGACATCGTCGAGTACATGCGCGGTCATGCCGGGAATAGCGACGATCGTGCTTGCGACATCGGCATCGAACTCATGGATGACGGCGCCGATCAGGCGCTCGCCCGGCATCTCCCGCTCCATCTTGTTGATGATGAAGGCGGCCGACGGCGCCCAGGTCAGCTGGGTATTGTCGAAACGACCCTGCCAGGCCCAATGAAGATGGCCGCTTGCGAAAAGCGCCACGTCGTGGGCCGCGATCAGATCATAGAGCCGGCGCCGCTGAGCAGGACGAACGCTCCAATATCCGGTATCGCCTTCATCGGGCGCATCGACGAACAGTGGCTTGTGCGCGAAGAGTGCCACGCGCCGCCCTGCCCTTTCGGAAAGCGCCTTGGCGAGCCAGTCGAACTGGGCCTCTTCTTCGTCGTCCTCATGGCCGAGAAGCAGCGAGTTCAACCCGACGAAGCGCCAGCCGGCCGTATCTTCCAGCCAGCGGTCGTCACCGGCAAGGCTGCGCCAGCGCGCCAGTCGCTCGGCATTGACGGGCTGATCGGATTCTTTGAAGTGGCCGACGTCATGATTGCCGGGAACGATCAGCATCGGGATCGACACCTGACGCATCAGATCCATCGAGAAGGTGATATCCTCGTCCTTGTCGGCCCCATCGACGGTGAGATCGCCGGTGTGGACGATCAGATCGGCGCCCGTCTCCTCGATCCATGTCAGGAGCGGTGCCCAATTGCCGTTGAAGTGCGGCTTGTTCGGGCTGAAATGGGTGTCGGTGATCTGAATGATTTTCACGGGGCGCATCTCCAAGACAGGGGAAGCGCGAGATGTCGTCACACGCGTCCCTTCCTTGGCACCTCTCTAGGAGGCTCCCATGTCAAACAGATATCTGATGTTTTCAGCTGTTTCTCAGTTGTGACATCAATCTGTCATGCGAACGCTAACCCGCCGTCCGCGGATTAGCGGCGCGGCGCATTGGCTGGGATGGATGAAACCGTTGCCGAGGATCGTGTCCCATGGAGTGGTGTAGCTGGATTTCATAGCCATCGGTGATTTCCGGTAGGGTCGGGTTGCTTAGAGCCAACCTGAGGGACACCACCGATGACCGACGACATGATGAACCTGCGCTCAC
>Ga0102593_1000513_pt1 | contig 66263 bp, 61 predicted proteins | sample AraplaCol_mMS_r2_2_FD_76862 | JGI IMG/M metagenome (GOLD analysis project Ga0102593, IMG submission 76862) | Arabidopsis root microbial communities from North Carolina, USA - plate scrape MF_Col_mMS_r2 (SPADES assembly) (version 2) | ecosystem: Host-associated > Plants > Roots > Endosphere... | reverse complement strand
TTTCTTGGTTTTTGTGTTTTTTTTTTTTTTTTTTTTTTTTTCCTCTCTCGTTTTTTTCTGGGAGGGTTGAGGATTTGACTCTGTTCATAGTGACCTGCGCGACTTGTAACGTCGGGCCTTTGCCGAGAAAAGGATGATAACGACCGACGCTAGCGGCGCCCACTAAGAATTTTGAAGCTAGCGATATGGTACTAGCGAATGGAGGAAGCGATGATGGCTGATGCATGCGTGGCAGATGGGAACAGCTGATGATCTGTGCAAATAGATTGCAAGGGTTGTTGAGAGGCCTCGGAGGTCAACAGAGCGCATGAGCCAGCAAGATTTCTTGGATAGGTCTTTATTTTTGCGAGTTGAAAAAAATAAAGAACCGCTGTATTCCAAATTCCTACTATTGGGTATTAGCCTTGCATAGTCAGAGACTTGTTACCTCGAACCATCCAATTCTCTGAATGATTATTTTGCTTGTGGATTTCCACCGGTGTCAGTAGTTGGAACGTAATATCAAAACTCGATCCGTCTCATCCACTGAGTAGCAGGCGAGAGGGACTAAGTCTGTTAAGGTGTCTTCCTAGTCAATAGTACCGCAATATGTCAAAATTTAGTAGATAAAATGACTCGGATGAACCTGACCAGTAGATATACCATTCTCCCTTTCGTCACATCCACCATATCCAGTAAATTTGATTCCATTTCTTCTAATTCTTATTCATAATACATTGATTATTGAATCTTGTAACAAGAAGTTTAGTCTCTAATTATTTCCTCTGGTTTTTCCAAATTTTCGTCAAAGAAGATTAAATGGGATGAAGAAGAGTCAACTCCCGGATGGTGAGAACCGAAAGCAAATGCTTACTATTTGCAAGTGAATATAGAACGATGGCTTATACACAATTAGATGTAACTAGCACATGTCCATAATGAATTTCACAAGTTCTAAGTGTTAGGAAGAGAGATACGTACCTCAAGAGGGAGATGGCAGTTGATTATTGTGGTATACAGCACCCTCACAATATATAAACCCTGAATATTTATTTTTTTTTTTTAAAAAAAAAATCATTTTCATTTTCATTTTCTATTTTTTTTTTATATATTTTTTATATTTTTCTTTTATATTTTTCTTTTATATTTTTCTTTTATACTTTTCTTTTATATATTTTTTTAGGGGTTTTTTTTAAAATATTCTTTCATAAATCTTTTTATAATTTTTTAATAAAACTTTTTCCTTATTGTTATTCCATCGTGTTGAAGAATACACCACAAGCCAAGCGGCACGGTGACATTGAAAAGGATGGCTTGTCCATCTCACCAGCTTCCGAATTCACCTTGCTTCACTTTACTTCGCCTTGCTCCACCACGCTCTTCTACTGGACTGCTGGCCGTCTTTTCAAATTACCTTCTCTTTTTTTAACAAATTTTCGACTACTCCAAGAGTTCGAGCATCCATCATGTCGAGACAAAACTCAACAAATTGGAGTCGTCGAGAGGAAAGAAACCTTGAGCGTTTTTTGTGGCGGTATCGCAGGTTGTCGTGGAAGGCACGTTCTCGAGTATACTACCGGAAATATCGAATCTCTCGCTCGGGCGAATCTTTACGGGGAAAGAGGAATGAGCTGCGAAGACGTTACTCCATAGATCATCTCCCAGCACTGTCGGTTGCGAGCGATGCGGAGAGGCGACAAGCGGTTATGGCTCGACGCGGGAAATCTTCTCTGGAGACCCTCGCGCCGCTGCCTGTCATTGTGCTGCGGACCCCCAATATTAAGGTCGTCCACACCCTCAACATGTTACGTCAATTGCGAATCTCGTCCAACCGTCCGGCCAAAGGTATCTTCAACATGCGCTAGCAGCCTGGTATGCCCAAATCATCCTATTCATTCGATGCGTGACAAAGTGCTGATATCGGATAGAACCTATTCCGGTCCTTACGACTGGTCTTCCGGGGTCACTCCCGCGGCACTTTCACATGTGCACAGACGAATGTGCAGCTGACCTTCCCGCATTGAAGCAATCTACTTGGTGGATCTAATATCTGGCTGATTCCGAAGTTGGTGGGCTCTGACAGCACCAGAAGATCATCGTGGACTTGTACATACATGAGGTTAATGTCCGTAACTTAGGCCATTATAGAAGTAATTTATCCGGTCGTTGGTAAGACTACCGTAGTCCTCGCGGTCCAGTTGCACTCCTGGGCCACAGGGTACATGTCTCGTATTGTATATATTTACTAGCTAAGCATCCTTTAATTGTTGATGCCGTTCGTAATGCTGGCAACAATGAACCACAAGAGCCATGGATCAATCAGCCCGTCGACGGTCAATGGTGGGTGGTCAATGGTCGAGGCTAAAAGCGGATAAAGTATAATGGCCGGCCCGTGATGGCGTGGGCCGTGCCCGTCGATCACGACTTGGCCCGTCGTCCTGTAGGCCGGCCCTAACTGGCCCCCATCCACGGTTCCACGGTTTGTGAAAGACAAGCGCATTCTCTAGTTCCTCTCTAGTTACTTCTAGTCAGGTATTTTCGCCTCCTCGCAATTTTTCTCTTCTCCAGCTAGAGGTGGGGACTACGGAAAGGGATAACGAGACGAGGCATCGCTTTCTCCTAAATAATGTTTTCCTGGAACAGATATTGCTCTCTTTGCCCTTTCACTGTCTAGAACGGTTAGCTCTATAGACAACTGATCCCCAGGTGTAATATGTAGTTTCCATCACGCACATTGGGCTTTTTTTCTATCCATCCTCAGAGAATTCGGCCGAGTGAGATGCAGGTACAGTAGCTCGCTTAGAGCAGCGATCCGCAATTATTGGCATCCGGGGAAAGGCTAAGTTTTCAAAGCCGTCGTCAGCTGCCGTCTGCTAAGGGAGTTGAACTATGTTCACGAATGGTTTGAAGTGTGCAAAATTCTCCAGTGACAACTTCACGTGAGGGCATTTGACTACGTCCCGTTAGTCGCACGGGCCCGCTCAATCCTTTGTCTCCATATTCGATGTAGATACACATGTACTGCTTTGTGCAAAAAACACTGCTTGAAATTAAAGAAACTCATTAATAATAGTTTGCTAGTAAATCTATCAACTACTGCCTAACGGAACATCAAAATCTTCGACATTCAACTGTATCTGTCAAGCCACACTAGATTCAAAGACCAAGCTGTCCTATGGCAGATACAGTTATCTTTCAAAAATTTGACATATAAAATTGGCTTTCTCTAGGCAATACAGGCTTGGATATTGCTCCCACAGTTCTTTGATCTTCAGTATTTTGCACTATCCTAGCGGATCAACAATCACATGCATAGCCGTGGTGTATGTAAATTGTCTCGGAGTCGAAGCTAAACGGCTTTCAGGCAGCGTTCAGCAGCTCTTAATTGCGGGTAATAAAACCTATACACGTTCCAATAAATTCTGCACCAATTATATTCCGATATAGTGCCCACATAACAGGGAATAGGTAATTGGTCCGTTCTCGACCATCTGGATCTTGCGGGCTCCATTCATATTTGTTTTCAATCAATACATGGTCGAGCACTAAGCTTAGTATTTTTCGAAAAATTGACTCCGAACATACGGCATGGAGGCGAAAGCGAGCAATATTGTTACCATCTCCAAAAGGATCCACAGTCTTCAACTAACGACATAAGTGGTTAGGTATCTGGAACTTTCTTACCAATATACACTGAAATATTTCCTACTTAATAGCCTCAAAACCCCCAGAATGATCAACAACCACTTTCTTACCAAGCTAGTCCTTATGACTACCAATGCGAATTGCAAGCCCGAACGAGTTACACGAGCATCCCCGCCTCAATAAATCTCTTTACAAAATGCGACCATGTCATGATTGGGACCGAGACCGGCTTAGTGATGTTACCGCTCACTTAACCAATATTCCGCTAGAGGATATAGACAAGTGGGTATGCCGTCCCCCCATTGAACGCTATCGGGAAGCGGAGGAAAGGGGGAAGATCGTTCGTCCCATGAACAGTTTCATGCTCTATAAGCGTGCTTATTCAGGGCGTGTGCGCGTCTTGTTGACTTCAATTGGACCCGGGGCTATCTCTCAGAATACTATCTGTCGAATCACTGGGGCTAGTTGGAAGAATGAGGTCAACCATATCAAGCAGAAGTACGAGGTTCTGGCAAGAATCGACCGACGAAATCACAGCGAAGCATTTCCTGATTACACATTCCAAACTCGAAAGCGGCGCCGAGCTTTGCATTTGAAAAACATATCTAAGCAATCGATATTGCCAAATTGTCAGAACCTTGAGCATTCCGTTGGGAGTCAGAGTCACCTTGAGGCGAAAAACAAAACCTACCAGACTCCGTTGGCTCCCGAGGTGTCTAGCGGTAGGATGAGTCTTCCTGACCAGTTGCATGCCGATCCACTGCTGCCAGAGCCGAGCTGTTTGCCATTAAGCAATGCCACCGAAAGTTGCGGGCTTGATCAACAACTCGCCAAACATGAAGTATTGCCAAATTCCATGGTGAATCATGACTGCACAGATACTTTGTCACAGGGAGAAAGTATGTTCCTCACGGCTTCACCCTCAGATGTTTCCACACAAGGGGTCAGCAGTCATTACCATGAAACAAATACGGACATCATTTGGGATATCAGTAGTTCCCACGAGGAGGATCCAAGATCTGAGCTACACCATTTTGCCCCGCCATCCATATCTGCCCTACATGGTGAAACCGGTGTGTTGTTTGAGGATCTAGATCCCAATTTGACCAACAACTGTTCTGAATTATTAGAGAATTTATCCCCTGAGTTAAATTTAGACAGGTTTCATCTCCTCGATGATCTCTTGCGTCGGTAAATACGGCATTGAGACATCTAGAAGAGTTGCCTTGAAGGCACAACTAATGAAGATTTCACAATTGTCCTCAAGGCTCAGAAGGCGGAGACTTCTGTCCGAGTCCCAGGCTGTCAAACGCGGTTCAAGCGTCGTAGACATTTGACGTATTACCCGAGAATCCATGAGATGGAAAAACCCCACGACTGCTGCATCCCCGAACTTAGTCGCAGGCTCAGAGGCAATGACAATCTCAAAGAGCACATGAGAACACAAATGAAAAGGGGTCACCGTAACCTCTACGTGGTTTTCTAAATGGGCGGTTTGTGTTTCTCTATCCAACATTTCCTGCCCATCGATCGAAAGGCAGCGACAAGAGAAGCAATTTCTTAATCACAGACCTATATGAAAGAGTTTACAAAATCAATCCCCAGAATGTGTTTAGATGGATCTATTTCCAGCTTCAGCTGAGCAAAAATGGAAACGTTGACGAAACTCCCTGCCATTGGAAAACCTAGGTACCGTAACTTGAACTACGAGTGTTTCCGATAGGTTTGTTTCCGATAGGTTATGCATTTGCCCAATATGAATGCTGCACTTCCCTCAAAGCCGCTGAGCATATTCACGGCTATGATAGATTTTATGTTGATCAGCATGTGTTGATTCAGCACTGCTATCTAACCTTTCAAGGGAAGCTTTCATCGTCAAATAAATTTCCGTTGCCACGAAGAGAGCCCACTGTGTAAGCGACAGAGAGCGACTTTTTTTCCCAAGCATAGATCGTCCATCCTCGTTAGCAAAAGGGTGGGTCCTATCTCCACTAGGCCGGCTTCTCGTATATTAAGCCAATGAATGAGCTTGGCGGGCATATAACAGGACTCACACATAGGAATCATTTACAAACCCCCTAGGTCGAGACGGAAGTTTTAGCGGATTTTGATTCAAGTCATCAAGTACGGACGAAAGCGCCCCTACTGTGGGCCGTTGCAGACAGCCGCTTTTCCCTTCCCTTTCTCATCGACGACAGTGGGGCGACCGGCCCGTGGCGAGTTGGATCACGTCTGTCGATCAGGAACAGTCTGCTTCGTTTCAACGGCCGTGAGTTTCCCCACTAACGGTCCCACGGTTCACTGAAGGCACGCGCATTCACTAGTCTATTTAGTACATCCTTGGTCTCTTAGCCCCTAGGCCACCGACAGGGTTTCCTAAAAATGGGTAGCGAGTAATGTACTGCTCCTTGGAACTTCCTGAAACATTATTTGCCATCCCTGTCCTTGATACCAGGATCAAAGTGCAGACGAAGTCCAAGTGTAACACTCGGGTCATTGGAGCCTCTCGCCAAAACGAGCAGCCCGAGCAGGTTCAGTCTCGGAAGACTTAAACGACTACGACTGAAAGTGGGCAGAAGTACAGCGTCGATGTGGGTCCAAAAATTTGCTTATCACCTGAAGGGGAGAGATCTGCCGCAGTGGCTCCAATATCAGCAACTGGATTTAAACTAATCCATGAGATTACGCGATTGGTTGGAGTAGGCAAGTAGAAAAACGGCTCATTGTATATGGAAGTTGGCCAATCGGAATTAAACCCTACGCGTCGTTTGTATCGGCAGACCCCGGAAGACGAAGGAAGATCTCGCTCCTGGTCCTTCCCCCCGGGTTACAGAAAAATTCGAGTACAGTTTCCCCTCTGGACGGACACCCGTGTTTTTTTCTCGGGATGTGACCATTACGAAGCTAAATCGGAATAGGATATGCCTACAATACAATGGCTAATCATTTCTTGGGATAATTTACGGCTAGATCGCTCTATTGTCAAAGTCGTTTCAATTACACTCTGTGAGAGCATCCGGAGCAAATTTACAGTATCTTCATTCTGAAAGATGTAGCAAAAATACGCCCCGTGCTGCAGGCTACACGTGATTCACAGCTCAGGCAACATGAACGCTCGGCATTGGGAAACATCCTTGTAATCAGACTTTTCTTCAACTCACCATATCTGAACAAGACTTATTTCTTTTCCTTCGTCGGCCCTCTACCCACCTGGCCATAGATCACCCGACCGATCAAAGCAGAAATATTCAGCGAGAGTAATCGAGGTCTTCCACGCATAAGTGATAAACGAGCTTCGACAAGGCCATGGAAGACAACGAAACAGAAGACTCACTCAGCACATTCTGTGCCCGTCATTTCTGTTCGTCAGAGAAAAATCTGGTTGGTATTCTTGTATTATTGCGGTCTTACCAGGTTGTTCTGCAAGCCAACTTCAACTTTGCGAGCCTCTTCGGGATCCCACTTGAAAGTGATCGGAAAGCTACCGGACTTGGTGCATTGTTCAGCACCCCAAAACCGCGGATCCTAAACGCTGAGCAGACACGACGGACGTCGCTTGAATGGAAGGATGTTGTATCCTCTACGAAATATGGACACGAGCTACAAAAGGATGGCAGTTATCATGTTCGAGTCGATGATAACGATCAAACCGTGGTCGAGCTTTCGAAGGGAGATCACGATTTCATCGCAACGGGGCTACCCAGGCAGCTGATTGACCCTCAATTATACCCAAGCGACGTCGCTTCGGAGCGTGCAATTGCCTTGACGGTAACAAATGAAATTTCCCGCTCTAGAGAAATGGTGCTCCAGGGTTTGTCCCTCCTCACCGCGCTTGGTACTCGGCGACTCACCTTTTTCAAAATCTGCAGTACTTGAAACAATGGATAGTGTGCTTGATGGAATTTGCAAGAAGCTGAATCTGCAAAGCGATCTTTTGGCTTCAGACATATCTGGCAATGAGCTTCGAGTGTCAAAGGGGAACGAGTCTACCGCTACGTCTAAAGAATCAGTCCCCAGCCCAGCGAAAAATGGGAAAAAGAGAAAAAGTACGCGACAACTCTTTGAATGAATACGATGGAACTTTTAAATGACAGAATTTGATAGGAAACGGCGGTAACCCATGGACTTTCGAGGAGACAGAGTACCTCTGCAAATGGTATGTAGAAAACCAGAACCTGTCCAAAGACGAGATTGAGAAACACTATCGTTTCAAAGGCAGAGGGCGAACATTTTCCAGCATCCAAAGTAAGCTCTACGAGAAAAAGCTTGGTCATTTAACTCATAAGAAGAAAATGTCGCCGGAAAGTCATGTCGCTTCCGAGCCGCTAACTTCGCTCCCCACGCCATTACATATACTGTCGCCTTCAACAAACAACATAACAGCTGTCGATGGATCCCAGCTGTCTCTCGCCATAAATATTATACGCGAATCTTACGATAAGCCGTGCTCGTCGTTATCGAGCTCTGGGACGTCTGAGGGCTGGACGAAGGCAAACAGGACACGGAGCTGGAATGGAACTCGGTCTCGGGGCCTAAACAACGAACCCCTTTCCGCCCTCGAATCAGAAGTGAATCCTGCAAGCTCCCGATCGGAAACAAGTCGAATTCACAAAGACTCTGGTAACACCCAAACTCTCCACGAGGACCCAAAAACAGACACTCCCACCGACGCAATCAACAGTAAAAAGGACACGTCTGCGATTGAGGTTGCTGTGACTTGTCAACGGTCCCCAAATCCCATGAATGAAAGTTTATCTCATCCCACCCGAGGCCTCAACAGCCCGAAAGAAACAGATGAAGGTAAGTATTTAGTCAAATCATGCTTGCACCAACCCGTACCTTATGTTGCTCCGTCCGCACAGGTACCATCGTGCGTCCATGATGGACCACCTTGCTGATTATACTGACTGATAGCTCCTGACAACTAGAACAAACTATAGATCTTGAAACCACAATTCAATCTCCACCACCGATCATACGCGAGTCCACCACAGATGCGCTGCCGGGCTTCTCATCCTTGATAGGGTATGCTGAGAGCGTTTGTGAAACAGGTGCGGTAATTTCCAAAGCTTATCCGGCCTCTCATGCTCATTTGTTATAGGATCTCGAACAACCAAGGAGCTCGAACCAAACTCCTCGGAAGCCATGCACTTCTCCAACGTCAGAAACGTAGGGCACACAAGTGGTCCCGAGACAAGTGAGAATACCCCCAATAGGGACAGGAAACAATTGGATGACCCGAAGACCTTTGCAAATTCTGCTCAATCTGTCTCTCAAAATCCCAGCTCGGAAGCAGCTGGTCGCCACTTTGGTTCCGTGGGCTGTGTGAACTCGCACACTACAGCTCCAGCGTTGAAGCGGGCGTCTGATGTCGGAGCCACCCCCACCCTTCCAACTATAAGTGACTTGAACCTAGAGCTACCAACCAGTCTAAGCGAACAGCAAGCCGTTCCAGTCATACAAACTCCCGCTCTCTTCACCCAACGATCGACGTACTCACGAATTGAGCACCAAGCACCAAAGTTCCTTTCGGACCACCCACGTCCTTCTGAAAGTTATTTTCAACTAGGGAATGTTGCTCGTCAATCCCAGCTGCAGTCTTACGTTTGCCAAACCTGCAATAAGAGCTTTGCACAAAAATGGAAGCTCGATGATCATATGAACTTGCATATGGGCCTCAAGCCATATGGATGCTCCAGGCCAGGATGTTCTGCGACTTTCAGTAATCGCGGTTCTCGAACTCGCCATCAGAGCAACTGTCGACCAGATAGTGGTCGGCCCGGGAGATTGCTGTCCTCGTGAGACCATCAAAGCGTATTCAGAACCCTGGCCCTCGTCATATTTTTGTGCAATCAATATGTATGGTCACAATGGTGATTTAATAGTTTTCTCGTGTCATCCAATTATGAGGCAGCAAAAAGCATTAGGATTCAATTTATAATTTTTATACTCTGTGAAACTTGGCGTGAGACCAGCAATGGCGTGGGTGATACTCATAATCCCATTTCGTTTTTGTAACCGCGAGGCCCTATTCCGGTGGATGTCATTCATTCCCGTTGGCTTGCTGTGCATATTTCAGCATATGCTTCATCCAAATGAACATATTGAAAGGAACTTCTGTTCTATCTTATATGGCATCCGGAAAATCGACAGTCAAGCATCCTTGAACTCATCCCTCAATGACTTTCTGGATCGATGGGAAGATTGAGTACGGCGCTGAGTGCCTTACCTTCACTTCCAACAAAAGGCACATTTATGTCAACGACTTCGGACTTGCGTACGACAAAGTCTTCTCTGTGTCTCCGATAGATGGGCATACGGACCTAGTAGTTCACCAAAAACAGAAAGACCAAGTAAAGGAGACACCTGGAGCTACTCCTATTCGACTATTGTCTGGAGGCCCCATCATTAAGGTCTCTCTTATGTCAAAGCATGTGCTGGGATCAATCAACGCGAGAGGTATTATCCTGGACCGTTACCGACATGCTTGAAGCTTGGCTGTCCTAGGGACTGAGACCTGAAAGGGTTGCATTAACCACGAATCACCTGGGAAAAAGGGATTGCACACGAGTTGACAAAAGCAAGTTAGTGTTAACCATTGTGTGATTTCATAGGATAATTAACAAAAATTGGATGCCGCCACGGGTAATTTTCATTCCGGTCAAAGACGAGGTCGGCCCGGTCTGCATAAAGCTCAGCCTCCTTAAAATGGGATATCCACAAAGTAAATTCATTTCGGGATCAATATTAAATGATGGTCTCCTATGTTCATAGCATTCATTGACTGTATGTTGTGACCCGCTTTTCAACAAGTAACTTTGCTGTCAATTTAGGGGGAAAGTGTTTGGCGTCACCATATCTCTTCGGCCAGCCTGCAACTTCGAATGATTTACGTGCATCTTTATTTGTTCAACTAGAGCCACGACGTTCTATGCGCATATCATCCTGCGAAAGGCAAGCATTCTATATATCCTTTGATTGGCCCCCGAAAGTAAGGACACTGCTTCGGCCGTTCATGACGTTCTATGCACGATTCGCAGAGCATGTGCTAACAATCAAGCGTTATCCAGCGATCTGGTTACATATAGCAGATATTACATTTCGTAGATCGCTTTTCTAGTTCTTGGAAAAGGTCTGCTTGTGTTTTTCGGTGTCTTTCTTTCTCCTGGTAAAGTTCGTCTCGAAGTGCGTGACATTCTTTCTGTAGTTGTTGGATTTTGATGCGAACTGACTTTCCAAGCTCATTGAATGACTTTTCCGGTCTGAAATTTAGATTGAGGGAAACAGAAAAAGCGGAAACCGGGTGTTAGGAGAAACACCTACTAAGCCAGACAGGTCATTAAGATCGGCCCTTTTGCGTTTGCAGGTTGATAATTTACACCTTACATCGTTAATTATTGCGTCGGTTGTATCAGCATATGCCTGGGGGCTGTAACCAGCGCGAGTGTTACTTCGACGCGGTGAATGGCCTGTTCGGGTGTTGGGTAACTCGTCGTCAGATATAAGAATTGTATCAGAAAGGCTTGCCAGTTTGGTCTGAGCTGACGAGGACTCTAGAGTATCTGCTGTCGACATATTTAGCTGGGTGGCGGTCCTGTGCGCGTAGAGATCTGCTCGTATCGGTCAGCAGAGAATTCAACACCTAGATTTTGAATTCATTGCAGTTTTTCCAGGTTCAATAAAAGAAGTCGTTGTTTCGTGCAAATCTGTGGTAAAAAATGATTCTCGTAAGTCGTCTACAACTATCCGAAGCATCTGAGTTCCATCTCCTACACATGGCGCCTTTCCACCGAGCCCTCAAGTAATACCACGCAGGAGGTAAGGCGTGGTTGCAACATCAAACCTCTCGGCCTACGAGTAAGAGAGCATAACTTCATACAGTAATTGAGATTAACTTCACATGTGAGATATATTAGCCGATATTGATAAACCTATAACTCCTTCCTGATAACGTTGGATTATATGACAATTTTGAATGATTCTTGGTATTTGCTGAATCTTTTGACACAACTACTGTAATCCTGGAACTGTAGTTCCAACTCATCGGATGCAGTTCATTACGTTGTAAAATTGTACGAAATGGTCTGCTTGAAAAGATAGAGTTGCTGGATTTTAGGTATCCAATTTGATGTCACCACAGCGAAAGCTAAATCGAAAAGCCTTAGATAAAGGCTCGAGTTCAACGAAAGCAACTTCAATTCCCCTAAGAAGATTGAAGATTACTTTGAATAACGTATGCCATACCTATGATACATGACAAAAAAATGATGCCGAAAAAGAATCAATTCTGGCGAGCTGAGCTTGACGAGATATTTCCTGTATAATGTCCGATTTTCTCCATTTAGATGCTGTATGATAGACAAACATATCTCATCTGGACCACTGCGAATAAACTCCTTGATAAACCCCACCTGCGATTTTCATGAGCTCGTCGTGTTTTCCACGCTCAATTATTGTACCAGCTTGTAGAACCAGAATCTGATCTACATCCTTAACGTTCGAGAGACGATTTACTGCCATTAAAATGGTGCATCTCCTATTGCGAAGGTGTTCAAAAATGCTAGCTTCTGTTTCAGAATCAAGATGGCTAGTCGATTCATCAAGCACAAGAATGCGCGGCTTTTTCACCAAAGCTCGTGCAATCTCAAGCCGCTGAATTTGGCCATCGGACAGATCAAGATCTTTCCCGATAACACTTTCGTATTTTTCTGGTAACGAAATAATCTCTTCATGGATACATGCGCCTCGGCATGCTTCGACAATATCCTCGTCGCAGGCATCGGGCTTTCCATACAACAAGTTCTGTCTGATAGAGACAAACGTAAATATTTGTCTCCTTGAAGGTACAAAACCGATAGTATTTCGAAGCGAACCTGGGGTGAGATCCTTAATGTCACGGCCATCGAGCATAATGAGCCCAGATTCCGGGTCATAAAGACGCAGGAAAAGTTCGAGTATTGTTGTTTTTCCAGATCCAGATGCACCAACCAGAGCAACAAAATTCCGTGGCTTGATTGAAAAACTTATGTTCCACAATGTCAAGTTTTTCTGTCCCCTATGAGAAAATCTCACATGACTGAAAATGAGCTCTCCACGTACGGATGTGATTTTATAGGAGTATCTATTGTCGAGGATGCTAGGTCTCGTCTTCAGATGAGAAAGAAGGCGCCTTGAATGTGCCAATTTCATGAGCATTCTGTCATATTGAAGTGGCAGTCGGGAAAGATGGCCCGTTATTTCGGGCCAAAATAAGGTAAAAAAAACCATATCACCTGTGGAACTGTTATTCCGAGTAAGGACTATCGAAAGTGCAAAGAATATTCCTTTTTGCAGAGCCTGAATCGATAAGAATCTGCAAAGGGCAGTATGATTCCAACGATCCTCTGCCTCTAAATGTGCATCAACGGCTTCTCCATAGGCATGAATGTGATATTGTATCCGGTTGAAAGTTATAGCAACTTTGTAATTTTCAAAAGCTTGATTCATTGCTCGTGTAACGTTGGTCCCTGCACGAAGCCTGCAGTCCACATTCTCGCTCACTTTACCATGAAGCCAAAAAATATCGAGTGTCACGCAGGTACTTGACCCAAGGACAGCCAAGAGCGAGATCAATATGCCAAATTTGGAATATATGGTGAAGTAAGCAACGATGAGACGTCCCACTGTAGGTAGAAATTCGAAAAGGCACAGATCCAAAAGAATCTTCAGTGAGTCTGCGTCTTGCATAATCGATTGTTTTTCTGCCAAATCGTTGTAGCTGTGAAAGTCTGATGCAAGGCCTAGAGTATGGCTCCAAACAGCTTTTCTGATTTGACCGACCCAGAATTGAGACACAATTGCCGATGATCGCCTATCCATGAATTTCACTCCAATGCCCGTTGCGAATTCCAAGCTCATCCAAGTGAAAAGGCCTGACTCAACCGACTGGTCCGAGAGGCTATCCATCACTATTCCCATTCGATGAGGAATCAGGACTTCGGTAACATTTGTTGTTGCGATGCAAATGACGCGAATTGCAAACCAAAATTGCAATCGACGGCTGCCGCACGGAATAAGGTGAGGGGTGACAATCAATATGTTCTCGATGAAATCCTGCCATTTCGGAGCAAGACAGTTCCACAGCTGGTTGGCATATCTCTTCTTCATCAGACACAAAATTTCTAATCCCAGTCCTGCAATAAGCACAATGTCTAACGTAGTCATCGGATGGTATTTTGATGGCGCCAATACAACAGCGGTCTCGAGCAGAATGGCAATAAAGCAATGACACAAATGGACAGACTTCGATGAGGGTCGAGAAATGTAGAATAAGATCGTCAAAATAGACGCCAGGAGTTGGAAGTAAGAATATAGCCGAGATGTCTCCATTTTTGAAAAAGCAATGTCCAGGAGTAATGTTTTGAAGCGAGATTTGAAAATCAGAGATGATATTCACCGGAAAAATAAATTTATAGGACACAAGAGATAAGGTCTACTCAAGTTCAAGGACACTTAACCTCGGGAAATGCATTGGCAATAGCGGAAAGTTATCTAGGTTTTGCGCCGCTGTGAGTGGGTACATAATCCGTGAGGCTTAGGCTTGGAGTGACCTGTTTCTGACGGATCACGACTAGACAGTGTCAATTCCACAGGCACAGACTTTGCTTTTTCTGAGATAGCCAGTGACAGCTAACTCAACATAAAAATGCAGTGCTAGCACTCCAGCTAACTTTATCCCAGCCAGTTTCGGTGACCAAACTCGATGGTAGCTAATGAGACAACTTTGCTTCTTTAATTGCCCCTGCATAACCCAATGCTAGTAAAAGACCATATATTTCGTTTTAAGCGAGGTTACGAAGCAGGCTTCTTTGACTGGAAGTAAGACCTAAGAGCATATGCATTCTCCATTCTCTTTTTTTGGTAAACAAGGAATACCGAGGAATGATGATTATCCCGGCCTCGTATATGACTGAGGAGGCAGCAAATATAACAGATTAGACACTTAAAAGCTCAGCTGAAAACTGGTTGATTGAGAAATGGCTTCCTAGCAAGAGGATTTAGCTTCCTTGAATATGCTGAGAACGCGTGCACGACTCTCTTTTCGATGCGGCCTAATGTGATCATTACCTTGGTCTCCTAAGCATGCGGGTTGAGTAATGACGGCGAACACAAGAAGCGAGAAGCGTGATGGCCGGAATGGTTCGCATGTCCGTGCAGCTCATACGATTGTCGCCGAATACCTGGTTAGAGTCACTCCGGCGTCCGTACAGTTGATACAAACGCTTGCACCTGATCTGCGGATTCTTAAACACCGATCAATCAGGCACAATCGCTGAAATGTAGTCAGATGATTGGTCCTGATACAAACTCTGCTGACTCCTGGTTTGTGGCTGCTGTTTTGGCGGTCAGGCAATTGGTCTAAAAAGAAAGGGAGAAAGCACTAATGGAGTGTCCGAATACGACGACGTCGACCTGTCAAGCGCCCTGGCAGGCAGGCCACTCTCCCGTACGTATAGGGATCTGCCCGAAATTTGGCAAGAAGGAGGAAACGCCATTGGTCAAAAAAGCCAGAATACGGCAAGCAGAAAGACGTAGGAATTAAGATAGTGGCAGCGGTGCGAACATCCTAATAAGCGAAGGAAGTCTCATTAATCTTCAGAAAAAATACGTGGTCAATATAAAGTTTTCTTTCAGGCGGAGGGGAGGTCGGCTTAATAGAAAAACACGAAAACTCAAACTCTATGGATCAATGATTGGAAACGGAAAGAAGAAAGAGATGATAGTTCCAAGCTGCTCGGTCCTTCCTGGCAACTAAGTTCATCGGGCTGTAAACTCAATTAAGTTCAAGTATGGCAAAGTAATAAGCGAGGACGTGTGGTCACTAGAGACTTGGGGAACACACGTACTGATTAATTACTAGTTTATGGTTATCTGCCAAACGGCGCATGGCCCACGTATCCCGAAGAGGCTCTGTCGTTCGTCTGATTCGACCCCGTTAGGAAGGAGCTAGCACCAGGGGAATGCCGGTAGTGATTGGCTAAGATTATTGGCTGAGAAGCAAAAATGGAAGCCACAATTCTTTGCAACGACTACCCCGCCCCCATTGAACCAACAACAGCTCCATATCTACCTCGGAAATTGATACGTCAGAAAATCTGAAGCCTCAAAGATACAGATTTTGTGATCACGTCAGATCAAGGCCTGACATAGGCTTTTATCATACGCTGGGATTTTATCAGTTAACTAAGATATCCCCACCCAATACATGCCTCTCACCGCTACCTTCCCCGCCATTTTCTAATTGTTCCGTGCGTATCCAATGATCAATACCTGCTTGTGACTTAAGACAAACACCACAAGTTCATTGTATTTGCTGTCCGACTTTCTTCTACCCAACCCATGGGAAATTGATTCACATTTTCCCGTTCATCATGCATTATTATGATATGGCGGAAACGTGGGAGTTTACCGGTGGTCCTAAACTTCTCTACACACTCGTTATATTCCAAGAAGGCGACAAATACTTCTCAACCAAGCTATTGGAACAATTTGCTAGGCCAGAGAATCTCTCATCTATCAAGCGAGATAGCCTTGAAGAAATACCTGTCGAGCACATTTGGCCTCCACTTGAAGATGGCCTTTCGATTTGCGACGAGCCTGAGAAGCCAAATGTCTACATCAAACGGCCCCGGCTGACTGGGTATGATGGCTCAGCCTCGTTGAGCTCTTTTCTACTCCAGGAGGCCCGAATCTGCGAAATACTGCTGCGAAATGAGCACCCAAACATTGCTCGCTACCTTGGCTGCGTGACAAATGATGGTCGCGTGACTGGACTTTGTTTCGAGAAATATTCGGAGACACTTGCGAAACGCCTTGAGGATGGTCGCTCAGTCGACCAGGAAAGCTGCTTCCAACAGATTTGCGCAGGCATCGATCATCTCCACTCTCTGAACCTTGTACATAATGACATCCATTCGGGTAATATCATGAGTTTGGACAACGAGGGTGGGTCGTTCGTTATCATTGATTTTGACTCATGTGCTGTCAAAGGATGTCCTCTCCCGGACAAGCGGGGTCAGATTCCCGAGGGTATTTTCACAGCTGAATTTGAAAATGACGACCTGGGGTTGAAGGTGCTTAAGGAGGAACTGTCTCAGAGTATCAAAACTTAGTACTTGTGGTGTGTTTCATTGGCTAGGCTCCCTTTCGCAAAATACAATGGATCTGCTTTTCATGTCACAGTAGATCGGGCCTTGAAAGTAAAGAAATTTTGTCATGAACCTTTGATACTCGGCCAAATGAATTAATTTGCTTTTATATACACATATTCAGCCAAATGAAATAATCAATATACAAATATATTTGTAATACGAATAAACAGCACGAAATTCAAGTCAAATTTCAATCTTCTCGGTCATGTGTTGAACATGCTGGAACTAAGTCACATATAGGTAGCCGATAGTAATATTATATTCAGCATGCTTTGACTAGCTAATATTTGTGTTGAAAAACAGACCGCAATCCCAACTCTTTAATTTGTTAGCGAGACCGCAGAAAACCCCCTGGAAGATACTCACCATTTCTTATATTTCTCGGATGTTGGGCAAGTTGTCATTCCGCAGTCCTTCACCTTCTGTCCTCTTTCAGTTGTTCTTGTGGTATTCCCCTCATGGTCGGTTTTGGTGACAAGGGTAGAATGGAATGAGCACATTCTATCAAAGTCATTGTTAATCAATATAAATTGGGTTTTCCATTTGGGTGGCTTACGTGAATGAAAGCTTCAAATGTTGATATCGATCAAAGTAAAAACGACGTCCAAGGTGGTGTAAAAATTCAAGGTTGTTCAGGACTAAACTTTGTTGTCGACAGACTATTGTATTCAAATATGACTTTGCTTTGATTCACACATTGGCCAAGGGACCTTCACAAGCTTATATACCTGTTAAGTGTGCACGGTTCTCGTGTCTTTAGCATCAGCACTGTCGGCTGATGCTTTACACGACGGATTGATCTCACGCATGCGGTGAATTGAAAATAGAAAAGTGACTCGAGCGCAAGTAACAGAGCGTTGTGTGAAGATCATCTCTTTTTTCATCGAAGATAAAGGCGTCTGTATGGGTGATACAAATGTCCGGCTGTCTTGGTATGCGGATGTTACAATACCGATCAACGAGCTACAGTCGGTCAGACGATTGGTCCACCCAAGGAAAGGGAGAAGGTGCTAATGCAGTGGATGAATACTACGCCATTAATATTCCAGGCAGATGTTCCTGATAATGGTGAAAGTTATTGGTTTACACCACTTTTACCATCACTTTTACCATCACTTCTCCCATCACTTCTCCCCTCACTTTTCCCATCACTTTTCCCATCACTTTTCCCATCACTTTTCCCATCACTTTTACCATCACTTTTACCCTCACTTTTCCCCTCACTTTTCCCATCACTTCTCCCATCACTTCTCCCATCACTTCTCCCATCACTTTTCCCATCACTTTTCCCATCACTTCTCCCATCACTTCTCCCCTCACTTTTCCCATCACTTTTCCCATCACTTTTCCCATCACTTTTCCCATCACTTTTCCCATCACTTTTGAATCAGAAACTTGCCAACTCGTTTCCAGTCGGGTTCTCTCCATAGCGATGTTGTTAGAATTGATATCTTAGAGAAGGACGTCACTATTCAAAGCGTCCAGTTTGGTGGGCGTGGCAAAGGTAGCAATTTTCGGATTATCGGCTGGAGATAATCCGGACCGAAGAAACCCCTCGACATCCCACTTTTCGTACGTTTCGGGCACTCATTTAGCCTGCCCAACTTTCTGGCGATTTTTCTTCCGTCTTACATTTCCTTGAGAACCCTCAGATTTCCGCGAGAGTAGTCACCTTGTGAAATCCTCTCGCCATATATTCTCCATTATTTGGTACGTACTCATCGCGGGGAACAAGCAGCTCTAAATCTGGTGAGTTACGACCGACATGATAAGCATGACATAATCAATAACATGTCTTACAGGAGATCTATGCGGCACAGCGCAATTGCTGTGAATTTGAAGTCACGATAGGATGTGCGACCACAATCAGAAAACTGTCGGTAGTGATGCTCTTTCCGGGATAGAGGAGAAAATACTATTCAACATCTTTGATGCTACAGACGAAGAGCGCTGGATAGAGGGATGGGGCGACTTGATTATGATTATTCACCCTAGCGACTCAAATCTCACAAAATCCTATGACGATGTTCGTAAGACGGACAGCCGATTTCCTGTGCCTCGGTATCATAAGGTTAAAGTGATCAATGCCCATGTGAAGATGACCACATAGGCTGCAAATTCAAAGAATCTAACAGTTGCACTCCGGCCTGTTGCCCAACCCACAAAGTAATCGAAATGTCTGCATTCTCGTCGCGAGGAATCATCGCTGTTAAGCATTCTGTCCTGGGCTCACCTGCCTGCCTTTCTGTGATCCACAGACGACTTGACTGAATTGCGTCTGGGATGAGGGTGCTCAGGAGGGGTATGTGACTTGTTGGGGCACCTGAGAACATGTATTGAATTTCTTTAAGTTGGTTAGAAAGCGTTTGTACAATATTATTCTCAACTTACTTCTTCCATTTGATTCCACTTGTGCTAGATTAACATTGCCATGCGGCTGTACTTCAGCTTGCTCGTCAGAGAGAGGCTTTCTTGCGGATGCAAAATCACGGAGCTTTGGGTCATCAAACTCCGCAGCCTCATAAAGGAGTTGAGAAAGAAGTTTAGACCGAGAACACTTATTCATGTTTGCAACATGCGCTTGACCCAAAGAAATAGCACATAGCATGACGAGTATATGACCGACACCCTGATCGCTTGAAACCAGATCCTGTAAGAACAACTTGTATTTCTTGCGCTTCGTGGAGTCTTCTTCCGTGAGTAGAACAGCGTAGGTAGCGTCTACTTTACGGGATTGAGGATCTTTGAGAGACTTTTGAGTTTTCAGCTCCTTGGCACAATTTCTAACCTTTTGCAACGCTTGGCTCGCGTCCAGCGGTTTTTGCAGCCGTGGTGCCATAATGGAGGGTGGCTGTATAAGCGATAGTGATGGGAGAAATGATGGGAGAAATAATGGGGGAAATGATGGGGGAAATGATGGGGGAAATGATGGGGGAAATGATGGGGGAAATGATGGGGGTAATAATGGGGGAAATGATGGGGGAAATGATGGGAGAAATAATGGGAGAAATGATGGGAGAAATGATGGGAGTACGCTGTTCTTGATGATGAGGTCAATGCACGTGATGCGGAGTGCCTTACCAAAACTTGGCAAAAGTGTTTTTGCTTTTTTCCCTTTTTGTTGCAATATTCTAGGGGCACACTGATAAGTCAAACTTAGATCGAGACCACTTGTGCTCTTCATTAGGTCGGTTACTCTGACGCCACATGAATAGTTCAACCAGTCACTCTCTCCTTCGTGCGGCAAATTAGACCCGCGATTCTTGAGTGGGATTGGCTATCATCAGACAGAAGTTTGAGCGACCATCTTTCCTTCTACTAGGCAATACAACCGTCTCACGTAGTTTCAAGTTAGTGTTGCTGGCCGAACCTGTCGATCGCTACATGCCGATGCGCAGCGTGTAAGCCTCATGCATCAATGCAGCAATGGCAAGCATGTATAGCTAGAAAGTAGTCTGGGGTAGAGCAACCATTGGAACAGTATGCAAAATGCAAATCAAACACATTAATCCCAGGTAACCGAGACAGCCGGGGTGCATGTTCCTGACCCGGAGTCCCTTCTCTCGCCCATCAAAATATCATAGAAGTTATCAGGTTCTGTCTTCGCTAATTAGTTGCCTTTGGGTCCGAGACCGGAACTGACAGTGAGTAGTCGAGAGCACTAGCGCCATTAGGCATATCTAAGCAGTTTCCAGACTATTTTGCAGCTTGTCCCGTTTAATAACAACGCATTGTGCGTTGCCATCAGATTTTATGCCCGGACGAACATACTACTAGATTTAATTGTAGATGTTCAGCAGATATGATAGCTGCATGCGCCATGCACGCGCAAAGGTTTTATAGACATACTGCATACTTGTCAGTAGATCAAATCAATGCAAGATGGAACAAGGGTCACTTGGAGAACATGGAGATGAAGATGTATAAAGATTCGTTCGAACCTAAAACTTGCTGCAGGACAATGGGCATTGCCTCGCCGTTATGGACGACAACGCTCCAGATGAAGAGAAACGTTACATCATTATGCGATACCTTTTCACTATCCGAAAAAAAGCATTCTATTTGCCCTATTTGCCTTGTTTGTCGATCTAGATACGACAAAATCAAATCACACTGCGAGACCGAGTCTAGGGATGGAACACCCAGTATGTTGCTACTGTAGATGCCGCTGCAAGCTTTGAAATAAAATATTGGCTATCTGGCTGTAGATTCTATTAGTTGAGTCGGATCAGCAAATAAGGTAGATCTCACTGACGATCATGATGATAGAGGCGGGGAACGTAGAATGTAACCCAAAGTAAGGCTTCAAGATGGATTGTTGATAGCGGGTAATACACTTCTAAATAGAGCCGAGGATTGAGCGTACCAAGTCTAGCTGGTTCATGCGGTTGTATGTCACACACGCCGATCTGCAACTCCTGGGATCATCATCCCTAGACTTATCGCCCCCGCATTTCAGCTGCAGGCTTATGGATAACGTATTTTTGATTCAGTCAGTGGCGCTCGACCGATGAGCCAATGGAATGGTGGGCTATTTCGCTACATATCTTCCAGGATTCCTTAAAGACTTTGGCCTAGAAGCTGCAGTTTTCTCAAGTTTATCACCCCTCCTGGTTTCTTTCGGAGATCCTGCTTGTATTTGCTCGAACCATGACTTACCAGTACCCATGTGAATACTTACGTACCGATTGGGGTGTTGATACAACTGAATCCTACGGACACGTATATTCGTCAGCGACCTTTCCACGTAAGTATTGCAATGAACACCAATCCTTGATAGTGCAATAGTATCATAACTGAGAAGAATCAGAGGCCACATACACACCCGTACTCTTCCAAACTGTTACCTACCCCCCAGCCGCTTATCGAGCCGCATATCAAGTACCCAGTGATTATCAAAACGGTGCAAGCGTGTACCCGGCGCCTGCGCTGTACAATACCGCTGGACCTACGACCACACAACTGCCATCAACTGGCCAAGGTTGAAGACCCTCGTCGATTTGACGGAGGATAATTGACTCATGGATTTCCAGGCTTTTGTCATCAACCGCAATCTCACTTTCCAAAAAAAAAGATAAAAAAAATTTCAAGCCGGAGAGATCACCTGCTCGGGGACCTTCATAAGGTTTCAAAGCCAACGAAAAGTTCTACATTTTCCAGATACGAGGCCGCTGACAGTATGTCCCTACTCTTTCATTTTGCCAGGAGTACTACCCAAAACCCAATAGAAAGACAACAATTCCTTTCATGCCAAGACAGATCGTACCAATGTGATGAAAAGCCTGCTGGCTGCATAAAACGCGTTCGTGAGAAACCTGCGTGTATGTACGACTCGAGTAATCGCCCAAGTTGTTTGAAACCAGTTCGTGGGATACATCCTGACAAGGATACACAAACGGAGGAACAGCAAAGGATCGACTCTGCTGATCTGGCTACTCCCAAAAAGTATAATTAACAAATTCGAACCGAAGGTAGAATTGATGGCTGACCTTTGCTATTATCTAGGTCTCATACTAGAAATCAACTGCAACCAAGAGCACTCAGTGACTCCAAAGCCGAGAACCAAGTTTCCAAACAACACGAGGACTACGAAACACACAACATCACCACGAGGTCATTGAGTGATCCGGCTGCGCCTCTTTCTGAAGAACTTAACTCGAGGATCCGCTTGATTGGGAATCGATTCAAGTACCCTTTATTCATCCTGCATCTCATTCACAAACATGAAATCGACACAATGGATGCATTCAAACGCTCTTACGAATCGGTATTCAACAGTTTAAGTGATACTCAGTCCTCCGGGCTTTTGGGAACATGGTTGCATAGCCTTTCCGATGCGTCTGACTACCAGTGCAATCCATTTTGGTGGCCCTCACAGATCGATTTCAATAAAGATCAGGAACAGAAACCTGAAGGTATGCTTTGTTCATATAAAGAGTGAATAAATCCGAGGCTAATATTCTATAGATATGAAGAAGATATTGCGGCATATGGCTTGCGGAAATCATGGTTCTTTGTCAGTAGACGTCCTGAAAAGACTCCGAGCTTGTCTTCCCAAAGAGGGAAGTCATTCTGGTTCATGGCAGTCTATTAAGGAAGTCTTAGTTTTGCGAATGGTTGAGCTTTCATGTCTCCAGGTAAATGTCTACCAAAAGGAACGGTTGTCTAGGTGAGAAGACTGTAAAATTACCTATACTCTTTGAATTGCAATCCTGATTTCTTGTACGGGTACGCAGGGATTGAATCTTTCAATTTGCATGCAAATCCCAGCCTATGTGGACAGAGGTCATCGAGAACTAAGTTTCCATAATTTTAAATGTGACAAAATATGAAAAAAATCATAACTACAAAGCTCCAGTAGTCTGCTGAAACGTTGACTTGGGTAGAGGACTCTCCGCCAGACTCGTGAAAACAAGGAAAACCAATAGTCTAGACGGCCTTCTCTTTCCAGAAGGATTCAACAGTATCTGATAGTAAATTTCTGCGGCTCTCACCTGCATTGTATACTTTGGTCCGTTAGTGTAAAGCTACATGCCAGAGATAGCCCGTCCAATATAGCCTTCAAGTCCTAACTACCGTCACCTGGCTCGCAAGAGAGAAACGAGCCGCCTTACGCTCCAAATGACCTTGCACTATGAGCATACCCGTCATAGGGAGGGGAAACGTTTGTACTTTCAGCGAGGACCGATGGATATGGCAAAGCTGCGTATGGGCCACAAACAAGGTGCTCGTTTCGGAGAGGCAAGGAATTTGGTTGAGACGCATCTTGACAATGAAGGATACCCGCAAGCCATAACGGAGCAATCGGCCCGTACTTTGTCTCGGTATGGTAACTCGTTGGAATTACACTGATCTGGTGGAACAATTCGTTTATCTCTTTCTCGACTATTTCAGCCTCGCTGGCTGTAAAAGTGCCGCCTCCTGTGACATCCAAATTTTCCAACACAGCCGCATTCGCGATATGAATAAAAGTGTTCGCGGCTTGTGTCAATCTTCGTAGGAAATTTTGAGAACTGGGTGCCATGTTGACTGAAAAATGGCGTTGATAGAATGTAATCAATGCATGTATGGTGTCGTTGGTCAATTTGAATATAACCTGATTGTCATTTTTTGTGTCGACGTAAGCAATGAATGCTTTGACTTCTACCATTCCCAGACTTGTATCCGACTGGGCCTTTTTGTCGGACAACACCGACTTAGGAGAGATCAAGCACATCGTCCAAGTTGCAGTGGCTGACGAAAGCAATTTTTTGAGGCAAGTGGAATAGTCTTTATCGGTCCAAGCAGAGTTTTTGCCAGAACCATGGCCAGGATATAAGCTTCGTATAACACTTTGGAGCCCTTTTGCGGTTTTTCTATTTAAATTCATAACGGGTGATGGTCGTTCGCCATCATCCGCGGAGGGAGCAGCAGAGGATGGAAGAAGGGGCTGCGACATCGTCGGTGGGAATTTGCAGGTGATCGGTCTCTTAGGAGTTTGAACTTCACGAGGACAATTGAAGATCGAGGCAAAAACATAACATACAGTCGTTCTCGAAATCGGCTTGACCAAAACACACTCACCAACTCTAAAATTGCCCCGCTGCCAAGGCCCTAGCGTCAATTTTTTATTGAGCGACCAGCATTAAATCGAGGGCCGCCCAAAGATGCAGATTTGTAGTACATTCTCGGTTTAGAACGGTTTACAACATATTGTCAGTCAAAAATTTTACAATTAATCGATTATTCTGGGAATTTACAACAAAAATTAGTAAGAGCAATAAAATCATACGAAAACATCAAAAGTTGATAGATGACCAACCTTATGCGTTTCAACGCTACCGGGCCTAATTCATGCGGCAGGCCAAATAAAAGTTCCGCGCTAAGGACTGGGCGGTGGGTCCAGCAAAGAGTTTCTCAATGAGAATTGGTCAAGCCGATTTCGAGAATGACTGTATAAGGCTAGTCAATGATTATCTACGAAAACCTAAGTCTTGATCATAATTGAGCATGTGGTCTACCAAAACGGCCCCCAACTTAGCTATCCAAATTGAAACTTCTTTATAGGCTCCGAGGAGTGATAATGCTCCTGGGAAATGGAATGCAGTTCTTGGTGTCCGAAAGCAGAAGTGATCGGGCCCACACCATCGGATTGTCTTCCTCCACTCGTACTATTTTTAAGCCTATTAATGTGATAGATTATTATCTCAGTTTGTTCGTGGCACTTGATTAGAATCGCAAAGCATAATGATTGATTAGGTGGGCCATTGTTCCTAGGCATGTCCCATTTACCAACAAAGTAGAGTGGAGATAATACAAGCGGCGAGGCTACTCTTCCCCGATCAAATGAGAAAGCCTGCTTCATCGCCACCTACAAAGGAGGAAATGATGTCTTACTACGTTAGTTTAGTGCAGGGCAACCGAAGAGGCAAGGCGCCCTGTCCCGACGCCACCGGAAGAGATTTTTTAGCTTCTCTAGTTATTTGGAAAGATCAGCCCGGTCCACATTGGGCCTTGTCAGTCAATTTCAATAAGAGGAAAGTCTAGCTATCACCATTGTGAAGTACCGTACCCCTGACTCACCACAATTTTGTTTCGTAATTTTAAATACACGAAGGGACCTTACACCCGAATTAGAATTTTCGCTCTCAGCTAGACAGGACTACCTATCGAAACGAATGATATCCTTGTGTTTAGGTCAGTCATTCAGCCACAAAACAGGAGAAATACTGCATACATGATATTAATAGGACATGGACAATCCCTGGATTTGTTTGAGTCACCTCGTTCAAATATTGACATTTTAGACGATGTCTCCTTTCATGGATACGACTCAACAACACCAAGAGATAAGAGAAGCCCAGCAAAGCGGAACCTCGCATAACTCAGTGCCAAACTCTCGCACAATATATAATTCTCTTCCGTGGGATTCCGCAGCTAATGGATTTGTTACTCATTCTATTCACGAGACAACTTTCGCTCAATCAGCACCTGATTTGCAGCATTTGCCTGGACACTACACGATCTCCCATTTCAATGACGACACGATACTTCCAGTGAACGTTTCCACATCAATTGAAGGAACGGAACAAGTTATCTCCTCGCCTAACGTAGTGAATCAGTTTACCTACGTTGCTTACGGCCAAGCAAACATGTGGCTTCCAAGTATGTGCATAAAAGAAAATCGAATTCTAAAGTCTCGAGTCTGAGGTCCCAATTTCAAACGAGGGGAGCTAGACCGACTGATATAATGCAAGCCCCAGCTCCACGGGGAACGCCGCCAATTGCAGGGCCGTTTCAATCTGAATCTTCCAGACCAGCCCATTTAATTCCATGTGAATGGAAACCTCTACGCAAACAAATTCGCAACCGCCGAAAAAGAGATACCATGTCCACGCCAGATGACATGAGACTTCATCATCCGCCATCGCAATATATGACCCGATCTCGTTATGTGCAATCTCCTCGATATCTACCACTTTGGGAGGCGGATTTCGAGACAGAGATCGAAAATCAAGAGTCCCTTAATGAAGAAAGTATGCTATCAGAACCAGTGATACCTGCCCTAGAGGGATTCCCGGACGCTAAGGAATTCGATCAATTGATCCAAAGGTAGGAGTTGACAACAGCCTTTTTTTTTCTCTTTCCGTTTTGTGCTTCTCGTTGCTGATGCATTATATGAATCAATAGCTATGTCAACGATCTCTCGGTGAAGAAGCAGGACAAAGCCCTCATTCATGCCAAACGAGCCCGTGATATTCGCACTGTTTTGATCGATCCAAATGATACTGCAGTTGAGTCTGCCAAATTTCGGTATGTCATCAATTGATCTCATACTTTTCTGGATGCACCGCTCAATGAGATAGGTTCTGGGTCAAGAGGATGTTCAAACTCCAGACTGTGGGTGTGGGTACAACAGAGGTATGTGAGTATTTCTTGAAGATACGAGCAATTTTTGACTGAGACAATTCCAGTGCCGCAAAATGATTTGTTATAAGGGCAGGCCTGTTGCCATCCGTGAGAAATTGTTCAAAATTCTTACCAAAGCTCATCAGCAATGCCAACATGGTGGACGTGACAAAACTTCCGCGCAGGTCCGACGTATCTATTCCTGGTATTTTCACGACGCACACCATACCTCGAGCAGAAACCTATGACTGATCTTTTATCTTTTTTGTACAACCTCAGGGTTTCGACAGTATTGATCTCTCGTTTCGTGGAAATTTGTCCAACTTGTCAAGTTCGTCGAGGAGGAGCTCGTCGGACACCTCCGAATCTCCGTCGAGGCTCTCCTCGCACGGAAATGGCTACTCGTGCTCCAAAGCTTCCATCGCCACCGACCTCTGGATGCGAATTTAACTTTATAAGCCAAGCTGATATGGGCGAAGCACAGTCACACTATTTCAACCAGATGCAGGATCACAGTGCGTGGACGGATAGTCACCAGAATTTACAGGGACGTTCGGATCGGGGGGTCGTTCCTATGAGTGGACTATTGCATTCCATTGGAGGGACATTGGATCCTTTCTCTACTGATCTCTCAGTTCCTCCGTGACAGTTGACTTATACTGGAAGATATAGTTCAGGCCACGCCACTCCGACACAGATGGATTATTGAACAGCCTGGTTACAACCGGAAGTCATCCCTGGGGTACCTGCAGAAAATGTATCTCCAGAGCTTCATCGAGCTATCTCCTCTCTGGTCGGTTAGGAGGCTTTCGTCCTGACTTTACCGGAATGGGAATACAGGAAAGGATTGAGGTTTGAAATCTAGGACACTCTTCTCCAGATCTTCGCCCGGCATATAGAGAAGATATACATCAATGGGGAAATTTGTAGGTTATGTCTCATTGTCTCATTGTCTCTGGTGCCGTTGCTGATGATGATCAGCTGGTGATGAGCTTATCCGCGTAACTCACGCAACTTCTTACGCCGATCATTGAGGGCGGGGGACGCTGTTGCATATAATATAGACATGCTGTGTGTGGATATTTGTGAATACTTCAAATCACTGGTAAATTTAACGGGCTAATGGTCCAAATCTCGATTACATGGTCCGTATTTGATAGTTTACCTTTCGCGCGCTGGCAGCAAATAGCGAACAATATTCCTAAACTGCCACGAATATGTAAGTAAGTGCTAATTGACACTTCTGGTGTCCCATTTAAAACGCGGGCTTAGTCTTGCGTCCCACGAATCCCAAGCCCCATTTAGCTTCAACTATCCAGTGGATAATGATATTGCTTTTTTTTAGTCCTCAAAGGTTAAAAGACACCAAATTGCACCGTGCCCAGATAAATTTATACCATCTGAGATTGATTCAACCGTATATAGCCACGAACTAGGTTCGAAAACCAGTCGTCGGGACTGAAGACGTCTAGAAAGTTACTCTGCATTTCGGGATACCTGCAAATTTTTCTATCTGGCCCAATACGCTCATTTCGATACTTCTTTTGATCCGGGCCAAGACCACGTCCCGCCCAAAATGCATGATTCTTGCATTTCCCTGGCTGTAATGGCTGCGCCGGGGAGGTGTTCAGAAGAGGGTATGGTAGATTTCGATACAAGTAGAATTTACACCATCTTTGATTATATTATGCTGTGAACAGAAAAATCAAAGAGATGGGCAACGTTAATTTCAAGTTCAGTGGCAGGGCAGTCACTCAACATCAAAAGGTTATTCGTATTCGCTGTACGTAACTAATAGACCAGATACTTGATGCGTTCCATGCTTCCACTGCTACAGAGACCCACACAGCCTCCACTCAACAATACTTTTATCTGCATTCTGTCCGCTACTCTCCATCACTTTTCACACTACAAGTTGACTCACGAATCCCACTTCTTTTGGTGACTAATATTCAATATTATCCAAAGGGTCGTGGCCTGGCTATCAAAAAAGGTCTCTCCCTCATGTTTCATTCTCAAGCACGGCCATGATCCGAGGAAATCTAACTCGATTTTCCATAGTTTACCACCGAAGGCTGCTTGATTCCACAAAAGCCATCTCAATTCGGGGGGAGGCATTTTCGGAGATAGTCATTCCAGGCAGGCGTCACTTTTATACGGAGCTAAGGTTGTTATTGTTTTGTAAGTATTGCACCTATAAAAGGAGGAATGCAAAATATGCTCACGATCCTAGTTCGCTTTATTGGACAGAATATATTCGAAGCCAACCATCCACCTGAAGAAAAAGGATGCCTTGGATCGCCGATGCCGCCGAGAATGGCGCACCACCAAAATCTGAAGCTGGTACCTCGGAAAACCATCAATCACTGGAGAACCCCGTCATGGTAAGATACTTAATATCCCGGTAATAGGATCCAGACCAACAATCCCTCGCCCTATGGATTTGAAATACCGCAAGGACCAAAAACTAACCGATCCTCCTAGATTGAGAAATATAGTCAAAGTCTTGGGAAAATGTTCGAACGATGTCAAAAGGAGGTAAAGGAGATTGACGAATGGGACGAGTTTTTATCTCAGGAATGGCACGAGCTGTTATCTCAGGAATGGCACGAGCTTTTATCTCAGGCTTGGTGGTCGGGAAAAGGCTCAGAATGAAAGCTTACATAGAGGGCTCCGGGTATAACGATCAATGTTCAACGTGAGATGCTTGATCACGAAGAGAAAATCCAAAGAAAACAGCTTGTGTGGCCCCGATCCCACCCACGAATTTTTCCATTTTTCATGTTCTGTTCCAATTCAGTAAAGGATGCAACGTTCCACGGAGTGTGAGCTAAGCTCTGTAGATCTATATATAGAGGCTGCTGTAGGCAATTCACATGGTAAGCTCGCTTGATCAGATGGCAGCCTGTTACAATGTATAATCCTAAGGTCCTTCGGGACTTTTTGGGGACATTCAGTGTGATACAAATGTTTTAGCAGCGTATAGTTGATGAGCACAAGTAAGAATATTTCATTCGCGCCGGGATTAACCGTTGGAATTCGGACTGTGTGTGAAAACAGGTTAAGATACAAATCAAGTGTGAGCGAAGTAGAAGCAGCGGAGCCCTAAGAGGATTTCCGCACTGGCAGCAGAGGACACTTAGTCTTAGCCAGGTCATGAAGTAGTTTGCATTTAGTAACAAAACATCACGTAAAATCCCTTTGAGGATGCTATATTCTCCGAAGCTAACAGTTCCATTCGATTGGAATGACAATCCACCATTGTAGATGAAGCTATGAGGGTTACAACATGCATTTGCCTTGATCAAAATTTGTATGTATATTATTCGGAATTTGCCAATTCAAGCCTGATTCGTCGAGAGAGAGAGAGAGAGCTTCTGAAAAAAAGCATATTCATTTTCGTCGAGGCCTTCGGTATGTTCTTCGAGACCGCGCCTGGCGATTTCAAGTGCTTTTTGCGCGTCTTCTCTCGTTGGATTCTTGCCTGGTTCGGATGAAAAGCCGTTGCATGCCCCAAACGGCTGCCGAAATTCTTGTACTGGCGTGGAATGGTGATGGCGGATGTGCTCTACGGCGATCGCAGATACAATTGGAGAACGAGCCACATTCTGCTGTTTCGGTTCATCGTCGCCCGTCCCGGTCAACGTTTTTGTAATAGTGCTGAGATCTCCATCAGTACGACACGACAAGTTTATTAACAGTGTAATTATACCTTCTATCCCAGCCAAATTTACCTATTTTTATCAGTGTCGGTTTCCTGCCTTGAGTTGAGTATCTCCTCTTACCTGCAATCTGCTGATGGGTGACACCTTTGTTCTCTGAGTGGTACGCGCGTATTTTATTCTTTTCTTCTTTGCTCATCAGTCTTCTTTTGGCCATGTGGTTCTGGTGAGCACTTTTCCGTGCTATCTTGCGATTGGCAGGTGCCTGGGAAAGCGGAATGGTCGATGGAACATCATGAAAAGTTGGCAGAAACTGGGATGGAGATAGATCGGAGGGAGTTGCCATTGCGAAAGGTGCTCCCCTGAATGGCTCGGGGGCGAGACCAGACTGCATTGCGACACATTGACTGTTGTCGACCAGGGAAAACAGCGAGTGATCATAATGTATCGTGGTTTCTTCCTCCATGATAGAGTTCAACATAGGATTCATTACGTCTAGGTCACTGACGAGCATCTGTGGCTGCTCATTGCCCACTTCTGCCAGGTCATTCATCGGTCCCATGCACAGCTCATGCCAAAACTACCAGTTCTGATCGTATGGTTATATTAAATCGAAAGGTCTTTTCGGCGTGAGGAGTAGCACATGGTTGCAGCTAGGACTATCCTGGGAGTTAAGGGGGCTTTATGGATCGAATTATTTCTGCCAGCCGGTTGGATGAAATTATGACAAATCCTGGCACACTGTACGCGATCCCAAGCAAGGACAGAATCTTAGATAGGTTCGAGCTATGTAACCCTACTAGACAAGTGTGGGAAAGTCCATGGCAGCACGAGCCTGGTTTGGCTGCTCTTACACAAGCGGCATTCAACCCGAGGAAGACTTTTGATTGTGAAATATGCTAGGCTCCTCAATGGGCCAGGGGAGGTTCAAGTCTGGTAAGCAAAGGATAGCGAATATGAAGATATGAGAGTATAATCCCGCGCCCGATTGTAGCCACCGAGAGATATCAAGCGCTGTTCAATCCTGCATAGTAGCCCTATGCTCATCAATAAGCATGTCTTTGAAACGATCCTCGTACCATTGACGAAGCAGATTATTCAATGTCCCCTCGTTCTTTCGCCGGATATACTGCTCCATGTATCTCGCATGAACAGAATAATGTCGAAGTAGAATCTGTCTCTCCCTGACCGTTGAATCGGGAACCAGAGAGACCAAGCTGACATTGCTCAGTGGTAATCCCACGGGAACAAAATGAGAGATAACGCGATTCTTTTCCTGTATGACCACGGCAAGGTCGTACAGAATTGAGTTCCTAGGGAGACCATCTGGCATGCGATCGTCCTCTGCAGGCCGGTCTTTCTCAAGTGGGATGGCTTCTTCAACCGCATCACCGAGGCCTTTGATCCGGATATACGTCATGATGTCATTGCTGGGCTCCGTAAACCAGACCCTCAAGGTCTGTAGAGTCAGTGGGTACAAGAGCTATGTCGATAGCGCGTTCAAGCTCACCTGTAGACGCTTGTCGTCGACATTACCATTGCTGTCTGTACCCGTGGGTCCCGAAGTCATTTGGCGATGATATGCCAGTGTTCACGGTGAATCGTTTCAAGCAGAGGAAATTGGACATTCATACACATATATTTATATCCCAAAGCAGAGCTCTAGCTTGCGCTTGGTGCATCACATCGTGGCAAGGAATGTGACACGTAAATACAGTAGCTTGCTTCAAAGACCCTCAGCTCTTCTTGCTGGCATTTCTGACCGAGAGAGAATTTCCATGGCGAATTAAATTTGGGGGACAGGCTCCAGCAGCCAAATAATTCTATCTTGGTTTTGCTGCAAGTAGCGTGTTATGTTTTTGTTGGCTACTCCATTCTGCCCTATGATGAGGTGCCTTGGGGGTTGACAGAGCTCTCACCATATAAAACCCAAGCAACTTTCTTTTTGACACTCTCCTCTTTTTTTCTTCAAGACCCTCGCTTAAACCTATTCCAACTTCTTGCTACGGGTGCTATTTACTGAATTTATCTCATGATGGCCAAGGACCAGCAAGAAGGAACACCTGGTCGGGATGGCACCGCTGCATCCCAGGTCCAAACGGCGGATGCGGTCCTAGCAGAGCAGGATCTGGTAAGGGCTTACAGCAGTACAACGGTCCAGCTGCGGGGACTAATTCGTTGGTTGTGAAAATAGTGTCATGACTCCCAGGTTGTCAACGGAACAATTTACGAAGGTAGTGTCATTCTCTCCGTTCAAATACTGCCCCATATGTTAAACTTCCCATGCAAGCAGGGTCTGCTTCCAGTATCAGACACCTCGGGCACCGGGAGGACCGAGGTGTTCGCGGAATCTCTGTTCATTCCACCCGTGCCACAAAGGTGGATGGAACTTCAAGAGTGCTGAATGGCAGTGTTACCGACGGGCAGGAACCATCAGCCTTCCGTATCCATTCGATGGATGGTGGCTTCGTGAAGAATAATAGCAGGCTTGTCAACGGCGATCTTACCCCAGATGAGTTTCGCAGAGTCTTCTGTAATGGTCGCTAGCAAAGCAATTCATAATATGGCCCCTGCACCAGGCTTCTTCCGTAGTACATGTCGCCGTAATAATTCATTAGACCATGTTCAGTAGTGAAACATTGTTGTGCACGGGAGGTTTGATAATGTGAGGGTAGGGTAGCTGTCGTGCGCTACCTTTCTTTCCCGAGAAGAAATTTCACGTGACGCAAGGATGGCTGATCAACTCGACCCACTACCCCTCATAGGAAGGGTCTCACTCCACGGAGACATGATTGATGAATAAACGCGAACTAGGTCTAAACCCTAGTCGTAGGTCGTACCATGGTATGAGATAGTGATCCGTAACTTCTCTCCCTGTTTGTTGACGTTCTGCGGATGCGCAGCTCGGAAATATAGTCTCCGCATGGGGTGATGCCCACGAGACGAGAATGCTGGGCCCCGTCCTGCTGCCGCTCGAGGCACACCCGTTCCGAAAAGATCTGGCGACATGGGCATCCGCACATAGTATACCAGGTGTCGACTTCACTCTAGATTTCCAGGGCCATCGAATCTATGAGGTCGCGAGGATCAAATCTTTGATCGAACCGCTTCTCGGAGTATTGAAATGCGAGGTACGTGATACAAGAAGAGAGCAACAGCCATGCTGACCAAAGTAGAATTGCCTGTACGAGATGTTTCGATCTTCTATGAACAAAATAGTCGGTGCTTTGCCCGACAGCGAAACCATCCTCATTCCTATCAGCGTCGGCTCCCACATGCCCGAAATCATCGACCTGGCTCATGGGAACCAAACTCTTCGGCCCGGATACTATTATGTTCTTCGTTCGGATATAATGGTTGGGCCACATGCGGACTTTATCGTCGTGAAACAGAGGCAGCAGGATAGGCCGCAGTAGCTATCACGTATCAGATCCTCGTCCTGGCGATGACACTCACTGCTCACGGGGTGGCCAAGTTTTGGAGGGAGTGATAGAACGATTCTGACAATGACCGAATTTTGGATTTGGCCTCTTCGTTGTAGTCCAAAACGTCACAAATGCGTTCCAGCCTAGAATAGCTTGTCAGCCTGCATTGTAATGCTCTAAAAGCTTGACGTACCCGATGGCACCACCGGCCAGTGACTGTACGATGCAAGGAATGCAGTACGGAATCCAGCCCTTCGCTTGCAGCGGCAAATCTGCTTCTCCCAGGTGCTCCACTAACGCTTTGTAGCTTGTGGCATCACCGGTTGCAATTCGTGCAAACCGGGCCAGGGACCGCTTTTCTGAGAACCGCCCGCTTCTTAGTGGAGGTCATGACCAAAAGATGGGAAAGCAGACATACCGAGCAGAAAGAACTCCCAGCTCATGTAACCCCAACCGTTGACAAGCAGCTCTGCGATACATCGGTGGATCCATGCAACACCCCGCCGATATCGCTCGAGGGTCGTGTCGTCGTTGTGCCGGACGATGTATCGTCTCATCATGTCGTTCGTCGTCTCTTTGGAAATCCCGGTCCCCATCATGACCAGACAGTAGCTCACAAAGATCAGACCCTGGAAAGAAACCACCGATTCCGTGAAGCTCAAGTTGCCGGCACAACTCTGGATATATCCCGCGTAGACATAGCCTCTCTTGACCAGATCGTTATTTTCCGTGACAAGGACCGGGGGCTGTAATGCATCGCCTTTTACCAGTCGGGATACAGCACTATTGGCATGACCCAACATCAACCGGAGTGCCAGCTGGTTCTTTCTTGGGGTGTCAATGCCTGCCTTTTGCCGAGCATCACGCAATTTTCCTTCCCGTGGCAAGGCGGAAATGAAAACATTCAGCTCATTTTTCCATCGCTGCTTCGCCTGCTTGGAGGCCTGGGAGTTCTTGCTGGATTGGTCAGGCTTGTATTGCACAATCTCGATCTCATGTGTCGGTGCTGACTCGTTTGTGATCTCAGGCCTGGGTGGCATTGGAAATCCCGTATGTCCCACCCCTTGCCCTGCCCAATGTGTGCTGATCACTTGAAACTCCAGAAACTGAATGTATTCCTTGTCAGTGCCATGAAAGGGGAATAATCGCTGATCCTCGTCTGTATTATGAAAGGGAAATAATCGCTGAGACATTGTGGTGAGAAAGAAAGTTGGCGATGGGCTTTGAATTGCGGCCGACGCCAGATTTAAACCCAACTAGGAATGAGCCATGGCTCATTCCATATTCGGGTAAGGGACGATCAAATCAGTCATTCCGGGCATGTGGTCGATCTGGCTTTCCATAGAGCAACGCGATATGAAAGTTTCTCAAATTTCTCAGATGACCGATGATCAAAATTCGATCCACTCTTCAGTCGGGCTGCTCAACCGCGCACAAGACTACTGCACTAGAAAGACGAATCAGGTATTTGATGTGACAAAGCATGGACGGGGCCTGGGCCTCGCAGGATGGTTTGCTACGGGGATCCGACGTATTTATTGGTTAATCAATTGCTATTGGCCGGATTTTGGAAAAGTATGATTGAGTCATGTCTGACCGGAGTGTAGAGCACAGGACAAATCAAAAGTTCTACTCTGATCTGTAGCACTGATTCATCCCATTTTCGCCATCTCTTCCTAAGGACGTGCGTTTTTGACGCTTCGGCAATTGAGAAATCCTGCGGGCATCTCCTCAATTCTCGATGGCCCCGAACTACGATCTACTGGTGAATTTAGACATGAATACCGTCCATGGCATGTATATTATCACAGGGGTCTGACCGTATCAGATGATTTGAGCTATTCGTCTAATGATATTCAATTGCCAGGGGACTGGACCGTGCATTCCACTTCTCTGTTCGCAAGGATGGACGCCTCTGACGCTTTCTCGGATGTACTCCAGCGTCACGAGAGCATGATCTATCTGCATTTGCCTTCCTGGAGCAAGGTTGCTGCGTCGCATATGGTCCAGACGGGAATGAGAGGTTGCGCGTCTCCGACAGCAGCTCATATTGTGTCCAAATTTCGCGTTGAACGACCGTACTCCGCATCCAATCAGGCTCGTAATATTTGAGTGGTGTATTCTCCATCACAGTGTGCGTTGAGAATATCAATTCCAAAGTAGCGAACGCGTTCCGCAGCTCCGTCCGTGAGATATTATCTGGGAATATAGGCGATTGTGCTAGCTGCGGCTGCATCTCTTTGATGAGGAGTTGATCCTGATCATGCAGCAATGATCGTAATGAAACACTTCCCCCTGGCGTTGCAGTCACGGAGACGCTGACGCACAGTAACACAATGCATCCTTTCTCGGTGAGAGGCAATACGTCAGAATCAATACCATTGCGTGGGCCGCAAAGAGCACTGAGGCCTTGCGCTGAGACTTGCTCTATCCACCAGAGGAGCTGGCAAAGATATTCGCGCAGATGTTTGCCGGAGACTGTAGAATGGACCAAATTCTGCTGAAACAAGTAGGACCGGATATCTCGCCAAGCCCGACGTGTCTCGGGGCTGGCTTTGTCCCAGGATGTCTGCTTCATTTCCGGATATATCTCCCCTCCGATCTGGGGTTGCCATTCAGTTTCTTTGCGAGAGCAGATATCCTGGATCTGTCGGATATCGCCATTCCGAGCAGGCAACGAGGATTCAAGAAGGACATAAGCAAGCAGAAGAAGTAGCTGAGAGAATAATGGCCTCGTGTAATTCAACGCACGGGGATCGACTGCGGCCTTTCCGGTATCCATAGCGGCTGTGTGGGACTGGTGCGCTGGATGGAATGGAGCTGGGGAGCGAGCGAGATCCTGATCTTTTATCTTTGAATGTACCATGACATAGTAAGTTCATATTGGTTGACAGGGGCAGAAAATCAAATATGTGCAAGGAGTGTCTGGGCTTGCGATTGGTAGGTATCCCAATTTAACTTCACTAGGTTTCCACCACTCTGCTCTCTGTCCGTCGTACTGCTGGGGAAGTTATGGCGAGTGAACTGACCTTTGAATCCTTTCGACATAGCTCCTGCCTCCAATCTGAGGCCACTATAGGAATGTTCTCATGCATTACGAAACGAAGGAAGTAGCATTGGACAGAGTCCGAGGCATGCATGGACAGAAGATCCGTGCTACCATGTCCGAATAATATGACCATTCACTGCTGAGGGTTGTATCTATGCCATTTCGCCATTCGCATTTCCACAGGAGCTCAGAATCTACTCTGTCCTAGAAAAGCTTCTTGTCGGACTGAAGGGAGGCACACAATCTGAACTATTCCCGAAACAGCCATTCTTCTGGGGCTGGGCTTTTCTTAGCTCGAAACCCCTGTACGTATTTGCCATACTAGTATTGATTACGTAGACATGTTCGTGAAATTTGAAATTTGTAACGTGTTGATGTAGTGCAGATCGAAAGTTGCAGTACAGAAAGATGGAAAGGGGGAACCGAATGTTCCTGGCTCATTTTTACCCCCGTTCTTGTCCACGACCAGGAAGACTTCATGATATGTTTGATGTGATGGTTTTCCAGGTCGGGTTCAGGGCAGATCTATGAGGGTGAATGCTTCTAGTTGATGGAGACTTGGAGTCACATAAGAGAAATGCTTCGCGAAGGCGTAGCGCAGCTTTTATAATGTTCTGCGTGGGGGACAATACGGGGTATATTTAAGGAAACCAAGCGGCATGTAGCAACCTATATGAGTTGTGGATACAATACTGGCTTATCTCACGAATTCTCGCGGAGCTAAGTTGGTAGCCTCTCCATGGGGGATGAAAAGTTTGCTTCCGTGTGGGACTGATGTCAATTGTATGTAAGAATTTATTTTACTCATGTACTTTTTCAATGGTTTTTTTGTCTCGGCTAGGCACAGAAATGGTTTTCAAAGTAGATTGTATTTCCTTGCTACATACTAGAACCAGGTCAATAATTTAGCTACCGCTTCATAGCACCATGGACCAGCTCCAACAGGCCCTCTTTCTCTAGACACGAACTTGGCACAGTTTCCCCATCCAGTTTAAGAAGGATTTTATCCGACTTCGGGCATCTTTCAGCGTAGCAAATTCGGTTTGTGTTCTCATCGGGTTCATCCAGGGATGGTAGACGACGAAACATATATTCCATGATGATATATGTCTGCTTCTGGACGACAAGGAGCTTGGGATCTCTAGCTTGATCGTGATGTTCAGGGCTCCAAATGAGCATATTCTCCAGATCCATTTCCGTTACCGAGAAAGTATCGCTGACTTCTTTGGGGTCAAAAAGGGTCGGGGACTGCCCAACTGGCTCTTTGCTCTCGGTGTGCCAGATGCGATTATCAAAGAGCCAGGCATCACGCTGAGGAATGATAAAAACAAAGGCGCATTTCACGAGCCATTTCCATCGTCCAGTGTTGCGATCTTCATGACGCCAGATATAAAAAAAGCTCTCAGCGAAAAGCTGTGCTCGTAATAGCAGAATACCACTTTCCTCTAAAGTTTCGCGAAGGGTGGCATATTTGTGCGTTTCGTCTGAAGGTTCTTTTGCGCCACCCATGCCCTCTCCGACACCAGGTTTTGATGTGCTTTCGCTAGCACGTTTCTGCATGAAGAACCTTTTGGACTTGAGACAAAAATGGAATGCTTCGACACAAGTTCCTTCGATAGGGAATCCATGTTGTTGGAATGTTTCCAGTAAACGGGTTATATATCTCTCAGTATCAGAAGAGGAGAATTTGTAAACAACTCCTGGTTTGAATTCAAACTCTGTTGTGTTTTGGGAAAATAAGTCTGGTATTGACACAGGTCCTCCAGGGTCTGGCATTGTGGATGCGATTCCTTTCCATTAATAAAACAAAATTCGGGAAACTTGGGTCAGACTCTGAAGACAAGAGGTCCTTGACGCCTTTTATAGCTGAACTCCTCTGAGTCTACCTTTTTGGGCAAGCTTTCCCTGTTTTATTTACAGTCATTCAAGGGTACACGAGTTTCTTGGTATTCTGTCACACAAAACAGCATAAATTTCAGTGTATGATATGTCAGACTTTCATTACACGTGGTCAGTGCTAAGAGGTCTGAACCGCGGTAGCTTCATCGTATTCCCTATGAGAATTCTCCAATACTCAGTAAGCACCATTTTTATCTTTGAGCCAGTAATCCAAAATCCCCCGATCTAAACTCTAGTCAAGTCATAATTGCAGCGATGGAGCTCTGATGACAGGTCCGGCCTGCTTCTGAAGTAGGAAAATAGGAGATTCTTGACAGGTCAAATCTAGGAACAATTGCACTGATGGATCTCAGATTTGTTGGCCAACACCACCATAACCCTATTCGATCTTGTCTCTCCACATGAAGCACAGCCGTATGGTCTGGGAAATTCCATCAAAGGGCAGGAACTATGAATGAAGCTGAACTTGTCACGGCGCTGCGGTTTAGCCACGGGGGCTGGAATTCGTACTGGACTGGGAAGGATGATAGTATTACCACTGACTGTCGAAGACCGGTCGAGCTCGGGGTGCGGAGTGTCAATTTCAACATCTTTACAACTGTATCATGAGCTTGTGTTCCGCAAAGTCTGACGTACACCAACACCCACCTGAATCCTGCTCCATAGACCAGCATCTCTTGATGCTACTTGGAAATCCCAGATGGAAGTTAATCCATTCCCATAGTGGAGATGGGGCAATCATTGTCGGGCATTGTAAATATCGAATGGGGTGATTAGATACCCTTTATATTTTCTGCCCCTTATCATTTGCATCAGCACGAATACAGTATCCATTATTGCTTCTTCCCACACGCAGACTAGCACTTATGCCAAAGGTACGTATATCGTGCAGTAATTGTCACAGGACTAAAGTTTTATTGTCTCGCCTTCTACTGGATTGTCAAACAGGTTATGAGGAACTGCACCTATAGTTCGCTTATACTCCACCGAAAGAAAAAGAGATAAAAGCTAAACACGCTGGCTTATATCCTCCAATTCCATCGCAAGACGAGGCAGTCCAGCGATCTTTGCCATGATCTCCATACTCACAACGTCGACTTTCACTTCCAACTTACCCAGTGTTTGAATCTTCTTAATAGCAACGTTCTCTTTCTCCACAAGAAGTGGTCCCCGAAGTTCAAGTTTAAAGACTTCCTCATATATTCCGTGGACGATTTTCTTGACAATCTTTTCCGCCAGAGTTTGATCGATATGCTTTTTTTCCGCGGGACTTGGAAGAATAACCTCCAGCATTTCCTCGCTGCCTTCATCCACATTCTCTGCTGCTGTGAGTGCAGCATTACACCAGTCATGGTAATCTTCGTCATGGTCCATGATCCACTTTGCTGCCTCACAACAGTTTTCTGATGCGACATACGTCAAGAACCCCTCGGGTGGCTGGTGACCGCGTTCCCAGAACCAGCTGAACATTGACTGCGGATCCCGTCGGTTCGCTACACTCAACCATCCTGGTGCTGCATCGTCAGGATGGGGTTTCCCAAGATCCAAGCCTATTGGATCGAGGAGCCGGTTTCCTAATCCTGGGTCGGCATATTGACATATCTGCCATATCTGTTCTGGTCCAAGTGAGGCAAGTGCATCTTTCGGCGACGATTCCAGCCGGTCCAGGCAGATTTCAAACCACGTCTTAAACCAAGTACAGGCTTGAAATATTGAATATCGATCCTCGCCGGGATTTTGGACAGAAAACGGTCTCAGAAGATCTTCCTGGCTCAACAGTAATAGTAGATGCTTCACCAATTCTTCTTGTTCGCTCCTCGCTGCGAGCCAGAAGAAGCTGTGCCCTGTGTGGCAGAAAAAGGAGGGTTCCACCATATTATATGTCAATAGTCCTTTGAAGCAAGAGGGGCAATCTTCGATACATCGTGAGGCCAGGTCAACGGGAGCATATTTTCTCATCTGGCGTTCATGGCGTTTAGCGTGGTCATAACCGCGGTAGAGGTTCCAGTCCTGCAGGATCTCCTCTCTCATTGTTGCGCTCCCAAAGACAGATTTGATCGCCTCTTTGATGTAATTCGGCGTGTCCGTGTTTTCGAGTGCTTCGAATAGAAAGTGAAGGGCTTCATGTGAACCGCCAGGATACGAGAAGATATCGGACCAGATTGCAGATCTTAATTCATGCTCTCCGAGCTGCTCTGTCTTTTCTGTCTTTTCGAAGAGCAAAGGGCAACCGAGCGTTTGCTGGCAATTGGACATATTGATTCAAAATTAAGATATGAAACAGATGTTACGATGAATTCATTTTTACTGTGATGGATCACGAGGTGAGAAGCAATGTCTTATAGTAGATTTGACCGAGGGTACACCTCTCAACAAACACCCAGGCGATATCAATGCCCCTCAAACGATTTTCCCGTGAAATGGGAGTAATGCTAACTGGAACTCGGATCTTGCAGGCCCATCCTCCAGAGTAACCCTTTCAGTCAATTTCGACTTCGCCCCCAAGAAACTCCACTGTCCGAGAAATCGTGCGAACTGTCGAACAGTCCAGTTTAAGGTTCTGCCGTCGAATCAAAATCGCACTTAGAAATAGTATGATACGTATGCCATGTTTATCTTATTTACGGAGGTACATTTGTCTCGTGTTAAACATGTTGAACGTATAAATCATCTGCTCCTCAAATATGGGGTTCTGCCAACAATCAGGAAATATGCCCCAGCTACTGAAGATTGTGTATCTTTCACAATCTTATCTATTGTCCTATAATTTGCTGTTGGGACAAAGACATCCCTATCAGAGTCATTGTATCTATGAGACCACGGTAGAAGTTTCCGGGGACAGTGCGATAGACCTACCTATGCTTGTTAGGGTATGGTCGCAATCTTCATGTGGCAGCTTACTAGGTCGGGTTGGTGAAGGCTTAGGAAGATCTAAATTACGGGGGTTATACAGCCAGGGCTACCAGATATTGTGATTTGGAATAGACTTGCTTTTTAGATTATCACCGAGCGTGTCTTCCATTACGCTATAGTTATGATTACAAGGCAGCCGGATACTAACTTCGTACAGAGTGCCAATACTAACATAAACGAAATACATTATTCAATCTAAGATTTTCGGTTAGAAATAATAATTCAGCAGACTAGTCTTCCGGATATTAATTGAAATTGCTCCGATATAATAGATCAATCATAATTTTAAACCCCCTTCAGCTCATTATCACGAGAAAGCAAACCCATTTTCTGTAGTCGAGTTTCCAAAAGTGGACCAAACTCATCATGCGCCATCATATAATCCAAAAAACCAGTAACCTGGTATAACATCTGCTTGATTGCAGGTTTCAGGGGTTTCGGGGGTTCAAATCCAAGAATCAAAAGAGTGATTAAGCTGGCCATACATTGCACGTCTGAAGGCATTCCATCTTGTGTCTCGAGTGACAAGATCGCAGAGACTGCGCATTCAAGCTGAGGTTGTTTTTCTTTCTGAACTTGCCAAATTGGCAGAGCCATAGAAACAGTGCATATGTATACATCGAAAGTCTCCCATTCGATTAAAAATGAAGGGTGATCCGTTTCTTCGACTATAGTCAAAGTTAGAAATATACATTTTCAAACACCTTCAGTTATTTCGGATGTGTGAACATACACCAATTGCGTACACGCGTGTCCACAGAGGAAACTTGCGTCAATGAAAGGTTACTCCCATTGTTGATGACCGGCATCGCTTTGGAGGTCTTGCACTTGTAGTGGCTTGCTGATCGAGGGGATTTTTGCCATCTTGTATCGTGGGTTGTGTTGCTTTATAGCAATGAAAAATAGGATTGATTAATACAGTAATGGGACTGAAAAGAAATTGTCCGTATCCAAAAATAACTTAGTGTGCTTTATTATTCATCAGTAAATATCGAAGCACCAAATAGGGGTTTAATTTAATCAAACATTCCTCTTGGCAATGAGGAAAACACGTATACTGTTCTGCGCAATTGTTCTCAGTTGGCCATATCAGATCTACATTATCTTTGCCTGACAAACAATATTCATCCGTGGCAGTGTAAGGGCTCTCTTGCAGAAGCCCCTAACCCCCTCTATACGTTGGAAAAGCTTTTTGCTGGGGCCATCCCCAAAACAGTCATTATTCTGCGCCGGGGCTCTGCTTAGTACAAAAATACTTGAGCTGTCTGCCAAACTAATAGAGATTATAGTACGCGTTCGTATCTGAGACATTTCGACCTTGTGATTTGATATACTGTGAGTCAAGTATAGGATCGTCAAGGGAAGAACCAAAGTTTGCCAGTTCAGCCTTACCCCCTTTCATGTCTTTAACTTCAGAGTATCTCATTGTAGTATGTTTGATTTGACCACCGTCCAACTTGAGCTCCACTTCAACAGTAGAAAAGGGTTGTCCGTTATCATTTCCCACATAGTGATGGATGGCTCGCACTTTAATCACTTTCCCATTCGCGTGAGCTGGATGCTGCAGACGCATTGTCTCTATCTTTTGGTATTCGCTGGGTATTGACGTGGTTGCAAGTGAAGCGAAGCTAGTATTTTCCAACCTTGGGAGCTGCCTGTTGTGAGAACTCATGGCAGGATTCTGAGTGGGCATTGGGTTTTGTTTCTCAGGACTTTGGGCAGACTTGTATTATATTAGTATCCACTGAGTGGTAGAGACGCATGATTCATACCCATGGGAAGCCGAAACAAGGAAAATATGGCCATAGCCTCATGATTGTAGCTCTGGATTCAAGGGTGAGATTGAGGAGTGTCTTGCTGTGAATTAAGAAATTTGATCCAGCATATCCTAAGGAGCAGGCGAGATTTATGTTTAGCCCAGACTAGGGTTTAGGTGTATGCTATCAGCTTCAGAGTGATCTCCAACCTGTGATTGTGTGCTTTTTCCATTGCTCCTCTCGACGTTCGAGTTTAGTGGTATCTAGCTTGTTTCTGCGCACTACCCACTCTGCTCGCGGAGCAATCTACTGAAGAGCCTATTTGCCCAACTCGCGAATCACTTATTTATTCTTTGCTTGGGTGCATCTTGGAGCGTGGCGTGGGTTCTTTGACAGATCAAAAAGCTGTCGAGTTGTAGCAAGGGGCGAACAACATTCGCTGGGTAATGGCACTCCGGGAGATTCATCGCTGGACAGAACTAGTTCACTGGTATGCACACCAAAGTCACTGTATCCAGGAAACAACAGTAGTAGGGTTACAGGAATAATTGAAGAGATCCAACGAGCTGCGCTTGATAGTGGATGAACGAAATGATAACAAGACATGGCAATTACGAAATAGTGGGTCCTCCATTCTTAAGGCGGATAAGCTATGCCATAGAAATGAAATCGATACTCTAACTTTCAAGGAGACAACCCATTATTTCCAGTTTCAACTTCTTTGCCTCAAGCTCCCGTAGTCGTTTGTCCTGCTCTGCTATTCGGCTCTGGAGAGATTCTTTCTCTTTTCGTAGCCGATCATCTCCCGTGATTCCATCACATCTTCCATTGTGAATCCGGCGTATATGTTCTCGCAGGTTCTCGCGTCTTTTGAAGGGGGTTTGACTACCGCGAGGACATTCTGTAACAGGGCACAGGAAATTTTTCCTTGGCTTTGTGCCACGGTTATGTACTTCTCTTTTATGACGGTTCAAGTTTGTAATGGAGATAAATCCCGGTCTTCCTTCACAGCTAAGCTCGGTGCATATGTAAGGTCGATCATGCCAATCCATATGTTTTCTGAAATAGGGTCAGACCTACTCGCAATTCTCATCAGGTATTACAGTACGTACTTCCATTCTTTCACATTTCGGAATATCGGTGGATCATTGCGGCAACCACAGTGATGACATATCATGTTTCCCGCGTCTTTTTGTGGGGGTGTCTGTTCCCGCTGTCCATTTTTCACGCCGGTTACCATTTGTCATATGCAATTTTAGAGATAGACGGTCCCGATGGCCAAATGCTGTGAGAATTGACTGAAGCTGATTTGGCCCATCCTATTCTGGGCGGAGATGCTGTGAATTTATAATTTGATAAGCGGCTAGATTCTAGAAAACACAGTTACTTGTTCATCAAAAATGTGGTTAATATCTGATGCTCGTTTCAGTAAGGTCTCGCATTCAGGGAAGCTCAACCTACCCTAGATTTTGGTGCTCGCGGTCGTACTGAGCCATTGTGAGTTCTTTATAGACGCAGTTGGCAGCGGGAAAGATCCAGTCAATGTGACCTAATTATGAATTGAAATAACACTCTTTGAGAGCTGGGGAATTAAATATTAGTAACAGTCCGGTTTATTGTTTCCCAATCAAGGGCCTATAGAATCAAGAGCACATGTCTGGCCTTTTTTTGGTATTTCTGATGAGTGCCATGCGAAAGCAGTTGTCAGTCGTCTGCAATCTTGCATCTTAGATATTCTACCAACTGTGGCTGCAATGTACTAGAAGCTTATGACAAGGCCCAGAGCCTAGATTGGGAGTTTCGCTAAGAAGATTGAGAAGAAGGAAAATTTAGTTGATTCAGCTCAAGACGACTGGGAGTTCTCTACCGCATGCATAATTATTTCTCGAGTACTAACATCCGCATAGTCCATCACCGTTTTCCCTTGACTGTTTCTAGTCTCAATACTTGCCCCTTGCTGGAGAAGAAGAGTGACTATTTCGGGCCTGCGAAAAGTCACGGCTGTGTGGAGTGGGGTTTCTATCATAAAAGGAAACTTGCTCTGAGAAGGAACATGATCCTCGTATAGTAGATAATCAAAAGGAGCACCCGAATCAATAAGGAGCTGGGCAACTTCCAGATTATTTGATTCCCGATAGATCGCTTGATGCATAAGCTGGCCTTTTTGAACATCTCCACCCCGGCGTAGCAGCAGATGAATAATTTCCAAAGAAGCAGTCCGGATGGCATGAGATAGTGGCGTATAAGCAATATCACATTCAGCGTTAGGATCAGCCCCTTGATCAAGAAGCCAAGAGGACATTTCGAAATCATCAAATGCATGTCTGAGAGTGTTAGCTCGGCTCCTGCATGAATAGAAAAGACAAGACTGCTCACGCCAAGATAGGCGGGGTCATTGGGCCTATTGGTTGATTAACATCCCACCCATGACCAAACAATTCTAATAGAATTTCCTTCCGCTTCGCAGTTGTGGCTTCCAAAACATAGGCCGCTGAAATCGTAACTCCCTTAGCAAGGACTTTGGTAATAAGACGTAAATTGTCCGATCGAATACCCGCTATAATCAACGCGCTCAAGATTTGTGGATCAAGATCGACAATAGGTCGATCAGCTATTTCGTCTGTTTGCTTATTGTTGAGTCTTAACAAGCACGAATTCTCGGAATAAAGCTCAGAGAAAAGCGGCGGGGTTTCACTTCGCTTGAAAACCTTACTGTCAACAATTTGTAGATCAGACATGGTGAAGAATGATACGTTGATAGGAGAAAGAAAGAAAGTAAGAAGGCAAAGCACTCGTATTTATGTCCCTTGTCCCACGTCCACCGCCGGATTCTGCCATTATCCATCCCTTACATGAAGCCACTTGCCACCTAAGACCTTTTTTATGGGTTCACATGACGGCTGCCCACGAAGATCTTTGGCTTCGGATAACCAGTCTTCATAATGATCATTGCAGTTCCATCACCTCCGTCTATTCCAGTCGGAGTGTCGTAGGAAATAAGCTTGGCCACAATGCCGACACGTTGACGAAGCTTGTTATTGATAATATTCAGATGATCTTCTAACCCAACTCTACCCCCGTACGTAGCCAAACCAACAACCGTTTCATTCGAGGGAAAATAGTTTCTCTTCGCTTCGTATTCGGAGCAAACTCGATCCATCATCATCTCGACGTTCATCAGACCCGCTCTAGGGTCCACGCTACCGTTTGGCCTAGGTGGGATATGTGCCATTATTGCACCGTGATGTGAGGCAATCATAACAGCAAAGCACCCACCGAGTCCGTCAGTACCAACAGCATCCTTGACATTCCAAGTGTGAAAAACCACCTCACCCATTTGAACAACTCGAAGGGCACCTGCGGCTTTCCATGAATAGTATTGGTTTGGCCCAGCGGAGGACATGCTTATGTTATGCTTTCGGAAACAGAGAGTAAGATATTTTTCGGTCTGGGGATCTGTTCTGCCATGAGAGGCCCTTTCTTATGTACTCAGTGCTTTTAGCAGGATCGACATGGCTTTACCATCCACTAGAATGGGATCACTCAAAGCAACAGATTACAATCTTGTCAACGTTGCATTCGACCTAGTACCCTGTTCTAACCAAAAGGATGTTTGGAAGAGACATTCAACTCTTTAAGAGGCTCCTCGTATCTAATCATATTACTAGTCTTGTTAACTTGGTCCACCCAACCCAAAAGGATACGAACATGTCTGCATTTCATTTGGAGAGGATTTGCACTTGGCACTGGATTACCCGACGAAGATTCTCTGGTCCAATCATCTCGAAAACCCAAGCTAATTTTTGAATATCAGAGACTGGTAGATATCCATACTAACTGCCTATGTTCTTTTCAAGTCCGAGATGGTTATTATCTACTATTAATGTAGGAAGATACAAATAATGCCATCGTATAGGGCGGTTAGGATGCCACGACATGAGTACACAGTTTGGTGTGAATTTCATAGATGATTGTCTATAATGTCAATTGTTGAGATACAACCATAGATTAAATAGGTAGAGACACAGGAAACAATGCAAACTTTTGTTTTAAGAGTGTGATTGGGGTCTGATATGTATAAAGTTAATGAACCTGCACACTCCGTAATCCGTATGAAGTAAAGCGGGTCCACAACTTGGATTGGCCTAGTGTAATCGTAACCGGGTGGAATGGCGTGATTTGGGCTTTTGGGGTGCTCAAAAAAAAGTGACCAAAGTGGAAAAGTGTGATCTGGGCTTTTTGGGTGCTCAAAAAAAAGTGACCAAAGTGGAAAAGTGTGATCTGGGCTTTTTGGGTGCTCAAAAAAGAGTGACCAAAGTGGAAAAGTGTGATTTGGTATTGTCGAAGAAATGATGGCTGACATTATTTCAACCTCAATTCGAAGACACATTGAGGAATGGGGTTGGGCCTGCTTTTATGTTCACCGATTGACAGGAACTAGCACTCCACCACTTGAGCTATCGCGAGGTTTGGCGGGCCGCACCGAGCCTTATCACCACTATCCTCACGCTCACCGCCTATGTGCTTCTCTCCCTGGCGTACATGTAACTAAATGGCCTTGGCCCTCCAAGAACAATGAACGTCATCATTTGACACTATCAATGTTTCCAGTCTGGAAAGTGACTCCTGAAGTGTCATCAGCTGATATATGACCAATCATAAATGACCATTAGCCGCCACCTAGGCTTTGTAGCTTTTGGCCCGAATGATCATGTTCTCACGGTCGCGTTTCGAATCTCTCCTTTACATACCCACCATCAATCATGGGTGCTGCTTCAAGTAGGGAAGTTGCCATCAAGATTCTGAATCTCTCTGATGCGGCTACGCACAATGGAAAGCATGATCTTGAAGTCGATGAACATGTATGTCAAGACCCTGAGTTCGCTAACGTATAAAGCTAAAAGAAAACAAAGCTCACTCAAGAACTCCTCACTTTCTGGAAGAGTATTCCCCAGTCAATGAGAGATAAAATCACGGGCAAAAATAAAAATAAAAAGACAGCAGGAGAGCTAGCAAGAGGACCGATCTCACAACAGACCCAACAAGTCACACCAACTTACTCAAATCAAGCACCCACATCAAGCTCGGCGGAAGAAGAGGCGACCAAGTACCTTCGCACGGATCTCTGCTTCGATCATTGGGCTCGTGTAAGTGGCACTTGCGAGGATGTTATGAAAGCACGCATGTCTCTCACCATTCGGGAGCGGTTTATCAAAGTCGCGATGGGCAAACTCCTCGACACATACAAGAAACAAAAGGACGGTCCGAAAGATGTAGCCGGTTTATTCTTCCCGAATATGAGGCAAGATGCGAAGGATTGGGCCAATGAAGGAAAGAAGCTTGAGTCCCTTTGTAAAGGCCTTTATCCTAGATTGCGCTCCCAAGATTCCATCGAGGACCAGCCCATCGAGCACCAGCATTTGGGATTGCTTTACTTTCTCCCTCTTAATATTCCCAAAGAAATGTAAGTGGTGTCTCAAATGTGATGGAACTTGAAGTTCTGGCTCAACGTTCCGTTAGTTTACGGGTCCTCTCCCTCAAAGATGGGAAAAACAGGACTAGATGCATTAAGTCCTTCAAAGAAACGTTTTTTGCTAGAGGGATAGATGAAGAACAACTGAAACGTTACACAGCAACGGCGGCTAGCCTGTTCAGTAGATACCAGGCCTACGTCGATCCCGGCGCAGTACAATTGTCTGCCCAGAAACACGTCTTCGCTCGGGTTTCTTTGCCCCCTGAGAGTCATTGTGAGACTGATTATGAGCAAACAAATTCACATCTACACTACGACAGTAGAAACCAATCGATCGGCAGCATAGCCCAGGTACATGATGTCAGCCAGGAGTCTCGGCGGAGCTACACGTCCATGGTCAACTCTGTGAATGCACGGGCTTCAAATGGATGCGGTACACTATCTCCCTCAGCAGAGATTGGCAATTGCGGGAGAACTGGATTAGATCTCTCTGCTTTCCCCGGGTCAACTTCATCTCAAGATACTTCTGATCCGGCTAGATCAATTATTTCTGATTTTCCCGAAAACAGAAGTCAGGTATCAATTCTTGACCATGGAAATACCCCGACAACTAACCCGAATTTGGCCGATGAAGCCTCGCTGGAAGCTTCTTCGGTTTCTGCTGAACCCCTCGAATGCTCTCCGGTTTCGGAACACGAGCAAACACAACAAATTGAGCCAGTCCTAGGTCAATCCGCACTTGCCACAGATACAGCCCGAATAAATCAAATGAAGAGGAAACGGAATCAGGTTGAGCATGGTACTTATACGATGATACTTTTTTCCATTCAGCAGCTAATAGATTAGAACTACATGACAGGCAAAATGATGTACGGGCATCGCAGGAAGCAACGAGTTTTGATATCGCTCGCAGGGAACAAAATAACCTTTCTCCCAATGTGGCTATACAGGTCGAGCCTACTGCTGCAGACTTCCACGGCGTTATAGGAGGACCGCAGATCAACACAAACGGCATAAACAGTTCATACGATCTAGGAGGATCCCAGTTAAACAGCACAGGGTGGCTGCAACACCCCATTATCATGAACAACAGTCCGTTTTCAGATTCAGCTCCAAGATTATCGCTCTCTGAGCCCAGCATATCCAACCAGACAAACATTCCAGCTGGCGACTTTCAGCACGGGTTGTACACTCTATTCGAACATCACTGCACATCAGTTGCGCCTCCAAATCCTATATTATGGAATCTATTTCCTGAGAATGAACACTCGCACTCACTTTGCCACGATAATCCCATGTAATTAGTTGACTGCAAAGTAAATTCTTGTGCTCCGCGCCTTGTCGAATTCTGGTTTTGTCATAAGACGTTTTTTTCACAGAGCCATACTTATGCCATATTGTCTAGCTGGGAAGGAAAGGGTGGTCGCACCTTATGCCGCCACCCTGTGGAATATAGAGAAACCTGATGTTTTCGTATAACCCAGTTTCAAGGAGCCGATTGACTTCAATCATATGAAACGATTGTGATTTGAGATAAACCAAACTGAATCTTATTTGAGTGTTTGCTGTTCCAGAATAAGCTTTAGTGGATAGGAAACGTTTTGTCTAATAGTGGTCACTCTTCGACAAGACACGCCACTGTGGCCGGTATTTTAGGCTTTTATGACTTATTCCATAATCAGATCGGTCACTTGAACTCGCTTCGGTTGATTCTCGTGATCAAGGCAATAAAAAGTACGATCTCTCGGGATAGTGACATAAGATGCGGCCTCTCAGGAGTAGTGCCAGGTCTACGGCAGTCGTGTGTCCTTTGTTTATTAAATTTATATATTCCGCGATCCGACCAGCTAGGTCTCGCGCTATGATGCCCTCGATCATCCGAAATAATTGTTCAGTGGCTGGTGATTATAGGCTCTGGAAGCTATCGGCTAGGGTGCTCGCAAGGCCAGGTCGCAATATATGTATAGAACAAGATGCTTGATCTGATTATCAACCACTAACTTATCGAATGCACGGCGAGGTATGGAATTCCAACTAATAAGATAGGACGAGGTTAATAAAACTCATTTGTCCTACGCTAAGAGCTTGAGAAACCTTAGAAAATGCCACCAAGGTACCCATCAAATATCTAACAGTAGTTAATTGGTTCAAGTCAGACAGTAAGGCAGAGAAACTGAAAGCCTAAGGCGGTCAGCTCCGGTACCGGTGCAATCCACACCAGGATTTAATCAGTAGATTCAAGGCGGGGCGAAGCATGAAAAGAAAAGTATAAAAATTCTCAAGTGGACATTGTTACTATATAACACACTTCGTCAAAAGTGCATTGTCTAAACCATCCAATCATCCCCTCGGTACAAGGTAGGTGATGTGCAGGCCAAAATGTCGCACAGTCCAGCGATCAGGATGTACTCAATCAGAAACCCACTATTTCTCCTTTAAATTTCAGCGATCTTTTGAAAATAGCCAGTCCTAGCATTAGGTCATTATCCTAAGTAAAAGTCAGTCCCGTTTTCATCCATTATGCTGTGATTACGTACGGGAAACTTCCTCCTTGTTATCCTATTCTTGATTTCCTTTTTGCCACAGAAAGGGCATATTTGGCCGGTAGGAGTGATGCCATCTTTGCAATACGCGCACTCATCTGCCATTTTGGGCGTTTGTAGTAAGGTGTTTCGTGGTAGGATAGATCTTGTGTATTCTGGTAAATTCAGAACGATATTGAAGAGAACCACCTGCGAACTCTGAACTGAAATACCGCCCTCGGTTGGGCATTAACAACGCAACAGATCAAGAAATGGGAGGTAGCAATGCAGAACTGAGATAAGAACCGAGACTAGCCATCATATGACAGATTTCGGAGAAAAGATCTTGCGACACGCAAATTGCCCCGCGTTCTCACTGACTTCTCTTGGAATTTCCATCGGCTCGACTCACAGCGCACTATTCATTTTTGTTGGTTCTGCCACAAAATGACTTCTTCAACCTCAACCCCTAATTCATTCCTCGAAGAAGCCCGCATTTCGTCAACAGTCACCACAGAGGATGCGCACAAATTTTTCGAAGAGCATGGAGTTTTCTATGCGCCAGATCCAGAAATTGGGAGGCTTGTGGCAACGTTAGGCAGCGAAGCTGTTCATGGGAAAGTTCGTATGGAACGCTTTCCTATACACGACTCGGTACGTGCGATTATCAATCCCATCTTGTTCTATGCTCACACATTATAGCGCCTTCGAGCGATCATGGGCCCATTCGCCGAATCATTTTGTTTCACTCTTGGCCCTGATCCTAAATCCTTTTATGCCTCAACAATAACAGACAATGCAGATCACCGCATAATCGTTTACATGTGGGGTGCGGGATCACACTGCGAGTTTTCTGACGGATCTCACATCGGCGAGCTAAAGGGAGCCCCGGCATCGAATGGCTTAGTTCAGGTCCCATACTCCTGGCTGAAGAAGAGGAACTTGCCTGATAGAACGGTCAAATTTAAGGATGGTGGAATGTAAGATACGCTTCTTATCGTTTCCTCGCAGTTTACTCACATACTATAGCATGATACTACACCCTCGATTGTGTTTCCAAATATTAAATGGCCACGCTATTGGTTGGGGATGCCAAAAAGACATCACACGAGAGCAGCATTTAGACAGCGATCACAATTCCGGCAAATACTGTCTTGAGGATCCTGGCCATCTGCCAGTATGAGATTTTATCTTTCGGCCAGAGCACTACACGTTATCTGTGTAGCGAAACATACGACAAGACTACCGCTAGCTTTCTCTGTGAAACATGTGGCATTGATTTCACCATGTGTATGAATGTTATAACTATGGTATACTATCTATGCGGTCATTCCCACTATTACTTCTCCATTAAAGCTAAGACTGGCTGATCGTGGTTTTGCAATATCATAAACGGTCAGGCATCTAACCAGTTAAATCGAATCACGCAAGGCCTTGCAATTCCTGCGTTAACACAGATGCATATTATAAGAGAGAAACAAGATTGGCAGCAGGACTCAACTTATTCTGCGGCAAAACCTGCAAGAACCGCAGTGGTCTAATAAAGCATACGCAAGGGTTCGTATAAGGGTTTTTCTAATGTCACTCTACCTCCCACACACCGCGGGGAAAAAAGTTCTTTTTTTTCGGTCTCGCACCTTTGCGCCCCCCACCCCCTCTCCTTACCTGTCTCCACCATCTCACAGCCAACTCTGAGTCACATCGCTCATTGCTCATCAGAGGCGGCCCAATCCTCGTCCTCTGTGCCCTTTTTTTCTTCTACGTGGACATATGGTTTCATGTTTGGGAAGTACAATTTCCCATAATCTCATTATCTACACACTGTGTATTATATGAAAGCCCTAACTGGAGAATACTTGAGTTTTATGATACAAGTACTAAGTACAGCGTGGCTGTAATGTCAGAGCGGTAATGACTCTGATCATCATTGTCATTCCATCTAGCCCGTGGTAGTAAAACACCAAAGCATATGGGTTACAATCCGGAGAGCGAACTGGATAACTTTCCCTGGTAACTGTTCCCATGCTTGACTCTTATTTAACAACGGCAAGCACGCGGAGTGAACGTTTTGTATTCATGAGGAACGCTTGTCTGAGCATTTTAGTCAGAAGAGCAGATGATTGGAATGAGGAAGTGGATTACCTATACCTTCTTCATTCTATCCCAGCAAACTGAGAAGAAAACAACAATTGAGGAGAGCATTACGGTATAGAGCAAATCGATATCAGTTTCATCACTTATCATTCTTCGAGAAGCTTCAAAGTCTTGGCCAGATCCACTTATGTCTGTAAAGGGCCTAGCCCAGTGAGCTTTGTCGAATTAAAAGCTAGCCAAGGCTAAGGGCTACTACAAATTTGGTAAAGCGTATCTTAATATACAGTCACATCTCATTAGTATTTGCACCCTACTTTTACTCGGTGGCCACATCACGCGTGAAATTGGCTGTCAATCTACTCTGGTGAATGCAGGAAAGGCTTGAACCTGATACGCTAAAAAGCAGGGAGTGGGCGGTGGGCGTCTCCAAAATTAACAGAAACTGTGACCGCCGCCATGGAACAGTTTGGATTTATACAAAAGCAGTTCGTAGACGCTTTCTTTGCTGCACGAGATTTCCATGGGACCTTCTCTTTGAGCCAGCTAGATTCGTTTTGGGCCCATGTTGCAATGCCACATCATGGAAGTCAATGACAAGGACGCGTCGAAGTTCAGCATTCCAGAGAAGATTTTTATCACAGAGATCCTTATGAATCACCCCAAGAGACAATATTTCGTTCTTAGATCGTTGAGCTTCATTTTGCGTCTCGATCGACGGTTCCAGATCACTAATACAACACCCCCCCCAAGCCATGAGTAACATATGTCGTATCGCACCGGCGCCATGGAGGAAATAGCTCATGGCCAGATCAATTGTTCCAAGAAAAACAGGCACTGCAGACCCTTGAGCTTTTCGAAGAATCTGATATGCCACTGCTTCTCTCTTCACGTCTTTCCATAGATGGGTTGTTGTTCCCTTCCCAAGTAGAGTATAGCCGTAACGAGCGCAAACGACCTTGAACGGTGCACCAAATGACCCACAATCTCCGAAAGGAGTGCAGTTATGGTCAATATCTTCATTTAATTGCTTGTTCAGTTGGTGAACAAAGTCTTTCGCTGTTACAGGGTGTCGCGTATCGTTACCATCTCGTCGATGCAAACTTGCGTTGGGACAATTGACATCTAGCGGGCCGTTCAACTGGAGCCCTAGTATACACTGCTGCGTACAGAAGTCCTGTGTCTGCTGTCTATTTCGGCTGCCTTGGCCATGGTGGGAGCCACCTTGTTTTGAGGATTGAGGGGGAGAAGATGAAGTGACTTGGCTGTGGCCTCGCTTGCGCATCATTCCAGAGCTCGTCTGACCCGACTCTTCGTCGTCGGAAGACTCGCTCAAATGATAGGTGGTTTGCGGGGGTGCGCAAGTAGATCGCGGCTGTGCTGGGCCCTGCGGAGTAGGCGATGGCAGAGGAGAGGATGGTAGCCACTCGGAGTTCGTGCCCTCGGAGCTAGTGTGCGGTGAACCCGTGTATTCTGAACCTGGTGGGGCTTGCTGTAACTCTTCGTCGGGGATTTGCGATCTCACCAGAGCAAAACTAGTTGCCCAGGTTTTCAATTGAGCCATGGCCCCATTCCGCCAAGCATGATCGCGGACCGGCGTAAGGGAACTCATTAAAGCTAGACAGAGCACCCGCGCAATGGCGGTCCGTGGTTCCCGGTAGCTCTGGTAATCGTCTTCGTTGATTTCCAGGTTGGGCTCACAGAGAAAGTAAAGTAGTGTGGTAGGGTCCTCCCGTGGCACACGGAGCAGTACAAGAGCAAGACCAATAGTCACGTAGGAGACTTCCAGCCCTTCCCAAATCATAGCGTGGTATTCTTGCGTTAGAACCGATCCGACGATTTGCTCTGCATTGTATTTTAATTTCTCTGCTTCTTCAGTGGGTATCTCTTTTCGTCGGACCACATCGTTCCAGAAATCAGTCTGGGGTCGGAGGCCAACACGCAGATTTTCCACGGTAAGTTTGTGGGGTGGTTTGTACTCCACGGTCATAAGAAGAGAATGCTTACCATCCACGCGGTGGATACAAAACTGATCCGGTCGTGGCCGGTATTGCGTGGATGATCGGCCCTCAACATCGAGGGGGGCTGTGGTCTCTTCGGCATCGTCCTCCAGGGTATTACTGTGGCTCTCAAACCAGACACCATCACCGATGCGGAATCGTCGTCGGGCCTCGGGGACCTCGGACAATTTTAATATGATATCACGTACGTGGTTTTCGACAGCAAATCTTTCATAGCTTTCAAGGTCTCTCTCACTGCTCAGAGGACCCCCCAATGATTCAGCGAGACCTTCGACGCGTGCGACTGTTGAGAAAATCTCCCGAGGAGTCTCGCTCGTTGCGTGGAGGTAGTTGCAAACTGAGTCATATATCTCTTGCTGTACAGTGGCGCAATCTTTCCAAGGAAGAAGTCTTGCAGGACAGAACTTTCCCTGAGGTGCCGGGATCTTCCCTTTTGTGGACCGTGACGGAGTCCTGACTCGTAAAGGCCGGGAAAGCAGATTGTGGCAGAGTCGAAGATATTCCAGTAGCGATGTTTTGCGAGTGAACTGTGTATTGCGGTCTTCTGCTGACCTTCGTTGTTCTTCTGCTAGCCTCCGTTGTTCTTCTGCCTGCTTCTGCTCTTCTTCCGCCTTTTTGCGCCGCTTTGTTTCGAGTGCGAGGAGTTCTTTATAATTCGGTGAGCTGTTTTGGTCCATGTGTGTGAACAGTGTCGCGAAATGAGGAAACCAATGATGTGTTATGGGAGGGTCTCTGAACGGAGGTCCACTCCACCTGACGGGACCCGGAGCAGGCGAAACTGTTTGACCGACAGGATATCACATGACCAATTTCAGCATAAACAACGAAGTTGCCGGCCCAAAGATATCGAGGTAAACAAGTCACAATCGTCATTCCTTTTTTTTGGACAGAGAGGGTGGCGATGTGCAAGTGCCAAGTAGAGTAGTGCTTCAGACGGTGGTAGACTAGACAACGATGTATGCTTCACTTCAGCTTCGAAGCTCAAAGCGCAATCCTTGCACGACAAAGTATTATTCTCACCCCAGCTCACCCCATTCTCACCCTGTCTATTGCGCACTCATCCTAATTGTTGAAAATATCCCGGTTGTTGAGATAATAATAAGGCTATGATCACGTGCATACATATATACTTGACTCAGTCTACTTGTATCTTAGACAACACACACTCTGAGATATCCTTTTACCCGGTCAGCCATGCACACACTTCCCGGGCAAAAGTAACAGAACCTACATTTTTCGGAGTTTCCGCTGCCTGCGACATTCCATTCTGAAGAGTTTCCGGTGTAACAGCCTCGAGGGATCGACCAAGTTCCTTACAAATGGTCTGGAAAAAGCGAAGGCCTCCGCTGCTCAGACATGTCTTTAGGAGAGAAGCATGGGATGCCGTGACCGACCAAGCGTACCCGTCCTCGACTGCTGGATGGAGACGGACTTTGCTAAGCTCTACGATGAGGCCAAGGCGGTCAACTACGCTGTTCAGCATTTATTCGTGGCACGTCTGATGCGGCGAGCAAGGCGCGCGGCAAGCACTTACAAATGTGGGCCGACATAGCTTCTCGACATTGCTGTTTCAGCTGGGAACGCTTCTCGTTGCTATTTTTGGCCATGACTCGGGGGAATACGTCCAGCAATGGAGAGCCTGCTAGGGACCGTTTTGTGTAGAAAGTAGGACTTGGGGGGGACGGTGAAGCTCTAGAACTATCTTGACACCTGCCATTATTGAAGGCTGTCCCTGGAAGTCTCCGGCTAGAAAATTTGCGCAAAGTCGTTGAAAAAAATTGTAATGGCCGAAGAGTTTTCAGGGGAGAGTGGGGAATGGATTATTCCGCAGAGTCGTCAAAGTCAATTCCAAAGCATTGACAGTAATATTCACAGTCTACAGTAAAGCTGCAGAAAATTCTCGTAGGTAAATTTTGAGGCCGACACTAGAAAAAGGTGAAAAAAATACCTACTAGATCTTTCTCGACAATACTGATTTTGAAGACAGTTAGTAACCGAATGCTAGGTAGACGTTGAAACGTTTGTTTAAGAATTTCGGAAAGAAACAGCGAACTAAATCCCATCGATGGATCTAAATGCGGTGTGAGATCGTAACTGGCTGGTTAAAAGACAGATTTTGGAGCTTCGTTGAAGGAATCAACAGAGTTTCTATTGGTGGATATTGTGGTGAATAACGCAGATGAACGAATACCCGACGAGTTGGCGATGGTTTCAATTTTGGAAAACCCCGTTGAAAGAAGTGGAATTTTCAGTAGAGCTGATTGTACCAGATGATAAAGGAAGTTGACGAAGATAGTGTTGAAGATAGCGTTGAAGATAGCGTTGAAGATAGCGTTGAAGATAGCGTTGAAGATAGCGTTGAAGATAGCGTTGAAGAGGTGCGTTGAAGAAGTGCGTTGAAGAGGTGCTTTGAAAAATTGCCCACAGAAACGGTGGACTTAGCTGATGGGAGGTGTTGAACACAAGACCGATAGTCTCTACAATAGAACGGTACGACCTTTGAACGGGATAGAAACATCGAAGATGTTGGGAGTTACTGGTAGTTTGGTAGACGATTCCCGAGAAAACCATTCTGAAATCGTTGAAGCATTGTCTCGCAGAGTTCAGGGTGCTTCTTGAGGCAGTCGTTGAAAAAAAGAATTCATTTTAGTCGTTGGAACGGTCAATTGAGCATATGCAATGGATAACATATAAGCCGTTCAAATAAATAGTTAGGAAATAATTAGCTAGCCCATTCTCAGGTCGTCTTGGAGGGGACTGTTGAAGGAAGTATTCGAGTGCTTTATTGTGAACGTCGTTGAAGCCGATCGTTGAAAAACGCTGCGGATAGACACTTTCGAACGCGTTCCTTTCCACAAGCCCTGGTTGATTCTGTCGAGGCAATGAAACCGCACAGAGATTTTCTTGCTTCGCTGGTACTGTACAGCGCGACTTCAGGACTTTACTTCTCCCAGCACGACGTATTTTCTTGAATCATCTCCCGGACTTGGGTCGGCCCACTTGATTACTTTCCTAGTTTAGCCTCCAACTGATTTCCTCCAGAATTCAGTCCGCACAGTAATTGGAGATGATAAACATAAAATGCAGTCCGACAAAGTATGAAGGAGACAATCATGGGAAAACGGAGGCTAATTGTTTACTGTATCCTCCAAAGCCAAATATCGGATAGCACTTACGCTGACTTCCTACAAACAAAAAAGAATCGTGGAGTACAAAGTAGGCGATCAGCCGCAACGGAAGCCCTCAAGATTTGACGCCTGTTTTCGCAAGACCAAGGAAACACGACTTATATCTAAGCGTCGTATACAAATAAGCACTGTCGCTCGAATAAAGCACGATCATCCAGTCCCACTGCATCTCTGAAAATGACCCAAACCTTCAGCCGGCGCAAACGGGAAAGCATGCAGAGTGAAGCGGACACGCTCCCTTTGCTGGGACCAGCCAACGGGCACCAATCACCGCGAAAACCTAGGCCCACACCTCGTAACGCAAGCCGTCAGGAAAAGCCAAAGCCGGCACACGGGCCAACCCGAGCCCCTAGTGTGGATAGAATCAGTCGTCCACGAACTCGCTCCGGATATACTTCTCAGGCTTCGTCGAAGGCGTGGTATCCATGTAAAGGAGAATCCTTCGATATATATGAGCATGAGAACGTAGCAGACCAGCGTGAGCATATGCGATTGAGGTGGATGGGACGCCTGCGCCGCATGCCCCATCGTCAGCGGGGCTGTTAGTGATGTGGTGATATATATGTGATATATATATCAAACGCCGTGACTCATGAACCACACAGAAAAGACAGACCCATTACCTAGTTCAAATCAAATTGCCTCGATTCGCTCATAATTCCATACTCATCTCCGCGAATTTTTCTTTTACAATACTGTAGCACATCGACAGCGGGGCATCATGCCGAGTGTAGAGAAGCACATTCTATAGAACGGAATACTTGCATAAATAATTACAGCATATAGGATGGATCGAAATCAGTTTCACCGCTTTATGCATAAAGATTTCTTCCTGGACCCTATTTTGGAGCAGGCTAATCTATATTTGAATTAGTGTGTTTCAGTATATTGAAATGTATTGTAATAGCGAACTGTGATATTGCCCTCTTCTAGTTATTAGGAAATACCAATCAATACCTTCGTACTCACGTGCAGCTCATCAGGCACATTATGGGCTAAACGTCGATCGGCTCCTACATCTCACAAAGCCTACTATTGCTTCGGTGCTAATCCTCACTAAAATCGCAACTATTTCTTCGAGAAGGCTGATAAGTGACTGGGTTTTCTGCGGATGGGTTTGTGATGTCCACCCCGCAGGGTTACAGTGTTGGCTGGATTTGTGGTATCACCACTGATTACGTGTCCGCACAAACGCTCCTCGACGAAGTGCATGACCGTCCTGAATATATTGCGCCTGACGACCATAACGATTACACTTTAGGGAAAATTGGGAAGCATAATGTGGTACTGGCTGTTTTACCCATGGGAGAATACGGTGCTTCTTCGGCAGCAAAGGTGGCTAAGTATCTGATGCTCAGCTTTCCGAATATCCGAGTCGGGCTATCGGTCGGCATTGGCGGGGGTGCACCGAGTAAAAGAAATGATATCCGCCTTGGAGATGTTGTTGTTAGCATTCCATACAACGGCCAAGGAAGTGTACTTCAGTACGACCCCTGCAAACCGATAGAGAGTCAAAGCTTTCCTACTATCTTGGATCGCCCACCCTTGATTCTCCGTACGGCTGTGAATGGACTTCAGGCCGAGTATGAGACTAAAGGCCGTCAATTTGAAAAAACAATCAACAAGGCTCTCGAAGAAGAGCCAAGATTAAGGAGGAGATTCAAGCGACCAGACCCAATCAGCGACAAGCTATACTGCAGTGACTTCACAAGTCCTGCCGACATGGGGTCAACTTGCACTTTGCTTTCCGAGGATGATTCATTTAGACAGGTGTCACGACCCGTTCGCAGCCATCAGGATAGTAACAATCCTGTTGTCCATTACGGCCTAATACTATCAGGTAACCATCTTATGAAAGATGCCTTACTTCGAAATAAACTTGCCGCAGAAAGAGGTGTTTTGTGCTTCGAAATGGAAGCAGCTGGACTGATACAAAACTTTCCCTGCCTTGTAATTCGCGGCATCTGCAACTATGCCGATACCCATCAGAGCAAAGAGTGGCAAGGATATGCTTCAATGGTCGCAGCAGCGTATGCAAAGGATCTTTTATCTCGAATTGCGCCTCAGAGAATGGAGAGTGAGACAAAAGCTAAAGACATTCTCATAGGTAGCGATCATGATACAAATGCTACATTTGGAAAGAAGAATTCTGGTTTACAGATCGGTGTAAATTATGGACCTATTAATGGAGTCAACTTTGGTGCCCAGTGAAGGAAATAAATACATACTACTTCTTGATACACTTATTCCGCTAACTAGTGTCTAAACCAGTTATATGTGTGGAGTAAAATCGGCACCTTTTCAGAGATTAGATCGCCCCAAATCAACCGCAGTATGATTAAATCCCTCTGTAATATTAGAATACAATATAAGTCTAATACTGTATCTATTTTTATGCTATTTTTTTATAAGTGGTGTATACTGAAATACTGCCAAGAACGTGTGTGAGAGGCAGAGTAAATGTAATAGACGTAGCATGTTTCGAAAAAGGGTTCGAGGAATAATCTCTTTGTGCAAGTGGCGAAACTGATTTCGACCCATGCTGTAGCAGGGTGAGCATGGAGGAAACGTTCTCCACCGTTGTGCCAACGATACAATGGTCAACCTCCAGCGATCCCGCGGAAATGGCACATCGGCTCCCTCCCTCTAACCTGCACATGGTTGAATGTCGGAATGCAAGCTGCAGAGGTGACCAGACCACTGGCCGCACTGTTTGACTTGTTTGCAATAAGTTGGTTCTAGAAAACAAAATCGTCCTTACAGCACGTTACGGAATCTGTGTTTATTCATTTATTTACACTTGTATGGAAATACCGCCGCATTGTGGGCCAGGGGTAGTCTAGCCCAAACCGGTATAATCCAATGCAAGATAAGGTTTCGAAAAGTTTCGGAAAAGAATAAACAGGTGAAGCTAATTTCGGGCAGCCCTGTACGTGAAGTTGTACTTTGACATGCTGTTGAGCGGCCTCGTTCTCAATCCATATTGCCTAGATTGAATAATTTCCGTTTCAGGTAGATATGAAAACTATGAGACGACTGCTTCTACAATACAGTACGTCCCGAAACTGGTGCAACCACCTACACTCCTTACGGGATTATTTAGGCCCACTGCCAAGAAGCACCAGACCATAATGGGAGTATATTCGGGATAACAATATTCCTGTATCAGTCTCGGTACCGTGATTTACCTTGGTTAAATACGCTGCCTCGTCCCGTAACTGTACAGTCCGTCTCAAACTGTTGCAACGAGACGCACTCTCCAGTTGTTTCTGACCAGAACTAGTACACATTGGGAATTTTTCCGTAGTGCGCCTCAAAAGTTGGGGGTCCGGGGTTGGGGTTTAGGCTTGTAATGCAGATATACAACCTCCTTTACCTCACCATGAAAACTATTTTTATTCACAATGTCTTGACAATCACTCACCTATTATTGGCTAATATTAATTGGCTCGAAACTTAGCTGCTATGAGCATGAGTTTATCTATTATAGACCAGCAGCAGAGAACTATTAATATCGGAGATGGCAGGGGGGCCAGCTGTAACGAGAATACATACCAGTTGTGGATATATTTCGATATACGTCTCTGGCAACGTCAAAGCACCCCCAGTAAAGGTAGTGGTCACGAAGGATGGTTGTACTTAATTAAGAAGCTTTCCCCTATTATCTACTGGAAAATTCCAGCCTTTATATTAACGAGGTAGCTATCTTTCTGTGTGACAATTCGACACCCAGATGACAAAGCCAAACATTCGCTCTACCCCTCTGTCAAAAAGAGAACATAATATAGACCTACCCAGTAAATCCGCTTACTCTATCTCAGATTTCCATTGATAGCTGAATGTGATACATATGAGGGTATAATTCATATAAACTTTTGATCTCTCACTCGGTACCCACAAGTTCAATCTAAATTTCATCGCAAGGTAAAGTATGGTGCCTTGGCTCTCTGATAACACAACGTCGGACACCTGACATGGGGCCTCCTATTCATTCCTAGTCCATCCCTGGCTATTTATCCTCAAAATAACATCCCCAGCGACAAGGCAAATCATATTATCTTGGGACAGCTCAAATAAAGCTTCGCCATCAAGCTGCTGCAAGTCAACAACCGGACATTTCCCTTTCATGTATTGGAATCTATCGGCTGCGAGTCTTTCGATCTCATAACGTAGAGTTTTTGTTTTAGTCTTAGATTTTGATTGATCCTCCAATCCGAGATAAACTTCAAGGGATTCTGCGATATAAAGGCAGGAGGGCTTGATGAATCCTACAGAACTATTGATTGGCTCCCCCTCAGCCAAATAAATGGTCTCAAGGTAACTGCTTGGGGGTGACCCAGATTTTGGATTTTGGCTGGAAGCCAATGAACGGTTGTATCTGGGTGAACCCTTCGACGAAGTACTACATGAGCTAAAAGAAGTCAATCTGCCTTCTAACTCGTGTGAAATGAGGCCCGGTAGATTGACAGTTGTTAATGAGTCCGACAAGGTGAGCAAGTTGCTTTCATTTGGAAACGGATATACTGGCAGTTTTTTTTGGGCTAGGCCTAGTGAAATATCGCGCCGAAGACTTTCACCTAGCCTTTCTTTGAATTTCTGCTGGAGAGCTCCAAATTCTGGCAGACTTGGGAGTCTCCAGCCGGGATAAAGCCGGCCATGGGCTCTCGGGGTATACATTCGTCCGTATAGCTGAATGAAAGTGTCACAGAGAAAGCATGCATCCTTGCTTGAACTGACCACTCGTGGAAATGGCTCTTGGGCTTCCATTTCGCACCAAGCAATAATCTGGATTTCAGCGTGGATTTTGGATTCGGAAAGAGCCTTCTGGGCTCCTTGATACCTGGCACGGGCAGCGTTTTGATCAAGTTTCAAATTTTGGCACAAGAGGGGAACATTTTGCTGGTCCTTGGATAGCCCAAGCTTGGATAAACATAAAGGTATGCTCGATATCTGGCTGGAGTGTATTTGACTTTCGAATGCCTTCGGGGGAAGGTTCACCAGTTGAATTTTCATGTGTCGGACGAGAGGAAACTTTTTGGCCATCCGATACACTTTCCTAGCAGCTTCCCTGTATCGTGACACTTTTCTGATGATGTTCAGCAAGCTCGATCTCGAGGACGGATCCATCTCATTATTCGAGATCAAACTTAGAAGCTCTTGGAGTCGTGGGGCTGTTTGCTGCAAGGCATGAATTCCTTCCACAAGATCACTCAGCTCGTCAAGATTCTGGTGCTTCAACCATTGATTAATAAGATGTAAGACTTTGTTGGCTTCTGATATGAACAACGTCAATGAGAGAGATAAATCCTTGCTGTGAAGTTTCTGACTATGAATCCGCCGAACACTAAAAATAGCCTCTTTTAGAAGATGTTGAATAGGCCTCTTAGTTGCCTTTCGTTCAAGTCGCAATCGAGATAGTATTTGTGACGAGCACATTGAGACGACTGACAACAAGACTCTCCTTTGGAGTCCTGGATTACCTATAACTTTTAGAAGACTGTTCAAGTTTATCATCATACCCAAATCAGGCTGGACTAACTGTATTCGGAATCATTAAAAACCTTGAAGACTTCCTCAAAGCTTCTTTTCAAATTCCGTAAAATTTCATCTCCATCAGCGTACGTTTTTTTGTTGATGGCTAGGATTACATTCAAGGCTGTTCCAGATTGGTTCTGTTTAATACAAATTGCCGGTATATGATCCCATCCATCCTTTGTCTTCGCCATGAAGGCAAGGACTTCAGTTAGCTCAAGCTCGTTCAAAAACGGCAAAACGTATTTTTGGCTCGTTGACAAGTGACTGTGTGCATTTCGGACGACTAGGGTAGGGACCTGGTGAATGAACGACCTGAGAGCGATGTACTCGGCATATGTTGTGGAGTTCTGGGTTGCTAGAGCCATCGAACTAGAGGATAGAGAAAGATGCTTTGGCAAGTGCGGGGCGCTCCAAAGGGACAAAGTGGGTCGAGGAAGGTGGGGAGGGAGGGATCTGAGGCACACTCCAGCTTTGGCGTTTGACTTGTTTGCATAGCCATGAGAAATTCTAGTTTTCTTGGGTCTGGAATACAGTTACGAGACAACATCTTGTAATTTAAGGAGAGTCAGATATGGTACTGAGAATTTACAGGAATATTGATATTCCGGATATATTCCCGATATTGACTAGTGTCTCTTGGGAGTGGGATTAAAGAAACAATCGAGGAGTGAAAGGTTGTGGCACCGGTTTTGGGACGTACTGTACAGTCGAAAGCAGCAGGGAAACAAATCGGCTATTGAGCCACGACAGGCCTCGGCGAGGCATCAAATTCGCTTAGGAAGTAGTTAACGGCATCTGCATACATAGAGATATATATAGTTGTAGATCCTGCATATCGTTCGCGAGGGGTCAGGGTAAATGAAATCATCATCATCATCATCATCTACTGTACAGTCGATAGCGAAAATAGCTTCAACCCTGGTGGCAGCTTTTGTTCTCTGGGGTTTCACTGCCAAGGCCCTAGCGCAGATCTTCAATTGACGGGGTGGACTAAATTGAGGACCACTGTAAAATACCGATTGTCTAGTACCACTATTATCAAGCTTGACTATTGAAAGTTCAACCCAAAAAAGTAATATTACAATTTGGATACTTTACCATACACAGGCACGGCCAAATGACCCTCAAGTTTGTCTACCCCCTCAATTAATGATCTGCGCTGGAGCCTTCGCAGTGGGGCCCCAGAGAACAAAAGCTGTCACCAGGGTAGAAGCTGTTTTCGCTATCGACTGTAACATAGCACTGTAAAGATTATGACATCTGAAAACGTGGAGCCGTGTATTCTACCTTGCTAGAAATGTAGGTAAATGAAAGTCTGTAGATGAGAAGGTTGCCAACAGCTCGTGTTTGACTGGAGCAAGATGTGATCTAAAAAAAGCCTTTCACTAAAACTGAACTGTCTGCCACGAAATCTGATGCCAAAGCAGAACCGCAGCGGGATCCAGCGGACGTAAACGTAGTCCACGCTCCGCTACTATTGCCCTTTCCTCTGGTGTAATTACTTCATCCCCGATCCTCTGTTGTTTGATAGCACTCGATACCTTTGACACAATCTCTTATCAAAATGGCGGGCGAAAAAGTGACGTCTTTCACCGAACCTGCTGGACAACTGCACCGCCAGTGTCCCTCTTATAGTCTCTGAGCATGACTATAAATTGATTTTAGGATAGCAACACAGCCATGGCGGTATAAAATAGCTAGCATGGATATTCCAAACGACCCCGCCCTCGCAGAGCAGCCAAAAGAGCTTGGAGCAGTGTCCGCTGCACCAGCGGTTGAGGACGCGACGTGTGCTTCGGATGAAGCCACTCCACCGGTAAGGCATCACGTGACTGGGATTGCGCACACGCTCACCCTCCCTCGCAGCCCCCCTGGAGCAAGAATTGCGATCCGATCGAGGACCCATTCCAGCCCGCTTTGGAAGTTCTGCAACGGCTGGAACGGGACGACCCCAAGCTGGCCGCCCAAGGCGCACGTCTGTTGAGCATTTACCGACGCGTTTGGGAGTCGTGTCGGGTCAAACGCG